>ULUS01006965.1_pt1 | contig 23045 bp, 15 predicted proteins | sample 1958761 | NCBI WGS metagenome assembly ULUS01 (sample SAMEA4835767, study PRJEB28245) | human gut metagenome | biome: gut microbiome; material: fecal sample | place: Denmark | collected 2008
TGCTTGACAAGGGCATGTCAGCTGAAGTTGTTGCAGACATGACCGGATTGTCGCTTGACGAGGTCTTCAAATTGAAGCAGTAAAAAAAACAGAAACATGGCCTTGAAAGAACAGATGTTGGCTTTTTCAAGACATTAATGATAGCCTATAAAAAAAACAGAAACGAGCAGAGAATCTGATGAATTCTGCTCGTTCCTGTTTTTTTACTTCTTTTAGCAACCGCTTTTTTTGTTTCTTTTAGCAATCGCTTTTTTGTTTCTTCTTGGCAGTTGTTCTTCTTATTTCTTCTTAGCAGTAGCTTTTCTTATTTTTTCTTGGCAACCGCTTTTCTTACTTTCTTCTTGGCCACGGGCTTCTTGGTGGGAGCCTTCTTGGCAGCGTCGGCGGTTTCAGTCTTTTCAGCCTTAGGTTCTTCGTTCTTGACCTTTACCAGCTCCACGGTGAAGATGAGAGTAGAGAAGGGCTTGATTGTGCCGCCAGCGGCGCGTTCGCCATAAGCCAGATTTTGCGGGATGTAAAGCTCCCACTTGCTGCCCTCGGGCATCATACACAGAGCCTCTGTCCAGCCCTTGATCACCTGCTCCGGCTTGAAGTCGGTGGTCTGCGGGTTGCGCTTGTAGCTGCTGTCGAACACGGTGCCGTCGATCAGCTTGCCTTCATATTTCACGGTCACGGTGCTGCTCTTTTGGGCAACGGCGCCGTGGCCCTCGGTGATGACCTTATATTGCAGTCCGCTCTCCGTAGTCTTCACGCCCTCTTTCTGGGCGTTGTCCTTGATCCACTGCTCGTTCTTCGCCTTCCATGCAGCGTTGGCCTTCTCCTCGTCAGCCTTGCGCATCTGTGTGAAGGTGTTGGTTGCGTGCTCTGTTGTCATGATGGTTGTGTCGTTGCGGAGCGCTGACACGAAGCCCTCGCAGAGCTTTGTCTTGTCGATGGTGTGCTCGCTGCCAGCAAACTGCTTCTCGATGCCGGGGAGCATGCGTCCGAGCACCATCTGGGCCACCTGCAAGCCAGCGCTGTGAGCCACAGCCTTGGGGTCGGCAGCGTCGCGGGTCATTCCCTCGCGGAAGCCAGCCTCTACCTCAGCCATGTAGGCGGTGTCGACCTTCAGTTCAGAGATGAGATACTGGTCCAGACCGCGTGTGAGCATCTTGCCGGCGGCATAGCTCAGCGTATCGCTTGCCGAGGTGAGAACCACGGGCTTGGGCTGTTCAGTTTTTTCTGCCTCTTTCTTTTTCTTCTTGCCGGGCACGGCATAAACGGCAGAGCTTGCCGCTATGATGAGAGCAAGCATAATGATTTTCTTCATAGTTGTGAAAGTTCATTAAATAAGTGACGAGTGACGAGAGACAAGCCGCGATGAGGTCGGTGCCTCTTCTTTATTGCTCTTGTCTTCTTATCACTCGTCGCAAGTAATCTATATGTTTCTTGTCTTGTTTCTTAGGCGTCAGATGCTTGTCAAAGCATCAACTTACTTGACCTTAAGAAGCTCAATCTTGAAGATCAGAGTAGAGAAAGGCTTGATCTCGCCAGCCTCACGCTCGCCGTAAGCGAGGTTCTGAGGAATGTAAACCTCCCACACTGATCCGGCAGGCATGTGAACGAGAGCCTCTGTGAAGCCCTTGATAACCTGGTTTGTGCGCATCTCGGCAGGCTGGTTGCGCTTGTAGCTGCTGTCGAACACCTTGCCGTCGATGGTGCGGCCCTCATAGTTGACGGTCACGAGCGATGTGTCCTTAGGCATGGCACCGTTGCCCTCCTTGATAACCTTATACTGAAGGCCTGAGGGGAGCGTCTTCACGCCAGCCTTCTTGGCGTTGGCAGCGAGGAACTTCTCTCCTGCTTCCTTGTTGGCGCCATATTTCTGCTCCATGTTCTTGGCCTTGATAGCCATCATCTTCATCTGTGCTGTCTGTCCGGCCTGCTCGATGGTCATGAGACCCTTCTTGCCTGTAACGCCAGTGATGAAGCCCGCCATGAAGTTTTTCAGAGAGATGGTCTTGGTAGAATCTTCACCGAAGATCTCGTGGTTGATGCCCTTGACCATGCGGTTGCTGATCTGCTGACCGATGTTTACGCCAGCAAAATAGGCAGCCTTCTTCTTGTCGTCGCCAGCGTTGGCACCTTCGTTGAGGCCCTTTACGAAAGCGTCGATATAGGTGGTGTCGATGTCCATCTGTACGAGATATTCCTTCAGACCCTGTGTCTGTGAGAGACCCATAGCGTAGCTCAGGGTGTCAACGTCGGTCTTGAGGTTGGGCTTGGGTGTAGAGTTGCCGCAAGAGGTCATGCCCATGGCGGCTACAGCCATAGCGGCTGCGATGAAAAGTTTTTTCATTGTTTTTTTTATGTTTTGTTCTTTAATGTTTTCTTGTTGTAGAGGGCTTTTGCGCTTCGCGCATTTCTTTAAACATTAATTTTATCGTTAATGTTCGGTCTTTTTTTTTACTTCACCTCGATAAGCTCCACGTCGAAGATGAGGGCTGCGAAGGGAGGGATGGACTGTCCTGCGCCGCGCTCGCCGTAGCCGAGAGTGTAAGGTATGAAGAAGCGATACTTGGCACCCTCCTGCATGAGCTGCAGACCTTCGGTCCATCCTGCGATCACGCCGTTCAGGGGGAACTCAGCGGGTTCGCCGCGCTGTATAGAGCTGTCGAACATTGTTCCGTCGACGAGCATGCCCTCATAGTGACACTTCACGGTGTCGGTGGCCTTTGGCTTGCGGCCGTTGCCTTCCTTGAGCACCTGATACTGGAGACCGCTGGGCAGCGTGATGACGCCGTCCTTCTTTGCGTTCTCAGCGAGATAGTCCTCGCCGTTCTTCTTCACAGCCTTGAAGGTCTCAGCCTGTGCTGCACGCTGCTTCTCCTCCAGGTCCTGGAAGAACTTCTGTAAGATTGTTTGCGCTTCTGCGTCGGCGAGCTGCGGTGTGTTACCGGCAATAACGTCCTTTATTGCCTGTGCGAAATCGTCGATGTTGAGGCCCTTGGCACCCATCTGTGAAAGCTGGTGTCCGATGTTCAGACCCAAAGCGTAACTTAACTTGTCCATGATAAATTTTGTTGTTGTTTTGTTTTTATTTTGTATTATTTGTTTCTGCTTTTATCCGTTTTAGGAATGCCCCTTTTTGTTTAAAGTGCAAAAATACTTATTTTTCTTGAATGATGTGGCTTTGTTTTTAGAAAAAAGATTATTTTTGCATATATTAATGTAATTGGGCTTTTGCGAGCGCTCTGTCAGCGGTTCTGCTTAAGACGGCGATGCCGTTCCCGGCCTTGACGCATGCCTTCGGCGACGTTCCGGCAAGCGCCAGAGGCGAGCGTGTCGATGCTTGCTTGAGACGACAAGATCTTGAAAAGCGGTTTTGTTTGCGAAAGTCTGATTAAAGATAAAAATGTTTAAAGGAGAAAGAGTTATGGCAGACAATGAAAAAATGAACGGGCAGAAGAAGCAGAAGATAGTGTTTCTCACCGGTGCCGGCATGTCGGTGGAGAGTGGTTTCAAGACGTTCCGCGGCAATGACGGCTTGTGGGAGAACTATCCTGTGCAGCAGGTTGCCACGCATGAGGGTTGGGAGGCCGACCCCACACTGGTGACAAATTTCTACAACATGCTTCGCAAGAAGCTCTATGCGGCCCAGCCCAACGAGGGCCATAAGCTCATCAAGTCGTTGGAGGACAGCTACGACGTGGTGGTGGTGACGCAGAATGTGGACAACCTGCACGAGAAGGCAGGGTCGTCGAAGGTCATTCATCTGCATGGCGAGTTGTCGAAGGTGTGCTCAAGCAAGGACCCTGACGATGAGCGTTACATCGTGGAGCTGCCCGAGGACCATTGCACCGTGGAGCCTGGCACCAAGGCAGGTGACGGTTCGTTGCTGCGGCCTTACATCGTGTTCTTCGGTGAGAATGTGCCCAAGATTATGGAGGCTGCCAAGGAGGTTTCAGAGGCCGACATCATGGTCATCATCGGCACGTCGCTGAACGTTTATCCCGCCGCCGGCCTGGTTCAGTATGCCAAGCCCAACACCCCCATATATCTCATTGATCCTGAGCCCACTGTGGGACATGGCATTAGAAACCTCACGCACATTCAGGAGGGAGCGAGCAAGGGAATGGAAATCTTTTTAAAGGTAAAAAAGTAAAAAGGTAAAAAGGTAAAAAAGGCTGGCGCCTTGGAAGTGAAGAGTGAAGAATTCAATAGCCCTTGGCTAATCACTCCCCGCCCTAAGGGGAGGGGTGAGCCGCGAAGCGGCGCGGGGGTGGGGCCGTAGGTGGTGTGTTCCCCTCGCGAAGCGGCGCGGGGCTTCACTCATTCATCTTCCTATACTCCGCTGGCGAAAGTCCAAACTTCTCCGTGAACAGGCGGTAGAAGGTCTGGCGTACGGGGATGCCACAGTCGATGGCTATTGCCTCGACTGAGAAGTTGGTGTTCTTGCGAAGGAGCGAGGCGGCATAGTCGAGACGCATGTCGTTGATGTAACGGTTGAACGGCTTGCCCGAGAAGACCATGAGCAACGACACGAACGTGCCCTTGTCCACGCCGAGCAAGGCGATAAGCTCGTCGCGAGAGATCTTAGGCTTGCGGAACAGGCGCTCGTTGATGATGCGCTGCTCAAGCTGCAAGAACATGTCGCGCGACTTGTCGTCTTTTAATCTGGCAGCGGCATCCTCTTCTTCTGATGCCCTCTCGCTCGTTGCTACGGACAGCCCCTTTTTCTCAACATCTTCTCCGTTCTCTGCTCGCTCTTCGTTCTCTGTTCGCTCTTCGTTCTCTGTTCGCTCTCCGTTCTCTGCTCGCTCTCCGTTCTCTGTTCGTTCTCCGTTCTCTGTTCGCTCTCCGTTCTCTATATTTTCACCGTCCTTTTTGTTCTCCCCGTTCATTGTTTTCTGTAAGTTCTCTGCTTTTTCTCCGTTCACAACACCTTTTCTGTTTCCAGCTTTTTCTCCGCTTTCCGTTTTCTCTCCGATCCCTGCCCATTCCGTTTTCACCTTTTTATTGTTTCCCTCATGGCAAGCGGTTGTTTGCGTTGAAGATTTCTCGTTGGCGGCTGAGCTTTCTGGGCTTACACCCTGCTCTTGGGTTCCCGCATCGTCGCGTCCCTTCTCCTCAGCAGCATCGTCGCGTCCCCTCTCCACAGCAGCATCGTTGTTCCTGCTTTTCGATGCCAGCAGATAGGCGAGTTGCTCCTTGGCAGCGGTCAGCTCGTTTATGGTAGCTGCGGCGGCACGGTTCTTTCGCTGCACCAGACGGTTGTAAGACATGACCCTGATGAAGAGCACGGCAAGGACGGCCATGAGGAACGACACGAGAGCCACGATGGTGCGACTGTTGCGCAGGTCGCGTGCCTGCTCGTTTATGCGTATGTCCTTGTGCTTTGAATCGAGCAGCTGACTCATCGACATGGCGTTCTGCTTCTTCAGTTTCAGAGACAGACTGTCGTTCAGCGCAATGACCCTCAGCCCCGTGAGCGCCGCCTCGCGGTAGCGTCCTTCGTTGAAGAGGGCATCTGCCTTGGAAGGCAGGAGCGTGCGCACAAAATAATAGTCGACGGTGTCGCGCCCGCGTCGTTTGAAGAACGCCTCCTCTTCCTCAAGCTTCGTTATAGCCTCGCCGTAGCGGCGCTCCAGCAGGAGGTATGGCACGAGGAAGGTAATGCCCGCCGGCGTCTTGGAGAGGTCGGTGTCGAGGAGCTTTGAGTAGAACTCATAAGCCTTCTGCTTCTCGCCAAGGTGTGCGTAGGTCACCGAGTAGACAGCGTAGAACATCGCCTTTGACCAGTCGTTGCCGCCCGCCACTCTCTCGGGCTTGCGCTCAGCCATGGTCGTAACTGCCTCGCTGAAGGTGTCATACATGGCTGCCACCTCCGTGTAACGATGGTCGTCGAGCAACACGTTGGCCTTCTGCGAGTACATGTCGACGAGGTCGCTCCATGTGCTCCATGTGTCGGCGGTGTGAACCTGTCGGCGCAGCAGACTGATGCCGCTGTCGAACGAGTGCAACGCCTTGTCAACCAACCCTATCTCGCTCTCACACATGGCCTTGGTGTTGAGAATGGATGCTTCCTTGTCAGTCGCTTTGAGCTTTCGCGCCAGGGTGATGGCCTGCTCGGCGGTGAGCAGACAGCGGTCGTAGATGCCACATTTAAAATATTGGTATGCCAGGACCGACGTCACCGCCAGACGCTTCTCGTTGTTGTGGGTGAGCAGACTGTCGGTGCTGGCGAGCAAGGCATAGTGGAGCGCCTTTGTGTTGTCGTTTGACGAGTTGTTGTAGACGATGGCACGCAGGGCGTTGACATCATACATGGGCATGGTGCGGAGCACCTCGGCGCTGTCGAGCATGGAGAGGGCGAGCTCTGGCTGCGACATGCTGATGCTCTTTATCTGCTCAACCTTCTTCTCGTCAGACACCACGGCTCCTTCCTTCTCTCTGCCGCCACAAGAAGCGATAGTGAGGACGAGGGCTGTGATGATGACGAAAAAGGTGAGCGGTCCAAGCATGGCTCTTTCCGCAAGGCCCATGGCTCTTCCTGCAAGGCTCATGGCTCTACCCGCAAGGTTCATGGCTCTACCCGCAAGGTTCATGGCTCTTCCCGCAAGGTTCATGGCTCTTCCCGCAAGGTCCATGGCTCTTCCCGCAAGGTTCATGTCGTTGCTTACGCGACGTTCAAGACCTTTATGTTGTGTATGTTGCATTTTTTTTCTGAAAATTTTTTATAGGCTGCTGTTTTAAGCCATACAAATTTACAACTTTTTTTGTGCTCTGCAAACGATGTCGGTGAAAACTCATTGCGATGGCTCAACAATTAGACTAAAATTGCAAGAAAACACATAAAATATTTGTATAAGTATGGATTTTTTCGTAACTTTGCACCATTCAGTGGAATGAGGGGCTCCGAGAGAGCTCCTCATTTTTTTAATTACTGAGGTCTCGCCTGTAAACAGGCTGGCGGGATGAGATGAAAAAACAACTGTAAATCACAACACGGCGTGGCAAGCAAAACAAAAAAGAAAACGACAACACGCCCCAAACAAAATGTATGATAAACAAAAACACCGTTAAAGAGATTGTTGAGAGTTGGCTCGAGGACAAGGAATATTTTCTTGTAGACATAGAGATAAGCGCCGACAACAAGATTGTAGTGGAGATTGACCATGCCGACGGCGTGTGGATTGAAGACTGTGTGGAGCTCAGCCGCTTCATCGAGGAGCACTTGAGCCGCGATGAGGAAGACTATGAACTGGAGGTAGGCTCTGCCGGTCTGGGTCAGCCCTTCAAGGTGCCACGCCAGTATGAGTGCTTCGTAGGCAAAGACGTGGAGGTGCTCGATGCCGACGGCAAGAAATATAAAGGCGTGCTGAAGAGCGTCGACGGCAACAGCTTCGTTCTCACCACACAGGAAAAGGTGAAGGTGGAAGGCAAGAAGCGTCCGCAGCTCATGGATGTGGATCATACGTTCGAGATGAATAAAGTGAAATATACAAAATATTTAATCAGTTTCAAGTAAACACAAATGGCAGCATTAAAAAAAGACGATACAGTGAGCATGTTCGACTCGTTCAAAGAGTTTAAGGAAACAAAGAACATCGACCGCACAACTCTCGTGAGTGTGCTCGAGGAGAGTTTCCGCAATGTGCTTGCAAAGATTTTCGGTAGCGACGAGAACTTCGACGTTATCGTGAACCCCGACAAGGGCGACTTTGAGATATACCGTAACCGCGTGGTTGTGGCAGACGGCGAGGTGCAGGACGAGAATAAGGAGATCTCGCTCACCGAGGCACGCAAGATTGAGCCCGACTATGAGGTGGGCGAGGATGTGTCTGAGGCTGTCGACTTCACCAAGTTCGGTCGCCGCGCCATCCTGAACCTGCGCCAGACTCTCGCTTCGAAGGTGCTGGAGCTGGAGCACGACTCGCTCTACAACAAATATAAGGATCGTGTGGGACAGGTTATCGCCGGCGAGGTGTATCAGGTGTGGAAGCGCGAGGTGCTCGTGGTAGACGACGAGAACAACGAGCTGTCGCTGCCCAAGAGCGAGCAGATCCCCAGCGACGTGTACCGCAAGGGTGAGACCGTGCGTGCCGTCATCGAGCGCGTGGACAACGAGAACAACAACCCCAAGATCATCCTTTCGCGCACAAGCCCTGCTTTCCTTCAGCGTCTGCTCGAGGCAGAGGTGCCCGAGATCAACGACGGTCTGATCAGCATCAAGGCCATCGCCCGCATGCCGGGAGAGCGTGCCAAGATCGCCGTCGAGAGCTACGACGAGCGCATTGATCCCGTGGGAGCATGTGTGGGTGTCAAGGGTAGCCGCGTTCACGGCATCGTGCGTGAGCTCGGCAACGAGAACATCGACGTCATCAACTGGACAGCCAACACCAAGCTCTTCATCCAGCGTGCGCTCTCACCGGCCAAGGTGTCAAGCATCAACATCGACGAGGAGAACCACAAGGCAGAGGTGTTCCTCCAGCCACAGGAGGTGAGCCTGGCCATCGGCCGTGGAGGTCTGAACATCAAGCTGGCGTCTATGCTCACCAAGTACACCATCGACGTGTTCCGCGAGGTTAACGGCGACGAAGAGGAAGAGGACATCTACCTCGACGAGTTTGTCGACGAGATCGACCAGTGGGTTATCGACGCCATCAAGGGCATCGGTCTCGACACAGCCAAGGCGGTGCTCAACGCTCCGCGTGAGATGCTCGTTGAGAAGGCTGACCTTGAAGAAGAGACCGTGGATCATGTGCTCAACGTGCTCCGCGCAGAGTTTGAGAAATAATTTTCTCCGGCTCTCATTTCTATCCTTGCCACGGCAGGACGGTGTGACGACACGCACCTGCCACGGCAAGTTGACCAAAACATATTGCCGACAGGCGCTTGCAGAGACAAGCCGCGAGAGGTCGTGCAGACAATAATTTTATTAAAAAAAAGAAAACTATATGCGCCATGGCGTAGCAGCGACAGCGAAGCAGCAACCTCAGGTTCCTGCTTACGGGGAAGAGGCACCGCCACGCATGATGAACGATAAAAAAACAGAATGAGCATCAGGTTAAACAAAGCATTAAGCGAATTGAATATAGGACTTCAAACGGCAGTTGAATTCCTTGAAAAGAGAAGTGAACTGGGAGAGGTGAAACAGGAGCTGAGCTTCAAGCTCAACGACCAGCAGTATAACGCTCTGGTAGAAGCCTTCAAGCAGGACAAGGAGGTGCGCTCGCAAGCCGAGAAGCTGCTCCAGAAGAAGCCCAAGGACAAGAAACAGGCCAAGGACCAGGCTAAGGAAGGCCGTACAGAGCGTGTGCTCCCCGCAGGAGTGCAGCAGTATAAGCCCCTGGGAAAAATAGACCTCGACAGTTTGGGAAAGAAGCAGCCTTCAAAGCCTGCTGCTCAGACTGCCGGAAAGAACAGCAAGAACGTGACTGCTGCCGTGAGCCACGACTCTTCAAAAGCCAACAACGGGGCTGCACAGAAGCCCGCAGTGAATAACGCCGCAAAGCCCGCAGAAGCAAAGCCAGCACAGCAGAACGCACAGAAACCTGCTGCACAGCACGCTGAGGCTAAACCCGCAGCGCCTAAGGCGCAGGAGGCTGAGCAGAAGAAGGCACAGCCCGAGGTTAAAGCCGCTGCCAACGCAGCACAGGAGGCTCCTGTAGCTGCTGGCGATAAGCCCGCCGACCAGCGCACACCGCTGGAACAGAAGCATCTGGCACAGCAGCAGAAGAGCGACGACATCTTCACCACAAAGAGCGAGAAGAAGATGCTGAACGCTCCTAAGGTGAACGTGCTCGGAAAGATAGACCTCGCAACGCTCAACCAGAGCACCCGTCCCAAGAAGAAGTCGAAGGAGGAGAAGTGCAAGGAGCGCGAGGAGAAGGCTCAGCAGCAGCGCGACGGCAAGAAGAAGCGCGAGCGCATAAACAAGGTGCGCGTCGACATAAACGCTGCGTCTAACCAGCAGGGTGGACGCAACAACAACGGCGGCGGCAACAGTGCCGGCGGAAACGGCGGCGCCGGCAACGGAAAGAAAAAGAAGAACCGCAACCGCAACCAGAAGCCCGTTGAGGTTAATGATGAGGACGTGGCACGTCAGGTTAAGGAGACGCTCGCACGCCTCACAAACAAGCAGAACCAGACAAAGAAGGGCGCCAAGTATCGTAAGGAGAAGCGTGAAGCTGCTCAGGAGAAGATGAACGAGGAGCGCCGCGAGGAGAAGAAGGAGAGCAAAACACTGAAGCTCACCGAGTTCGTGACCGTGAGCGAGCTGGCTACGATGATGAACATCAACGTCAACCAGGTCATCGGAACCCTCATGAGCGTGGGCATCATGGTGTCTATCAACCAGCGACTCGACGCCGAGACCATAAACCTCGTGGCTGAAGAGTTTGGGTTCAAGACCGAATATGTCAGTGCAGAGGTGCAGGAGGCCATCACAGAAGAGGCTGACGACGAGAACGATCTCGTGCCGCGCGCTCCTATCGTGACCGTCATGGGACACGTTGACCACGGTAAGACATCGCTGCTCGACTACATACGCAAGACCAACGTCATCGCTGGTGAGGCAGGAGGCATCACCCAGCACATCGGTGCTTACAACGTGAAGCTTGAGGACGGACGCCGCATAACATTCCTCGACACACCGGGTCATGAGGCCTTCACCGCCATGCGTGCCCGTGGTGCCCAGGTTACCGATATCGCCATCATCATCGTTGCTGCCGACGACGCTGTCATGCCCACCACAAAGGAGGCTATCGCACATGCCCAGGCTGCCAACGTGCCGATGGTGTTCGCAATCAACAAGATCGACAAGCCAGGTGCCAACCCCGACCGTGTGCGTGAGGAACTGGCTGCCATGAACCTGCTCGTTGAAGAGTGGGGCGGCAAGTACCAGTGTCAGGAGATCAGCGCCAAGAAGGGTATCGGCATCAGCGAACTGCTGGAGAAGGTGCTCCTTGAGGCTGAGATGCTTGACCTGAAGGCTAACCCCAACCGCAAGGCAACAGGTTCAATCATCGAGTCGTCTCTCGACAAGGGACGTGGCTATGTGTCAACGGTGCTCGTGAGCAACGGTACGCTCCGCGTGGGCGACAACGTGATCGCCGGCACAAGCTGGGGACGCATCAAGGCCATGTTTAACGAGCGTAACGCCCGCATAGAGAAGGCAGGACCGGCAGAGCCAGCAATAATCTTGGGCCTGAACGGTGCGCCCACAGCCGGCGACTCGTTCCATGTGCTCGAGACAGAGCAGGAGGCTCGCGACATCGCAAACAAGCGCACACAGCTACAGCGTGAGCAGAGTCTGCGCACACAGAAGCGTCTCACCCTGTCAGATATCTCACACCGCATTGCCCTTGGATCATTCAAGGAGCTGAACATCATCGTAAAGGGCGACACCGACGGTTCGGTAGAGGCTCTGAGCGACTCGTTCATCAAGCTCTCTACAGAGAAGATCAAGGTCAACGTCATCTTCAAGGCCGTGGGCCAGATCTCAGAGAGCGATGTGACGCTCGCCGACGCTTCCGATGCCATCATCGTGGGCTTCCAGGTGCGTCCTTCGGCTGCTGCACGCAAGCAGGCTGACCAGGCTGGCGTGGAGATCAACACCTACTCGGTTATCTACGACGCCATCGACGATGTCACTTCTGCCATGGAGGGTATGCTCGACAAGGTCAAGAAGGAGGTTATCACAGGACAGGTTGAGGTGCGCGAGGTCTACAAGATCTCGAAGGTGGGCACCGTTGCCGGATGTATGGTTACAGAAGGCAAGATTCACCGCAGCGACCGCGCACGCGTGGTGCGCGACGGTATCGTGGTTCACACCGCCGACATCGCTGCCCTCAAGCGTTACAAGGATGACGTCAAGGAGGTGGCCACCAACTTCGAGTGTGGTGTCTCGCTCGTCAACTTCAACGACATTCAGGTGGGCGACGTGCTCGAGACCTTCACCGAGATTGAGGTTAAGCAGACGCTGTAAGACGCTCGCATGATAGCCGCTTGTCTATGGCGCTTGGCAGGTCTGTCTATGGCGCTTTGATGAGCTAAGTGTGGAATAGAAAAATAATGAGTCATGATAAAAACACAGGTTTGTGTTATGCGATTATGCGCATGCACGAACTTGTGTTTTTTTTATTTTGACGAACAGCTGTAAAAGCCAAAAAAAACGTAAAACGTTACGATAATAATTGCTTATTTTGTAATTTTGCATTTTAATAGGGGACATGTCGTTTTTCTTTCGGACACATGATATTTTTTTGTCGAAGACACCGCGGCTTTCGCGATAATGCGTTAGCCTGCCGAAAGATAGAAGCAGCACCCTGCAAACATAACAGCAACAATGGAAAATAAAGATACAAAAAATGCCTTTGTGCGACAGGTGGCGGAGCAGAAATATGAATATGGCTTCACCACAGACGTGCACACCGACATCATAGAGAAAGGTCTCAACGAGGATGTTGTGCGACTGATCTCGCAGAAGAAGGGCGAGCCCGACTGGATGCTCGAGTTCCGCCTCAAGGCGTTCCGCCACTGGCAGACGCTCAAGCAGCCCACATGGGGACATGTGCACCTGCCTGAGATCGACTACCAGGCAATCTCTTATTATGCCGACCCGTTGGCAAAGAAGAAGGATGAGAAGAAGGAGATAGACCCTGAGCTCATGAAAACATTCGACAAGCTCGGCATTCCGCTCGAAGAACGACTGGCGCTCAGCGGCGTGGCGGTGGATGCCATTATGGACTCGGTGTCGGTGAAGACCACCTTCAAGGAGAAACTCGCAGAGAAAGGAATAATTTTCTGCTCCATCGGCGACGCCATAAAGAACCATCCCGACCTCGTAAAGCAATATCTCGGAACGGTGGTGCCCTATCGCGACAATTTCTATGCCGCCCTCAACAGCGCCGTGTTCTCTGACGGATCGTTTGTCTTCATTCCCAAAGGTGTGCGCTGCCCCATGGAGCTTAGCTCCTATTTCCGCATAAACGCAAGAAACACGGGACAGTTTGAACGCACACTGATCGTGGCCGACGACGACGCTTATGTGAGCTACCTTGAGGGGTGCACAGCGCCAATGCGCGACGAGAACCAGTTGCATGCCGCCATCGTGGAGATTGTGGTGAACAACAACGCGGAGGTGAAATACTCGACCGTGCAGAACTGGTACCCCGGCGACGAGCACGGCAAGGGTGGTGTGCTGAACCTTGTGACCAAGCGTGGCGACCTGCGAGGTGTCAACTCGAAACTGTCGTGGACACAGGTGGAGACGGGATCGGCCATAACATGGAAATATCCGTCTTGCATCTTGCGAGGCGACGGCTCACAGGCCGAGTTCTACTCGGTGGCGGTGACAAACAACTATCAGGAGGCCGACACCGGCACGAAGATGATACACATGGGAAAGAACACCAAGTCGACAATCATATCGAAGGGCATCTCGGCAGGACACAGTCAGAACTCGTACCGCGGACTGGTGCGTGCCACCAGCAACGCTGACAACGCACGCAACTACTCGTCGTGCGACTCGCTGCTCCTCGGCTCCGACTGTGGCGCCCACACCTTCCCCTACATGGACATTCACAACGACAGCGCCGTGGTGGAGCATGAGGCCACAACATCAAAGATCAGCGAAGACCAGCTCTTCTACTGTAACCAGCGTGGCATACCCACAGAGCAGGCCGTGGGCTTGATCGTGAACGGCTACGCCAAGGAGGTGCTCAACAAGCTGCCAATGGAGTTTGCTGTCGAGGCACAGAAGCTCCTCAGCGTGTCGTTGGAAGGAACGGTGGGATGAGAAGGTTGAATGTTGAGTGTTGAATGTTGAATGGTTGCGGCTCTGCCGCAATGTTGAATTTTTGAATTTTGATTTGTGAGTTTCTAATAATCGAAAAAAAAGATTAATCGCAAAGAAATAATCGCAAAAAAAAAGATCAATCGCAATAAAGAATAATTCAGAAATCCATAACTTAAAATTGCGCCAATGGTGCAACGATTCTTGCTTAGGCAAGCGTCTCTATGAGCCGAGCGAAAAATTCAAAAATCAAAATTCAAAAATTCAACATTGCGGCAGAGCCGCAACAATTCAAAATTCAAAATTCAAAATTCAAAATTCTAAAAGAAATGTTTCGCAAAACAATAATATCGGCTGTTCTTGCAGCTCTTGCAGCTTTTCCGTTCAGCACGCTGACTGCCGCCAATGTCGATGCTGCCGCTAACGTTGCTGCTAATGCAGCTGTTACAAATGCAGCTGTTACCAATGCCGTTGCCGCCAATGATGACGACGACGACATGCTGCGCCGTTGGGCGGTCATAACGGGCATGAACCTTTCTTGTCCTACGACGGCGGACAGAGACCATAATGCAGCGCATGACGAGAGAACGGCTTCGTTCGCAAACCCGTTGGGCAACATCATGTTGGAGTATTATCTTCCCAACGACCACTTTTCGGTGGTGGGAGGTTATAACGCTGAGGTGCTCCAATGGTTCAGCGGCGACGTGTCGGCAACGTTGCGCAACATCGTGCTGGGAGCACGCTGCTATCCGTTGTCTAACGGTTGCGCCATACAGCCTTACGCCGCCCTTGTGACCTACACCAACGTGGGGACGCAGAACGCGACGGGCTACATGGAGGTCAGCTCTTCGGGTATGGGAACAAGCTATAGCTATGAGCGCCACTACTCTATAAGCTATCCGCGCTTTAGCGTGGCACCAGCCATTGGGCTCGACTGCTATCTTTTCTCGTCGCTCGCACTTGAGTTCCAGTATGGCTTCCCGCTTGCTGTCAACGGCAAGACAAGCGTAAGCACGACATATAACGGACAGCCCGAGACCTACGACATGCGCTCCAACATGCATCGCCACAACATACAGATCGGGCTGAAGCTTACCTTCCCGTTCAGGTTCACGTCTGACGACGGCAACACGCTCTACAAGTTTATAGCGACAGCGCTCGGACTCTATTGTCCCGACGATGAGCCTAAAAAGGAAACGAAGAAGGAACATCAGAAGGCAAGGTTGAAGCGTGTGCTCGATGCTTATTGATGAAGCGATGGTAGCCAGCTCGATGCTTATTGATGAAGCGATGGCAGCCAGCCGATGCTTATTGAAGAAGCGATGGCAACCAGCTCGATGCTTATTGAAGAAGCGATGGCAGCCAGCCGATGCTTATTGAAGAAGCGATGGCAGCCAGCGGCCACAGAAGAAAACAGAATAATAAAAAAAGATAAAAACAAAGACGTCTAAATATGTTAGAAGTAAAGAACCTCCACGCCAAGATTGGCGATAAGGAAATACTTAGAGGCATCAACCTCACGATAAATGATGGCGAGATCCATGCCATCATGGGTCCGAACGGTTCGGGCAAGTCTACACTCAGCGCCGTGCTCACAGGCAACCCTCTCTATGAGGTGACCGAGGGCGTGGCTCTGTTCAACGGCAAGAACCTGCTCGACATGAAGCCAGAGGACCGCGCACACGAGGGACTGTTTCTCTCGTTCCAATATCCGGTAGAGATTCCGGGCGTGTCGATGACCAACTTCCTCAAGGCTGCCGTGAACGAGAAGCGTAAGTATCAGGGACTGCCTGAGCTTAAGGCTGCCGAGTTTATGAAGCTCATGAACGAGAAGCGCAAGGTGGTGGAGCTTGACAGCAAGTTCACACGACGCTCGGTGAACGAGGGTTTCAGCGGTGGCGAGAAGAAACGCAACGAGATCTTCCAGATGGCCATGCTCGAGCCAAAGCTCTCTATCCTCGACGAGACCGACTCGGGTCTGGATGTCGATGCCATGCGCATCGTGGCTGATGGCGTGAACAAGATGCATACGCCAGAGACATCGGCCATCGTCATTACCCACTATGAGCGTCTGCTCGACATGATCAAACCTAACGTCGTGCATGTGCTCTACAAAGGACGCATCGTGAAAACTGCCGGACCTGAACTGGCTAAGGAGATTGAACAGAGAGGATACGACTGGATAAAGGCGGAAGTGGAGTAGAGTTTTTGATTTTAAAATAAAAAAACGAAACAATGCACAGCGAAAAACAATACATCGACCTCTACCGCGAATGTAGAGAACAGATCTGCGCTCACAGTGCCGCACCGCTAAATGCCGTGCGCGATGCTGCCTTTGAACAGTTTGAGCGACAAGGGTTCCCTTCAAGAAAGGTAGAGAGATACAAATATACAAGCGTTGACGAGCTGTTCGCACCCGACTATGGCGTCAACGTTAACCGTCTGGAGATTCCTGTAGACCCCTACAAGGCGTTCCGTTGCGACGTGCCGAACCTCAGCACATCGCTCTATTTTATCGTTAACGACCAGTTCCGCGCTGCCCTGCAGCCCAAGGAGAACCTGCCCGAGGGCGTGGTGGTCGACTCGCTCGCTGCCTATGCTCAGGCGAACCCGCAGTTTGTGGCTGACCATTATGCGCAGCTCGCACATGCCGACGAGGATGGCATAACAGCCCTCAACACCATGCTGGCACAGGACGGTCTGCTCGTCTATGTGAAGCGGGGCGTGAAGGTGGACCGCACCATACAGGTCATCAACATCTTGCGCTCTGACGTGCCGCTCATGGTGAACCGTCGCGTGCTCATCGTCATGGAGGAGGGCGCTGAAGCCAAACTGCTGTTCTGTGACCATGCTGCCGACGACCGCGAGTTTCTTGCAACACAGGTCATTGAGGCTTATGTGGGACGCAACGCATCGCTTGACCTATACTGCATGGAGGAGACCCACTATAAGAACACGCGTGTGTCGAACGTCTACATTGAGCAACAGGCCGACAGCCGTGTTAACCACAACGTCATAACGCTGCACAACGGCACGACACGCAACCGTCTCGACGTGTTGCTCAAGGGCGAGGGAGCAGAGTGTTGGTGCAACGGATGCGTCATTGCCGACAAGGCACAGCACATCGACAACAACACGCTCATCGACCACCAGGTGCCCCACTGCACAAGTCATGAGCTTTACAAATATGTGCTCGATGACAAGTCGACAGGTGCCTTTGCCGGCCGCGTGCTCGTGCGTCACGGAGCGCAGAAGACCGTCAGCGAGGAGCGCAACCAGAACCTGTGTGCCACAAAGGAGGCACGCATGTATACACAGCCCATGCTCGAGATCTATGCCGACGACGTGAAATGCTCACACGGCTCCACCGTGGGTCAGCTCAACGACGCCGCTCTCTTCTACATGCGTCAGCGTGGCATCAGCAAGAAGGAAGCCAAGCTGCTGCTCGAGTTTGCCTTCATCAACGAGGTCATCGACCAGATCAAGCTCGAACCGCTTCGCGACCGCCTTCACTATCTTGTCGAAAAACGCTTCCGGGGCGAACTGACAAAGTGTGAGGGATGCAAGATGTGCAAGTAAGTGAAGAGTGAAGAACGAAGAGTGAAGAACGAAGAGTGAAGAATTCAATAGCTTTGCTGCTCTCGCTCTCTAATTCCCTTCGGTTTAGAAAGGTTTAGGTAGGCTTATAAAAAGGCTCAACAGTGCTTAGGTAGGCTTATAAAGGCCTATCAAAGGAGGCCTATAAAGGCTTTGAAATAAAAAAGAAAAAAGATGTACAACATACAAAAGGTGAGAGACGATTTTCCTATTCTCTCTCGCACCGTCTACGACCGTCCGCTCGTCTATCTCGACAACGCGGCGACAACACAGAAGCCGCTCTGTGTGCTCGATGCCATGCGCGACGAGTATCTTAATGTCAACGCCAACGTGCACCGTGGCGTGCATTATCTCTCGCAACAGGCCACCGACCTGCATGAGGCGGCGCGTGAGACCGTGCGCCGTTTCATCAACGCTCCCAAGACCGAGGAGATTATCTTCACGCGCGGCACCACCGAGAGCATAAACCTCGTGGTCAGCTCGTTCTGTGAAGAGTTTATGGGCGAGGGCGACGAGGTGATCGTGAGCGTCATGGAGCACCATTCTAACATCGTGCCGTGGCAGCTGCAGGCAGCAAAGCGCGGCATCGCTCTTAAGGTCATACCCATCGACGACAGTGGCAACCTGCTCATGGACGAGTATGAGAAGCTGTTTTCTGACCGCACGAAGATCGTTAGCGTGGCGCATGTGAGCAACACCCTCGGCACGGTGAACCCCGTGAAAGACATTGTGCGCATTGCTCATGAACACGGCGTGCCCGTGCTGGTGGACGGAGCACAGTCGACACCCCATTTCAAGGTCGATGTGCAGGACCTCGATTGCGACTTCTTCGCTTTCAGTGGACATAAGATCTATGGCCCCACAGGTGTGGGTGTGCTCTACGGCAAGGAAGAGTGGCTCGACCGTCTGCCGCCCTATCAGGGTGGTGGCGAGATGATTGAGAGCGTGAGCTTCGAGCGCACGGTCTTCGAGCGTCTGCCGTTTAAGTTTGAGGCAGGCACCCCCGACTATGTGGCTACCCACGGTCTTGCCACCGCTCTCAACTATGTATCGGCCCTCGGCATGGACAACATTGCGGCTCATGAGCGCGAGCTCACCGCCTACTGCATGGAGCAGATGCAGACCATCCCCGGCATCCGTCTCTTCGGCACCACCCCCGACAAGGACGCTGTCGTGTCGTTCCTCGTTGGCGACATCCATCATCTCGACATGGGCACCTTGCTCGACCGCCTCGGCATAGCCGTGCGCACAGGCCACCATTGCGCCCAGCCTGTCATGGATCGCCTCGGCGTGCAGGGTGTGGTGCGTGCCTCCTTCGCCCTATATAACACAAAAGAGGAGATTGATGCTCTTGTCAGTGGGGTGAAAAGAGTGGCTACGATGTTTTAAGGGAAGAGGGAGATTAAGTGAAGAGGCTTCTTAAGTGAAGAGTGAAGAGGGAAGAGAACGTTTATAAGTGAAGAACGAAGAGGGAAGAGTGAAGAATTCAATAGCTTTGCTTCACAATAACCAAGGCACATGAATTCTTCACTCTTCCCTCTTCGTTCTTCACTTAATTTCCCTCTTACACTTCAGCAGTGCCGATACCACCCACACCAGGCAACCGATACGGACAACCCAAGGGGCTTCCACCGGAAAGAAGGCAGCGCCGAAGGCCAACTGAGCATTGATAAGAAGCCATGTCTGGCGCATGGTCAGCTTACGCTCCAACACATTAGAATAGTAAGAGCAAAGCCACTCTATCGGTCGGCAAACCTTCTTCATGCAGCTGTTGAGGCTAATCTCCTTCTCGTTGTTTAGGCAAACCTCCTTCTTGCTGTTGAGACAAACCTCCTTCATGCAGCTGTTGAGGCAAACCTCCTTCTCGCTGTTGAGGCAAATCTTCTTCATGCCGCTGTTGAGGCTAACCTTCTTTGCGTAGCTGTTGAGGCAAACCGTTTTCAGGTTGTTCCACAGGTTATATGTTTTCTTCACGATGTCGTTGAGGATAGAGGTCTTCACGAAGTTGCCAATGACTGCCTGTTGCTTTGTGCTGCGGCTGTCGATAAGGTAAATGTTCTTTTCCATAATGCTCATGATTACAGTTTGTTGTTATTTTCTGCTGCAAAAATAGCGAGGTAAATGGAAATAATGTTACCATATAGATAATCTTTAGTTAAAAAAACTATTATTCTTTCCGTATGTATAGGCACTTTTATCTTCTATAAAAGATAAAAGTATGAAAAATACAGATTTTGTTCGTTATAAAAGATAAAAATATAAAAACACAAGATTTTGTTCGTTATAAAAGATAAAAGTTGTATATTTGTAGTGAATTATCTTGGCAAAGAAACCATCATCGTGCTTCGTAATTGCCATGTTTACGCATCGTAATTGCCATGTTTACGCATCGTAAATGCCATGTTTGCGCATCGTAAATGCCATGTTTACAATCTTCAAGTGATGATGTTTTGGCTTGCAAACATGCTTCGTAAAGGATGCAAACATGCTTCGTAAAGGATGCAAAAATGTTAAAACGGGAGCGTTTTCGCCCCGGTTTTGCATAAATATACAGAATGACAGAAAGATAGCAAACGGGGCTTTATTCTTTCTTAATGTATAAAATTATAGTTAAAACCAAAGCACGAATTGTTAACGGCTCTTAAACACACCCCTCTTTTGTCATTAAGCCTCTTTGAGGTCGTCAAAGAGGCTTAATGAGCTCCTCAAAGAGCCTCTTTGACAACGCAATAAAGGCACTTTCATTTTGTCAAATGGGCTTAATGGGAAACTGAATAAATATACGGCCCAAAGTGCATATTTATGCATCGGATAAGGAGGCTGAATTTATTCCCTGACCACCAGATATGCCGTGCCTCCTTTTCACACATTGTTGGTTCAAAAACCTCCATATCCGTCTTTTTGCCGTAGCGTGGCATCGGGTAGCATGGGTGACATTAGGTGACATTAGGTGACAATAGAAAAAGCCTCTATTGTCACCCGTAAATAGCTGATTATCAGATAGCTGTCTTGGGTGGTGACAATAGTGATATTATTTTGAAGAAAAAAGATTCATATAAGGCGTTTATTTCTATATTTTTTTGAACTATGTTTTTTACTTTGGTTTTAACATTGATGACAAACCTTCCAACACCACCCACACTCCAGCATTGTCCGTGCCTTCATGCCTTATGATGCCAGCTTTCTGCATTGCCGACAAGTCTCTCTCAATTGTCCTTGATGTCACCGACAAAATCTCCGACATTTGTTTCGCAGAAACAGAAGGGTTTGAGTGGATAATAGCGACGATAAGACGCTGACGAGCAGTAAGTTTTATCTCCGACATGTCTCCGACATTAGTCTCCGACATGTCTCCGACATTTGCTCCCCGTTTGGCTATAACTTTGTCCATCGTTTCGCGCTGAATGATTACCATCACTCCACCACCTGTTTCCTCTATGGTAGGAAGTGGCATTTTGGCATGTTCAAACTCTTCAGCAATCTTCTTATATCCACGTCCCCACGACTCCACAAAGCCAGCCTTGTAGAACACAGTGGCGATGTTGTGGTTGCGAGGATATGACGAATGCTTTTTCAATAAGTCGGCAGGAGTCAGTTCCTGTGGGAGCAAACCATAGTTCCAAAGTTCTATACTGCGGTCGTAGATGCGCATTTGGATGGCAGGTCCACTGTAATCTTTATGAGCTATCGAATTATATATTAACTCTCTCAACGCCTTTTCCGGCACTTCCAACTGCTCCACACGTTGTAGTCCTTCATAATGGATAGGTGAAAGCAGATACTTTGTGCGGAGGGTGTCCACCACACGGCTTGCCATCTGAATGATGTTGCCCTCTATCACGTCTTGGACAATCAAATCACTCTCGTCTGTATGGAAACGCCCTATCTTGAACGTAGCAGATGGAAAGAACTGTCCGACATGCTTGCCAAAAAGCAAAATAGCGGCATTCTTCAACTCTCCATTTGACGTGACTAATCCGAGATTGCGCAACACATTCTCCGTAGAAGTGTTGGCTTCTTCCTTGTCCATGCGCCCTGCCTTGATACTGCATTGCAGGAAATAATCGATAGCATTACGATCTATGTCGGCAATCGTGGCTCCTAAAACAGGTATGTCATCCCATGACTGTCCCATCTTCTTCATTACGAACTGTTGCAAGGCAAGTCCTTTCAGCTCCTGCTTGGTTGAGCCGCTGCGGTAGTGGTACGTCCCCTTATAGGCAATAGGCATATTGCTCGGAGCAACATCTATCTCGATGTATTCTTTATCATCTTCGGCAAGCAAGTTGACATCCTCAACAATGCCAAGGTAATTGACAATCTTGTTCGGAATGTCCTCCATCAGTTTCTTGGCATCAGGCAAGCCTATTACTTCCTTGTTGTCGTTCACACCAATGTAGATGCGACCGCCATGGGCATTGGCGAAGCCGCATATCCATTTCAGATATTCGTCTCGCCACGACTCCTTATATTCTATGTTCTGACTTTCGCTCAGCATATTTCTTGATTTTTATGCAAACATAAGCAAATTCAGTCAAGACACAAAAAAATCAAGAAAAAATATTCAATTCTACCGATAATTTCTTCAGAAATGTTTGTGTTGCGGATTTTCACTTTGTTCTTGTTTCGCGATGCAAAACTACTCAAAGTTTCGCGTAGCACCAGTTAGAGAATTATTGGAACAGTATTAGAAAACCATTAGAGCATTTACTCTACATAAAGTCGCCAAAATATAATAATCTACAAAGAAAGGAGGAAAAGTGTGGGGTTTCGGAAAAACGTTGTATATTTGCAATAAGAAACAAAAATCCATGGCTATGGTAGAGACAAACAACAGAAGATTGCCCGTAGGCATCCAGTCTTTTGAGAAAATAAGAAAGGAAGGATACCTTTATGTTGATAAGACAGATATTATCTGGCAACTTGCCAACATAGATAAAACGTATAATTACCTGAGCCGCCCACGCCGTTTTGGCAAGTCGGTGCTGGTAGATACTCTCGAAGCCTACTTCATGGGAAAGAAGGAACTATTCGAGGGATTGAAAATAATGGAAATGGAGAAAGAATGGATTAAGCGACCTGTAATAAGGCTTGATATGAGTCGTGCAGGAGCAGAGCCTGATACCTTGCGCTCTTATCTCAATAATATTTTCAGACAATACGAAAAAGAATATTCATTGGTTCCTAATCCTACAGATAGTCTTGCCGACCGCTTCAATGCAATAATCGTGGGTTCGTATGAGCAGACCGGACAACAAGTGGCTATCCTCATAGATGAGTACGACTCTCCATTACAGCATTCATGGAAGACTCCTCAGCACGAAGCATGCACCAGCATCTATAGAGAGGTGTTTGCCATATTGAAAGCCGACGACAAATACGAGAAGTTTGTCTTTATCACAGGCATAACCAAGTTTACACAGATTTCTCTCTTCTCTGTGCTCAATAATCTGAGTAACATCAGCTTTGACCCGGAATATGCTGCCATTTGCGGCATTACCAAGGAAGAGGTGTTGCGTGATTTCAAGCCAGAAATCAACAAGCTGGCAGAATATGAAGGTTGGACATTCGATGATGCCGTAGCACAGTTGACTGCATATTATGATGGCTATCATTTCAGTCGTCGAAATATGGTGGATGTTTTCAATCCATTCAGCCTCATCAATGC
>ULUS01021682.1_pt1 | contig 22739 bp, 20 predicted proteins | sample 1958761 | NCBI WGS metagenome assembly ULUS01 (sample SAMEA4835767, study PRJEB28245) | human gut metagenome | biome: gut microbiome; material: fecal sample | place: Denmark | collected 2008
TTCAAAACTCAAAATTCAAAATTCATAATATGGCTAAAGAAGAAATGAACATCGACCAGGCGGGCAAGCTCAAAGCCCTCCAGGCAGCGATGTCAAAGATAGAGAAGGACTTCGGCAAGGGCTCAATTATGAAACTCGGCGACGAGCAGGTGGAGAACGTCGAGGTAATCCCTACCGGTAGCATCGGTCTCGACGCCGCACTCGGTGTCGGCGGTTACCCGAAGGGCAGAATCATCGAGATATACGGCCCGGAGTCGTCAGGTAAGACAACGCTTGCCATCCACGCCATCGCCGAGGCACAGAAGGCAGGCGGCATCGCTGCATTCATCGACGCCGAGCACGCCTTCGACCGCTTCTACGCTGCAAAGCTCGGCGTAGACGTAGACAACCTCTGGATCTCGCAGCCCGACAACGGCGAGCAGGCTCTCGAGATTGCCGACCAGCTCATCCGCTCATCCGCTATCGACATCATCGTCATCGACTCTGTGGCTGCGCTCACTCCGAAGGCGGAGATTGAGGGCGACATGGGCGACAACAAGGTGGGTCTGCAGGCTCGTCTTATGTCGCAGGCGCTGCGCAAGCTCACCTCTACAATCTCGAAGACCAATACAACGTGTATCTTCATCAACCAGTTGCGCGAGAAGATCGGTGTGATGTTCGGCAACCCCGAGACAACAACGGGCGGTAACGCCCTGAAGTTCTACGCTTCGGTGCGCCTCGACATCCGCAAGGTGACGGGCATCAAGGACGGCGACCAGATCATCGGCAATCAGGTGCGCGTGAAGGTAATCAAGAACAAGGTGGCGCCTCCGTTCCGCAAGACCGAGTTCGAGATTATGTTCGGCGAGGGCATCTCAAAGGTTGGCGAGATTGTAGACCTCGGCGTAGAGTACGGCATCATACAGAAGTCGGGTTCGTGGTACAGCTACAACGGCTCGAAGCTGGCGCAGGGTCGCGACGCTACAAAGACTCTGCTGAAGGACAACCCCGAACTCTGCGAGGAACTCGAGATGCTCATCAAGAAGGCTATCGCGGAGCATCGCGAGGCGTAAAGCGCGGCGAGTCGTGCAATAGGAGGGTATGGCATTAGCTTTCCGCTACGCGCCGCTGACTTTCAGTTCTTGCCATACCCACGCACCCTCATTCTTGGAATAGCCTCCCACAGATGCAATCTCAGGGGGTGCAGCAATCTCTGCTGCACCAACCAAGCAAGCAGTGGTTCTCCCACAGAAGGCACGGAACGCACAGAATCTTCTTGCAGAGAAGAGCCTCCCACAGATGGCACAGATTTACACAGAAGTTATGGTGCTTTAAGGGGGAGAAGTTCTGTGGGAGAACATATCACAGAAAGTAACAACTGACAAAAAGGCTGGTAGATAGACTGGAAGATTTTGCATTTCCCAGTCTATCTACCAGCCTTTATTGTTCTTATACCGTGAGAGTTACGGCGATGCTGACAGATATGGCATATTTTTGGTATATCACAAAAACACCAAACAAAACACCACAAAAACACCAAACAAAACAACGCAAAAACACCAAACAAAACACCACAAAAACACCAAACAGCTTGCTTAATAAACAAGAAATCAGTATCTTTGCAACAAATCATACAACAAACAATATGGAATATCTTAAAAGAACTGCCGATGAGTATTTGAGCTTGCTACTGGCTTCTTCAGGAGCCGTGCTAATAGAAGGTCCAAAATGGTGTGGCAAGACAACAACTGCAGAGCAACAGGCAAACAGCACCATCAGTATGCAGGATCCTGACATGCGTGACAAATACCAAGCTACCATTAGGGTGAAACCTTCGCTTCTTCTGGCTGGCGATACGCCACGTCTTATAGACGAATGGCAGGAGGCTCCCGTTCTATGGGATTCTATAAGAGCTATGGTTGATAAACGAAATGAGTTTGGACAATTCATTATGACGGGTTCTAATTCGATTGACCCAAATAAGAAAAGCGAATTTATCAAACATTCAGGCAGTGGACGAATTGCAAAGATGCAAATGCTTACCATGAGTCTGTATGAATCTTTGGAATCCAACGGCAAGATTTCGCTAAAAGAATTGTTCGACGACAAGGATTTGGACATCGATGGCATAACGTCAGAAATGTCTATTGAAGAACTTATATTTGCTGCCTGCCGTGGTGGTTGGCCTGCGTCATTATATGCCAAGTTCGACAAAGCCAAACTGCAAATAGCCAAGAACTATGTCAAAACAGTATGCAGCACTGATGTATCGACAATAGATGGAGTCAATAGGAATGAAAAGGTCGCAAGCACAATACTTCAAAGTTATGCACGCAACATATCGACATTAGCCAAAAAGAGCGTGATATATCGCGATGTCAACGAGCACTTAGATGGTATCAGCACAACTTCTTTCGACACATATATTGATGCACTTGAACGTTTGTTTGTCGTTCAAGACATTGAAGCGTGGAGTCCTGCCATACGTTCGGCATCCGCCATACGCCGTGGTTTGAAGCGTGAGTTTACTGACCCTTCTATTGCTGTTGCAGCCTTAGGTCTGTCACCAGAAGCCCTTTATACAGATTTGAAAACATTTGGTTTCTTGTTCGAATGTATGGCAATCCGCGACCTGAAGGCTTATTCATTATCCCTTGGCGGTTGCATTTCATATTATCATGACAGATATGATTTGGAAGCAGATGCCGTTCTTCATCTTGATGACGGTCGATACGCTCTAATCGAATTCAAATTGGGTAGTCGAGAGATTGAAGAAGGTGCTGAACACCTTAAAGAAATCAAAAGACTTGTGCAAGAACATAACATGACTGAAAAACAAATAAAGCTACGTGAGCCTGATTTGCTTATGGTTATAACCGGAGGAGAAATGGCCTACACACGTCCTGATGGTGTCAAAATAATACCACTTGCCTGCCTGAAGGATTAATACGTACCCATGAGGCTGGTAGATAGACTGGAAGATTTTGCATTTCCCAGTCTATCTACCAGCCTTTATTCTGCTTATAATGTGAGTATTACGGCGATGCTGGCAGATATGGTGGATATTTTCGCCAAACAATTCAAAACAGCATATCTCACCATCTCACCACCTCACCACCTCACCACCTCAACATCTCACCATCTCACCACCTCACCATCACTCTGTCTTGATGCTTTCTACCGGATTCTGCGTCGCTACGCGCCACGACTGCGCCACGACCGTTGCAATGACAACGGCAGAGACACCGACGAAGCTGAGCGGGAAGAGCCACCAGTGGAGCGGCGTGTGCTCGGCGAAGCTCTGCAGCCACTGCATACTGAGCCACCAGCCCACGGGAGCAGCAACGGCGAACGACACCACGAGCGGCACGGTGTAGCGCATAGCGAAGAGGCGCACGATAGAACCAACCGACGAACCCATCACCTTGCGTATGCCTATCTCCTTGCGGCGATACTCGGTCTCGAACATAGTCAGCGAGAACACACCGATAACGGTGATGATGATGCAGATGATGGCGAAGAACTTCACCTGCGATATGAAGCGGAACTCCTCGACGTAGGTCTGCTGCAGGTCGTTGTCGAGGAAGTTCATCTCGTACTTCTGCGACGCGTCAAGACGGTTGAGCACGTCGGCTATGCGGCGTTTTGCCTCCACCTTGTCCTGACCCTTAGCGACGCGCACGAACACCCGGTTGCAGCGGTCGCCCCACTGCTCCATGTCCGGTCCGAAGATGATGAACGCCACAGCCACACGACTGTTGTCGTTGCGCATCGACTTCAGCTTGAAGTTGTTGCAGACGCCCACGATGAGATAGTTGCTCGTAGGTCCCCATTCGTTCTGACGACCGATAGAGTCGCCCACAGCGAGCCATTTGTACTGCTGCATGGCAGCCTTGTTGAGCACGTAGGCACCCGTCTTCATGTCAGCCTCGTTGAAGTTGCGACCCTCCAGAATCTTCAGTCCCATAGTCTGCGTATACTCATAGTCGCAGGGCAGCACCTGCAGCGACATCTGATGCTCATCGTCGCCACGTCCCCAGCCCATATAAGCATCACTTGCGCCGATGGCGCTCTGCGCGAAGCCCACGCTCTCCACGAACGGCAACTTCTTCAGTTCGGTGCGTATCGTCTCGCGCTTCGCCTTCGCCTCTTCCGAGAGTTTGGTGTAGAACACCTCGTTCTTGTTGAAGCCGTAGTCGCAGCTGAAGATGTAGTTCGACTGGCTCGACATTACACCTATATATATAGCGAGCACGAAAGCCACGCAGAACTGCACCGCCATTATCGCCAGACGCAGCTGTCTGCCACGCGGCGAGAGTCCGAACGATCCTTTCAGCACCAAAGCCGGAGCGAACGACGTGCTGTAGAACGCCGGCACCAGAGCAGCCAACGCTCCCACGACGAGTGCCGACGCAGCCATGACGGCGGCAAGAAGCCAGTGTGCCGAGAAGCTGATGTCGCCCGAAACGAGCTTCATGCACGCCTCGCTGCGCTGGAACGCCACTACAAGCAGAACACCGACAAGCAAAGCCACAAAGGCGAACAGCACGCTCTCCATTATCATCTTAAGGCGCAGGCTGCCAACAGAGGCTCCCATCACACGGCGTGTGTTGACGCCGCGCATACGCATCGGCACCTCAGAGAGTTGGAAGTTGAGCAGATTGAGTAGGGCGATGAACAGCACGAAGACAGAAGCCACGGTGAGCACGTCGACAAGGCTGCGGTTGCCCTTGTCCTGCTGTCCGATGCCAGAGAAATAGACGTCGTCAATGGAGGTTATTCTGAACTTCATCTGCTTGTCAAACTCTTTCTCGTCTTTAGGACTGATGCCATTGGCTTTCATGAAGCCCTGTTTCAAGCCACGCACTACCTTTTCAGGACTTGCGCCATTGTCAAGTCGCACATATATATAGTAGCTCCACTCGCTCCAGTCGGTCATTCCGCTCTCGTTATCGCAGATATACAAGCCGTTGGACACAGTGCAGTTGTCGGGCATATCCTCGCTCACGCCCACCACGGTGACGGGTATCGTTCCGCCATCATTGTTGTTTATAGCTTCGAACGTCTTGCCCACAGCATTCGCCGTACCGAACATCTTCTCGGCATTGCTGCGATTAACGATGGCAGTAGCTCCAGTGCCCCATGACTTGCTTGAGCCGGAGATGAGTTTGCCGGTAAAGAACTCAATGCCAGGCTTGCTCATGTACACAACAGGCACGGTTATGGTGCGGTTGTTCACCTTAACATCGGTCTTATTGACATACGGACAGTAATAGACAGCACTCTTAACCTGCGGTACATCCTTCAGCATTGAGGCGAACGGGCGGCATATGGTGCAACCCCAGTTGTCGCCGAACAGATTGCCGTAGATTTCGAGGCGGTACGTGTGCTCGTAGTCGTTGATGTTGTGGTTGTACGTGCGGTTGTATATCACCTGTGTCATGAACAGGTAGAACGTCGCTACTGCCACACTCAAGCCGAAGAGGTTGAGCAGCGTGGCTATGCGGTAGCTGCGGAACATATATAGGAATGTCTTCATATTTATGATATTTTATTTTGTTGAGAATTGAGACAACTCTCAATTCTCAATTATAAACTAAAAGAACTGCCCTCCACAACCTGTCCGTCGAAGAGGTTGATGATGCGGCTTGCCATCTGCGCATCGTGCTGTGAGTGAGTCACCATTACGATTGTTGTGCCCTCGGCATTGAGCTGCGAGAGCAGTTCCATGACAGCCAGACCGCTCTTCGAGTCGAGATTACCCGTAGGCTCGTCGGCGAGAATCAGCTTCGGCTTGCCCACCACGGCGCGAGCTATTGCCACACGCTGCTGCTGACCGCCCGAGAGCTGCTGCGGATAGTGCTTTGCGCGGTGGCTCAAGCCCACCTTGCGCAGAATCTCCGTAACACGCTCGCGACGTTCCTTCGCCGCTACGCCCATGTAGCGCAGCTGCAGGTCGACATTCTCCTCAACGGTAAGTTCGTCGATGAGATTGAAGCTCTGGAACACGAAGCCGATGCGTCCGCGACGGTAGCGTGTGCGGTCCTTCTCCTTAAGGTTAGCCACGGGTTCGCCGTCGAGCAGATAGTCGCCCGAGTCGGGATTGTCGAGGAGTCCGAGGATGTTCAGCAGCGTCGACTTGCCGCAGCCGCTCGGTCCCATTATGGCGACGAACTCGCCGTCTTCTACATTTATACTAACGCCGTTGAGGGCGACTGTCTCCACTTCTTCCGTGCGGAAGACCTTGGTAAGGTTCTGAGTCTTTATCATTGTTTTGCTTTTTAATTATTTTAGAGAATAGGCCGAACTAAGCCTCTTTAGGCCTTTCTAAGCCTTGAGAAATCAATGGTAACTAAGCCCTCCCCGACGGGGAGGGTTGGGAGGGGCTTTTTACTTTATCACCAGCACCTCGTTATCCTTAAACGCTTCGTATCCGCTGGTGATGACACGCTCGCCAGGCTCCAGTCCGTCGGTCACCTCGTAGTATTGCGGGTTCTGGCGGGCTATGCTGATGTTGCGGCGGTAAGCCTTGCGTCCCGACTTGTCGAGCACGAATATCCAGTTGCCACCAGTGGTCTGGAAGAACGTGCCGCGCGGTATGAGCGTAGCCTGCTGCGACTTGCCGAGAGCTAATTCCACGTAGAAAGTCTGTCCGCTGCGCATCTGCGCCGGGCGTTCGCCGACGAAGACAAAGTCGGTGCGGAACGTTCCGTTGCGCACTTCGGGATATACCTTGCGCACACGCAGTCGGTAGGTCTTACCGTCGCGACTGAACGAAGCCGAGAGACCGGGACGCACGCGGTCGATGTAGTGCTCGTCAATCTGCGCCTGCACCTTGAAGTCGGAGAGGTCGTTTATCTGTCCGATGTTCTGTCCGGCAGCGATGTTCTGTCCCAACTCAACGTCGAGCAGTCCGAGTTCGCCGTCAATAGCCGAGCGCACCTCGAGCTTGTTCTTGCGGTCGCGCACCAAGAGCACGTTCTTGCGCATGTTGTCGAGGTTGTCCTCCATCTGCGCCATCTGCACGTGGCGGTAGAGGCTGTCCTGCTTCAGGCGCTGCGAGATGAGACTCTGCTTGCGGCGTGCGAGCTTATAGTCCTCACGACTCTGCAGATACACCTCCTTGCTGATGAGGCGCTCCTTGTAGAGGCGTGCGTTCTGTTCGTAGGCGCGGCGCTTGCGGTCGCAGTCGGTGTCGAGCGTAGCCTGCTCGGTACGGTTGTTGAGTCGGTCCTGCTGCATAGCCACCTGCGTGTTGCGCAGCAGGTTCTGCTTCTCGGCGAGTTCGGCCTCAGCATTCAGAATCTGCAGGTCGAGATTGCTGTTGCTGAGTCGGAGTATCACGTCGCCCTTTCTGACGCGTGTACCCTCCTCCACAACCTTCTCGCGCACTATGCCGCCCTCCTCGGGCGAGATCTGCACCACCTGGATAGGCAGCACCTGTCCGTTGAGACGCACATAGTCGTCGAACTTGCCGCGAGTGACGTCGCTGATGGTGATGTCTGAGGCGTCTATGGTCATCGTACTGGCAGTTGTGCCGAGCACTATCCACACGAGGAGCGCAGCGAGTGCGGCAGCCGCAGCGACATACCATGCGTAGCGGCGGAGGAATGATTTCTTTTCTATTTGTCGGTCCATAATGGTTATTTTTTAAACTAAGCCTTTTAAGCCTCTCTAAGCCTCCTTATGCCTTTCTAAGCCTCTCTAAGCCTTTCGAAGCATTGTTTACTAAGCCCTCCCCGATGGGGAGGGTTGGGAGGGGCTTTTTTACTTTTCATAGTACGCCAGCACCTGTCGGTTGTACATCATTGTGAGCTGGCTCTGCAGCAGTTTTACACGGCTTTGCAGGAGCGTGACCGCCGCCGTGCGCACGTCGATAGACGACGCCATGCCCTCCTCGAACTTGCGCGTAGTGAGATAGGCGGCTAAGCTGTCAGCCTCAACCTGATCCTTCATCTTCTGCACCTCCTTTGCGCTGTTCTCCACGTCAGCGACAGCTTCGGCAATGATGCGCTGCAGTTCGGAGCGCTCGTAGCAGAGCGATTCGCGTGCCCGGTCGAAAGCTATGCGGCGCGAACGAACGGAGGAGACAGAGCCGAGACGGTTGAAGATAGGAATGCTCAACGAGAGAGCCACGTATTCGCCGGCGTTGTTCTTGAACTGCTTGCTGAACGGAGCGTGTCCACCCACGTCCATATTGCGGAAGAACGAGGTGGAGACGCCGCCAGAGAGAGAAATCTTAGGAAGAAAGGCGCCGCGGGCTGCGCGCAGGGCGTAGCGGGCTGCAGCCACACTGCTCTCAGCCTGCGCTATGCGCGGATTGGTTGCGAGCGCCACATTATATATATTATACGCATTGTCTGAAGACTGTAGCGGAGCGTCTACCGAAGGCTTTTCCACGATGAGCGTGTCGGCGATGGGGAAGTTCATCTGCTGCTTCAGCGCAAGCAGCGCCTTCGTGGTCTGACTCTGCATGTGCGTCAGCTCGTAGTCGTCGGCAGCCAGTGTGGCTCGCATCTGCGCCACGTCGGCTTCGCTCTTCTGCCCCACCTCAGCCATCACTTCTACTTGATGGAGCAGCGCACGACTCTCGTCGCGTTTGCGGCTGGTGTGTTCCACGGCACCTTCGCAGTAGAGCAAATCCATGCACGCCTTGTACACCCTCAGTCGCACGGCGTCTTTCTCCGCCTGCAACGCCGAGCGCCCCATCGCCACGTTGGCGCGAGCCATGCGCAGTTCGTTGTAGCGCTGCAAGCCGTCGAAGACGACGAGCGACGCCTGCAAGCCGTAGCCGTTATAGAAGGTGTTAACATCGGTGTAGGTGTTGGTCTCGGGGTCGATGGCGCGTCCGAAGTTCATCTGTGCGCCTACCGATCCATACACGTCGGGCAGGAAGGCGCCGATGGCGCGTGTGCGTTCGGTGCGACTTGCGTCGAGGTCGTACTGCTGCAGGCGCACCGTGTGACTGTGCTCGGCGGCGTACTCCATGCAACGCTCCACGCTCCACGGCTCAGCTGCCTCTGCGGTCATCGTGGCAAGCACGAGGGATAGGGTGACGAGTAATCGGTTCATATCGTTCTGTTTTGTTTCTGCTGCAAATTTACGTCTTTACACAAGCAAACGAAAGGGGTTGGAAGGGGAAAAACGGCGGTTGTATGATTATCATACAGCAGAGTGTATGAAAATGATACACATGTGCCAGTGGCTTGCACTTTTTTTTGTACTTTTGCAGTAGAAACATAAAGTGCTTAATATGAGCAACTATTACAACACGATACTCATCATCGACGACAACCCGGCGATACTCACCGCCTTGAAGATTTGTCTTGCAGGGGTGTTCACGCGCATCGTGACACTCAGCAGTACGGACCGGCTCGTAGCCACTATGAGCGAGGAGCAGGTTGACGTGGTGCTGCTCGACATGAACTTCTCATTAGGCGTGAACACGGGGCAGGACGGACTGTTCTGGCTGCGCACGCTGAAGAAGCTGCATCCCGACACACCGGTGGTGCTGATGACGGCGTATGCCGACGTGCAGTTGGCGGTGAAGGGACTGAAGAACGGGGCTGCCGACTTCGTGACAAAGCCTTGGGACAACGACGAACTGGTGCGCACGCTGCGCGACGCGGTGGAGAAGAGTCGCGAGGTGGTGACGCTCGACGAACTCGAACAGCAGCACGTGCATCGCGTGGTGGACCAGTGCCACGGCAACATGAGCAAGGCAGCAGAGCTACTGGGAATAACGAGGCAGACACTGTATAGAAAGTTGAAAGGTTGAGATATGATGTTGTAATGGTGAGGTGATGATGTGGTGAGATATGATGTTGTAATGGTGAGGTGGTGATGTGGTGACAATAGTGAGAAATCTCAACATCTCAACAAAACAACATCTCAACATCATATCTCAACACCTCAACAAAACAACATCTCAACATCATATCTCAACACCTCAACAAAACAACATCTCAACATCATATCTCAACACCTCAACAAAACAACATCTCAACATCATATCTCAACCCCTCAACAAAACAACATCTCAACATCATATCTCAACACCTCACCACCTCACCATCTCAACATCATATCTCAACATCTCAACAAAACAACATCTCAACATCATACCTCAACACCTCAACAAAACAACATCTCAACATCACAACATGGCACCATATATAACAATTCTTCTCGCCGCACTCCTCGTAGTGCTTTTCGTCTTTGAGTGGCTCCACCAGCGGCGCCTCTCCACCCGAGTGCGCCTTATGCGCGAGGCGCTGCGCAACCGCGACTTCATGTTCCGACTGCCAACGGACAGCATCATGCCCGGCGAGCGCGACCTGCAGAAGATGCTCAACGAGATGGGCGGAGAGATTAACAAGCTGATGGCACGCAGCGAGGTGGAGTCGTGGCAGCGGCTGACACGCGTGTTGACGCACGAGATAATGAACGCCGTGACGCCGATACAGAGCATCACGCAGGCGTATATAGGCAGCAAGATGGTGAAGGGAACGCCGCTCGAAGAGGGCATCCAGGCGATATACGACACGAGTCGCAGCCTGTCGGCGTTCGTGGAGAGCTACCGCAAGATGACGCAGCTGCAGACGGTGAGCTTCGAGGAGATTGACCTGCAGCGACTCGTCTCCAATCTGCAAGCGCTCTATCCCACTCTCGCCTGGCACATGGACATCAACGACATGCAGACGCTGCGCGCCGACGCAAGCATGATGCACCAGGTGCTGACCAACATCGTGAAGAATGCGGCGGAGGCTGGCGCTCACAACATAGATATCTGCGCACGACGCACCGACCAGTGCACGCAACTGCTCATCAGCAACGACGGCACGCCGATAGCGGCTGAGGTGGCGCGCGAGATGTTCGTACCGTTCTTCACTACGAAGCGCACGGGCTCGGGCATCGGTCTCTCACTCTCTCGCCAGATGATGATGGCGCAGGGCGGCGACCTCGCTCTCGCCGAACGCCCACAAGCAGGATACCACGCCACGTTCGTCGTAACGCTATAGAAGGAGCTACAGCTAACTTCAGGGGGTGCAGCTGTCCCTGCTGCACCAACAAAAAAATAGTGCTATTAACTTGGATGGTGCACATGTACTTGGATGGTGCACTTCTTGCTCTGGCAAGCGGCAAAGCCGAGCGGAGACAAGTGCACCCCCTGAGTGCACCCCCTAAGGGATGTCATACCCCCTAAAAAACAAATAAAAAGTTCTCGAATGAAAAAGATTAGTTTCGCAAGCGACATATTGCCAATGAAGGATATCCTTTACCGCCTCGCGCTACGCATTACGCTGAGCCGCGAGGAGGCTGAGGACATCGTACAAGACACGCTCATACGTGTCTGGAACCGTCGCGACTCGTGGGACACCATCGAGAACATCGAGGCGTTCGCACTCACCGTCTGCCGCAACATGGCGCTCGACCGACTGCGACTGCACGAGAACCAGAACGCGTCGCTCGACGACACGCCCGTAGACAGCAACCCTACGGCGACGGCTAACCCGTACGAGCACACCGTGCAGCGCGAGAAGGTGCAGATTGTGCGACAGCTCATCGACGCTCTGCCCGAGAAGCAGCGTGCCTGCATGCAGCTGCGCGACATCGAGGGCAAGACATACAAGGAGATTGGCACCGTGCTCGGCATCACGGAGGAGCAGGTGAAGGTGAACATCTTCCGCGCCAGACAGACAATAAAACAGCAGTTCGAACGCTACGACAACTACGGACTTTGATTCTCAATTGAGAATCTTTAGTTGAGAATTTTTTAGTGGAGAATTGAGAGTTATGATATGCTCTTCTAAAATCTGAGTGGATTCTGTGGGAGTACCTGCGAACACTTCCAAGGGGGTGCACTTGTCTCAAGTGCACCTACCATTCTGTTGGTGCTCCTTTTGCTTTGTTGGTGCTCCTTTTGCTTTGTTGGTGCACTTGAGACAAGTGCACCCCCTAAAAGGCATCCCTAAAAGCGTTTTTGTTAAAGGGCGTTAAAAGTACAATTTCTCTGTAACCTTTTCTCCGTTCAATCGTCGTACATATAGAAACACCCAAGAACACCCCGAGAGATATAACAAGAGGTTCAATACCTCAACATCTCAACACCTCAACATAACAACACCTCAACATAACAACACCTCAACACCTCAACACCTCAACATAACAACATCTCAACATCTCAACATAACAACACCTCAACATCTCAACATAACAACATCGTAAATATGGACTATAAATACATAAACCAACTCTTGGACCGCTACTGGAAGGGCGAGACATCGCTTGAGGAAGAGCAGATACTGCGCTCGTTCTTCAGCCAGATTTGCGTGCCGGAGGAACTCGCAAAGTATCGTCCGCTCTTCAATTACGAGCAGACCGAAACGAAGACCGACCACCTCGGCGACGACTTCGACGAGCGTATAATGTCCATGATTGACGAGCCGCAGGAGCTGAAGGTGAAGGCACAGCCGATACGCATCAGCCAACGCTTCGCACCACTCTTCAAGGCGGCAGCAATGGTAGCAATAGTGCTCACACTGACACAGGCTGCACAGCTCTCGTTCCAGAGCAACGATGCGAGCAACACGGCGATGCCGGAAGTCTACTCTACGCAGCCCGTGCCCGGAGTGTCGGTGGCGCTCAACGACTCGGCTCACCTCGACTCGGTGAAGAAGACAGACGCCGTGCCACAGCAGTTGGAACTGCACGACATCTCCATGCTCAAGTAAGACAAAAAAGACAATTTCTATGCTTTCTCAATAAAATCATGTTTAGTTAAAACACCAAACGAGTTGAGGCTGTGAAGTCTCCGGCTCACCCAAAAAATTCATAACATACTAATGATTTGCTTGCCGCACGACCCTCAACGAGGCGTTGTGCGGCAAGTTGGTTTTTATGACCTTATGTCGCCAGACAATGGCGGCATGGCGCATATACAGACAATTTTAACACAGCCCTTCGCAACAAACGCCACAAAAAACGGCTCATTTTCAAAAGTTTTATCTAACTTTGCATGTTGCTTTTAAACATACTCTATATGGGTTTCAACACAATAGAAGCCTAAGATACTATAACATTCAAAATACTATTGACTCTTATGCGAGCACAACTATTCACAGCATTGTTCGTTCTGCTGGCAGTGGCAACACCCACAAACGCACAGAAGCGAACCTTGGCCGAGGCAAGAAAGTGGCTGAAAACTTCTTTCTGGCTAACGACAACAAAACTGCAGTCAGCCTACTGCGCATCAACAACAAAAGCGGACGCCATCTGCTGAAGAAGGCGCATGACGAAAAGCAGGCGGAAGCCTTCTACCTCTTCACCGACGAGCGTGAGAAACAGTTGCTCATCGTGTCGGGCGACGAGCGCATGCAGCGCATTCTCGGCTACACCGACCGACCGCTCGCTGGCAACGCTATACCCGACGGACTCGCCGCTACGGCGATGGCTATCGTGATGCGCTACCACCAGTGGCCCGACGTGGGCAGCGGCAGCAATAGTTCCGCTACGGAGCTACGGCGCGTCTGCTCACAGCGAGCGACTACGACGCCGCTACGTGGGACGGCATGATGCGCAAGGAGATTGACAACAACCGACCGGTTATCTACACCGGCGAATCGATACAAGGACGCGGAGCGCACGGCTTCGTGCTCGATGGCTACCGCGACAACCTCTTCCACTTCAACTTCGGATGGAACGGCAGCGGCAACGGCTTCTTCGCCATATCAGCCATAACATCGACCGACCGCAACTTCGAGTTCGCCAACAAGCAGCAGGCTGTGATAGGCATCACACCCGTGAAGGCTGAGAAAGCCGCACCGCTACAGCTCGACTGCGAGGGCAAATATGAGGGCTTCTACTCTACGCTCACTTCGCTGAAGGCGGGTGAAAAACAAAGCGTGCACCTCTCGGCACTCTCGGCGCTCAGCACATGGCGAGGCAAGCTGCAGTGGAATCTCTGTAAAGCCGACGGATCGGTAGTGGAATCGTTGGGCAGCAAGCAGATTGGGTTGCACCAGTCTTGCCGACCTGAAACTGCCTGAGACGCTGCGATATATCGGCAGCGAGTGCTTCCGCAACTGCCCGACGCTCCGACAGACGCTATTACGGACGCCGCAGCCGACTACTGCACCACATTCCCTGTGAAGGTGGCAGGCAAGCAGTGGACAACGCTCCACTCACACAAGGCGCAGACCGTATACATCTACACGCTGAACGGCACACTGCTGCGCACAGCACAACTGCAGAAGGACGCCAACAGCGTATGGACTGACGAGCCAAGCATAATCATCACAAAATAAAACAACTTTAAAGATATAAGTATGAAGGATATTTGTTGCATAGGACACATCACGAAAGACAAGATCATCACCCCGCGTCAGACCGTATACATGGCTGGCGGCACGTCTTTTTACTTCTCTTATGCCATAAACCATCTGCCCGACAATGTTTCGTTCCAGCTTGTGACGAAACTCGGAGAGGGCGAGATGAAAGCTGTAGAGGACATGCGCAACGTTGGCATCGACGTGCTTACTTACCCAAGCAGCCACACAGTTTACTTCGAGAACAAGTACGGCGAGGACCAGAACGACCGCACTCAGCGTGTGCTCGAGCGTGCCGATCCGTTCACTATCGAGGAGATGAAGAACGTGGATGCACGCGTCTACCACCTCGGTACGCTGCTCAACGACGACATCTCGCCGGAGCTTGTGAAGTATCTGTCTACGAAGGGCAAGATTTCTATCGACGCTCAGGGCTATCTGCGCGAGGTGCGCAATCAGGAGGTGTTCGCCATCGACTGGGCTGAGAAGCGCGAGATACTCGCTAACACCGACATTATCAAGGTGAACGAGCACGAGATGGAGGTGATTACCGGACTGCGCAACCCGCGCATGGCTGCGCTCCGTTTGGCTGAATGGGGCGTTAAGGAGGTGTGCGTGACGCTCGGAAGCTATGGTTCTATCATCCTCGTCGACGGCGAGTTCCACGAGATTCCGGCTTATGAGCCAAAGGAGATTGTGGATGCTACGGGTTGTGGCGACACCTACTCGGCTGGCTATCTGTGGTGTCGTGCGCAGGGCATGGACGTAGAGGAGTCTGGACGCTTCGCGGCTGCCATGTGTACACGCAAACTGGAACACAGCGGTCCGTTCGAGGGCACAATAGACGATGTGCAGGCTGTGCTTGCAACCACACCGTGCTTCAATGAGTACGCGGAGTAAAAGCCCCTCCCAACCCTCCCCATCGGGGAGGGCTTAGTTAGCAGTTCTTCCTTGGCTCAGAAAGGCTTAGAAAATAAAAAGGCTCAGAAAGGCTTAAGAAGGCTCAGAAAGGCTTAGAAAATAAAATGGCTTAGAAAGGCTTAGAAAAACCCCAAAGGCTATAAAAGCAAAAAGGTCTGCCTCCCGCAAGGGAAGCAGACCTTTATTTATTTTGTCTTTATCGTAAAGTCTACGAATGACGCAAGCTCTTGCGCTGAAGCGAAGAGCTTACGCTGTCAGACCCATACTTACGTATGGATTAGAGCTGAGGACCAGCAGCAACGAGAGCCTTACCAGCCTCGTTGTTTGTGTACTTCTTGAAGTTCTTGATGAAGCGAGCAGCGAGGTCCTTAGCCTTCTCCTCCCACTGAGAAGCCTCAGCGTAAGTGTCGCGCGGATCAAGAATCTCAGTAGCTACACCAGGAAGCTCTGTCGGAACCTTGAAGTCGAACATCGGGATCTGCTTTGTAGGAGCCTTGTCAATGTCGCCGTTGAGGATAGCGTCAATGATACCACGTGTGTCGCGGATAGAGATACGCTTGCCTGTGCCGTTCCAGCCAGTGTTTACGAGGTAAGCCTTAGCGTTGTTCTTCTCCATCTTCTTAACGAGCTCCTGAGCGTACTTTGTCGGGTGCAACTCGAGGAATGCCTGACCGAAGCAAGCTGAGAATGTCGGAGTCGGCTCTGTGATGCCGCGCTCTGTACCTGCCAACTTAGCTGTGAAGCCAGAGAGGAAGTAGTACTGAGTCTGCTCCGGAGTAAGGATAGAAACAGGAGGCAATACGCCGAATGCGTCAGCTGAGAGGAAGATAACCTGCTTAGCAGCTGGTGCAGAAGAACCCGGCTGGATGTTGTTGATGTGGAAGATCGGGTAAGAAACACGTGTGTTCTCTGTAACGCTCTTGTCAGCGAAGTCGATCTTGCCGTTAGCGTCAACTGTTACGTTCTCGAGGAGAGCGTTGCGGCGGATAGCGTTGTAGATGTCCGGCTCTGACTCCTTGTCGAGGTTGATAACCTTAGCGTAGCAGCCACCCTCGAAGTTGAAGACGCCGTTGTCGTCCCATCCGTGCTCGTCGTCACCGATGAGCAGACGCTTCGGGTCTGTAGACAGAGTAGTCTTACCTGTACCAGAGAGGCCGAAGAAGATAGCTGTGTTCTGACCGTTCTTGTCGCAGTTAGCTGAGCAGTGCATAGAAGCGATGCCCTTCAACGGGAGGTAGTAGTTCATCATAGAGAACATACCCTTCTTCATCTCACCGCCGTACCATGTGTTGATGATAACCTGCTCGCGGCTTGTTGTGTTGAATGCTACACAAGTCTCAGAGTGGAGGCCGAGCTCCTTGTAGTCAGCAACCTTTGCCTTAGAAGCGTTGTATACAACAAAGTCAGGCTCGAACTGCTCGAGCTCCTCTGCTGTCGGACGGATGAACATGTTTGTTACGAAGTGAGCCTGCCAAGCAACCTCAACGATGAAACGAACAGCCATACGTGTATCCTTGTTAGCACCGCAGAAGCCGTCTACTACATAGAGGTTCTTGTTGCAGAGCTCTTCCTTAGCGATAGCCTTAACCTTGTGCCAAACTTCCTCTGACATCGGGTGGTTATCGTTCTTGTACTCCTCTGTTGTCCACCATACAGTGTCCTTAGAGTTCTCGTCCATCACGATGTACTTGTCCTTAGGAGAACGACCGGTGTAGATACCTGTCATAACGTTAACTGCACCAAGCTCTGTCTGCTGACCTACTTCGAAGCCCTCGAGACCTGCCTTTGTCTCCTCTTCGAACAACTGCTCGTAAGAAGGATTGTGAGCGATTACTGTAGAACCAGTAATGCCGTACTGTGTCAAATCTAACTTTGCCATTTTTAAAAAATAATTATTTATTAGATGTGAATTGAATTATCCTTTAATTTCCACCGCAAAGGTATTAAAAATCTTCTATAAACCCACGTTTCATACGTACAAAATTTGCATCGCATTATCTTATTTTTGTTAAATAATCAGAAATTGCGGCGTACGCATGGCGTATTGCAATACGCAGTTTGCAAATTGTAGCCAAATGATGTTTAGCCTATTTGAATGTTATAAGTCCTTCCATTTCATCAATGCACTGCTCTACCCTGTCGAAGTAGGGCATCACCTCTTCTTCGGTTGCATCATACATATCGTCGTAGTCGCCCGACTGTCTTAATTCGTACAGGCGCGAGAACAATCTACCGTAGGACTTGTCCAAGAGTCCTGCGGCTATGAACTTTTCGCCTATAAGATGAATGACCCCTGCATGGGTCTTGGCTGCGAAGCCTTTGTCCAATAGCAATGCCGATGCCATATGAAAAACGCTATAATAGAGCCGGTTGCCTGTAAGATTCCAATATCTCAGTTGGGATATTGCCTTCGCCTCTTCGAGACTTTTGTGTGATTTCTCTATTCTATAGGCAATCACGTTTCTTCGCATTTCGGTTTCTAACATAGCTCTACACCCTCCCTTTCCACATTCTCATAGAACGGGCTTCCTTTGCGCATAGCCCACTCTTTCATTGAGTAGATTATTGGATGAATCATCTGATTGATTCTCCAACCCAATTCCCATAGAGGATATGAGTATTCGTCGTGGTCGCCCTCCTCCACTCTATCCTTATTCAGAAGTACAAGAATGTCCCAATCCGAATCTGCCTTAGCTTCGTTTCTGGCTCTCGAGCCGAAAAGTATAACTCTGGCATCTTTCGGAATAATGGAGGTTATCGCCTGTTTGATAGAGCGAATCACAGCATCGTCCGTATGTTCCAATGGGAGTTTATTCATAACTTTGTGTTTATATCCATTGGCAAATATCGTATTAATAATCGAGAAATCAAAATAAAACGGATAGATATTTTCAAGTTCGGCGTAAAATCGTTAAAACATAGCTGATTCTATGAGATAATATTCGTAACTTTGCACTGACTTCCCACATTATATATATTTAATACGCTACAGGTTGTATGCGATGTGGGCTGACAGTTTAAAAAAGGACATATCAACAGCGAATAAAAATACAATAGAACAATGACAATAGAACAGCAGATTATCAACGCTGCCCTGGCGGCAGTGAAAGAGCTTTACGGTCAGGAAGTGCCCGAGAAGATGGTGCAGCTTCAGAAGACCAAGAAGGAGTTTGAGGGCAACCTCACGCTCGTAGTGTTCCCGTTCCTTAAGATTTCGCGCAAGAAGCCCGACGAGACGGCACGCGAGATCGGCGAGTACATCAAGCAGAACTGCGAGGCTATCGCCGACTTCAACGCTGTGGGCGGCTTCCTCAACCTCGTCATCGACAAGAAGGCGTGGCTCGGACTGCTCAGCGAGATGAACCAGAACGAGAAGTTCGGCGAGAAGCCCGTCACCGAGGCTTCGCCGCTCGTGATGATAGAGTATTCGTCGCCTAACACCAACAAGCCGCTCCACCTCGGACACGTGCGCAACAACCTGCTCGGATGGTCGCTGGCGCAGATCATGGAGGCCAACGGCAACCGCGTGGTGAAGACCAACATCGTGAACGACCGCGGTATTCATATCTGCAAGTCGATGCTGGCTTGGCTGAAGTTCGGCAACGGCGAGACTCCGGAGACTTCGGGCAAGAAGGGCGACCATCTCATCGGCGACTACTACGTGGCGTTCGACAAGCACTACCGCGCTGAGGTGGCTGAGCTGAAGGCTAAATACGTGGCTGAGGGCATGGACGAGGAGCAGGCTGAGAAGAAGGCGAAGGAAGAGTCGCCGCTCATCAAGGAGGCTCACGAGATGCTCGTGAAGTGGGAGCAGAACGACCCTGAGGTGCGTGCGCTCTGGAAGAAGATGAACGACTGGGTATACGCCGGATTCGACGAGACATACAAGGCGCTCGGCGTGGGCTTCGACAAGATCTACTACGAGTCGAACACCTACCTCGTGGGCAAGAAGAAGGTGGAAGAGGGACTGGCTAAGGGCCTGTTCTTCCGCAAGGACGACAACTCGGTATGGGCTGACCTCACCGACGAGGGTCTCGACCAGAAGCTGCTGCTGCGCAGCGACGGCACCAGCGTGTACATGACTCAGGACATCGGCACAGCCGAGATGCGCTTCAACGACTTCCCCATCGACAAGATGATCTACGTCGTGGGCAACGAGCAGAACTACCACTTCCAGGTGCTTTCTATCCTGCTCGACCGCCTCGGCTTCAAGTGGGGCAAGGAGCTCGTTCACTTCTCTTACGGTATGGTGGAGCTGCCTAACGGCAAGATGAAGAGCCGCGAGGGCACTGTCGTAGACGCCGACGACCTGATTGCAGCAATGGTGGCTGACGCCAAGCAGACAAGCGAGGAGCTGGGCAAGTTCAAGGACATGAGCGAGGAGGAACGCAACGAGATTGCACGCATCGTGGGTCTTGGCGCGCTGAAGTACTTCATCCTTAAGGTTGACGCTCGCAAGAACATGCTCTTCAACCCGGAGGAGTCTATCGACTTCAACGGCAACACCGGTCCGTTCATCCAGTACACATACGCTCGTATCCGCTCTATCCTGCGCAAGGCTCAGGCTGAGGGCATCAGCATCCCGGCTACTCTCGAGGGCACAATGCCGCTCAACGAGAAGGAGATTGAGCTTATACAGAAGCTCAACGAGTTCGGTGCGGCTGTAGAGCAGGCTGGCAAAGACTACTCGCCGAGCGGCATCGCCAACTACTGCTACGAGCTGACAAAGGCGTTCAACCAGTTCTACCACGACTACTCTATCCTCGGTGCCGACACCGAAGAGGAGAAGGTGGTGCGCCTCGTGCTCGCTCAGAACGTAGGCAAGACGCTGAAGAACGGCATGGCGCTGCTCGGCATCGAGGTGCCGGAGCGCATGTAATCGGAGCGTTTAATAATAAGAAATGTGACGGGCGGCGTTCGCCGCACACCGCATAAATCAAAACAAAGCCACGCTTTCCATCGGGAAGCGTGGCTTTTTCGTAGGAGGATGTAGCACAAAAATCCGTTGTTAAACATCCCAAGCAGAATTACCGCATAGAGAGAATGCCATTACCACATATATGTAACATCGTTACACCATAGATGTAATGCCGTTACCTGTTCGTGGTAACAACCATTTCTTAGGCATCAACCTAATTCGAGGTAAGAAAACATTCGTTAAGTTAACAACGGATTAAGCTCTTCGTCCGATTTATACACATTGACATAATACTTTGTTGCGCCTTCAACCTTGTTCCAGCGTGGGCGGAAACTTGTACCTGTGTAGAAGAGGTGGCGCTGCACGTTAGGCGAGCCAACGGCTGTCTTCTCGTAGTAGACCTTGAAGTCGTCCATAAGCACCTTCACGCCGTTCTCCTCGCGGAAGATGACGCGTGTGGCTTTCTTGCCCTGCTCGAAGCGCAGCGTGAACTCCTTCCACTCGCTTGTCATACCTTCCACGTTGCAGAACTCCGCATAGATAGGATTCTTCGGGTCGGTAACGTCCTGTGTGGTGCAGCCCAAGCCTACATAACCCGGCGTGTTGTTGGCAAGACGCGCGCGGAACTACACGAAGTAGATACCATTGTCGGCAGATGCGTCGAAAACGGGAGTGTTGAAGTGCGCAGCATAGTAGTCGTCTGCTCGTGTGTTGTTGAAGAAAATCATGCCACCGGCTGGGTATACCTGATACGATTCCCATCCTGTGTATGCGTATAATCGGGATTCACGCACGAGTAGAAGATGTCGTTAGTCGGCATGACCGTGCATGTGTTGATGTTGAAAGAGAGGTCGGGGTTGTTCTCCGAACCCGAAGTCATCTTCGAGAAGTCCTCGTTGAGGATGACAACCTGTTCGGCGTTCGCCTTTGCCGCAGGCTGCACAGTCTGTGCATTAGCGGTTTGCGTTGCTACTGCCATCGGAGCGGCAAGCAGGACAGCAAGAACTGCTGTCAAACAATGTTTCTTGTTCATTGTTTTCTTTAGATTTGTTTATATTGTTGCTTTTCTGCCCATTATCTGACGGTGCAGACGGCGCGCCGGAATCCACGACGCCGCCCATCCTATCAGGATGACGGTGATGAACACTACGAGCACATCCACGTAGTGAACGCTCACGGGGTAGGCGTTGACGATGAACGTGCCCGAGCTGTCGCCCATTTTCACGAAGCCGAACGCCTGCTGCAGTCCGCAGAGCGCCAGTCCGAGACCGATGCCTATCAGCGCGCCCACAGCCGATATGATGCGACCCTCGTAGAGGAAGATGCTCACTATCTGGCGGTCGCTAGCTCCGAGGTTGTGCAGCGTGTTGATGTCGTCCTTCTTGTCGATGATGAGCATCGAGAGCGAGGAGATGATGTTGAAGCACGCCACGATGAGTATGAACGTGAGGAACACGTACGCCAACACCTTCTCTATCTGCATGATGCGGAACGTGTCTTCCTGCTGCTCGAAGCGGTCGAGCACGCGGAACTTCTCGCCTGCCGCTGCCTTTATCTCCTGCTTCGCCTCAGCGAGGTCGGTGCCCGGCTTCAGGCGCAGCTGCAGCGAGGAGAGCATTCCGTCCTGGTCGAAGAGCTGGCGGGCGAAGTAGATGGACGTGATGATGCGGTCGCGGTCGTACTTGTTCTGGTTCACCGCGAACACAACGCCCGGCGAAAGCAGCGAGTCGACCACGAAACCGTCTGTCGGCGTATCGAGGTCGGTGAGCTGTCCCTGACGCACGGGCGCGTAAATCTTAAGATAGTCTGCCCAGCGAGCGCCGAGCCCCATGTCCTGCGCCAGACGTATGCCCGGCACGCCGAAATAGAGGTTGGCAACGCGCAGCGTGAAGTCGCCGTCGCCGTAGAGTATGTCGCCGATGCGCGTGAGCTGGTCGAAGTTCTCGTCGACGCCCATCACCGTCACCATGAGCTGGCGGTCGCCGTAGACGGCAATCGCCTGGTCCTCTACCACGTCGGTAGCCACGTCTACGAAGTTGAGATGGCGTATCTTGTCAAGCTCTGGCGCGTCGGCGTTGACGGTCTTTCCCTTCGCCGGCACCACTTCTATCTGCGGGTCGAAGTTGGTGAAGAGCGACGCCACGAGGTCATGGAAGCCGTTGAACACGCTCAGCACTATCACCAGCGCCATCGTAGCCACCGCCACGCCCGTAACGGATATGAAACTGATGACGTTGATGGCGCCCACGCTCTTCTTCGAGAACATGTAGCGGCGCGCTACGTAGAATGAAAAGTTTCTCTTCATTATTATATGTGTTGTGATGGTGAGGTGGTGAGATGGTGAGAATAGTGTTGTGATGGTGAGGGGTTGAGATGGTGAGAATAGTGTTGTGATGGTGAGGTGGTGAGATGGTGAGAATAGTGTTGTGATGTTGAGGGGTTGAGATGGTGATGTGATGAAGGGTTGAGATGGTGATGTGATGAAGGGTTGAGATGGTGATGTGTTGAGATGTTGACATTAGTTTATAGCTAAATGACAAATCTCACCACATCACCACATCAACATCTCACCATAACACCATCTCACCACATCA
>ULUS01022316.1_pt1 | contig 22677 bp, 9 predicted proteins | sample 1958761 | NCBI WGS metagenome assembly ULUS01 (sample SAMEA4835767, study PRJEB28245) | human gut metagenome | biome: gut microbiome; material: fecal sample | place: Denmark | collected 2008
GACGGTCATCTTGTTGCCGTCGTAGCGCACGAGTCCGTTGTGAGTGCCGAACCAAAGGAACCCCTTTTGGTCCTGGAGCATGGAGTTGACCGTGTTGGAGGGAAGTCCATCCTGCAGGGTTATCTTCTTGGCACGCACCTCTATGGGCAGCGTCACCAAGTCGGTCTCGGCAGTGCTGTTAGCCTGTGGGGCCTCTTTCCGAATGGGTTCTTGGTTCTTGCGGTGGCATGCCGCCAGGACAAAAAGCACCACGAAAAAGCATGCTATTCTGAATATATTTCTCTTCAAGCCTGTATTATCTTTGGTTTAATCTTTGCAAAGATAATGAGAATGGGCGGAATACGAAACTTATTCGGGCGTTTTTTCAACTCCGTACCAAACAGGTGTGGCACATCGGAAGGCAATGTTCGCACTTTTTAATGCCTTTCCCCAAATGTTATCCACAGTTTAAGCAAGGCCATGAACCTGCCAGTAACTATGCTTTACTCACCCGGTAGCGATGCGCTACTCACCCGTTAGCAGTGCGCTACTTTACCGTTAACGATGCGAAGAAAGGCCAGGTCCAGATGCAAGCCTCGCCTTCGACCGACACAAGGATGCCAATCGGAATGTCGAAAACTTACTACCAGGGAATAATGAGAAAAAGAAAAGGGATATGCCCTCATGGTGTAGACATATCCCTTGAAAGAGAGTTTATATAATAAGTGTCAGTGTTGCCTGTTTATCGCAAGACGGATTAGTACTTAGGATGCTGCTGGCCCTGCAAGCCTGAGTTGACATCAATGATACTACTCTGGTTGAGCGGCAGCAGTTCTACCTGGTTCTTCGCCAGACCGCGGAACAAGCTGGTGGTCATCCAAGCCTCTGTGTCTGCTATTTTCTTGCCGTTGTTGTTCAAGTCGGAAGCTCCGTCGAACATGGCACTAATGGTGTAGCCCTCAGCGGTAAGACTGGCTTTCTGCTCGTCTGTCAGGTCAAGATAGTCCTGATGCTCGATGGCGAGGAACTGTGTGGGCCACTCAGTAGCAATGGAGGTCTTGTAGGCCCAGTACTTGGGCACGTTGGCATAAGGAGCCTCATGATGTGCCAGTTTGAGCAAGTTCTCCTTGTTCTCTGTGAGTGTCTCGTAGAGAATGCCCCAACGCACCAAGTCGGTACGACGCAGGCCCTCGAAGCCGAGTTCAAGCTTGCGCTCCTTGATGATGGCATCGCGGAACTCCTGATAGGTGGAAGGAATGGTGCCAATCTTGCTCTCGTCGCCACCGAAGGCACGAAGGCGCACCTCTTTCAGTGCACCCTTGGCTGCGTCTGTCGGGGCGCCGTTATACTCGTTGAGTGCTTCAGCATACATGAGCAGCACGTCGGAATAGCGGAGCAAGGGGAAGTTCATGTTGCGTTGGTTCACCTTCAGCCCTGAGTTCTCGCCCCAGTCGGCACGGTACTTTCCTGCAGTCATGTTGCTGAAAGTGTTGGCCTTGCGCACGTTCTTCTCCTTGTTGAAGGTGGTTACGCCATAGTTGCAGATGGCCACGTCGCGACGGGTGTCGCCGTCGGCAAAGTCGAAATAGTAGGTGGGGTTGGCCACCATGGCTGGTCCGGTCTTGCCATAGATGCTGTTCTTGTGGCAGAAGGAGCCGATGGTGTAGCCCACAGAGGCGCCGTTGACATTGGTGCCGTACTGACCATACTGGAGCATCAGCTCGGAGTCGTCGGTCTTGGTGAGCAGGTCGTGGAATACTTGTGCATAGCTTCCGTTCAGCGCATTCTCATTCTTGGCAATGACAGCCTGGCAGGCGTCGGCAGCTATCTTGTAGAGTTCCTTCACGCGGTTGGCATCAGAGCGCTGTGCCAGCTGCACGGTGGAGGCATCATAGGTGTTGAGGTCCCAACGGAGCGAGTAGCCGGCGGCATAAAGTGCCACACGGGCCAGGATGCCGTAGGCGGCATTCTTGGTGAAACGCTCGGTAGTGCTCACCTGGCCTTCGCTCTTCCATGCCAACAGGTCGGTGGCACGCTGCAGGTCGGCAATAATCTGGTCGTAGATGACATCACGGCTCACACGGGAAGAAACGAAGGTGCCCTGGTCTACCACAGGAACCGTGGCGAAAGGCACGTCACCGAAGAAGCGGATCAAGTTCCAGTAGTCCATGGCACGCACGGCAAGGCTCTCGCCGAGCAACTGGTTGATTTTCTTCTGTTCCGAATCGGAACTTCCCTTCATCGTCTCGAGGTTCTTGATGCAGTTGTTGGCGTACTCGATGCTCGAATACATGGCGTTGTACACTCCCGTGGGGGCATTGGAGGTGGTGTAGACATAGTTGCCAATCTGATTCTTGGAGTTGGTTTCGCCCTCGGTAGAGATACATTCGTCGGTACCCATGCCCAACTGGTAGTACATCTCACGGTTGAACGAATTGGGATAGCAGCCGATAACAGCCAACTCGGTCTTCTCCACGTCGCCAAACGTAGACTCGCTGTCGTATTTTGACTGTGCCGGCATGTCGAGCCAATCCTGACACGAAGTTCCGGCAAGTGCCATGAACATCATGCAGCCAGCTATATATATGTTTTTTCTTTTCATGATTTCTGTCCGTTTTAGAATGTTAAGTTAAGACCCAAAACAAAGCTCTTGGCCTTTGGATATGAGGAGTTGTCGATGCCTGGAGTCAGCGAACTGCTTGAGGCAGACACTTCTGGGTCATAGCCAGAATAGCCTGTGATGGTGGCTATATTGTTAAGTGTGCAGTAGACACGGGCACTCTGCAAGCCAATCTTGCTGATGAGAAGCTTGGGGAAGGTATAGCCCAGGGTGATGGTGCTGATACGCAGATAAGAGCCATCCTCAATGTAGTAGTCAAGGGCATCGGTGATAGCAATCTTGTTCTCTGAGTGCAAGCTCCACATGGTGCCGGCATTATACTGCTGGGGGTTCAGCTCGGCCAGTCGTGCCAGGTTGGTGCTCTCCTTACCAGTGGCAGGGTCAATGAGGTGGTAGCGGTCTTTCATCACGTTCAGGGTGTTCTGGTTGGGCAGGTAAGGACCGATAAAGCGCTGCGAACTCATGTTGAAGATGTCGTTGCCCACGCTGAATGTGCAGAACACGGAGAGGTCGAAGTTCTTGTACTTGAACGTGTTGTTCAAGCCGCCCGTAAAGTCGGGTGCTGCATTGCCAATCACCGCGCGGTCGTTGGTAGACCAGATGGGGTTGCCGTCCTTATCGGTTTCACCTGCTGTGGTCACGTATTTCACGTCACCAGGCTTGATGCTTGACTTGGTCTTTCCCTTGAGATAGGGCACGCCAGCATTCAGAGTATAGGTGCCATCGGCATTCTGGGTGAAGTCGTCGGTGGTATAGACACCGGCATACTTGTAGCCATAGAACTGACCCAACGGCTTGCCTACTTCCACGAGGAAGTCAACACGGGAGTCGTAGTTCTGGATGAAGGAGTTGCTGCCGGAACCATCGCCATAGAGTGACACCACCTTTGACTTGTTGAACGAGATGTTGAAGTCTGTGGTCCAGGTGAATGCCTTAGAACGTACGTTGACAGAGTTGAGTACCAACTCAACACCCTGGTTGCGCACGGAGGCAAGGTTCTGATACTGGTATGAATAACCGGTAGAAGAAGGGATGCGGTTCTTGATGAGCAGGTTGGAAGAGGTGTTGCGGTAAATGTCGACCGTACCGTTCAAGCGGCCATTGAACATGCCGAAGTCAAGACCGAGATTGAGGGTCGTAGTCTTCTCCCACTTGATGACAGGGTTGCCAAGCGTGCTGCCCGGCACCAGAGTAGGCACATCCGTCTTGCCGCTCACATAGTGGCCGGCGGAATAGTCGGTGGTGTACATGTTGTTGTCAATGTTGTCGTTACCAGTGGTACCGAAACCGAAACGGAGCTTCAAGTTAGAGAACAGTTTCTGGTTCTTCATGAAATCCTCCTCGATAACACGCCATGCCACTGAGGCTGACGGGAAGTAGCCCCACTGATGACCCTTGGCAAACTTGGACGAACCGTCGGCACGAAGGGTGGCAGTGAGGAGATAGCGCTCATTATAGTTGTATGACACGCGGCCGAACATGGAAACAAGTCCGCGCTCGCTCACACCTGAGCCATACTTGTAGGCAGAACCCATAGACACGTTGTTCAAGCCGAAGTTGGCGTTGGGGAAGTTGTGATACTCGTTGTTGAGGTTCATGCTGTTGGTGTAGTAGGTCTCCTGGCCCAAGAGTGCGTCAACCTTGTGCAGTCCGAACTTGTGGCCCCATGACAGGGTGTTGGTCAACTGCCAAGAGTATTTCTCGTTGTTGTTGCGGTATCCGTAAGGGCCTCCAAAGTTCTTGGCGGTTGAAGTGCGACCATCGTCCCAATAGTCCTGGCGCACCTGGCTCCACTGATAGCTGAAAGCTGTTCGCCAAGTGAAATCTTTCAGGAAGTCGAATTCAATGCCGCCGTTGGCTGTGAACAGGCGTGTGTACTTCTTGTTGTCTACGGCATCGTTGGTAAGGATAGGGTTGATGATGTCGTAGCTGCTGTTGATGAGCGACATTTCGTTGCTTATATCAGTCTTGAGAAGTTCCTCGTTGGTGTAGCGGGCACCACCGGTTACAGGCTGGAGAATGGTGTTCTTCAAGGCACCGCCCAGTGAGCCGCCACCCTCTACCATGGTGTTCTGGAAACTGGTACTGAAGTCGAAGCGCACGCCCTTCCACAGTTCATGGTTCAATTTCAGGCGGATACTGTTCTTGTCGTAGCCGTGCTTCGACATGATACCGTCTTCGCCTGTGTAGTTATAGCTCAACAAGTACTTGGTCTTGTCGTTGCCTCCGCTGATAGAGAGGTTGTGGTTCTGGCTGAATCCTGTGCCGCCAAACACTTCGTCCTGCCAGTCAATGCCGGCACGGTTGCCATATTCAGAATGGATTCGGTCGTAGGCACCTGTATAGAAATCGGCATCGTCCACATTGCCGCCAAAGTAGGAAGCAAAGTTGCCGGCGTTGCCGGCCAGTGTCTGGAGTTCATACTGATAGAGTGTATAGTCTTCCACGCCGAGCACGTCGAGTTTCTTGCCCAGCTTGTTGAAGCTGACATAGGCATTATAAGTGACGTTGGTCTTGCCGGCGCTGGCAGATTTGGTGGTGATGAGGATTACGCCGTTGGCACCACGGGCACCATAGATGGCTGTGGCAGAAGCATCCTTCATAATGTCGATAGACTCAATATCGTTGATGTCAATCTGCTGGAGAGCGTTGTCCATCTCGAAGCCGTCAACGATGTAAAGTGGCTTGGAACTCTGGGTAATGGACGTACCGCCACGCACCGTAATGTTGATTTCGGCACCAGGCGCACCACTTTGTGTCACCACGCTCACACCGGCAGCCTTGCCGGAAAGGGCCTGGGCTGCTGTGTTAACAGGCATGGCAGCCAACTCGGAAGCGGATACGGAAGAAGCGGAACCGGTGAGGTCCTTGCGCTTCACCTTGGCATAACCGATAGACACCACTTCGTCGAGCATCTGGTTGGCAGACTCCATCTTCACGTTGATGGTCGTGCGGCCCTGAATGTCAACGGTTTTCTGCTTGTAGCCCACATAGGAGAATACAAGCTGTTTGGTAGATGCAGGAACGGTAAGCTTGTAGTTACCGTCGAGATCAGTCACTGTACCGGCAGAGCCTGGCACAGCCTTGACTGTTGCTCCGATGATTACATCGGCTTCATCACTCACATTTCCCGTGATAGTGATGTTCTGAGCAAAGGCCAAAGCCGGAAATACCAACAATGCCGTAAGTGCTCAGCAAAGTCGATACAAAAACGTTTTGTTTTGCATAAAGTTATGTTTAATAATTTTAGTTTGTGTTACCTGAAATGTTGTATCTTGAATACAATTTAAGAATAACAGATGCAAAGATACAACTTTGCTTGGAAAAGTCAACAATAAATGGGACACAAAATACCAAATAATTTAGTTGCTGCATACACGCAAGCAAAGAGGCAGGCTCACACGGAGTCTGCCTCTTTAGATATTTCGTTACCATATGTACGCCATAACAACATTCGGCGCGACAAAAGCAACGAGGGGTCATGCTTTGAATTGACTTGTGTCAATCGGAAAGGATTACATAGAATAACCGTCGTTCTGCTTGTAGAGACCGGACTGTACAGCGTTGTACTGGTTCTGAGGAATCGGATAGAGGTAATTCTTCAGGAAGTCCAAGCTTGTGCCTTCAGGATTATTGTAGCGGTTAAACATGTTCTCGGTATCCGTCTTCCACTCGCCATAGCGAATTTCATCGAACCAACGAACACCCTCGCCCAACAGTTCGAGACGACGCTCACGCTTGATATACTTCATGGCTTCTTCCTTGCTCGATGCTGTAGGCTGGTCAACGCCGGCACGGGCACGAATCTTGTTCACGTAGCTCATGGCTCCGGTGATGTCACCTTCGTCGGCAAGGATCTCAGCATAAAGGAGCATCATGTCTTCCATACGGAGTACAGGGAAATTAGTTGGCCAATCATAGTTGTTGGTCAGTGTTCCCTCATCAAACGACATGCCTACAGCAGCCAACTTTTCCTTGGTTGGAACCCACTTTTGGCAGATGGTTCTCAACAACACATCGTGCGACACACCATTTTCGTCAGTGTAAGTACCAGTTTCATTGGCATAGCCGGCATAATTGGTCTCGGCAGCTTGGTCTTCCAATGTACAAGTACCCAAACCACGCTGGTCTGCATGGTTGTTCTTCTCAAACTCATAGGCAAGACTCTTCTCAACCCAAATGGAATTGCCCATCATACGGATAGATGTGCGTGAGGGAGCCAATTCTGGAGTTGAATTGAAGACAACATAGTTATTGTTTTCCTTCAGACGGTGCTGCACTGCAAAGATAGTATACTTGTTGTAGTAGTCACTGCTGGGCATCCACTGCTTCTTCCACTCGGTCATATTGGGAGCGAAATAGGAACTTTCTTTAGCAAGAACTTCCTGAAGCACGGTCTTGGCGTTTGCCTTGGCAGAGGCATCGTTGAACGGATAGCCAGCCAAGGTCATGTAGGCACGGGCAAGCATGGCCTGAGCAGCCACCTTGTCGGCACGACCAGAAGCAGCAACCGATTTGCTGTTGGCATCCACCAAACTCTTTTTGACAGGCAACAATTTGGCAGCTTCTGTCAAATCTGGAATAACCATTTGGTCGAACACTTCACGGGGAGTGGACTGGCCAATGCTCTTTGACTCAGATGGAGTAACCGGACGGTTGATGATGGGCACATTGCCGAAGAAGCGTGCCAACTCCAAGTAAGCCCAGCCACGCATAAAACGAGCTTCGCCTGTGAATTGGTTTTTCATTGACTCCGACTTGAACTCTGCGCCATCAATCTTAGACAACAGAATATTAGAATCATAGATGGTCTTGTAAAGAAGGTTCCACAAGTCATTGAACGTAGTAAGCGTCCATGTGGCACGGAACGAACCAATTTCCGAATACTCGCGTAAAGCGTTAGGTTGAGGGTCTACCCAATAGTTGTCTGAACGGCACTCAGACATAAAATGATAGCCATTGTAATCTACCAGTTGCATGTCGGCGTAAAGTCCGACAACAGCCTGGTCAACTTGGGAGGCTGTCTTATAGAAAGACTCGGATGAGACCAAGTGGGCTGGTGGAGTGTTCATGTATTCATCGCTGCAAGATGCACAAGCCAATGTGAACGCTCCCATCCATATAATATTTCTAAGTTTAGACATATTCTTTAGATTTTAAGGGTTGGTTTAGAAGTTGATGTTGATACCAAAAGTGAAAGTACGAGACAATGGGTAGCTACTGTAGTCAAGTCCCACTGCGCTCTGTCCACCTGGAGAACTGCTGGATGCCGTGTTGGCTGCCTCAGGAGAATAACCGCCGTAGTAGTTGTTCCAGCAAGCAAGGTTCTCCACGGAGAAGTAAACACGTGCATAAGAAATAATCTTGGGATTGATTGGCAACTTATAGCCTATGGTCAAGTTCTTGATGCGCAGATAGTCGGAAGAATAGAGCCAACGCGAATCGAGCGTAGCGCCAGTAGTCTTGCTCAAGATATAAGGAGTCTTGCCATCGCCTGTTTCTTCCTCACTCCACCAAGCGTTTCTCCAGTGGCCCATCACATTAGTATTGGCACCCATACTTGGACGGTCGTTGGCACGACCGAACACACCAAAGATCTTGCCACCTGTCTGGGCGGTGAGAAGGATGGATGCATCAAAATCTTTCCAATGGAAGGTGTTGGTCATACCAAACACGAACTTAGGAGTAGGCTGGCCGAGGAAGGTTTTGTCGTCGGCAGTAAAGTTTCCACTGTCGTCAACGTCACGGTAACGGATATCACCTGGATGAATTTTCTTGCCTTCGAAGGTAACGGGAGTACCATTGTGGGCTGCACTATAAGCATCGATTTCTGCCTGGTTCTTCCACACGCCAATAGCATCATACATATAGAAAGTGTTGATAGGTTTGCCCACCATCAGCACGTTAGAGTAGTTGCTACCCTGGAAACCTGAGTAAACAGGTGTGTTGTCAGCACCGAGCGACTTCACCTCGTTTTTGTTGTAAGCCACGTTGAAAGATGTATCCCACTTGAACTGTCCAATGAGGTTGCGAGTGTTCAACTCGATTTCGAATCCGTGGTTGTCAATGTCGCCCAAGTTATCCCATACAGTTTTGAAGCCCGAAACACCGGGAACAGGTACCTGATAGAGAAGGTCAGTGGTCTTCTTGGTGTAGTAGTCCAAAGACAACTGGATGCGGTTCTTCAAGAAGGCAAGGTCAATGGCGATGTCTGTACTCTTGGTCTTCTCCCATCCGAGGTCAGCATTGCCGAGAGAGTTGGCGTAGTAACCACTCAAGCCACCGTATGTGGTATTGGTCAATGTAGGATAAGCAGCTGTGTTGCTGATGTTGTTGTTACCTGTTTCACCATAGCTCAAGCGGAACTTCAAGGTGTTCCACCACTTGAGGTTCCAGTTCTTGAAGAACTTTTCATTAGATACCAACCATCCGGCAGAAGCTGCAGGGAATACACCCCACTTGTTGTCTGATCCGAAGACAGAGCAACCATCAGTACGCAAGCTGGCAGAAAGCATATACTTCTCGTCGAAGTTGTATTGCAGACGGCCGAAGAAAGAAGTCAACTTCTTAGGTGTCTTCTCTGTAACGGTATTGGTCTTCACACCTACCAACGAGCCATTGAAGGAGCCTTGAACGGCATCATTCGGGAAAGGACCGTTGAAATTCTGGTCTGTGGTGTAACCCACACTGGTCTTCTCGGCAGAAGCACCGAGCATGGCATTAAAGTTGTGATACTTGCCCAGTGTGAAGTTATAGTTGGCCACAGCCTGAACCAATGTCTCGAGCGCACGTTCTGTCTGATGACGACCTGAAGACTTGGCGCCTTCACCCTGTGCCCAGTTCTTGGAAGCCATTGTGGTGTAATAGGCATTGGCATCCTTGTCGTAGTACTGGGCAGCACCTGTGAACTCGATGCTCAAGTCCTTGATAGGAGTCACACGCACGAAACCATTGGCAGCCAACTTCATAATCCGGCTCTGGCTGGTGTTTTTATCCATATAATAAGTAGGACTGGAACTACTGCCTGCCCAAAGATAGTAAGAGTTGCCGTTGGCATTAGTAATATAGCCTACACCTGGCTCAGACACAGGCACAGAGGTCAACACTTGATGTGCCTGAGAGTCCTTACCGTTAACCATACCAGAACCGTCGTTCACGATGTATGTCGGAGCGAGGTTGATACCTACTGTAATGTAGTTGTTGATCTTTGATTCCACCTTGGTGCGGAGGGAGAAGCGCTGGTAGCCTGTACCACGGGCAATACCGTCTTGCTTCATGTAGCCGCCCGAGAACATATAAGAAGTGCGGTCGCTACCACCAGCCACATTGATGTTGTAATCCTGGATGGCGGCATTGCGATAGAACTCATCTTGCCAGTCGAGCAAGCAGAGCTGTTCGTCGGTTGCGTCGTATGTGTGAGCGTCGCGGTCAGCCTGGCTAAGATACTGGAACCAACGGTTGTCAAGAATCACACCATAGTCATTTTTAGTCAATCTAAGGTTGGCCAAACGAGTGGCATTGTCGTCCTTGATGCTGGCATTTGTCACGCCCTTTGACTTGGCCTGCTGCATATAGTAGGCATCGTTATACCTCAAGCGGAATTTCATCCACTCGGTAGCACTCAGAATGTCGAGTTTCTTCTCCATGTGCTGCCAGCCGAACTGGGCATTGAAGGAAACCTGGGGTTTGCCGCTCTTGCCCTTCTTGGTGGTTACCATCACAACACCGTTAGAACCGCGCGAACCGTAGATGGCTGCGGATGCAGCGTCCTTCAACACTTCGACGCTCTGGATGTCGGCAGGGTTGATACCGCTCAGGTTGTCCGTTGGCACACCATCAACAACATAGAGAGGGTCGGAAGAGGCATTGACAGAAGCGGCGCCGCGCACGCGAATCTGCATGTCGGAGCCAGGCTCACCGGTAGTGGTACGCACCTGCACACCTGCCAACTGACCCTGGAGGGCTGTCTCGGCACGTGCCAAGGTACGGTTCTCAATGCCCTTGGCGTCCATCTTGGACACGGCAGCGGTCAACGTGCTTTTCTTCACGCTACCATAACCGATGACCACCACGTCGTCGAGTGTGGTGTTGTCTTCCAAAAGAGTAATGGTTAGGGTGTTCTTTCCTTTCACGGAAATGGTCTGGGCCTTGTAGCCCACATAACTAACTTGAATGGTTGCATCCTCGGGTACGTTCTTGATGGTGAAGTTTCCATCGATGTCGCTCACGCCACCGATAGATGTACCCTTCACGATTGCCGAGGCACCAATGACAGGTTCGCCATTGGCATCCACAATCTTACCTGTGACAGTCTTTGACTGTGCTAAAGCACTCATGCTCACTACCAGCATTATCGCCAGCATCAACACTCTTTGGGAAAAAGCCTTCCACATGTGTGTTGCAGCATGCAAGTTGTCGGTTTTCTTGCTCATAAATAAAGATTTAATAATTATTATTGGTATTTGGTTTATTTATCTCTTTATCACTTTTACACAATAGACTTGAATCACGAGAATAGGTACAAGATTAAGTATGACGATGCAAAAATAAAACAAAAATTAATAACAAGCAAGAAAAAGAGCAGGAAAATAAACACTTGTTACCAACTTTTTAGCGAAAGAAAGAAAGGACAGGCCCATCACGAGTCTGCCCTTTCCACCTAGAAAATTACCTTTATAATTATTATCGATTCAAAAACTTACGCATAAACACATTTCCGCCCGATACTGCTTTCAACATGTAAGTGCCGGGAGATAAGGTTGGAATTTGTAACTTTTGTGCGCCAGTGACCGTCTTCGACCAGCAAATGCGTCCACTTACATCGTGTATTGCCACACTGACCGATGTGCCGGCAGGCACATCCAACCGAAGCTCTCCACCCTCATCAAGCGCTATCCAGTCTGCCACATCGGCATCCACACTTTTGATGGCAGTGGCTTGAGCCACATAGTCGGGAAGGTAGAAGCCCAAATGGGGTGGCTGGTTGTAGGCGGTGTTCTGCCAAGTAATGCCCATACGGTAAGTATGGTCGTGCATCAGCGTGGGTATGCGATACTTGGTGGTCTCGCTGGAAGAGAAGATGTTGAGGGTGCTCGAGTTGCTGCTGTCCCACATGATGATTTCCTCGCGCCAGTCGCCGAACAGGTCGGCAGCAAGACAAGGCATGGACTTGGTGCTGTTGCACGAAGCCGAATGGCCGTAAGCCAACACCTTTTGCCCCATATACAGGGTATAGTCCTTTCCGGCATAGTCCTTGAGAGACGTGCCGTCCAGCAGGTCGTCCTTCAAGGTTCCGCCCCAATAGACACGGAAATTAATGGGTTGGCTCTTGGCGCCGCTCACCGACTCGCCCGTCACGGCACTGCGCACCGTACGGTCGTTGGAAGACCAGAACTGTAAACCGCGTTCGTTGGGCATGATGTCGGCAGCCAGACCGCGCCCGTTGTCGTTGGCGCCCGAGGCATAATATAGCACTTCACCGGTGGCAGCATCGTGAACGTCCCAACCGTATGGATCCTCTTCGTGCACGTCGAACACCTGCAAGCCAGCTCTGTCGGGAATCAGCTTGCTCACATGCATGGCGTCGCCGTGACCCCAACCTACGGCATAGAGCAAGCTGCCGTCGTCGTCGACTGCCGCCGAGCCATAGAGTATTTCGTCCTTGCCGTCACCGTCCACATCGGCACAGGAAAGGTTGTGGTTTCCGTTGGCATAGAGGGTGCAGCTCTTGCCGCTGTTGCCAGTATTAGTATAATAGGTGTTGGTGGTCTTCTTGCCGTTGGCATCCGTCACGGTCACCTTGTTCTTCGACTCGGAAACATGGAGCCAGCGGGTCTTCAGCTTGCTGCCGTCGAAGTCGACTGCCCACAAATAGGCATAAGTGTAGTAGCCACGGCCCATCACCGCCGAAGGATTCTTGTCGGGTCCGTCCAAATAAGCCACCGTGGCCAGATAGCGTTCGCCTCTGTTGCCATAGCTTGTATCTGTGCCGCTCTCTTTCCAATTCTTTGTTGGGGCTGCCTCGCCTCCCAATCCACCATTACGGTTCGGATTGTAGAAGATGGTATGGATGGCATTGCCCGTTGCACCACAGAATATGGTAAGCCATTCTTGTCCGCCTCCCATCTTGCCGATATTGCGTCCTGATGTATAACGCCAATCCTTCGTGTTGTCCACATTCTGTATGGTCGCATCATCCGCAGCACTACTCACATATTTACCGTCGCCGTCTTTGCTTCCGGGTGCAGTCTTGCAAACTACCTCGGCCTTGCCGTCGCCGTCAAAATCGTAGACGAGGAACTGCGTGTAGTGGGCACCGGCCCGGATGTTCTTGCCGAGGTCAATGCGCCAGAGTTTGGTGCCGTCCAGCTTATAGCAATCCAGATACACGTTGCCCGTATAGCCAGCCTGCGAGTTGTCTTTGGAATTGGAGGGATCCCACTTCACGATGATCTCATACTGTCCATCGCCATCCACATCTCCCACACTGCAATCGCACGGAGAATAGGTGTAAGCGTCACCGGCTGGAGTGGTGCCGCCGGCTGGGCGGTCAAGATTTAGGGGGAAATAATAGCCGGTGGTAGAGGTAGCCACGGGGGATGTTTCGATCACCTTTCCATCGAGCACGGTCTGCACCTGATATTCTTGGGCAGTAGACACGTTGTCTTGATAATAGGTGACACCCGAGATGCCGCTCTTGATGACAGTTCCATTGCGCATCACATTGAACGTCACATTAGGGTTGTCAGTGCCAAGAAGGCGCCAACTGATAAAGTTCTTGTTTGTTTTTCCTTTAAAAGCCACCACGCCACGGTCGAGTTTTTCCATTTGGGAGGTAGGCGTCACCCACTGGGCTTGCACTGCGCCTGCGGGCAGGGCAATGCCAGCTATCAAGGCAAGGATTCGAGATTTACAATTCATTGTTTTCTGTTTTAGTTCGTATAAGTAAGTTGATAATAAAAAGGTTCATCCAGTGATTTGAAATGACATTTGTGGTTTTAGAGTTTGGATTAACACCGAAACAGGCTGAAAGCACACCCACTATTTCCGCCCCTCTTGATGCCCTTTCTCGCGCGCGCACGCGCAGGAAAAGTTTTTCGTTTTTTCACCACTATCTATCACTTTTCTTGATATCTTACATTATTCCGTTGACAGCAAGCGAGATAAGTGGAGTGATAGATGAGTGATAGATGGTTAAATATATATCACTTCTATCACTAATCCATCACTTGACAGATTTAAGCGGAATGCACAAATTTTGGTCCTCAGTTTGGACACTCGGTGCCCACGGCGGTGGCACTCGTTGCCCAGGCTGTGGGACCAAGCCCAAGTCTGTCACTAACATATCGTTAGCCTGCCATTTGCCTGTCGTTAGTCTGCCATTAGCACCTCGTAAGTCTGCCACTAACGATCTTCAACAGGCAGGCCAAGTGGCCGTAAGCCAGCGCGGAAGGGATCTGCATCCGTTCAGAACCTGTGGCATGGTGTGTCACCCAACTTCAGGAAGAGCCATAACACCATATCGCAGGTAAAGAAGAACCCGCACGACCTGCATGCTATACTTCCTTACCTGCGATACGGTGTCTTATGGCATAGGCTTCAAGCCTTCCCACTTCACGTTCCAGTTGCCGTCCTGGGGGAATCCGGGATTAGGATTCGTAGAGCCGTCCCATCCGGCACACATCATGGCAACAGCCATGAGGTAGCCGCCGTTACCGGGGAGATAGAGACGCAGACGACCGTCCTGGTAGTTGTGTCCGCTCACGAGATAAGTGTTCTTCTGCTCTTTCATCAGCAGGGCGCCCACTGCGTTCTGAGGTTCGCCCATGCGGGCGGCACACATGGCCATCATAGGATAGTCCCATCCCCATGAAGTGTCCCACTTCCAGTTCTTCCATATCCACTTCTCGGTGTTCTTCATGATGTCGAGGTTCACCTGCTTGCTATTGTAAGGCAGCAGACCCACGGCACCCGTCACGGCTGGATGGTCGCTGAACATTTTGATGTTGGTATAGGAATCCGGCTGTGTCTCGGCAGCCAGATAAAGGCTGTCCTTGGAGGCAAGCGGAGAAATCTTGCGGATGATGTCGTCCCAATGCGCGTCACGGTTCTTGCCCATGCGCTCACGCCATTGCTGGGCAATCTTGAGGGCGCAATGCCAATAGCTCAACTCGAAAGGTGGGTTCACCGTGGTGGCTGCGGGCAATGTTTCCTGGGCAGCGATGCAACCGCGGAGAATGTAGCGGTCATTCGCCTTGTCGTATTCGGCAAAGTCGCCCATAAACTCGGCAGTTTCATCCACCAGGCGAGCATACTTCTGGAGCACCTGCGGTGTGGGATTGGCACGATAGAGAAGTTCAGCCAAATAGATAAGGTGTGGTTGCTGCCAAATGAGGAAGCTGCCCACACTGGAGGGTGCCTCACCGGCATCGGGGTCGGTCATCTTCATCCAGCGCACACCCTTGAAGCCCTGACGCTGTGCAATCTTGCGTGCGTTATCCTCGGCCTTGAAATACCAGGAGAGCGAGCGGTCGAGAAGTTCGGGATGGCCCCACAGGGCAAACTGTGCCTGGTGCCAGAGAATCATCTCGAGGTGGAACTTGCCGAACCATGAGTTGTAGGTCAGACCTGTCTCTTGTGGAGGTGTGTCGCCGGCATCCTGAATGGCAAGAAGATACTGGCTGAGCACCACGCGGCGCTCCATCTCCTTGGCACGCGGATCCTTGCAGGCACCGAAGTCTGCCATGCCGCCTTTCTTCCAATAGCCTTCCCAGTAGGTCTTGCTCTCAGCCTCAACCTGGGCAAAGGTCTTGTCGGCCTTCGATGGCTGCTCGCTGTATTCACACGTGAGGCTCAGCGTCTTGCCGCCGACTACAAGCTGATAGCGGTTCTTGCCGGTCTGCTTGATTTTGGCCTTGCCTTCCCAACGCACAGTTACATAGTAGACTGTGGCGTCGATGGTGCGCTTGAGGGTAGCCGAGTTGGCAGTCTTGCCCACCAGCACCGTGCTGTGCAGATTGTCCTTGGTCCAGTCGCAGGCGTCATCGCAGTGGCCTCCTGTAGGATAAGGGAAGCGCAGGTCTACGGCAATCTTGCCGTCAGAAACGATGTGAGCGCCTATCATGTCGAGTGCAGGGTCGCACACGGTCTGCACGCTATACTTCTTGCCCTTATAGCTAAACTTGCTGCTGATTTCGCCCGTCCACATGTCGAGTGTCTGGTTGATGCCCGTCACTGCCTTGGGGTCGGTGCCCAAGGAAAGACCGAGGGTGCCGAGATGCAGGCGGTGGGGATTCACACGATACCAGTCGCCGGCGGCCTTGGCACGCTTGTTGTCCTTCACCTGTGTGGCATAAGGCTCCTTGCGGCCACGACCGAAGTCGTAGTATTTCCAGCTTTCCTGCTCCTTGTAGTTCTCAGGGTTCTTGAACGAGTGCCAGCCCCAATCGCTCATGGTACCGAGGGGCACACCCTTGCTGTAACGTTCGGGGAAGGACTGCAGTCCGGTGCCGTCAACAGTCATGGCGAAGCCGCCATTGCCCACCGACAGCGAACTGAGTGAGTCCATCTGTGTCACATGGGGATTGTTTCTCTCTACCACTGCCTGGCGGTCTATGCTTTGGGCATTGACACCCAGGGCGAACAACAGGCAGATGCTTACAAAAAGTTTTCTCATGTCTATATTGTTTTATTCTTGTTGCTTATAGTTAGTGTTTGGCTAAGGGGAAAAGCGATGTGTCAGATGCCGCCCACCTGCGACTCGTCGTCAATCTTCTTGCCTTTCTTGCCCATCGACTTGAGCTGGGCAATGATTCGTTTGTCGTGGCGGTCACGTTTCTTGGAGCACCCTGCCGTGCGCATCACTTCCTTCACGGTCTGTTCCACGGTGAGCAGGTCTTGTTCGGGGAATGGCTCAAAGTTAGGCTTGTCCACAAGTGTTGCCTTGGAGAAATTGGTAACCGGCTGGGGACGGAACTTGCCGTCAACGTCCAAGTCCTGCACATTGCCTTGCTGATAAAGATGGTCGGTGGCAGTCCAGAGGTTGAAGTAAGTGTCGGGATTCTCCGATGTAGGTCCGGAGATGAACACATTGTTCACCACATCCTGGTAGTGGTTGCGTTCGGAGTGTCCGCCCACGGCGCCGTTGTTGCAGTTATACACCACGTTGTTCACATACTGTATGCCACACTTCATCTTGGGGTTGCGGCTTTTGTTGTCTGCCCACAGGCAGCGTGTCACCGTCCAGCGGTCGGTCTCGTCGGTAATGGCGCCGAACCGCTGTGGGGCTATTCCCTCTGCAATGATGCAGTTCTGCCAGGTCACGTTGCGGCTCTCCTTGATGTGCGCATTATCCCATCGCCCCCAAGAGATGGAGCAGTGGTCCACCATCAGTCCGTCCACATGGTCGCAGACAAAGGTGCACTTGCCGCGGGGCATGCCAATGCTGCCCCTCATGCGGAGATAACGGAGTATCACGTTGTTGCCTTTCACCTGAAAGGTACTGCCGTAGATGGTGATGCCCTTGCCCGGTGCCGTCTCGCCCAGCACCGACACGCTGTCTGCCACGACAATGCGCTTGTGGGGGTGCAGTCGGATGACGCCCTGCACGTCGAACACCACAATGCGGTGAGGACGGCTCACGGCTTCTGCCAGCGAGCCGGGCCCCGAAGCGTTGAGGTTAGTGACGTGCACCGTCTCGCCTCCTCTTCCACCCGACACATACTTGCCGAAGCCCATGGCACCCGGGAATGCCAACTCTTGAGCGCAGGCATGACCTGCTCCCAGCATCAAGACAAGAGCCACCAAGTAGGCTCCCAGTAATATTCTATGAAACTTAGTCATCTGGTTTTAGCTTATGTCGGCAAAGTTACGATATAGCACCTTTACCATATATATAATATTGTTCACGGATATACGTTTCCGTACAAAAAGTAAGCCCGCCACCGAACATCACTGCCCAATGGCGGGTCATTAAATACCAATTTGTCTATAAATAATTATTTCATAACCTTGCGGACAACGGTCTTGCCGTTGGCATCAGTACCACGAAGAATCGTGGCTCCTGCCGAAGCACCGTCCACACGTTTGCCGTTCACATCGAAGTATTGCACGTTCTTCAAGCCTGCAGCACCCTCAATGTGGCTGATGCCTGTCGGATCAATCACCTTCAGCACACCTTCGGTGGCCAAAGAGCTTGTGTCCCAAGAACAGCCCTTGTAGGGTACAGCGGGGATAATCTTCACTTCACCCTTCAGTGTGGCACCGGTAGAGAACACCTGGAAGCTCTTGCCTGCGGAGAGTGAGCTGTCAGACTCGCCCTCACCTATTTGGATGACAGCACCATCTTCAAGTGTAGGATTGGTGGCGACAATCGTGTTGCAGGTGATGTAATCCGTCTGCACACTCACCTTACCACCTGTTGCCACCGTCAGGTCGCCCTTCAGAGTCAGCTTGGTGCCATAGTTTTCATCTTCCACGTCGCCGGCCTGAAGCACCGCGCCGTTACAAATCTTGACGGTTCCGGCAATGCTTCCCTTGCCAGAAAGCATACCTCCATTATTGACTGTAACATTGCCTGTACCGCTATTCGTGCCATTGACAATCAGGTTACCGCCATTTACAACGGTGCCGCCAGCAAAATCATTACTGCCTGTCAAGCGCCAATAGCCTGTACCGGTTTTAATGATTTTGGTTTTGCCTTTATAGCCGCTACCGCCTGCCGACCAATTATTAATCTTTCCGTCGAAGGTCTCGTCCGTGTTGGCACCACCAATGGTCCATGTGCAACTGAAGTTCTGCGTTTTCTTACTTGAACCACTCAAGATAGTCTTGGATGTTCCGGAAAGACCTCCTATCGAAATAGAAGCATTTGTATCCCAACCAGCCAAGCGAGCATTACCTGTAGCCTCAACCACGGTCTTCGGCATATTTATGCTGTTAAACAGGAGTAACGATCCCTCCTTTTCTGAAGAAATGCCGTTGGCAACAAGACGTCCTGTAAACTCGGAATAATTTCCTTGGATATACTCACGCAAATAAGGAATATTAAGCTGCAATGTACCAGAACCGGTCAAAGTGCTTTTCCAATAACAACAGCGATTAGGCGAGAATTGCGACACTGTGCCGGCCTTCATTTCCATCGGGAATGAATAGGTCTCATATCCACTGGTTTCACCCTTCGTCTTCAAATGACCGCCAGCCATCACCAACTTAGACGATGAGCCAATGCCTGCCTTGGAAATGTCTGTTGTAGAGAGATAAACCGTTCCGCCACGGAGTATCGTGGCACCCTTATAACCAAAGAACTTGGTTGTGCCTATGTTCACCTGACCTTCGCCATTGAAAGCCAAAGCGCCGTCACCCTCGAAACTGCCGTTCATTGTCACAATAGAGCCTTTGGTAGCCACATTGAATTCCGTTTCGTTCTTGATTTGGGCTGCGCGGTCTGTAGAGGTCGATGCACCTGTGTACTTATACACACCGCCATCAAACACCCAGTTCTGCGCAAAGTTTGTGCTGGCACCCAGGCTGCTTTCCACACCGCCATTCTTCAGCGTATTGAAAGCAAGTGTGCCATTGTGAAGTACGGTAGCACCGGTATACTTGTTCACGGTGTTCAGTGCCAAGGTTCCTTCACCTCCCTTGTTAACTGAGCCTTCGCCACCAATGGCTCCGGTTCCTGCTATGGTAACATCAGCGTCGCCTTTGGCAACTACAGCCTCGGGGGAAACGGTCACCTCATTGAGTGCCACTTCCGTATTGGCAGCACCGTCAAAGAGCACTTTCTTGCCGTCGGCAAACGCATCAGTGCCCTTGTTCCAGCTCTTGGCGGCAAGGTCCCAGGTGGTAGCCGCGTTGTCCCAAGTCAAGTCGGGCTGATAGCTGTCTATGTCAATGATTCCCACCTCAACAGGACGAGTCGCCATGGAAACTTCTGAGGAATAATCCGAATACTTGTCACCGGCAAAGGCACGCAGACGCACCAGGTATTGCACACCATCGGGTAGACCCGTCAGTGTGTAAGAAGTGACATTGGCTTCCGTTCGAGCCACTTCCTTCCACTCCGTGTCGCCCAACTTCTGGATTTCAATGGCAAAGCCGTCCTCACCGTAAGTAAAGTCAGACCATTGCATTTTTATGGTAGACGTAGTGGCAGAAACAAATTCCACACACATTGGAGCGCGAAGGAAATAGTCACGGTCGTCTACCGTGATGCTGTTGATGTAGTTCTCTATGTTGGTGTAGCCATTGGCAGCCAATGTGAGTGCATCGTCCTTGTTAGGGTCAGTGCCGTTGGCAGTTTCCCAGGCATCAGGCATTCCGTCGCCATCGGTATCAACGCGAGTATTGCCACCCCACACCTTCCATGTGTTGGGCGCACCGTAAGGAAGGGTCTCTTCATTGGAAATCAAAGCACCCTTCTTTCCCACGGAGTTCACCTCGTCAATCATGTAGCAGTCGCTGGGATCACGATAGGGAATAGATGCGCCGACTGTAGGTATCAAGGTCTCGAGCAAGCTCTTGCCTTCAAATTTGGGCAACTCGGGATACTCGTAAGGCGTATCCACACGATTGCCGGCTGAATAGTTGGTCACCTCAAACGGGTCGAAGACGCCGTTCATATTGTTGTCCTGCCAGTTGTCGTTGCCATAAAAGCTGAACACACCGTCACCACCGCCGCCAGAGAAAGCGTTGCCGCCTTTGGACGGACCATTGATAAAGAGGTTGCTCTCTATGTTGCAGAAAGAGTCGCCAGAGGAATCGCCACCCATGTTGTATGCCGCATTCGACCAGTTGTACACCACGTTGTTGACAAACTGGCTGATGCCTTTCACCTTGTTGTTACGGGTGGAGTTGTCGCAATAGAGGTTGCGATAGAGTGTTATGTAGTCGCTCTGAATCAAGCCACCGGCAGAGTGAGGCATCAAACCCTGCCCCATAATGGAGTTGGAGATGGTGATGTTCTGCGGCAGAGAGCCCTTGCCGTCGGGATTAATGGAGAATGTTTCATCCTGTCCCCAGGAAAAAGAGCAGTGGTCGAAAATCATGTTCTGACCGTTGGCAATGCCCGCAGCGTCCTTTCCGGATGTACCTTTATGCCCCATACGGAAGCGCATGTAGCGGACAATGATGTTGTCGGCAGCCGAGAACGACACGCCGTCGCCATAGACGGTGACGCCCTCACCGGGTGCAGTCTGGCCTGCGACATAGAGATTCTTGGAGAAAATCAATCGGCTATTGATATTAATGACACCCGCCACGTCAAATACTATGATGCGGTTGGGCTGGCTAATGGCGTCGCGGAGAGAGCCTGTACCGGAGTCCTTGAGGTTGGTCACATGATAAACCTTGGCAGATGCAAGGCTTGCACGGGCTCCTTTGGCAAACCGTCCCCAACCCGCAGCGTCAGGGAATGCCAACTGTTGGGCACCTGCACCGATACTTCCTCCGGTGAGCAGGGCAGCCAACATAAGTTTGGTAAAGTTGTTGTTCATTTGTTATATTAGTTTTAGTTTTGATTATATGCTTGAGTTTCAGGCTTGCACAAAGGCAAAATTATCCTCATAATAATAATGTGCGTTTATAAAATAGTGCACAAACCTATCAATCTGTACACGCTTCTCTTTCTGTCGTCAGGTGTGAAAGAAGTCCCTCACAGCCGTCTTCTATGAGTTCTATGGCAAGCTCAAAGTCGGCATCTCCGCCATAGTAAGGGTCTGGCACAGAGTCGTTTTTCGGATGACGGGTGAAATAATCAGCCATGCGGCACACCTCTGCCCTACCGCCAGTGCGCTCCTTGATGCGGCTCACCGCCTTGTAGTTTTCTTCGTCCATGACAATGACATAGTCAAAGCGGTCGAGGTCGGCATCGCAAATCTGCCGAGCATGATGGTCGAAGGTGTAGCCATGACTGTGACCGTGGCTGCGCATACGACTGTCGGGCAGGTTGCCCACATGCCATGCCCCGATACCGGCACTGTCTATTTCGAACCCGGCAGCAAGCCCACGCTCGTCCACCATCTGCTGCATGATGCCGTGGGCTGCCGGAGAACGGCAGATGTTGCCCAGGCAAATAAAAAGGAGTTTCTTTCGTCTCATCTCTTTAAAAACCAATGTTACAAGTGCAAAAGTAAGAAAAAGTGGCGGAAAAGCCGCAACTTACAATAGTTTTCGACTTTTCCGCCACCACATTTATGGGCATTGTCCGGCAAGGACAATAATATCAGAGGGTGAGGGTGATGACTTCGCCCGGACGTGTCTGAACGTCGTAGAGAACGGTTGGGGCTAATTGAGGAGCGCTTGTCTTAGTCTCAGGACTCACCTCCGTGTGCATGCTGTAGGTGGTAAAAAGCGGGTTCGGGTTCTCGCCGGCTGCCTTCCGTAGGCTTGCAGACGACTTCACTTCGTTGGGCAGACGCAGACGGAGATTGCCTCCGAGTGTGGAACGGAGTGTGGCCTTGACAACCTTTCCGTCCTGCCACTGCAGGTCTTCCACCACGAAACCACCCACAGTGCGCAACCCCTTCACTTCGCCACGGGCCTTCCATGGGTCGGGTAAAGCCGGCAGAAGGTTGACGCATCCGTCGTGACTCTGAACGAGCATCTCGCCAATGCCGGCGCAGCAGCCGAAGTTTCCGTCGATTTGGAAAGGCGGATGGGCGTCGAACATGTTGGGATAGGTGCCTCCACCCTGCCCTTTCTGTTCTTCGGGCGATACGAGAGTGAGCTGATCTTTGATGAGTTTATAGGCATGGTTGCCGTCGAGACAGCGTGCCCAGAGGCACACCTTCCATCCCATGCTCCAGCCTGTGGAAGCGTCGGAACGCTGTATGAGGGTGTTAACCACACCGCTGAAAGCATCAGGTGTGCGATATGGAGATATCTCGTTGCCGGGATAGAGAGCCCAAAGATGCGACACGTGGCGGTGGTGGTCCTTGGGGTTGTCCCAATCTTGCGCCCACTCCTGGAGCTGGCCGTAGCGCCCCACGCGCAAAGGCGTGATATAGGCACGCATGTTGAGGATGGTATCGGCAAACGCCTTGTCCTTGCCCAGGATTTCGGCAGCGGCAGCCGTATGG
>ULUS01022206.1_pt1 | contig 22510 bp, 16 predicted proteins | sample 1958761 | NCBI WGS metagenome assembly ULUS01 (sample SAMEA4835767, study PRJEB28245) | human gut metagenome | biome: gut microbiome; material: fecal sample | place: Denmark | collected 2008
AGCAAGAAAAACGACAGTCGCTTATCCCGAACTCAGGTTACTACCTTGACCGTATGTCGCACCCTACGTGGGTGCGTGGATTGAAACTCCTTGAACCCGGGGTCGCTGTTGTACCATCGGTAGTCGCACCCTACGTGGGTGCGTGGATTGAAACACTACTTATGAGTCAGATTACATTGACCTTGCCAGTCGCACCCTACGTGGGTGCGTGGATTGAAACTTTCCAGCTCACCGAACCAAACATCGGGATAGGTCGCACCCTACGTGGGTGCGTGGATTGAAACTTGGCAAGCGAGGGAATAAAGAAATTGATGTCGTGTCGCACCCTACGTGGGTGCGTGGATTGAAACTAACGTCCTGCAATAATGTGTACTAATACAAAAGTCGCACCCTACGTGGGTGCGTGGATTGAAACGTTTCGGCATTGGGTCGGGTGGCGGTGAAGTTCTGTCGCACCCTACGTGGGTGCGTGGATTGAAACTTGCACTGCCAGTAATGGTGCTGCGTGAGGTATGTCGCACCCTACGTGGGTGCGTGGATTGAAACCTCGCTGTCTATGAGAATGCAACTGCGCATACGGTCGCACCCTACGTGGGTGCGTGGATTGAAACGAATACCGTATAGACAACCTACGCGCCACTATCGTCGCACCCTACGTGGGTGCGTGGATTGAAACACGATGTGCGATAAATACGGGATCAACGTAACAGAGTCGCACCCTACGTGGGTGCGTGGATTGAAACTAAAACCTCCTGGATAGTGCGCATACCTGCCAAAGGTCGCACCCTACGTGGGTGCGTGGATTGAAACTTTATGGACCACCTGGACGAAGGAGCCTACGAAGTCGCACCCTACGTGGGTGCGTGGATTGAAACCTGGGGCGCGGCCAAGCAGATGCAAAGCGGAGTAGAGTCGCACCCTACGTGGGTGCGTGGATTGAAACATAGAAGAGAACTACGAAGGAAGCGATAAAGGTGTCGCACCCTACGTGGGTGCGTGGATTGAAACTCGGTGTGACTATTGAACACCGTAGGTGATGCCTGTCGCACCCTACGTGGGTGCGTGGATTGAAACTTGCTGACGCTGAATGTCAGCAATCTTTGTTTGTCGCACCCTACGTGGGTGCGTGGATTGAAACTGATGTTTCACGACCAACTACACCTGCTACCCAGTCGCACCCTACGTGGGTGCGTGGATTGAAACAAATTCTTGCCGATTTCTTCAAACAACTTTCAGTCGCACCCTACGTGGGTGCGTGGATTGAAACCAAGATGCACAGAAGTTGCGTGAGCTTATCTCGTCGCACCCTACGTGGGTGCGTGGATTGAAACAACATTCCCTCGCTCTGTCTGACTATGCTTTGCAGGTCGCACCCTACGTGGGTGCGTGGATTGAAACAGCAAATATGTGTTTGAACCCTTTAACAATACGGTCGCACCCTACGTGGGTGCGTGGATTGAAACATTGGGTCGATACGATGAGCAGCGAGATAGTTGTGTCGCACCCTACGTGGGTGCGTGGATTGAAACATAAAATTAATGCTGACGCCCTTAAGGCTCTTAAGTCGCACCCTACGTGGGTGCGTGGATTGAAACACTTTCGATGTTGGTGACAGGAGAGCCAACAAAGGTCGCACCCTACGTGGGTGCGTGGATTGAAACGTATCTCGCATCTACACTCTTGCATAAGTCTACGTCGCACCCTACGTGGGTGCGTGGATTGAAACACGACAAACCTCGCAGAATGTTTGCCAATCAGAGTCGCACCCTACGTGGGTGCGTGGATTGAAACAAACTCTATCGAAAACGCTCTCCAGACCCTTTGGTCGCACCCTACGTGGGTGCGTGGATTGAAACATAAAAATAGATACCAAATATATCACGGCGAAGAAGTCGCACCCTACGTGGGTGCGTGGATTGAAACTCATTAATATATATATGCTCAGGCTCATCCCATGTCGCACCCTACGTGGGTGCGTGGATTGAAACACATGGCAGACTCCAAACAAGACTCCTTCCAACGTCGCACCCTACGTGGGTGCGTGGATTGAAACACGCCTGGCTCTGGCCGCACGGGAGGCGAATACACGTCGCACCCTACGTGGGTGCGTGGATTGAAACAGGATTGAGACTATATAATACGGTAATAGACTCGGTCGCACCCTACGTGGGTGCGTGGATTGAAACATCGAAATTGGCTACAACAAAAAAGTGGAAGAGAGTCGCACCCTACGTGGGTGCGTGGATTGAAACACAACCGATACCTCTTTGTGGCAGGGTACTGACGTCGCACCCTACGTGGGTGCGTGGATTGAAACATAGTCGCAGACTTCCAATTAAGAATACCAACCGTCGCACCCTACGTGGGTGCGTGGATTGAAACCCGAGGACAGGTGTAATGATTGAATATGACTAAGTCGCACCCTACGTGGGTGCGTGGATTGAAACACAACGATGTCCGTGCAGGCAGGCAGCGGAAAAGTCGCACCCTACGTGGGTGTGTGGATTGAAACTCGCCGACGAGGATGCAACCCTCCGTGTTCTTGTCGCACCCTATGTGAGTGCGTGGATTGAAACATTTTACATTTAATTGTACCTTTATGGAATTGAAATTTCCGAAGGGATTCAGCATGTAGTCCGAAAAGTCTGCTTAATTGTTTCTTTATAAAGTTGAAATAATGGTAAACAACATCCTTGTAAAAGTAAAAGAGTAAAAATCGGACACAAAAAAGACGTGAGTCAAAACCAAAAGACTTGGCAAATTGAATAGCTAACGCTGCAAACGTAGGAGAAAGTTTTGAATCCCTCAGCACCAAGTCTGATAGTAATAATTAGCACTGCAGCTTGCTGCGGCGGCAGGATACCGCCGCTACGGCTAATTGATTGTTTCCGCCGCCACCGAATCAGTTTAATCCGACAATATCGCTGAAAAACGAACACGAATAACCCGAATTATACGAATGTAGCATTTTATATATTCGTGAAATTCGTGTTATTCGTGTTCGTTAAAAATTAATTTGTGTTGTTGCTTGCTGCGGCGGCAGGATACCGCCGCTATGGTTAGTCGATTGTTTCCGCCGCCACCGAATCTGCTTAATCCGATAATTGCGCTGCAAGCCGAATCTGCTTAGTTAGCAGCATCAGTTCTTCACGCGCTTCACACCGTCAACGATGTAGATGCCGGCGGGCAGGTCGTTCCATTGCTGGGTAAGCTTTACGCCGTTAAGGTTGTAGATGCCTTGCTTGCGGGTGGGCACGTCTGCTGTCACGGTGCCGATGCTGTTGGTGATAGGCTCAATCACAACCTTCGACTTAAGCAACTCGCCATTCAGGACTACCGCCTTTTGGTCGGCGTCGAACTCCGCGCCGACGGGCTGTGTGATGGCGCAGTTGTCGAGGATGAGGTCGCTGATGTTTCTTTCGATGGTGGCATTGTCGAGAGTGAGGGTTTTTGTATCGGGTCGAAATACACCTTGCCGCTCACTCCGTTAATCTCGGTGAGGTCGAGATAGTTGTCGCTCGTCACATCTACGCCGCCTACCTTGAAGCCGTATTTTTCTTGCGCCATCACGAATGCTGACGACATCATCATTACTATAAGCACGAGGAACATGCGCATGCTTACTTGTCGGGTTGAGTTGTTGTGTTTCATAATTGTTTAGTTTTTGCCTGGGCAGCCGAAACATACCCAGAGGTTTGTAAATGTTAATTAGAATATTGATTCTGGTGCAAAATTAACTCAGAAAACGTGAAGCGTGTTGTATATTCCTTACAAAAAATAGCCAATAACTATCATTTGGGTGCTCGAGGTGTTAAAGAACTTTAAACAGGCGAGTAGAAAAGCGTAAAAAGTTCGCGAACATACAAAACGCGTGTGCGTTCAGCGATAGAAGCCTTTGGATGGAATAGTGCAGCGAGTTAGTTAAACAAAGGCGCTTTATCGTTGAAAAATTTTCGTCGCACGGGATATTATTCGTATATTTGCAGCCTATTCGAGGTTTCACCTTTTAAAATGTAAATAATTCAATATCACCTATTAATGTCAAAAAGATTTCTAACACTCGCTGCAGTGTTTATGCTTGCAGCCTCTGCTTTTGCCGTTCCGGCGAAGCGTGTGAAGCGTCAGGTGCAGCAGCCTGACGGCTCCGTGCTCACTGTGATGTTGCGCGGCGACGAGAATTTCCATTACACAAGTACCGAAGACGGTCAGCCGCTGGTGCAGCGTGCCGACGGTGCCTACTGCTATGCTACGCTCGACGCTGGCGGCATGCTGACAGCCTCTTCACAGGTGGCTCACAACGAGGGCAGCCGTGGCGCAGGCGAGCTGGCGTTCCTCGGCTACTACTCGACAGAGGCGCAGAAGGTGCGCTCGCTCGGCATGAAGCGTGCGAAGCAGCGCAACGCCCACCGCATTGCGCGCCTCGCAAAGCGTAACGCTATGGACGCTGCGGGCAAGCCGATGATGCGCGAGATTATGGCTGGCGCTACCGGCGGCGAGGGCATCGGCGTAACGGGCAAGCGCAAGGGTCTGGTGATTCTTGTGAACTTCAAGGACAAGCAGATGCAGTCGAAGCACTCGCTGGAGGAGTGGAAGAACTACTTCAACAAGGAGGGATACAAGAACTACGGCAACAACGGATCGGTGCACGACTACTTCTACAAGCAGAGCTACGGCAAGTTCGACCTTGAGTTTGACGTTGTGGGACCGGTGACGGTTTCTAAGAATATGGCTTCTTACGGCACCAACGACGTTTACGGCAACGACGTCGATCCGGCGGGCATGATTAAGGAGGCTTGCGAGCTGGCTTACGCTCAGGAGAAACTCGATATGACGCAGTATGACTGGGACGGCGACGGCGCTGCCGACCAGGTTTACGTTATCTATGCCGGCTACGGCGAGGCTTCGGGCGCTCCGGCCAACACCATCTGGCCGCACGAGTGGGACCTGGAGTCGGCAGGCTATAGTCTGCGTCTGGGCGGCGTGCGCATCAACACCTACGCTTGCTCGTCGGAGCTGAACGGCGCTTCGGGCACATACATTAGCGGCATCGGCACCGCCTGCCACGAGTTCAGCCACTGTATGGGCATACCCGATATGTACGACACGCAGAACGGTGGCTGCTTCGGCATGGACGCTTGGGACCTGATGGACTACGGATCGTACGGCGACGACGGCTATGCGCCGGTTGGCTACAACACATACGAGAAGTGGGTGAGCGGATGGCTCGAGCCTACTATCCTAAGCGAGCCGTGCTACGTGAAGGACATGAAGCCGCTGGACGAGGCAGAAGAGTCGTACGTGGTGTTCAACGAGAAGAACAAGAACGAGTATTACATCTTCGAGAACCGCCAGCTGCAGGGCACCGACAAGGCGCTGCCCAACCACGGTATGCTCGTTATTCACATGGACTATAACCAGAAGGTGTGGGAGAGCAACGTTGTGAACAATACGTACAACCACCAGCGCTTCACGGTTGTGCCGGCTGACAACAAGCTGACGTCGGCGACCGTGACGGGCGACACATGGCCTGGCACGACGAAGTCGACGGAGCTGACTGACACATCGAAGCCTGCTGCTACGCTCTTCAACGCTAACAGCGACGGACGCAAGTTCTTGGGTAAGCCGGTGACGGAGATTGCGGAGAAGAACGGCAAGATCTCGTTCACGTTCATGGGCGGTCTCTCGCTCTCAGCGCCGCAGCCGAAGCTGGTAGACATGGCAGAGACTTCGTTCACGGGTGGCTGGAACGCCGTGGAGAATGCGGAGAGCTACACCATAGAGCTGCGCGAGAAGAGCGCTCAAGGTTCTGCTGACGAGGCGCTTATGCTGAGCGAGGATCTGAGCACATGGGGCGCTAACCTCACAGCCGACGGCTCAATCGACATTTCGGGTGCGCTTGACAGCAAGATGCAGAACGTAGGCTGGACGGGCGAGAAGGTGTTCGAGTGTCCGGGCTGCGCAAAGCTCGGTTCGTCGAAGAAGCAGGGCAACCTCACCTCGCCGCTCATCACCATCCACTCGGCTACGAGCGTCACGGTAAGACTCTCGGCGAGCGCTTATGGCAGCGATGCTGCTGAGGCTACGGTGTCGCTACTCGACAAGGACGACAGTGTTATCTCGGAGGAGACAGTGGGCGTGGACGGCACTATGACCACCGTGGTGCTTGCGAACGCTAACATGGACGACTATAAGGTGAAGGTGCAGCCGAAGAAGCGTGGCTACGTCTTCTCTATCGCCATCTACGACGGCGACTTCTCGGCTGAGGACTTCCAAAGCATGGGCGTGGCTGAGAAGGCTGTGATGAAGGCTTCGGCGCAGCGCTTCTCAGACATCAAGTCGACATCTTATAAGTTTGAGGGTCTGAACGCTGGGGCTACATACCAGTGGCGTGTGTGTGCTGTTGCTGGCAACGTGCTTTCGAAGTGGAGCGACTGGCAGACTGTAGACCTCAGCGCTTGGAGCACTATCGGCGATGTGACAGCGGACGCAACGCAGATGGTTGCGGAGGACGTGGTGAAGGTGTTCTCTTCGGTAGGCACACAGCTCGGCACGATGACATACGGCGAGTTCTGCGGCAAGAATATGCCGAAGGGCGTGTATGTAGTGAAGAGCGATAAGGGTGCGCTGAAGGTTGCGAAGTAAAGATTTATTAGTAGCGGAAACTTTCTGCTACGGATAACAAAAAATGCTGCCTGGCAAACTTGCCGGGCAGCATTTTTTGTAACTATTATTTAAAAACTATGAATGCGAAGGTTGCAACTTTTATACTTCGATGGCGCTTGCTGCAATCTTCTTTTGCTTGAGGGCGTCGATAATTGTCTTGACGTTTTCCTGTGTGTCCTCAACTGGGATGGTGTGCTTCTTAGCCTTCAGTATATTGTTGAGCGCTGAGGGCGAGAGCTTGTAGCTCGAGCGGCAATACCTGCTGACGATGTTGAGTATGTCGGACTTCTGTGCGTTGGTTATCTTGCCCAGTAGCAGTATGTTGTACTTCATTTCGGGCTGCTTCACTTCCTCTGTCTTCGACTCTTCAGGCTTCTGCTCCTCCTTCTTCTCTTCCTTGTCGGGCTTAGGTGTTGTGGAAGTAGCAGGCTTTTTTTCGGTAGGTTGCTCTGCGGGCTTTGGCTTCTCTGCTGGTGTTGGCTCGGGCAGCACTTCGGGCTCGTCGGGCTTCACCTCAACGAGTTGGTTGTTGAAGATTTCGAGGAGTTTCGAGATGCCCATCGGCATATCGGCTGAAGTAACGCTGAGATTGATGTCGATGCAGCGCTTGTTCATGTACTCGGCTTTCGTCTCCTTGCTCACTTCGGCAGAGTCGCCAGGCGCAGAGTATTTGGCTTTCAGAGAGAGTTTTCTTGTGTCGTGATTCATCCGGCTCTCTGTGACGGTGGCCTGAAATGTGAGGTCGACGCGGTCTATCTGTAGATAAGGTACGGGCACGATGAGGAGCAGCGGCATGACGATGCGATGAACTTGTCCTGCGGACTCGAAGTAGAACGAGACGGTGACAGGTTCGAGGCTGGAGTCGTCGTCGCCAGCCTGTGTGAATACCACCTCGTTGAGGTATTGTAGTGTGGCCTGCGCCGCTTCTTCTTGCGCGTTGACGCAGGCTGAGAGCGGAGCGCCGAGTATGCGGTTGAAGTCGAGCTCTTGAAGAAGGCTTTCTTGGTTGTCAACGGGTAGAGCCATATTCTTGGGTTTAGAGGGTTATTGTAAAAATATTATTGTTCTTATAGGGTGTTGTTGGGCGTGTCGGGCGGCGTTGCAGAGTGGAGCGGTCGGATGCTCATGCCGTTTGCGGCGGCAATCTGCAGCAGTCGGGCGAGTCCGGGCGATGGTTGCTGCGCTTCTGCCTTTATCTCTACACGTATGTTGTTGCGCAGGTCGTACTGAGAGACGGCAGACTCCTCGAGCTGCTTGTTGGATGGCGAGAGCGAGACCTTCAGTCCCTGCAGTCGGTTGGTCTTAGAGGACATGATGCTGACGAAGAAGCTGAGGTTGGCGTTGTCAATCTGTAGGAACGGCAGTGGTACGAGCGAGAGCAGCGGCACGCGCATGGTATAGCTTTGTCCGTTCATCTGCAGAGCAAAAGCCACCATGACCGGCTCTGAGCGTTCGCCGTTGTTGCAGAACGCCTCACGCCTGATCATCTTCATCGCCATCTCCGTAGCCTTTTGCTGTTCAGCGTTGCATACGGAGAGCGTATTGCGTATCATCTCAGAGAGCCAAAAGTTATCGTGCTTCTTTTTTTCTTGATCGTCCATTACTTATCGCGTTTGCGTTCGTTTTCTAATATATAACTAACGAACTCCGTGTATGCCGTGTCGATGGCACCGTTTCTACGATAGCCGTTGGTTATGGTGTTGTTATATGGTTCGCCATACGTATACCATCCGTTGGGGCGTTTTTCGAAAGCCTCCAATTCTCTTTTAAGAATACGTTTGCCTTCTTTTGAGTTGATGTCATACGGATATATGTAGTATGCCGTATAAAGTGCACGTATCAGATGATTTCGCAGCCAGTCTTTCTTCTTGCATTCTTTGCGCAGTTTTTCCTGGCGGTCAATGTTCCATTTTATGCTTTGAGTAGGATCGAATGTACAGCAAGAGTGAGCTTTTCCGCTATTGGTCGGAGGCAATGCGAATGGTTTTTGAGGGTCAACATGCACTTTGCTTATGCGGCTTGCAAGGTTTGCCTTCTTTCTTTGCTCAATGAATTTGTCCCAATCTCTCTTCTTTTGCTCTTCTTCTTCCTTCTTCTTTCGAGCTTCCTCCTCTCTGCGCAGTTTCTCGAGTCTTTCCTGCTCTTCCTTCTTCTTGCGTTCCTCCTCTTGCTTTCTCAGTTCTTCTTGTTTCTTCAGTTCTTCGTTCCTTCTCTGCTCTTCACGTTCAGACTCTTGCTTTTTGTATTCAGCCAAAGCATTTACAAGAGCGCCCACCATACGCTCTTTCTTTTTAATGTGTTCGAGGCGTTTGCGCTCAGTCTCTCGTTTCATGTCCTCCACCTGCTGAGGCGTGAGCGTGTCGTGTACGATGAGATTGTTTGTGAAGAATTCGAGCATCTTCGCCATGCCAGAAGGCATAGAGCTTGTTGAGGCGCGTACATTGATGCCCATCTTGCTCTCAACAGATACCGATTGCTCGTCGTCCTCGGTGCGTGTATAGCCTTCCGTAGCATATTTCGCCTCTATCTTTCCGTCGTCGCATGCAGTGATATCCGCTGTGAAGTTCAGGTCGATATAGTCGATGTGCATATATGGAATAGGCACGATGGTCATAAGCGGCACTGTCATGCGTGTTTTCTCTCCATTCATTATGAATGTAAAGGTGACGGTGATTGGCTCGACACCTTCCGGGTCGAGTTCTGAATTGGTCATTGTAAAGCCGCGTATGAAGTCGATGGTGGTTTGCGCAGCCTCTGCTTGAGCACGTACGCACGCAGCCAGCGGACCGCCTATGATGTTTCCAAAAGGAATGGAATTGAGGGCGCTCGCAACCTTGCTACCAGAGTTTGTATTAGGTCCATCTGCCATAGTCTATAGTATTTATCGTTGGAAAGAACTTGCCTTGTTCAGGTTTTGCTGTGCATCGTTTACGTTTTTCAGTATCTCCATCGCACGTTTCGATTCGTTGCGGTTTATAGTGAGTGTCAGACCGCAATGCATACAGTGAAGTCCGCTTGAATAAAGCAGTTCGGGGATGGATGTAGGAATGAATGCTCCACACTGCGGACAGTTGAGTCCTGGGGTCTTTTGCTGATTGTTGTTCATCATAGCTGAAAGTGTTAATGGTTTTTGTTATTAATTTGTTAGTTCTGTTTATCCACTACCTTGATAGTGCTCTCGGTGGCTTGTAGCAGACCGCGCATGCCGTCGGGCAGCAGCACCGGTTCGAGTTTTATGTGCACCTTCACGTTCGTCATCTTCTGCATCGAGGTTGTTTCGTTCGTTGTAGTCTTTCCGCTGCGTAGCAAAGGCTTTCTCTTTTTCGGCGTGCGTTGGTTGCCAAGTCGTACACGAACACCTGCAAGCGACTTGATTTTCTTCAGCAGTATTTCTTGTTCTTCCTTGCTGAGGTCGTCGATGCTTGTCTTTTTCTTCTTTTGGTTGTAGATAGGGTAGTTCTCCTCGAATTTCTCCACATCCTGCTTTGTCGCAGTAGAAATGTCGATTTGCGCTTCAATGTCGAACGTAGCTTCTGCCACACGCAGCAAAGGTAGCGGCAACAGCGAGAGTTTCGGAATAGATACTATTTGCTCGCGTCCGTTAGAGTCGGTCATCTCGAAGTCGACCATCTTCAGCCGTTCGTGTCCGTTCGAACCGTTCGCAGGTTCCAACGCATACGTACGCAACACATCCAGATAATCCTCGGCTGCCTTTTGGTCGGCTGCGATAGTCGACTCAATCAATGCGCTCAGCATGTCTGCCAAGTTCATATCAGTCGAATCGTTAAATTCGACTGGCAGTTGCGTATTCTCCGCATTTTGGTTATTGTCAATATCAGCCATAGTCGTATTATCAGAGGTTTTATGTTTCAGAAATCTTTACGCCGTTGCGCGTAGACACCTTCAGCGTGATGTTGTGTATAGCGCTCTCTGGCAGTTCTGACAGTTGTTCGGCGTCCACAATCACGTCCAACGCCTTTATTTCGTCTTCCGACTTTTCTTCGAACAGTTCGCAAGTGTCTTCGATTGCGAAACGGAACGACAACTCAAGGTCGCCGATTGTCACGGCGGGCAGATTGAGCTGGTGCATGACGCCCGCTTCGCGATACTGGTCGGCGAGCGACTCTGTTAGTAGATTTGCCTGGTGCTGCGCAGACAGAACGTCGCGCAGCACTGAGGCTATTACATCTTGTAATCTTGCCATACTTAAATGGGTTTTTATGATACAAATACAATGCGAGTCAGTTCGCCAGCGGAAATCATGTAGACACCTTTAGCCTTGAAGATAAGCAGCATTTCGTCGCCACTCTCCAGCATGTCGGGCTTTGCTTCGCCTTCAATCGGCTCGCAGGTGACGTCTGTTGGTGCGTAAGCGCCTTTGCCGTTGCGGTATGATACAGATATGACTCCGTAGTTGTTCACGAGCGATATACGATCTGCCGAAACTTGCAGCGTTCCCTTCGGGTCGATCACTTCTGTCGAGTCGTCGAGTATTCCAAGCAATCGGTCGATGCCGCGTGGCATCTCGCCTTCGCTGGCTGTGATGCTGATGTCCATCGTTGATTCCACGCTGTAGCGCGAATCGCGAGTTGCGCCGGAGTCTTTCTTCGACGAGTAGCCGACTGACATTGTCGGTGTCGTTGCTATCGTAGGCTTTGCGCCAGCAGCACTTGCAGCAGTTTTGTTTGATGAAGCAGCGGAATTGTCTGTTGAAGCAGCAGGCTCGTCACCCGTTTTTTCGTTATTGCCTTTTGAGGAAGAGTCCTTAGCCGGTTTTGCCGAAGCTGCCGACTTGCTGCCGTAGTCTGTTGACATTCCGGCGTTGATGGGTGTGCCACCGCTGCCTACCGAAGCAACAACTCCAGACATTGCGTTCACTTTAGCCTTGAACGTATAGCTCATCGTAGAGATGGAGAGGCGCGGAACCGGCATCAATGTGAGAAGCGGCACACGCATCTTCACCTGCTTGCCGTCGCGGAAGAAGTTCATCGTAACGTAAGTTATCTGTCCTTGTCCGTTTTCGTCCACCTTTATGCCTTCTTCGCGTATGTAGCTAAGCGTTTCCTTTGCCAGGTCGCGCTGCGCTTTCACAGCAGCACGGAGCGGATTGCCGATAAGTTCGTCGAAAGAGATTTTGCCCAACAGATTTATAGAGTCGGAAACGAAAGCTTTGTCAACCTGCACTTCGCTCAAATCTTTCATCTGATCGCCTAAGGAAGGAGTTTTTTCCTTTTTCTGAGCTGCATTATGGGCATCGCCCAATGTTCCAATTACGGATGTAGTTGTGTCAACAACCTTGTCGAGCGTGCTCTTTTCTTCTTTCTTCTTGCTATCGTCAGACTTATTGTCTTCGCTCTTTTCAGACTTTTTACCTTCATTAGACTCATGCCTTTGATTTTTGTCTTTGTCTGTAGAAGGTGCCGGCGGATTCTCTTCCGTAGGTGGTGATGAGCCACCTTCCGGCATCAAATCATTGTTGTTATTCTCATTATCTGACATAGTCGGTTACTAATTAGTTACGTTAATGACCAGCATTCTTTCGCCAGCCTTTGCACAATAGAATCCCTCGTTCTTGAACACACACAGAATGCCTGAGTCGTCAGCTGCCTTTTGTAAGTCGGTAGATGTCAATTCTGCTTTAGGTTTAAAGTCCTCATATTTGTATAACTTGATATCTTGTGGAGCGTAGTACCCCTCTGTATTCTTGTACGAAATATAAGTGCTGCCGCCATCCTTCAGGCTTACCACCTGGTTAGACACGTTCAGCTCACCCTTTGTGTTGATAGAGTCGATAGAGGTGTTCAGCATTTCTAACACTTTAGCCATGCCAGCCGGCATATCGTCCTGACCCGCCTTAACGTTTACGTCCATAGTGTACTCCACGCTGTACTTAGATTCGCGTGTAGCGGTGGAGTCCTTCTTACTCGATATGCTTGTGCTCAATTCCAGACTCGATTTCACAATGCCTATATTGACACAGGTGTTCGATTTCATTCCCATCTCCATAGCGGTCGATTTCTTGTCGGTCTGCGATGTGGCAGATGCCGCCGAGATGCGCGCCTTGAATGCGATGTCAATCTCGCGAATTGCCATGTAAGGAATAGGCACAATTGTCAGCAATGGCAGACTGAGAGTCACCGAATGTCCGTCTTTACGGTATTCGAAGTTCACGTATATAGCCTTTTTCCCGCCGTCTTCAGTGTCTGTGAGTCCTACGTCTCGTATAAACTCCCACGATGTTAGCGCCGCTTGTTTCTGCGCTTCGACACAAGCTGAAAGCGGTCCGCCGATGAGAGTGCCAAAAGGTAGTGACTGTAAGGCATTGTTCGCGACGGTAGAAGGTGTCGTATCAATCTTTGCCATAACCTTTAGAGTTAAATGTTTACGAATAGATGCTCTTTTTGTGAGGCATCGTGAACAAATATGCAAAGGTTTACTCCTGCTTCAAAACCTTTACGCTAACCTTCTGTACATCGCCGCATGATATGATATATTCTTTATCCGATGGGAGAAGCATGAACTCCATAGTCTTGTCCATCTGGTTGACCATGGCTTCTTTGGCATTTTCACACTTAATGTTTGTCGGGTCATACAAGCCATTTGGAGTCTTGTACTGAGCGATAACCTTAACCGGTAGGTATTTAGTGGCATTCTGACCACTATTCGGGTCCTTCTCTGCGTAGAACGTTGTATCGTTCACGCTCAGTTCGCCGTCGGGTGAACAAAGGTCCATAGCCGCTCCGAGCATCTCGAGAATCTTTGCCATGCCAGCAGGCATTGACTCCTGACCTGCGTGTACAGCAACGTCGATGGTAGCCTCTACGCTGAACTTCGAGTCCTGCGTGCTCTTAGAGTCGCGCTTTGTCGAGAAGGTTGAGTTGATAGTGGTTGTCTTTCTTCTGAACAATCCCGATTTTCTTGTCGATTTTTTGTTTCCTTTAGATTCGTATTCTGTCTCGGTGCTACTCGATTCGCTCTCCACACCATTAACTGTAGCCTTAAAGCTGATGTCAACGCTGTTGATTGCGATATACGGAATCGGAACGATAGCTATCATCGGAACGTTGATAACCACCTTGCGACCATTCTGAATAAAGCTGAAGCTAACATAGACAGCCGACTTTTCGCCAGTCTCCTTGTCTTCGTTCAGACATACATTGTTGATGAAGTTGATACTTGTCATTGCTGCATCGTTCTGCGCTTGAATACAAGCGTTAAGCGGACCGCCGATAAGATTATCAAACGGAAGTCCCTGCAGTGTACCGATAGATTTGTTTGCTACATCCATAGGTTTAAGTTTTAAAAAGTTATAGGTTCTTTGCTTAGACCTACTGACAAGATTGAACCATATAAATTCTTGCCAAGTCTGTTTGTGTTAATGTTTTTTTGTGTCGTGTTGTTGGGATGTTTGTTATGAGAGTCTTACTTAGCTGCGTACGCCTTGTAAGCGTTGAGCAGCTTTGTGTCGTACTGGTTCTTGGCGTATTCGCTTCCGTTGTATAGACGTGCGAAGGTTGCCCACTTCTTTGCTTGTAGTGCGGCGTGCATCTGCGGGTTCTTTGTTATGAATCGGCAGAAAGCGAGCAACTGACTGCGTTCGCTCTGGCACATAGCGCTTACGAACTGCGCTACGGTTTTGAATCCGCAGAGTGCGTACTGGAAGCCCATAATCTGGAACATTCCCCAACTTGCCGAAGCGTTGGCTGCGTCAGCGTTTATCTTGCGTGCCTGCTCGAGGCGAGCGTATTCGCCGATACCACCTTTGTAGTGGGTCTTTGTCCACTTCGGGTAGAGTATGGAGGCGTTTGCTGCCTGGTATTTGGCAGGATCTATTTTGCGCAGCTGCAGCTGTCGCCAGAAGATATGACCTTCGAAGAGTAGTTGTGGCTTGCCTGCGGCGAGGAATCCTCCGCGTCCGGCTGTCTCCACTTTCTGCACCGACTTGAGCGATGCTGTCTCGCAGTCGAGTAGGAGAGCGGCTAATCGGAAGTCGTCTTCGGTGAGTCGTGTGGCTGCCGGGCGCTGATGGAAGAAGAGCGCCTGCCATGTAGAGTAACCGACGATGCCGTCAGCTACGAGTTGTAGACTTTGCTGGAATGCCTTTACAGCGGCGAGTGTGCCGGGGCCGAATGCTCCGTCAGCGGTTAGCTTGTTACCAATACGGTTGAGTTCTGTTTGTAGTATCTTTACTGCGGCGTCACGCATTCCGAGTTTTAAGGTTTTCATAGTGGTTGTGGTTTTAGTTTAACGTTTTTGTGTTTGGTTGGGGCAAATATAGCGAAAATATGAACGTAAAAAAATAAAAAGGTGAAAAAATGAAAAGATTTTAAGATTTTTTGGGGAGTTAGGATGAAAAAATCCGTTTAATCGGGTTAATCGGTTGTTTGGTTGAGGTTGTTTAACAACGGATTAAGCGGATTAAGCGGATTTTCTTTGTGGTTGTAATTGTGGTGTGTGTGGGTGTGTGGCTACGGCAGGAATGCCGTAGCCTCCTACGGGGTAGGCTCCTACGCTTACTTCACGACGATTTCGTCGGTGAAGAGCCATCCACCGTCCTCGGTTGTGCTGCCCTGCACGCGGATATAGCGTGTGGTGGCTTTGCCCTTCCATGCGAAGTTGCGGAAGCCGAGCTGTATGTCGCGGTCAACGGGAGTAGACTTGCTGTAGACCTCCTTGAAGTTCTTGCCGTCCTCGCTGAACGAAATCTTGTACTCAGACGGGAAGAACACCCATGCGCCGTACGCCTGCATGAAGTCGGCAGCCACAGACGAAATTTTCTGCACCTTGCCGAGGTCGATGGTGAGGTCGAGACAGTAGCCCTTATTGCCGAGGAAGCCCTGCCATTTCTGGTCGCCGTATGTCCATCCGCCGTGCTGTCCGTCTACGAGAGTCTTGTCGCCCTGCGCCTTGTACTTGTCCTCGTAGCGGTGGTTGAAGGTGATGTTGCAACCGAGCGCCTTGTGCATGGTAGTCTTAAATGACTCTGGGCGTTCGCCGCGCTCCTTCTTAAGGTCGAAGGTGTTGACGCCCTGCTTGTGGAGACGCTCACACTCCACGATGGCACGCTTGCGGAACTCGGGGTAGTTCTTGGTCTTTGTGCCGTTCCATCCGATCTCGGCGATAGCCAGAGCACGCGGATAGAGCATATACTCTACATGCTCTGCTGTAGGCACGTATTCGGTCCAAAGGTTAGCCTGCACACCAGTGATCTTGTTGCGTACGTCCTCGGGCAGAGTGCCGCCAGGCACGTAGCTGTATACCTTTTCGAGCGGAAGGAAACCGCCGATAGCCTCAGGCTGAGTGTCGGGAGCGTCCTGATAGTAGTCGAGATACCAGTAGCCGCTGGGCGAGAGCACTACGTCGTAGCCGTGGTCGATAGCCTCCTGCGCCTTTTCGAGACCGCGCCAAACCATTACGGTGGTGTTTTGGGCGAGGTTGCCCGCAATCACTTCGTCCCAACCTACGAGCTGTCGTCCGTGTTCAGTGAGGAACTTGCCGAAGTGGGCGATGAGGTGCGCCTGCAGACCGTCCTTGTCTGTTCCCAGCTCCTTCATCTTCTGCTGGCAGAGCGGACAAGAAGGCCATGAAGCCTTGTCTGCCTCGTCGCCACCGACGTGGATGTACTTAGAGGGGAAGATGTCCATCACCTCTTTCAGCACGTTCTCGAGGAAGTCGTATGTAGCGACGCTGCCCGGGCAGAAGTCCATCTGCTTGTAGGGTTCGTGCGTGCAAGAGAGTTCGGGGTAGGCGGTGAGCACCTCAGCCGAGTGTCCCGGCATCTCTATTTCTGGCACGATGGTGATGCCACGCTCAGCAGCGTAGCTCACGAGGTCGCGCAGCTCGTCCTGAGTGTAGTAGCCGCCGTAAGCGCCAGCTTCGCCTTCGTGCATATACTTGCATCCGAGCTTGCTCCACTCCTTCCATGTCTTTCCTTCGCGCCACGCAGCGAACTCGGTGAGGCGCGGGTAGCGCTTAATCTCGATGCGCCATCCGGCAGCGTCGGTGAGGTGAAGATGGAGTCGGTTGAACTTGTACTGCGCCATGACGTCGATCTGCTTCTTGAGGAACGAAATGGGCTGGAAGTGGCGCGACACGTCGAGCATGAGCGAGCGCCACTTGAAAGCCGGAGCGTCAACAACGTCGCATGCCATGACGGCGTTCTTCTGCTTCAGCTGTTTCACGGTCTGCCAAGCGAAGCGGAATCCGTCGGCAGAAGCGGCACTGATGAGCAGCGTGTCCTTAGTGATGTGGAGGCGGTAAGCCTCGGGCGATGAAGCGCCGTCGAGACGTGTGAAGCGCACCACCTGACGAGCGTCGTCTGCGGTGTTGGCTGTGAACTGCTTAGAGTAGATGTTCTCTGCCTCAGCGCCAACCTCGTTGACAACCTTCAGCTTTGCGTCGGTGCTGAACGCGCCCTTGCCCGCAACGAACGACTGCGGCTTGGGGAGCAGCGACTGCGCAGAAGCGGCAGAGGCGGTAAGGATGCAGCCGAAGAAGAGGGCTGCTAATGATTTGTTTGTCATCTTTGTAGTGTCAGTTTTTAAAAGTTATACGGGGTTAGAATTTCTTATTTGTCGAGGAAGTAGGCAGCGTATACCAGCGCCAGCATGAGAGCGGCGATTATGGACACCACGACGAACATTATTCGTGCGTACTGCTTCCTTCTGTGTATAGCGCGCAGATTGTTCTCGCGGAAGATGTCTATATCGTCGCGGCGCTGTCTGCGGCTGTGCTTGTGTTTATGTTCAGGCATCGTATGAGATTTTTTTTAATTGTTTGACAAATCAAGAAAAGCGTTTAAGGCCGTGTGGCGTTTAGAACTTCACGTCGAGCTGCAGGTCGAACATGTTGTAGTTCGACTTGTTCAGACTGCGGTCGTTGACACGCGCGTATTCGGCAGCCACCATGACGTGCTTGCCAATCCAGTAGTTGGCACCGATCTCGTACTGAGTCTTCGATGTGTGCCAATCGGCCTGCGGACGGTAGAGGTCGTAGCGAGCCTTTGCATAGAGTTTCTTGCTAATAACCGGCGCAATCATGAGCGCGTAGAAACCGTCAGCCTTGTCGCCAGCAGCGTAGTTGATAGTGCAGTCGGTCTCCTTGCCCGAAGCGTTAGATGTCTTGAAGCCGTAGCCCTGACTGTGTATGTACTCCGAACGCACGGTCCAGTCGTGAGCTGCATACTCGGCGCTGATGGCATAGCGGTTCTTCTCGAGCGAGCGCACGCCGTTCTTTGTCTGCTCCACGCCGTTAGCGTCTACCTCCGTCCATGTGCCCTTGCGAGCATACGAACCGGTCCAGCCGAAGGCGCCGATGCGCAGACCCTTCACGGGAGCCACCCATACGCCGCCGATGACGTCCTTGCGCTGGTCTACATCCTTCATGTTAGTGCCCTGACCGTTGAAGACGCCCACCTGATAGTGGAGGTAGTGGTGTCCGTCGGCTGCCTTGAGCAGATCGCCCTGCAGCTGTACGCCGATGTCGCGTCCGTTGCTTGAGTGTTCGCCGTTGCGGTCGCTGAATCCGGCGAGCTTAGTGACGTTCTGCGAGTAGCTCATGAAGCCCTGCGTAATGGGGTGCATGGGGTTCTCGAAGGTGAACGGACGCTTGAACTGACCCGCCTTCACCTTGAAGGCGTCGTATTTCTGCCACTCGGCGAACGCGTCGACCATTCGTGGCGACATGGTGAGGTTAGAGGTGTTGCCGTTCACCTGCAGCTGCGCCTTCCAGTAGAAGTTCTTTGCCACGCGTCCTTCGAGTGCCATACGCACCATACGGATGTTGAACGAGTTGATATCCTTTTCGCCCTTGTTGCTTTCCTTGTCGCTGTACTGATACTGCGACATGATGTAACCGCTGAACTTGATGTCGCTAAGCACCTTCAGCTTAGCTTCTTTCTCTTGTGCTGACACACTGCCGAAAGTGAGAGCGGCGAGTGCGAAAGTTGCTAATGTTTTCATTATGAGTTTTGAATTTTGAGTTTTGAGTTTTGAATTGTTGCCTTCGGCAATTTTGAATTTTGAGTTTTGAGTTTTGAATTGTTGCGACATGCGTCGCAATTTTGAATTTTGAATTTTGAGTTGAGAGTTGCGAATTCAAAATTCCAAATTGATTAATTCCTAATCGGCGTAGCCGACAATTCAAAATTCAAAACTCAAAATTCAAAATTGTTCTTTTGGAAGAAAAGCTACGGCTTTTCTTCCAAAAGAACGACGTTCTCCACGTGCGGCGTATGCGGGAACATGTCCACCGGCTGCACCGCCATCACCTTGTACGCCACATCGAGCGCCTGCAGGTCGCGTGCCTGCGTAGACGGGTTGCAGCTGACGTAGACGATGCGCTTCGGATGAGCGCGCAGGATGGTGTCTATCACGTCCTGGTGCATACCGGCGCGTGGTGGGTCGGTGATGATTACGTCGGGGCGTCCGTGCTTCTCGATGAACTCGTCGTTGAGAATGTCCTTCATGTCGCCGGCGTAGAACTTGGTGTTGCCGATGTTGTTCACCTCAGAGTTCACCTTTGCGTCCTCGATAGCCTCCGGAACGTACTCGATGCCGATAACCTCGCGTGCCTGACGCGCCACGAAGTTGGCGATGGTGCCCGTACCGGTATAGAGGTCGTACACCAGTTCGTAGCCGGTGAGCTTGGCGAAGTTGCGAGCCACCGAATAGAGGTGATAAGCCTGCTCCGTATTGGTCTGGTAGAAACTCTTCGGACCGACCTTGAAGCGCAGGTCCTCCATCGTCTCGAAGATGTGGTCGTTGCCCTTGAAGACAGAGAGGTCGAGGTCGCCGAATGTGTCGTTGCACTTCTGGTTGTCGACGTACATGAGCGATGTTATCTCGGGGAACTTGTCGGCGATGTGCTGCAGCAACGCCTTGGCGCGCTGCTCGTCGCCCTCCTCGTCGTAGTGGAACTGTATGAGCACCATCCACTCGCCCGTGTTAGAGTTGCGTATCATGATGTCGCGCAAGAGACCATGCTGCTGTCTGAGGTCGAAGAAGGTCATGCCGGTAGAGAAGGCATAGTCGCGTATGGCGTTGCGAATCTTGTTGTGCAGGTCGTCCATGAGCCAGCACTTCTCGATAGGCAGAATCTTGTCGAAGGCTCCGGTGATGTGGAATCCGATGCCGTTCATGTTGTCGAACTGCGTGCCCTCGGCAATCTGCTCGCGTGTGAGCCATCGCTTGTTGCAGCAGCCGAACTCCAGCTTGTTGCGGTATTCCTTGATGTGCACCGAGCCCATGATAGGCATGAACTCCGGCAGATCTATCTTTCCGATGCGTGTGAGCTGGTCGAACACCTGCTTCTGCTTAGCCTTCAGCTGTTCCTCGTAGGGCAGGTTCTGCCATTTGCATCCGCCGCAGATGCCGAAATGCTCGCACATCGGCTCTGTGCGTACGTCGCTCTTCTTGATGAAGCGTATTACTTCCGCCTCGCAGTAGCTGTGCTTCTTCTTGCGCACCTGCAAGTCAACCACGTCGCCGGGTACGGCGAACGGCACGAAAACAACCATGTCGTTGACGTGTGCCAGTGATTTTCCTTCGGCAGCAACCGCCTCAATAGTTACGTTCTCGAGTATTGGTAGTGGTTTCTTCTTTCTTGACATTATTATATATGTATTGTTTTAGAGTGCAAAATTAGAAAAATAATTTGAGATTTTAAAATAATATACAAAAAGTTGGAATAAGAAGAGTGAATTGCGCAGAAAACAAACAGTAGGAGGCTGCGGCATTCCTGCCGTAGCCTCCTACTGTTTGTATTGTTGCCTTAAAATCACTTGACGCCCAGTTCGGCGATGCCCATTGCTTCGCCAGCCACGACCATGCGCTCGGCGCGCAGCTTCAGGTAGCGTGTCTTTGTAGCGTTGAACGATACGGTCTGCAAGATAGGGTTGTTCTGCAGGTTAGAGAACTCGCCGCTCTTCAGCACGCGTTCGTTGCCGCCCTTGGCGTCGCACGCCGCGATGGTGTATGTATGGATGAGTCCGCGTCTGCCTTCGCTCTGGTCGGGCAGATACTGCAATGCAGAAATCTCCTGCTCGCTGCCAAGGTCGATGAGCACTTCGTTGCCTTTGCAGAACCAAACGGTCTGCGGGTTGCGGTCGGTAGCCTTCTCCCACTCAGCCTTGTCGGCGCCGAGGATAGAGAACGGCAGAGACTTGATGGCCTCGGCTGTGGGGTTCCATGTGAGCTGTGCGTCCTTTCCGCCGTAGTAGATGCCCACGTTGTTGAGGCAGATTGGTCCGCGCGAGTCGATGATGCGCACGCGCACGCTCTTTGCCTCCACGGTGCGGAAGCGCAGCAGGCGCTTGTAGCCGATGGTGGTTGTCTCCTCGCCCTGCTCAACGCTGCGCCATGTCTTGCCGTCGAGATACTCTACGGCGAACTTCTTCACGCGCTGTCCGAGCGGTATGTACTCCTGCAGCATGATGCGGTTCATGAGCTGCGGCTTCTTGAAGTCGAACGTGATGGTAGCCGATGTGACGCCGTCGGCAGTAGCCCAGTAGGTGTCCCACGAGTCGTCGGTCATCGCCTTTGCCGCGAACGCCTTGCCACGCTCGTTGCTCACCTTCGGTGTCATGCCAGCCACGAGGTTATGCTGCAGCTCGCGCTGAATCAGCTTGTGGAAGTTGACGGCGTTAGCCGAGTCGATAGGGTGGATGAGACCTTCGCGGTCGACGGGGAAGTTGAGCAGCAGCGTAGCGTTGTGGCCCACCGAGCGGTAGTAGAGGTCGGCAAGCTGTTCGGGCGACTTCACACGGTCGTCCTCCTCCGGATGATAGAACCAGCCCGGACGGATAGACACGTCGCACTCGGCAGCCGTCCACTGGTCGCCGTCGGCGTGTCCGTACTGCAGTTCGGGGTAGTTGGGATAGCCCGGATAAACCGTGTTCTTGCGCAGGAATGCCCAGTTGGTCTCGCCTGCGAAGCCCTTCTCGTTGCCCACCCAGCGGCATCCCGGTCCGCCGTCGCCGAACACCACGGCGTTGGGCTGAATGCTGTCGAGCATGGCGAAGATATGCGGGTAGTTGTAGTAGTTCTTGCGGTCGATAGTGCGCGAGTCCTTTGCGCCGCCATAGTAGCCGTCGCCGCCGTTGGCTCCGTCGAACCACACCTCGAACACGTCGCCGTAGTTGGTGAGTAGGTCGTGGAGCTGAGCGTAGAAGTAAGGCAGGTAGCCCGGCGTAGCGTAGTCGGCACGCGAGCGGTCCCACGGCGAGAGATACACCGCGAACTTCAGTCCGTACTTCTTGCAGGCGTCAGACAATTCGCGCACGATGTTTCCCTTGCCGTTCTTATACGGCGAGCGTGTCACGTTGTAGTCGTTGCCCTCGAAGGGCCAGAGGCAGAAACCGTCGTGGTGTTTTGCTGTGAGAATGACGCCCTTCATGCCCGCTGCCACGAGCGTCTTTGCCCACTGTTCGCAGTCGAGGCGTGTGGGGTTGAACGTAGCAGGGTCGGAGTCGCCGTAGCCCCATTCGCGGTCGTTGAAGGTGTTCAGACCGAAATGGATGAAGGCGTAGGTCTCCATGCGCTGCCAGTCGATCTGCTTCTGCTCGGGGAGCGGCAGGATAGGGGCAGGCGCCTTTACTGAGCTCTGTGCCGACGCGGTGAGGCTGGCAAGAGCTATTGCAGACGAAAGGATAAGTTTGCGGTTCATTGCTTGTATATTTTGATTTTTAATACTTCGTGTAGATTATTTCAGCCTTGTATGCTGTTTTTAAAAAGTAGCTGTTAATTCTGCAAATTTACTGCTTTTTCTGACAATATGCTTGTTGCAGCCACTTTTTTGTTGTGCCTATATTATATCCTTAATTCCGCAACACTATAATTTAACTTTATTT
>ULUS01038842.1_pt1 | contig 22360 bp, 17 predicted proteins | sample 1958761 | NCBI WGS metagenome assembly ULUS01 (sample SAMEA4835767, study PRJEB28245) | human gut metagenome | biome: gut microbiome; material: fecal sample | place: Denmark | collected 2008
ATGAATTTTAATAACCATGCGATTTTATCGCATCAGTACTAATCCTATATTGTTGTTGGAAGGAATGATAATCGTTCTGTTTCACATTATTAGCAATATTTTTCACGTCACGAAAGGATTTTTAGCAAAAACATTTGGATTTTAAAATCTTTTGTATTAATTTTGCAAACGTAATCAGACAGATAACATTGAAACGACTATTGTTTTTTCTTTTGGCAGGGATGATTTTGGCTTCTTGTGAGTTTAAGCTAAAGTCTTATGACGACGATGATGACAACGCACGCATTGAGGTGAAACGTTATGATCGTCTCGAAAGCCGTTATCTGACCACTGGCGACTTTTCTGCCCTTCAGCAGATGAACATTGACTACCCAATGGAGACTCGCACGCTGATAGAAAAGATGACCCGCATAGGTTCCGTTGACGACCCTTCTATCAGTACCAAGTTTCTTAACTTCTACCAAGACTCTGTGCTTCAGACGCTTATAGCCGATGCCAGTGCAGAGTTTGCCTCTATGGACGATGTGAACGAGGAGTTTAATAGTGCCTTCAAATATCTGCGTAAGCACATTGCTCATTTCCCCAAGCCAATGATTTATGCCCAAATCGGAGCCCTCGACCAGAGTGTGGTGGTGGGTGACCAGACCATCGGCTTCTCCATTGACAAGTATCTTGGCGTCAACTATCCCCTCTATGCGAAGTATTACACTTATGCCCAGCGTCAGCAGATGACGCGTGAATATATTGTGCCAGACTGTCTGAATTTCTACCTGCTGAGTCTCTATCCCATGAAAAACTTTGAGCAGCGCACTCAGCGCGAGCGAGATCTGCACGTGGCCAAGGTGATGTGGGTGACCAACAAGGCCTTGGACAAGCGCTTCTGGAAGACTCCTTTTGTCAAGATGATTGACAACTACATGAAGTGCCACGATGATGTGACCATCGACGAGCTGCTTAAGGGAAACGACTATTCCATGTTTTAAATGACGCCTACAATATAGTATAAAGGAAAGGCCGTCTGTTCAAAAGTTTCTTAAATATAGGTTTTGAGAAACTTTTTTAATATAAATTAGTCAGTTATTTTATTCTATCCACAGAATAAATCGTAATTTTGCGGAAAGAAAGAATTTGATTATTTGTATTAAGCGTAAACAGAATAATTATGGCTGAAGCTATTGACATCCGCGAACTCAACATGCGGATAGAACAACAGAGTGGTTTCGTAACCAATCTCACTGCGGGCATGGACCGCGTGATTGTAGGACAGAAACATTTGGTAGACTCCCTTCTTATCGGTCTTTTAAGCGACGGGCATATATTGCTTGAAGGTGTGCCTGGACTTGCCAAGACATTGGCTATCAAGACATTGTCGCAACTTATTGACTCCAAATACTCACGTATACAGTTTACTCCCGATCTTCTTCCTGCCGATGTTATCGGCACGCTCATCTATTCTCAAAAAGACGAGTCGTTCCATGTGAAGAAAGGCCCCGTGTTTGCCAACTTCGTGCTGGCAGATGAAATCAACCGTGCGCCGGCCAAGGTGCAGAGTGCCCTGCTCGAGGCCATGCAGGAACATCAGGTGACTATCGGTGACCAGACGTTCAACCTGCCGGATCCCTTCCTTGTGATGGCTACCCAGAACCCTGTGGAGCAGGAAGGTACCTATCAGCTGCCCGAGGCACAGGTAGACCGTTTCATGCTCAAGGTCATTATCAGCTATCCAACCGTGGAGGAGGAGAAGCTCATCATCCGCGAGAATCTTGCAGGCAAGATGCCTGAGGTTACACCCGTGGTAACCGCTGAAGAGATTCTCAAGGCTCGCGAAATTGTCAAGCAGGTCTACATCGACGAGAAGATAGAGCAGTATATAGCCGACCTTGTGTTCGCCACCCGCTATCCCGAGAAATACGGTCTGCCCGAACTGAAGGACATGATTACGTTCGGAGGCAGCCCGCGTGCGAGCATCAACCTCGCCAAGGCCGCCCGTGCCTATGCCTTCATCCGTCGCCGTGGCTACGTGGTGCCTGAGGATGTCCGTGCAGTGGCCCATGACGTGCTGCGCCACCGTATAGGCCTTTCCTATGAGGCAGAGGCAAGCAATGTCACGAGCGAGGAGATTGTCAGCACCATCATCAACAAGGTGGAGGTGCCCTGACCAAGCCAAGACGGACTGAAAGCCCAAGCTTTCAGCCCGTATCCTTTTTATGAAGACCACAATGGAAACATCAGACATTCTCAAGAAAGTAAGGAAGATAGAGATCAAGACGCGTGGACTGAGCTCCAACATCTTCGCCGGCCAGTATCACTCAGCCTTCAAGGGCAGGGGCATGGCTTTTTCGGAGGTGAGGGAATATCAGTTCGGCGACGACGTGCGCGACATAGACTGGAATGTCACGGCTCGTTTTCACCGGCCTTACGTCAAGGTGTTCGAGGAGGAACGCGAACTCACGGTGATGTTGCTCATCGACGTGTCGGGCTCGCTCGACTTCGGCACGCAGAAGCAGATGAAGCGTGAGATGGAGACGGAGATTGCCGCCACGCTCGCTTTCAGCGCCATCCAAAACAACGACAAGATTGGCGTTGTCTTCTTTTCCGACTGCATAGAGAAATACATTCCGCCCAAGAAAGGACGCAAGCACATACTTTATATCATCCGTGAGATGCTCGACTTCAAGCCGAAGAGCAAGCGCACCGACCTGAAGATGGGCGTGGAATTTCTCACCCAGGTGATGAAGCGGCGGTGCACGGCCTTCCTCCTGAGCGACTTCTACACTCGCCAGGACTTCCAGCGGCCCTTGCTCATCTGCAACGAGAAGCACGACGTGGTGGCCATACAGATTTATGACCCCCGAGCTAAGGAACTCCCTGACGTGGGACTTGTCAAGGTGTGCGACGCCGAGACTGGCCACGAAATGTACATAGACACCAGCAGTTCCAAGCTTCGCCGTATGCACAAGGCCTACTGGCTCCAGCGACAGGACGAACTGAAGAAAACATTTGCCCGGTGCAAGGTGGACAGTGTTACAGTGGCTACAAACGAAGACTATGTGAAGGCGCTCATGATGCTCTTTGCCATGAGAAGCTGAGCGCTTTCCGCTAAACAATGACATTATGTTGAGACGAATTATAACCATGTTCCTGCTGATTGCCGGTTGCCTCGGCACCCGGGCACAAGTGCAGGTGGAGTCGGCCATCGACACCATCTCCATTCTTGTGGGCCAACAGGTACATCTCAGCCTGAGCGTCACCGCTCCCAAGGATGCACGCCTGCTGATGCCCCGCTACAAGGCACAGCAGATGATGACACCTGGCGTGGAGGTGCTCGACGACCATCAGGCAGACACCACCGAGATGGATAACAACTTTGTCAAGGTGACCCGCCACTACACGCTCACCTCATTCGACGAGCGCCTTTACTATCTGCCGCCGCTCACTGTCAAGGTGAACGGCAAGGCCTACAAGAGCCGCAGTTTGGCACTCAAGGTGCTTACCGTAGACGTGGACACTCTTCACCCTAACAAGTTCTATCCTCCCAAAGACGTGCAGGACAATCCTTTCTTGTGGGACGAATGGGCTCCGTCGTTCTACTTGAGCATGTTGATGGTAATTCTCTTGTTTGCAGCTTATTACCTGTGGCTCAGAATGAAGGATAACAAACCGGTGTTCATTCCCGTGAAGATAGTGAAACGACTCCTGCCTCATCAGAAGGCCATGAAGGAGATAGAAGAACTCAAGGCCGACCGCACCGCCAATACGGAGAACGTGAAGGAATACTACACCAAGCTCACCGACACCCTGCGCAAGTACATGCAGGAACGCTTCGGGTTCAACGCCATGGAAATGACCACAACGGAAATCATCCAGAGGTTACGCGGTGAGCAAGACCAGGAAAAGATAGACGAACTGAAGATGCTCTTCGAAACCGCCGACCTTGTGAAGTTTGCCAAGTATTCTACGCTCATCAACGAGAACGACCTGAACCTTGTCAACGCAGTGAAGTTCATCAACTCCACGAAGTTGGACAAGCCTCCGGTGGAAGAGAACGTGGCGCCGAAGCTCACCGAGAGTCAGGAGCGCAGCATCCGCTCACGCAGGGTGCTCCAGATTGCCGTTGCAGCACTTGTGACGCTCAGCGCAGGATTGGCCGTATACATAGGTTGGAGTCTGTGGCATCTGGTGATGTAAGCCAAGTGCCAGCAACTCAAGTCAACAGAATTAAACGTTTGAACAATGGAATTTGCTAACAAAGAATATTTCCTGCTTCTGCTTCTGCTCATACCCTATATATTATGGTATATGCTCTATCGCAAGAAGTCGGAACCAACCATGAGGATGAGCGACACCTTCGCTTACCGCTACGCTCCCAAGAGCTGGCGGGTGAGGCTAATGGATTTGCCCGGAGTGCTGCGCGCCTTCACCTTCGTGATGATTGTCTTTGTGTTGGCCCGTCCGCAGACCCACAATGACTGGGACGAGCGCTCGGTGGAAGGCATAGACATCATGCTTGCCATGGATGTGTCTACCAGTATGCTTGCCGAGGACCTGAAGCCCAACCGACTCGAGGCTGCCAAGGATGTGGCTTCCGAGTTCATTGCCGACCGTCCTAACGACAATATCGGTCTGACCATTTTTGCCGGTGAGGCTTTCACTCAATGCCCGATGACCACAGACCATGCTTCGCTGCTCAATCTGCTGAGAGGCGTGCGTACCGATATAGCAGCCAGCGGACTTATCCAGGACGGCACCGCAGTGGGCATGGGATTGGCCAATGCCGTGAGTCGTCTCAAGGGCTCAAAAGCCAAGAGCAAAGTGGTCATCCTGCTCACCGATGGTAGCAACAACATGGGAGACATCTCGCCCATGACTTCGGCCCAGATAGCCCGTAGTCTTGGCATCCGTGTCTATACTATCGGTGTGGGCACCAACAAGGTGGCTCCCTATCCGGTGTCGGTAGGTGGCACCACGCAGTATGTCAACATCCCTGTGGAGATAGACACGCGAACGCTTGCCGGCATAGCCAACACTACTGACGGTAACTTCTACCGTGCCACCAACAACAAGCAACTCAAGCAGATATACAAGGATATAGATAAACTGGAAAAGTCGAAACTCAACGTCAAGAAGTTTAGCAAACGCTACGACAACTTCCAGCCTTTCGCCATTGCAGCTATCGTTTCACTGCTCCTGGAACTGCTGCTGCGCATCACCGTGTTGCGCCGTATCCCCTAAAAAGAAAAAGACAGAGACATGCTTAGATTTGAAGACCCCGTATATTTTTGGCTTCTGCTCCTCATCCCCATCCTGGCGTTTGTGCGCTTCGGGAGCTTGTTGAGCAAGAAGCGGCAACTCAGAAAGTTCGGCGACCCCGAACTCTTGAAACAGCTCATGCCTGACGTGTCGCGCTATCGGCCAGAGGTGAAGTTCTGGTTGCTCCAGGCTGCGCTCGCCTTGCTCATTGTCATGCTTGCCCGTCCGCAGATGGGCACAAAGATAAGTAACGAGAAGCGGCAAGGCATAGAAACCCTCATCGCTCTCGACATCAGCAACTCCATGTTGGCACAAGACGTGGCTCCCTCACGACTTGACAAGAGCAAGATGCTCGTGGAGAATCTCGTGGACCACTTCACCAACGACAAGATAGGACTTGTGGTTTTTGCCGGTGACGCCTATGTGCAGTTGCCCATCACCAGCGACTATGTGTCGGCCAAGATGTTCCTGCAGAACACTGACCCCTCGCTCATAGCCACCCAGGGCACAGATATAGCGGAGGCCATACGCCTTTCGATGAATAGTTTCACTCAGGACAAGAAGGTGGGCAAGGCCATTATCCTTATTACTGACGGTGAAGACCATCAGGGTGGGGCAGAAGAGGCTGCCAAAGAGGCCAAGTCCAAGGGCATCAAGGTATTCATTCTCGGCATAGGGTCTACCAAGGGCGCACCTATACCGCTGGGCAACGGCGACTACCTCAAGGATCGTCAGGGACAGACCGTGATGACAGCCGTGAATGAGGACATGTGCAAGCGAGTGGCTGCCGCCGGCAGCGGAACCTATATCCACGTGGACAACACCGGCGACGCGGAGAAGACGCTCGACAGTGAGATAGCCAAGATGCAGAAAGGTGAGCTCAACAGTGTGGTATACAGCGAGTACGACGAGCAGTTCCAGGCATTTGCCATTCTGGCATTGCTCCTTCTCATTGCCGAAATCATCGTTCTTGACCGCAAGAATCCTGTGACGATGAAGATGAACCTGTTCAGGCGAAACAAGAAGAAATAGAGAATTACAACATGAAGACAATACTCAGATTCATATACTTATTCGTTCTCTTGGTCACGGCGGCTACGAGTGCGCAGGCACAGGCCGACCGCCAGTTTATCCGTGAGGGCAACCGCCTTTACCGCCAGAATAACTATGTCAAGGCAGAGACCGAATACCGCAAGGCTCTCTCGAAGAACAGCCGTAACACGCAGGCCATGTATAACTTGGGCTGTGCACTGATGATGCAGAAGAAAGACTCCCTTGGCATACAGTGGCTCGAACGGGCTGCCCAGGAAGAGAAAGTACCTCTCAGACGTGCCAAGGCCTACCACAATATTGGCGTGATCTGTCAGGGCCACAGGCTCTTTGCCGAGGCTATAGAAGCCTATAAGTCATCGCTCAGGCTTAACCCGGGCGACAACGAGACTCGTTACAACCTTGTGCTATGTAAGAGGCAGTTGAAAAACAATCCCGACAAGAACAAGCAAAACAAGGACAGGGATAAGAATAAGAACAAGCAGAACAAGGATAAGCAAAATAAAAAAGACCAGCAAGACAAACAGAAGGACAAGCAGCAACAGCAACCCCAGCCCAAGGAACAGATGAGCAAGGACAATGCAGAGCAATTGCTCAATGCTGCCATGCAAGAGGAGCAGGCCACACAACAGCGCCTCAAGAGCAAGATGCGGCAACCCAACAGGAAGACGCTGGAAAAGAATTGGTAACATAGATGCTGCCGACTCGAAGTCTTATATAAACATCCAGATTGACTTGTAGACTTACATAAACATACTGATTGAGATGAGGAATAAATTTCTTTTATTATATGTATTCGCTTGGTTAGCCGTCAGTGTCGCGGCACAGACACTGCACGTAAGTGCGCCCAGGTCTGTTGAAGTGGGTGAGCAGTTCCGTGTGCAGTACACTGTCAATACCGATGCAGCCAAGGATTTCCGTCTGAGCGGCATCCCCGACGCGCTTGAAGTGCTCTTCGGACCGAGCACGTCGCAACAATCAAGCTGGACGATGGTCAACGGCCACACGAGTAGTTCATCGTCCATCACTTATACCTATTTGCTTTGCGCCAACAAGAAAGGATCCTTCACCATTCCGCCGGCACATGTACGTGTAGGCGGCAAGGCCATTTCCTCTTCTCCTGTACGCATCAACGTGTCGGGCAATGCTCATCGTGCGCAACAGCAAGGTGGCGGCAGAAGTCAGGTGCAACAAGAACACCACATGCGCCAGGCCGGTTCAAGCATATCTGCCAACGACCTTTTCATTAAGGTTAGCGCCAACAAGAAGACAGTTCATGAGCAGGAACCCGTGCTGCTCACCTATAAGGTCTATACACTTGTAGACCTCACCCAACTGGAAGGCAAGATGCCCGACCTGACGGGGTTCCATACGCAGGAGGTTAAGTTGCCACAGCAGAAGAGCTTCCATATAGAGAATCTGAATGGCCGCAACTATCGTTGTGTCACCTGGAGTCAGTATGTGATGTATCCGCAAATGACGGGTAAACTCAATATTCCGAGCATTACCTTCAAGGGAATTGTCGTGCAGGAGAATAGAAGTGTCGATCCTTTTGAGGCATTCTTCAATGGAGGTTCCGGTTATGTAGAAGTCAAGAAGGATATAGTGGCTCCCGGTCTTACTGTCAACGTGTTGCCGTTGCCCAAGCATCCTGCCGGATTCTCCGGTGGCGTGGGCAGGTTCAATATCTCCGCCCAGCTGAATAAGACCGAAGTGAAGACAGGTGACCCTGTGAACTTGCGCATCGTTGTGGGAGGAGTGGGCAACCTGAAACTTATCAAGCAACCTGTGGTCAACTTCCCCAAGAGCTTCGATAAATATGATGCCAAGGTGACAGATAAAACCAAGCTCACTGCCAATGGTGTAGAGGGCAATATGATCTATGACTTTCTGGCGGTGCCCAACAACCAGGGCAGTTACACCATACCTTCCGTGGAGTTCACTTATTACGACACCAATGCCAATGCTTACAAGACCATCAAGACCCAGGCTTTTGAATTGACGGTGGAGCAAGGCAACGGACGCAGGTCGAGCGTGGACGATTATGGCGTTGGCAAAGACAAGGACAAGGACATACACCCCATCCGTTTGGGCAAGGTGAAGATGCACGATGCCGGTGACTTCTTCTTTGGCAGCATTGGCTACTATGTGTCCCTCTTCTTCCTTGTAGCTCTGTTTGCCGTGCTGCTTGTGCTCTTCCGCAAGCAAGCCGTTGAGCATGCCAACATTGGTAAGATGAGAGGCAAGAAGGCTAACAAGATGGCGCGCAAGCGATTGAAGAAGGCTGCTGAACTGATGGCCAAAGACCGTCAAGGAGAGTTCTATGACGAGGTGCTCCGAGCACTTTGGGGCTATGTGGGCGACAAGCTCAACATGCATGTGGAAGACCTCTCGCGTGACAATGTCACCGAGAAACTGGAGTCGAAAGGTGTGGACCGCCAGACCGTGGACATGTTTATATCTGCCCTCGACGAATGTGAGTTTGAACGTTACGCACCAGGTGATGCGCAAGGTAACATGAGCAAGACCTTTGCCACGGCCATTGACGCCATCATGAAAATAGAAGAATCCATGAAGAAGAAATACACAGGCAAGGCAAACCGTATGGTTCTCGTGCTTGCTCTGCTTTCGCTCTCGCTTTCCGCCAGCGCCATTACCAAGGCCAACGCTGACCGTGAATATGAGAAAGGAAACTACCAGCAGGCTGCCAAGGACTATGAAGAGATACTGAAAGGCGGAAAGGTGAATGCCGACGTCTACTACAATCTTGGTAATGCCTACTATCGCCAGGACAACATCACACGGGCAGTGCTCAACTACGAGCGTGCACTCCGTCTTTCGCCGGGTGACGAGGACATACGTTTTAACCTTCAGATGGCAAGCTCCAAGACAATAGACAAGATAGCCCCTGAGTCGGAGATGTTCTTTGTCACGTGGTATCGTTCATTGGTCAACTTTACCAGCGTGGACCGTTGGGCCTATACGTCACTTGTCATGCTTGTGGGTGCACTTGTTCTCCTGCTTGTCTATCTTTTCGCCTCGCGCATTGCGTTACGTAAGTTAGGCTTCTATGGAGGCTTGTTTCTTGTGGCATGCTTCGTGGCATCCACACTCTTCGCCTCACAGCAGAAGTCGCAGATGGAAAGTCATTGCGGTGCCATCGTCGTTGCCCCATCGGTTACAGTGAAAGCTACGCCACAGAGTGGCGGCAAGGATGTGTTTACCATCCATGAGGGAACCAAGGTGACCATAACTGACCGTACTATGCGCGATTGGCGCAACGTGCGTCTGGCAGACGGACGCGAGGGATGGATACAGACAAGCAGAATAGAGGAAATCTGATATGATGTTATTAACAGACTTGGGAATACTCCATTTCTTTAACGGAAGCAACTCCCTTTTTTACGATACTCTGGTGCAGGTGCTTACCAGTGGATTTACATGGATACCGCTCTATCTTGCCCTCTTCTATCTGGTCATTAAGAACAACGAGACCATGGTGCAGATAGGACTTGCCATAGGGTGTGCGGTATTGTGCGTTGTGCTTTCGGGTGGCATTGACGACATGATTGTCAAGCCTCTTGTGGCTCGACTTCGTCCTACGGTAGACCCTCACGTGAAGTTCACCATCGACATCGTGAACGGCATCACCGAGGCCAAGCAGTTCAGCTTCTTCTCTGCCCATGCTGCCAACACGTTCACCATTGCTGCCTTTTTTGCCCTTTTGGTGCGCAGTCGTCTCCTCAATGCGGCGCTCTTCACGTGGGCATTGCTTAACGGATGGACGCGACTCTATCTGGGCGTCCATTATCCGTCAGACGTGCTGATAGGAATTCTGTGGGGCTGTGTGGTGGCTGTGCTTGTCTACTGGTTCTATTTCCGCACCTACCGCCGCATTTCACCAGCCTTGAACTATGTTTCTTCTCAATACACCGTCACTGGCTATAACCGGGGAGACATCGACATGGTGCTCACCGTGCTCATGTTCACCTATTTATATGCCGTAGTCAGGACGGTGGTTATCATTTAACGACAATGGATACAAAACACATACAAATCAGCGACTATAACTATCCGCTCCCCGATGAGCGCATAGCCAAGTTTCCGCTCGCCGAGCGCGACCACAGCAAGTTGCTCGTCTACCGTCATGGCGAGGTGAGCGAAGACACGTTCTACAATCTGCCTGGCTACCTGCCTAAGGGTGCCTTGATGGTGTTCAACAACACCAAGGTTATCCAGGCCCGCATGCACTTCCGCAAGGAGACGGGAGCCCTTATCGAGGTGTTCTTGCTTGAACCTGCCAATCCCACAGACTACGAACTCATGTTTCAAACTACTGGACACTGCTCCTGGCTTTGCATGATAGGCAACCTGAAGAAGTGGAAGGAAGGCACGCTCAAGCGTGAGTTTGACGTGAAAGGCAAGCATCTTACGCTTAGTGCCACACGCATCAAGGAGGTGCATACCTCACATTGGGTGGACTTCGATTGGGACAATCCCGACGTTTCGTTTGCCGAGATTCTCGATGCTGTGGGTGAGTTGCCCATACCTCCTTATCTTAACCGTGAGACCCAGGAGAGCGACAAGAAGACTTATCAGACCGTGTACTCCAAAATAAAGGGAAGTGTGGCTGCACCTACAGCCGGCCTGCATTTTACCGAGCGGGTGCTTGCCGACCTCGATGCACATGGGATCGACCGCGAGGAACTTACGCTCCATGTGGGGGCCGGCACGTTCAAGCCGGTGAAGAGCAAGGAAATAGAGGGGCACGAGATGCACACCGAGTACATTTCCGTTCACAGGCAGACTTTGGAGAAACTCATTGCCCACGAGGGACGAGCCATTGCTGTGGGCACCACGAGCGTGCGCACGCTGGAGAGTCTCTATTATATGGGTGCCAAACTTGCCGAGCATCCCGATGCCACTGAGGAGGAACTCCACGTGAACCAGTGGGAGCCTTACGACACGCATCCCACGCTCACTGCCGTTGAGGCCATCCGCAATGTGCTCAACTATCTTGAGCGCAACCACTTGAATGCCCTTCATTCCAGCACCCAAATCATCATAGCACCGGGTTATGAATACAAGATTGTGAAGATGCTTGTCACCAACTTCCACCAACCCCAGAGCACGCTGCTCCTCCTGGTGAGCGCTTTCCTCCATGGTGATTGGCGCAAGGTCTACGACTATGCTCTTGCCCACGACTTCCGTTTCCTGAGCTATGGCGACAGTTCGCTGCTTATTCCATAAGGACGTCAGCCCCATCATTCTACATATAAACTTATACATTTAAACAGATAATACCGATGGCAACAAACTTGAAAATAGGAGACAAAGTGAGATTTCTCAGCGAGACCGGCGGCGGAAAGGTGGCCGGATTCCAGGGAAAAGACATTGTGCTTGTGGAAGACGAGGACGGCTTCCAGATACCTACACCGGTCAACGACGTGGTGATGGTCAGCACAGATGACTACAACATAGCCAAAGTACACACCTCGGAGAGCGGCGTGAAACTGCCGGAAGTAGACGAGAACGGAGTGGAGGAAGACTATGATCCTGCCGACCGCGAGATAACATTCCGCAAAAAAGCCGAGGAACGCAAGGACGGGAACAAACTCTCCGTCTATCTTGCTTTTGTGCCGCATGACGAGAAGACCATCACAAACACGCGCTTCGATTCTTACCTGGTCAACGACAGCAACTACTACATTTCCTTTGCCTACATGATGGCCGAGGGAGCCAGTTGGACTCTTCTTGCACAGGGTGAGATAGAACCCAACACTAAACTTTTCATTGAGGAGTTCGGCCGCGACCATCTCAACGAGCTGGGCAAGGTGGGCGTCACCCTCATTGCCTACAAGCGCGACAAGAGTTTTGTGTGGAAACCGAGCATCGACGTGCAACTGCGCATTGACGGTGTGAAGTTCTACAAGCTTCATACCTTCCGTGAAAATATCTTCTTCGAGCAGCCCGCCTTGCTCTATCCCATTGTGGAGAACGACACGGTGACCCGTCCGCTCGTGGTAGACGCCCAGCAACTCAAGGCAGAAATGTATGCCAATCCACAAGCCACGGAACCTCGCAAGACCGAGCTCGACACTGACCAGCTTGTCAAACGCTACAATTCAGAGCAGAGCCGTGAGCACCAACAGAAGTCCACGAAGCAGAAGGACGACATACTTGTGGTAGACCTCCATGCCGACGCTGTGCTCGACACCACTGCCGGCATGAATGCTGCCGACATTCTGGGCTATCAGCTCGAGGTGTTCCGCCGCACCCTTGAAGAGAACAAGGACCGCAAGGGACAGAAGATTGTCTTCATCCACGGCAAGGGTGAAGGGGTGCTGCGCCATGCACTCATTCATGAGCTCAACTATAAATACAAGAAATATCCTTATCAGGACGCCTCATTCCAGGAGTACGGATATGGAGCCACACAAGTGACTATCAAATGAAGAACTACGGATTCGTCAATGTAGCGTCAGCCATACCTTCGGTGAAGGTGGCAGACGTAGACTATAATGTAGCCGAGATTGAGCGGCTCGTTGAGGAGGCCAATGAACAGCAGGTAGACCTGCTTGTCTTCCCCGAACTCAGTCTCACCGGCTATTCCTGCCAAGACCTTTTCCGTCAGGCCACGTTGCTCGATGCCGTGAAGGCAGCCATAGGCCGACTATACGAGTGTGCTATCCACAATCAAGTGGTCTTCGTGGTAGGAGCGCCCATAGAGGTGGACGGAACCCTGTACAACGCTGCCATCGTGTTTAGCCCCAAGAACTATCCGTCGGCTGTGGTGAAGACATACCTGCCCAACTACGGCGAGTTCTATGAGCGCCGTTGGTTCGCTTCTTCCGAGGAGCTCCCCTTGGAGGGCCGTTCCTCGTCGTACATAAGCCTTTCCGATTCCTCTTATATGCTCAACGTCTATGGAGGTCATCTCGTGTTCAGCCTGGACGATGTGAAGTTCGGCGTAGAGATATGCGAGGATGTGTGGTCGCCTATCCCGCCCAGCAGCCAGCTGGCACTTCAGGGAGCCGACATTATTCTCAACCTTTCTGCCACTGATGAACTGATAGGCAAGCACCATTATCTCAAGAGTCTGCTCTCGCAACAGAGTGCCCGTAGCCTGTCGGGCTACGTGTACAGCAGTTGCGGATTTGGCGAAAGCACGCAGGATGTGGTCTATGGAGGCAATGCCATGATCTACGAGAACGGACGTCTCCTTGCCGAAGGCGAACGTTTCTCTCTTGAAGCCCAACTCGTCACTGCGCAGATTGACGTGGAGCGCTTGCGGGCTGAACGTCGGGCCAACATGACATTTGCCGCTTCTCGCAGGCAGACGACTTCTTCACGGAATGAAGAGCTGGTCTTGGAAGGTTTTCGCAACAGCCATGACATCTTTAGCATGAACCGCATTGTCGATCCGCATCCCTTCATTCCAAAAACCGAAGACATGCAGGCTTCGTGCGAGGAGATATTCAACATTCAGGTCATGGGACTTGCCAAGCGTCTTGTCCACACCCATTGCCAGCGTGTCATTGTGGGCATCAGCGGCGGACTCGACTCCACGCTTGCTCTCCTGGTGTGCGTGAAGACTTTCGACAAACTGGGATTTGACCGCAAGGGCATTGTCGGTGTGACCATGCCCGGATTCGGAACCACAGACCGTACCCATACCAATGCGGTGAGCCTCATGCAGAGTCTTGGCGTGACGCTCCGTGAGGTGAACATATCGGCAGCCGTGATGCAGCATTTTGCCGACATCGGGCACGATGCCCAGGTGCACGACGTGACCTACGAGAATTCGCAGGCCCGCGAGCGCACACAGATTCTCATGGACCTGAGCAATCAGCTCGGCGGACTTGTCATCGGTACGGGCGACCTCAGCGAACTTGCCCTGGGCTGGGCCACCTACAATGGTGACCACATGAGCATGTATGGCGTGAACGCCAGCATACCCAAGACTCTCATCAGGCACTTGGTGAACTATGTGGCTCAGAGTGGGGTAGACGAAGAGTCGCGCAAAACCCTGCTCGACATCATAGACACGCCCATCAGTCCTGAGCTCATTCCTGCCGACGAGGAGGGAAACATCAAGCAGAAGACCGAAGACCTGGTGGGACCATACGAGTTGCACGACTTCTTCCTCTACTATATGCTTCGTTTCGGCTTCTCGCCAAGCAAGATTTTCTTTCTTGCCCTACGGGCTTTCGACGGCAGTCATGCCGAGGCGCCCGCCTACGATCGGCAGACCATCAAGAAATGGCTTTCCACTTTCTGTCGCCGTTTCTTCGCCCAGCAGTTCAAGCGCTCCTGTCTGCCCGACGGCCCGAAGGTGGGCAGCGTATCGCTCTCGCCACGTGGCGACTGGCGTATGCCGAGCGATGCCATGTCGGCTCTTTGGCTCAAAGAGTGCGAAACGCTATAGCAGCCCCTTCAGCGGCGTATGCCACATTTAACTAAATTGGCATGCGCCGCTGGTGCAGGGACATTCGGCCGTAGACTTTATCAATACTTAAAAACCACTACCATATCATCTATGAACATCGACATCAACAAGAACAAGGAAGAGTTTGTCAATCTTCTGAAGTCTACCCAACGCGACGGCGTTGACGGAATGATTGAAGACCTTGAAAAGCTCGGCTTCTTTACAGCACCAGCCTCAGCAGGCCATCACCTCAATGTGGCGGGTGGCCTCACTGTTCATTCACTCAATGTGTGCAAGGCAGCCCTCGCTGTTTGGGAGGCCATGAAGCCTCTCGAACCGTCATTAAACGCGGACGTGAGTCGAGAGAGCATCATTATTGCGTCGTTATTGCACGACGTATGCAAGGCTGACGCCTACATACCGTCGGTAAGGAAGCGAAGAACTCGCATAGGAACATGGGAAGACTGTGAGGGATATAAGATGACCTTCAAGAACTTCCCCTTAGGACACGGTGAGAAGTCGCTCGCGGTGACATTGCTTAGCGGGATTGAACTCACCGATGCCGAGATGCTTGCCATCCGTTGGCACATGGGAGCATGGGGCGTTAACATGAGCAGCTTTGAAGATATGCGTAGCTATGACGCTGCGAGGGCCCTCTATCCGTTGGTCACCATTGTGCAGACCGCCGATGGTCTTGCTGCCAGTGTGATGGAACGCACAGCGTCACAGATAGACGACTTGTAGCTTCCGTCTTCCCTTACAAACATGCCTTCCAAGAAATTTTCACGGCGTTGAAGATTTCTTGGAAGGCATGTCGTTTTGTGTAAGTATGCGCTTAGCAAGTTGTAAGTCTGCCATTAACGGGTGCTAAGTGTACGACTTGCGGACCGTAAGTCTGCCATTAACGAATCTCAAGTCATTGACTCACTTTTTTGAGATAGCTAATTGGGGGAAAATGAATTTGCCGAAGTTACTGATTTAAGCCAAACGGGCTGAAATCCGAACCTCTACTTATCCCAAAGCAGGCGAAGCGTTACCCTTGGGATACAAGCAATAAAAATGTACGCCCAGCAAGAGATACCGTAAAGCCAAACGCCTGTGTTTCAGCCTACTTTTGTCTTGCAGGGCGTACGTTTTCTATCTGTCTATCGCTATATTGAAGTTGGGCCTTCAGCCTGCTATCCGTGCAGGTTTGCTGCGCTAATAGTTGTAACTTCTCTTTCCTGAAGGCCCTTCGTCTAATCAAAAAGAATCATTGGAACGACAGAAAGTAATCTTGGCGAATGGCTGGCAAACAGCATCCACCAATGAAACGGGCTAAGGCCGCAACTTGATTTGGCGCTCTATTTCTTCATGTCGTGCTCCTTGATAAATCCGTGGCGATAGGCATAGAGCAGCTCTTCGAGGTCTTTTATTTGTCCGCGAATGTCGGCACCCTTGTCGGTGTCGGCCACAAGCATACGGTGGGCCGACATCTCTACAATTTGAAAGGTGCTCTTGATGTCTGTTCCCTGCACGATGGCATCCTCGGCACTGGTGAAAGGCTCGTGCTGCACAAGCTGGAATCCGCGGCTGTGGTAGACAAGTGTGTAGCCGGCAATGCCGGTTTCGGCATGATAGGCCTGTGAGAATCCACCGTCAATCACCATTAGTTTGCCGCCTGCTTTGATGGGGTTCTCGCCGCTTGAGGCGTGCACCGGCACGTGTCCGTTGATGATATGACGGTTGGCACCTGTCACCCCGAAAGAGTCCATGATGCTTTCCACCACATGCGGGTCGTCACGGAGCAGGTAGTAGAATCCCTTCTGTTCCTTGTGTGTGGTCTTGTCCTCGATGAAGTAGCGCTCGAAGGTGGCCATCTTAGACTTGTCGAACAAGGGTGAGTCTTTGCCGCACCACAGGTAGATAAAGTAGTCTACGGCATATTGGCGTTCCTCGACGGGTGTGTCGTTCTGGAAAGCTGTGCGGATGAGCATGTCGATGTGCTGCATCAGTTCCTTTCCCTTGTAGCGCATTCCCTTGCAGAGTTCCACCTCCTTGAGCGTGCCGTTCTCGTTGAGTGGCACTGAGGCGTGGAAGAGCAGGTTGTTGTTGAAGATGCTGTACATGGAGCCATGGCCCAGTAGGGCACGCACATGCTTGTGGAACTTCTCGCTCACCATGAACGAGTGGTGCAGCTTCTTCATCAGTTTATCTTCCTCAGCTGTGAGCCGGTTGGGGGCGGCTGGGTCAATGGTGGGGAAGTGGCAGCTCTTCATGGCATACTCTTTTCCGTCGATGCGGCATGTGCCTTTCTTGTAGTCAATGAGACTCAGCATGTTGCGGTCTGTCATTTGCCAGTCTGGATGGGCGGAGAATATGCGGGCTTCTTCCTTGAACTGCAGCACGGCAATGGCCTTGTGCATCATGGCGGTGAGGCGTATGCTCTTCTCGTCTATATGGGTGTTGGCGTTGAGCTTGGGCATGAATTCTTCACATGGATCGTCCTTGTAAGTCTCCATGGCGAAGGTGGCAAGGGGAATGAGATTGATGCCGTAGCCCTCTTCAAGAGTGGTGAGGTTGGCATAGCGGAGCGAGAGGCGGATGACATTGCAGATGCAGGCGTCGTTGCCCGCGCAGGCTCCCATCCAGAGTATGTCGTGGTTGCCCCATTGCAGGTCCCAGCAGTGATAGGTCATGAGGGTGTCCATGATGATGTGGGCGCCCGGACCACGGTCGTACACATCGCCCAGTATGTGGAGTTGGTCGATGGCCAGTCGCTGGATGACGTTGGCAAGGGTGATGATGAAGTCGTCGGCGCGACCGGTAGATATGATGGTGTCGATGATGGCGTTCACATACGCGGTCTTGTCAACATCGTCCGTGTGCTCGTGGAGCAGTTCCTGGATGATGTAGCTGAAGTCGTCAGGCAGCGACTTGCGCACCTTGGAGCGTGTGTACTTGCTCGACACTTCACGGCATACTTTGACCAGTCGGTTGAGGGTGATGTGGTACCAGTCGTCAATCTCGGTCTCGCAGCTCTTGACGAGTTCCAGTTTCTGTTCGGGGTAGTAGATGAGGGTGCAAATCTCGCGTATCTCACTGTCACGCAGTTCGTTTCCGAAGAGCTCGTTCACCTTGCGCTTGATGTTGCCCGATGCATTCTTGAGCACGTGCTGGAAGGCCTCGTACTCTCCATGCAAGTCGGCAAGGAAATGCTCGGTGCCCTTGGGCAGGTTGAGTATGGCCTGGAGGTTGATGATTTCCGTGCTGGCGTCGGCGATGGTGGGGAAGGTGTGCGAGAGAAGCTGCAGATAGCGCATGTCGCGAGGAATGTCGTAATGGTTTTGTGTCATGGTCATAATGCTTTAATGGTTTGAGCTATGAGCGTGTTGGCTTGGGCCTCCGTGCACGCGGGAATAGGCATGAAACCTTCGGTGAGGCCGAAGAGTTGGGCAAGCAACTGCTCCACTTGTCGGGTGAACTTCTTCAGCCGAAGCGTGTTCATGCTCTCAGCAAAGAGGTCTTCATCATAGTCTTCATATCTGAATTGTGTATAGAGTTTGGAGAGGTGGTTCAGGTGAATGTCGCCTTGGCGGATGAGGTGGCGCGTGTTGAGCAGCAGGGTGGCAAGTTGCCTTACCTGATTGTCGCTGATGGCGGCAAGCTTAGACTTCTGCAGAGGATTCGCGTAAAGCAGATGGTCGGCAGGTAGTGTTGCCGGTGCTTGCTCGGCACGGTCGAACCTTTCGATGTGGCTTACGTCGATGGATGGAGGAGTGAGGCCTAGACGCAGGAAAGCGTTGGCGTAGAGACCGTTGAGACTGTGGTCGTGGGCAATGATGAAGAGCTTTCTCCACGACTTGTCCGTCAGCTGTAGCAGATTCTCTTTCTGCTGTTGCGTGGTGTGCAGCAACTCTCCGTCATGGGCTGTTCCCTCAAGGAGCAAGCTCTTCACAGCATCCTGTTCCTCTGTGTTCAGCGTGTGGTAACAGCACTTGGTGTCTATGGTCTTCCTGTAGAGGGAGAGGAGCCGTGTGCACACTTCGTCATAGTCAGTGGTAGGCGAGAGTCTTGGGTCCGGTATGACGGCTATGTGGCGGTTCCATAGCATGTCTGACAGGTTGTCTTCTTCTTCTTGTGTGGACGAGAGAAGTACATCTGCAGCCAATGCTGTGCGATACTGATAGGCCACGAGACGCGGCAGTCTGCGGGTGAGGAAGAAGGCGCGCATCACGGCTGGCTCCAAGGCTCCATGAGGTGACAGTATCAGTGGTATGTCGTGTTCGCGTGCCTGTGAAGCTACCGTCCATAGGGTGCGGTCCCAACAGCCATGCAGATGGATTATTTCCGGGCATGTGTGGCTGAGCATCTCCGAGAAGTTGTGTTCAAAGGACTTGTCGGTGAGGCGTTTTGGATAGTCGAACAAATGGGTTTCAACTTGCTCCACAGTAATGGCTCCAGGTGAGCGGAATGTGGCCAGGTGAACCTCTTCACGCGCTCCCATGCAACGCAAAAGCGCCGACATATACTCGGTAGGGTATATGTCAGCGCTGTCGATAGATGTTATGAAGTGTAGTACTTTCATGTTGTTTTCATATCTTGTGACAGATAAAGTCATATTTGTCTGTCTTTGCGTACCAGAGTTTGTAGGCCAGGTGGTGCCATAGTTCGCCAGTCTCATAGAAGACAAGTTTCCAGCAAGGGATATGCACATTGAACAAGGCCACTGCTTTCCGGGCTACCATAGTCCGCAGCGCTACAATCAGCAAGAGAGCCAAACCGGCAGAGATGCAGATGATCCAATGCTGGGTGAATATGCCGAGTAATGCTGCTGCAATGACAGTCATCCAACCTAAGTGTAGTGCACACTGGTCGGCATTGAATGCCATGCGGTGGCTTAACGAACGTTCCAGGTGCTTGCGCGTTTCCTGGTAGTAGATGTGTTCATTGCGGCGTCGTTTGGCCGAAGGGCTGTCCTCTATCATCCAACCGTCTGGATGGGTGACGGTGTTCGTACAGCCGTCTTGCGCATACTTGTTCACAAGGAAGTCATATTCGCCGTAAATGTATTTCAGGTTGCCCTGATAGCCGTTGCCCTTCATGAATTCGCTCTTGCGGAAAGCTATGTTCTTGCCTGTGCTGCGGTAGGCAGTGCCTTGCTGGGCTTCGCGCAGCAAGTAGCAGTTGTCGGCCATCCTTTCATACCGGCTGTAGTCGTCGGCTTCTTCGTCGTAGGCCGTGTAGCCGAGCACCAGATTAGTGCTCTCGGTGCATTTCTCTGCCATAGTCTTGAGCCATTCGTCAGATGCAGGATGGCAGTAGGCATCGGTGAGAATGATCCACTCGTTCTTGGCCGCCTTGACACCGAGCGTGATGGCGAGCTTGCGCCGGCTCATGTATCGTGACGAGTCTGGTGTGAAGGTGGTGTAGAGATGAGGATTGTTGGAGTATTGCTTCAGCACGTCCTCAGCCTCGGAGTCAGTCTTGCTTGTCACTACAATTACCTCATATCCAGGCTCGTAGTCCTGTGTGAGGAAGAGTGACAGGTGGTCGTCGAGTTCCTTGGCATTACCATGGGCGATAATTATCACCGACATTGGGGGCAATGACGAATCTCCGTTGTCGGGATGTTCATCGTCGAAAGTGGGTTTACGTAGGAACTTGTTGACCATGGGCGTAACCAGGCCGACGACGAGAACGATGATGCTTGCAATAATCGTTAAATCGTCAATTATCATAGTTTATAAGTCCTCAGTGATGTAACCTTTGGGCAATTTCCTGCAGTTGTATTGTGATGCCATAATTTCTCCATAGGCACCGGCGGAACGCAAGGCAATGAGGTCGCCACGGTGACAGGTGTTGAGATCAATGGCCTTGGCAAATACGTCGCTCGACTCGCAGATGGGACCCACTACGTCATAGGTCTTCAGAGGTTCATCGCTACTGATATTCTCTATCTTGTGGTAAGCATGGTAGAGGGCAGGCCGGATGAGGTCTGTCATGCCTGCGTCGACAATGGCAAACTGTTTGGCGGTTCCTTGCTTGATGTAGAGCGTCTTGGTGATGAGTGAACCACACTGTCCAACGACGGCTCGCCCCAACTCGAAGTGCAGAGTCTGACCCTCGCGCAGCTTGAGGTGCCGGGCATAAGTGTCGAAGTATGCCTTGAAGTCGGGTATAGGCTCCTTGTTGGGATGCTCGTAGTCTATGCCGAGTCCACCGCCCACGTTGATGTTTTTCACTTTGACGTGGTGCTGTTCCAGTTTGTCTTGGAGTTCGTTGATGCGGTTGCACAGGGCGCAGAAGTCTCCCATGTCGAGTATTTGGCTGCCTATGTGGAAGTGGAGACCAATGAACTCTACGTTCTGCATATTCTCGGCCTCCTCTATGACGGCGTCCATATCACCCATGGCAATGCCGAACTTGTTCTCTGCCAGACCTGTGGTGATGTTGGCGTGTGTATGTGCACCGACGTCAGGATTGATGCGTAATGCCACTCGTGCCACCTTGTTGCGTGCGGCAGCGAGTTCGTTGATAACCTCGAGCTCCGCCTGACTCTCCACATTAAAGCAGAAGATGTCCTTGTCGAGTCCGAGATTTATCTCCCAGTCGCTCTTGCCCACACCAGCATATACAATGGATGAAGGTTTGAATCCTGCCTTGATGGCAGCCTCAATCTCACCTCCACTCACGCAGTCGGCGCCAAGTCCTGCCTGACAGATGACGTTGAGCACCTTCGGATTGGCATTGGCTTTTACTGCATAGTGCACGGAGAAGTTGGCGTACTTGCCGGCTTCCTTGCGTATTTCAGCAAGGGTGGTGCGCAGTATGTCGGTGTCGTAATAGTAGAACGGCGTTTCGATGCCTTTGAATTTGTCTACGGGAAATTTACCTTTCATGTATGTTTTTATGTGTTGTGTTGTCGTTGTTTACTTGAAGAGCACGTCGCTCAAGTTCTGGAGTGCGCGCTTCTTGTCCTTTTCCTTGATGAGGAAGGAGATGTTGTAGTTGCTGCCACCATAGGAAATCATGCGCACGGGGATGTCTTTCATGGCATCCGTGGCAAGCGTCTCGAAGCCTACGTTGCTCCAGTCGAGGTCGCCAACAACGCAGATGATACACATGTCGCTGTCAACAGTAACCGTACCGTATTTCTTCAGTTCGTCAACAATCTCGTTCAGGTGTGAGTCGTTGTCAATGCTCATGGACACACCCACCTCACTGGTACAGATCATGTCGATAGGTGTCTGGTAGCTTTCGAATATTTCGAACACGCGGCGCAGGAAACCAGTAGCAAGGAGCATACGGCTACTCTTGATCTTGATGGCTGTGATATTGTCTTTGGCTGCCACGGCTTTAATCTTTCCGCGCACGATGACATTGTCGATGATAGTGCCTTCGGCATCTGGGTCGAGAGTGTTCTTCAGGCGCACGGGTATGCCTGCATATTTGGCAGGTTGTACGCAAGTGGGGTGCAGAATTTTGGCTCCGAAGTAGGCAAGTTCGGCAGCTTCTTCAAAGTTGAGCTGGTGAACGGCCTCGGTATGGTCAACTACGCGCGGGTCATTGTTGTGCATGCCGTCGATGTCTGTCCATATTTGGATTTCGTCTGCCGGCAGGGCTGCACCGATGAGCGAAGCCGTGTAGTCG
>ULUS01037573.1_pt1 | contig 22064 bp, 17 predicted proteins | sample 1958761 | NCBI WGS metagenome assembly ULUS01 (sample SAMEA4835767, study PRJEB28245) | human gut metagenome | biome: gut microbiome; material: fecal sample | place: Denmark | collected 2008
TTGACAAAAACTCAAAGGGGTGTTATTGCTGAATAGTTACTTTGATGGGCAATTCTTTACTGATTGTCATAGTAATGATGACTTCATCAGCATCCTCATCGAATTGGTAGCTTGAAATACTTCCAACCAGGCCTAAATCTATAGGACATTCCTTATTGGCAGCCTCAATTTTCGCTTTCAGTTCTTCCTTTGACGAATCACATGAATAAAAGCCAAAGGACGTCAACAACAACAATGTAGCTAAAAGGTAATGTTTCATACTCTTCAACCCTAATTCGTGTCGGGCACAACCTCTAAGTGATTTTATATTTACGAATGTAAAAATATCTTTTTTATCAACTTCGTTTTATTTTACTATTACTTCTCATGCTTTCAAGTTCTTGGCAACTAAGCCTGATAAAAACTGTCTTTCCAGTTCTATCACCTATGAACTTATATCCCAAACCCTTATTCGCTTTTAGACACAGCTGCTTGAACATGACAGCATCTGCATCTGCATTTTTAAGATTCCTCTTGATATTTTGCTTTACTTCATATTTGTTCTGTTCCATAAGATCCATATCAAGAACATCTTCATCACACTCATAGTTATACATGACATAATCTCCATCCAAATAACATTTTTTTACAACAATCCCCTCTTCGGCGGTCATGGGAAACTCACTATTCGCTTCCGCTATCCCCTCTTTTAAAAGGGTTAAATTCTCTTCTTCAGGACTAATTTCTTCTACTTCCTCAACGTAGCTTACCGAACCATCCGCACACGAATCAATATCCGTCGTATCTACCACACACGTATCAACGCACGTCGTATCAACGTACGCAGTATCATTATCAGCCTCAAGAGATTCTTCATGACCTGCTGTTTTAAATAATAGCAAACCTCCTACAAAAAATACTATGAAAAGGATGGCGGCCCATAATATGACTATGCTATTTGACTCAGGCTTCTCACCCGTAGGAGCCACTGGCTCTGGGTTAGGACCAGTTGGGGGATTAACTTCCATTCCTCCACCAGTATTGCTACCGGGTGCCTCTTGTTTTCCTGTTAGCGGTATGCCCTCATGGACCAGCCTGGTAACATCCTCATTTTCTTCATTCGTCTGAGGTTCGAAAGGAGGCAACTTCGTTCCACACCTTTTGCAGTATTTTGCTTTATCATTGGTTATTTCCGCATTACATTTAGGACATCTTCTCATATCATCACATTTTTACGGTTTATATCAAAAAGGCAACAACCTAATATTTTTACAAAAATCCAAGTTCTGATCATCAGGATTCTCCTGGTGTCAACTATCACAAATAGACACGACAGACGATATTGATAGCCAGTTGCAAAAACAAAAAAACGGGCACACAAATCGTAAACTTCTTATGAAGCGTTTTATGCCTAAAGAATATCATGGCACACAAAGCCCCGAATGCGCCTCCCAATAGCGAGAAGAGAAGCAGCAATAGCTCTGGAACCCTGTTTTTTTGGACACACGCCAAATGCTTGTCCCATGCGAACAAGACAAACGTCATGATGCTCATGACATATAATATAAACAGATCGGGATAACTCATAGTTTACTCTAACGCTAATAAATCACATGAAACATACGACTACAAAAGTCCTCAAAAAACGGCCACACTACGATAAGCAGCCAAAGCGTAGCAAGAGCCACCAAGACCTCAACGACAACTATCCACCAACCATAGCCATCCTTTTCTGTTTTCTCCTGCAGGAGATATTCATACTCGTCTTGTTCCAAGGTAAAGGAGATGGGGGCATACTGTGTCTGATTCGGCCCATTGTTGATCGTCGCCACCACAGGAGTGTCCAGTTTGAACAATCCCTCTTCGAAAAAAGTGTCTCCGTTTTCGTCCAACTGGACCGTTTTCGCCTGCTGACCTTGTTGTTCAAACTTGACGCTTTGACAGACCAATGGTTCTCCCTTTGTATTTCGAACCATCACCTTGATCTGTTTGACCTCTTCTTCAGGAATGAAAAAGACATATTCTTGCTGGTCTTTGTCGAGAACATACTCGGCCTTGTTGTCGTGATGCACACCATCTTCCACCATCATCGTCTCTCCAGCTTTCATTTCGGGAAGCGCAGCCGCACCCTTGTCGTCGGTCTGGTAATGATTCTTAGCGTCATGATAGGTAACTTCTATAGGGTAGCTACCAACGACCTCTCCACTTTTCTTTTTGACAACGACGCAGAGGCTGAGATGTTTATTGTCGGTGGCGGTAGTCTTCTCAAAGACGTACTGGTTGATGGCATTGTTGACGAGACGCTTCATTTGGGGCGCATACCCTTCCACGCTGACCGTACACGGCCCTTGAGGCACTTCCTCCATTTTCATAGAGAGCACTCCGTCAGGCCCCGTCGTCCTCTCCAGACGCTTGTCGCCATAGTTGATGACTACTGGCTGCGAAGGAAGCATCGCACCATCTTTCATCACAGAGACTTGTATTTCGACCTGCGGTTTCTCCTCAGGCTTTTCACTCTCAAAGGAGAAGACTATCTGCCCCCCGTCATCAGTGAGCTGAGTGGTCTCCGTTTGGTCAAGCATGGTAGCGGCGACAGAGGCCTCGCCATATAAAGGCAATGAGATTTCCGCACATCCTTGGGCGTTCGTCGTCGCTTGATACTGCTTCCCATGGAAGTCCACCACTACCGGCTCATTGGCGAGAGGAGCCCCGTCCCTGGTAGCACTGATGGTGAGCGGTGCAAACTTGGTCAGGTCGAAGTCGTAGGAAGACTTACCCTCTACTACCAAAAGTGGGAAATCTCTACCGTCTGCGAGATCCGTGACGACATAGTGCTCGCCCACCTTCATGTTGTCGAAGAAGTAATATCCGTTATCTCCTGTTTTCAAGACCTTTATTTGCCTTGGCAGACGGAGGCCAAACTCGTAGTTTCTCATCGGATTGCCATCAAAAGAGAAGGAAAGACGAATGGGATTCTTCTGTTTGATCGGTTCCTTTGAGAAGGTACCTTCTTTGCGCACGGGCTTTTTGAATCCCCAGCCCGTCAGGAGTATCTTGACATCACCTTCGTCATCATTGTAGTATATATAGCTATCGTCCGGCGTCGTACAGAGCATTTGGGCTGTCTTGGCACCAATGACTTCAGCCATATCGGTCTCGGTCTGGTACAGAGCCTCCTGAATGTCTTTTTGCTTCAGTTCGCTGGCATCCACCATGCGATGCCACTGACACCGATGGTCCGACCAGACATAGACGCCCGGGCCAATGCTAAACTTGGCAAAAGGATTTTTCTCCCCGAGTTTCGCACATAGCGCTTTGTACAATCCAGAATAATCCTGCTTGTTTAGCTTATGAACTTCTTTTACTGACGACTGTCTTTCCATTTCCTATCTTTTGTTAGTTTCCACCGATACGCAGCAATATGCTATTGATTCAAGATCTCATTTTCTATTGCACGATATTTGGCAAAGGTATAGTTGGCAAACATTTTTTTCAAATACGGTACCTGTTCCACCGTTTCCTTGATGCGTCCCTGTCGTTTTGTCAAAAGACCTTTTTTGTCAGCTTGGAAGTACTCTCCTGAATAACTGTTGATGTTATGACGACGCTTCTGCATTTGGGCTATCAACTCTTTGAACACACCAAGTCCGTCCTCAAACAAACGCAACTGCCTCAGGACTTCTGCCACTTCCTTTTGCTGCACCTCGTTGAGCCCCTTCAAGGGATCGGCTCGCAACAAGCGGTTTATATTGTCCTTGTCGAAGCGCGAGTTGGCAGCCAGAGCCATTTCGTCGTACGCCCTTTTGTTTCTTTCCACCACCTTCGCCTGAGCGAGCAAATCGGCAACAGAACGGTCGTCCTGGTACTTCGCGTTCTCATCAATGATCTTGTTCAGCTTGTCCAAACTCATCTGAGAGAAAGGACGCCGCAGATAGTCTTCGTTCTCGGCTATGACCTGCCTCGCAATACTTCCTCTGACACTGTCAAGAATTGCACACTGTTGCTGTATTGTGGCAAGATTGCCATTGATGGCCTGAAGTTGCGCTTGCAAGGAGTGTATCTTCTTGTTTTGCTCCTCCAGCGCTGCGAGCAGTTCTTCTTTGCGTTTCAGCAGTCCGCGCACTTCCGGATAGTCGGCATCATCTTTGAATCGGGCCAATTGCTCTTGCAGCTGTTTGATGGTTCTTGCATTCTCCTCCTCCTGCTGCTTCAAGGCTTTCAGTTCCTTGCCCCATTTTTTTATGGAGTCGTCAAGGACCTCTTTCTGCATGGTAAGTTCTTGAGCCGCATCCGGATGGGCAATCGTCTCCGTTTCGCTTTGGGCGACCACCATCAATGGCATTAACCACAGCGCCGCGAACAATATGCATTTCATTCGTTTCATCATGCTACCACTAATTTATCAATTTTTTCTTCCGTCTCGGTTCGCACTTTCAACGGATCCTCTTCCAATTCTTTCCAATATTTGTTCAAAAGTTCCTTGAGGAAAGGTATCTCCTCGAAATATCTCTGATATTTCGCAGATCTTTCAACTTCGTCTCTATATGCTTTTATCTTATCCCAATCGCTCTGATTTCGATAACTATTGACGGTTTTTACTATCTCTTTTAGCTTATTGATGCCGCCAAAAAACCTGGACAACTTAATATCCATGCTGTCCATTTCTTGAAACTGCTCCCTCGTCATTTTATCTTTAAGTGGAGAAGACAACAACTTCTCAAAAAAGATACTACGCAGCCATCCGATGCTATCAAGCTTCTCTCCATCAGCTACGCAGCCCCACGCCATGTCATACGCCGGTTTATATTTCGTAGCGAAAGCGAGATGCTCTTTATACTGGGCAAAGCCTTTCTGTTCACCAAACTCATGCAAAGAATCTTTCATCGCCTTTAGACGCTCCATTGACATCTTCGAAAACCGGAGGTTTAGATAGTCATTGTTTTGAGCTAACAGTTCCTGCATCTGCCGCTGTTTTTGCTCTTTATTTAATGTGTCAGAATACACTTTCATCCCTTCCAGTTTCCCTTTGAGTGCTTGGACGTTTCCTTCGGCTTTTCTTATCTGCGCATCAAGTGCTTGGACGGAATCTTCCATCGACAAATGCTTTTGCTCCAGGGACTCCACCGTCTCGCGCAGCATTCTGACGTCCATCATCGTTACGGAGCGGGTCAGCACCTCCAGCTGCTTCGCGCTGGCAGAGACCTTGGTGGTCCACTCCATAAGTTGGACTTGGAGGCTGTCAGCATCAGCCCTCAATGCCTCTATCTCCGTTTGCAATTTCTGGTTCGTCTTTTCTGATTCCTGCCCTTTTGCAGGAATAGCAAACGAAGAGAGCAACAACAGAAAGAGCAAATGATATACCTTAATTCTCATACTACCCATATTCCTCAAATTCCCTATCCGTATATTCATCTACAAAACGATCGAGTTTGCTGACCTTGTGAAATTCTTGGTCAAACTTTGATTTCACATTTCGCAAGTTGTCCAACTGTCCCCTTGTTCTTGAGTAGTAACTGATGATCCTGTCAGCAAGCGCATTATAAAAATGCGTTTTTCCTGCCGACAATTTGTCGGGAATACTATTCAAGCCGTTTTTGAGTTCGAGGATACCGGATAGATGCTCTTTGTAAATGCTATTACCAAGCATGTGGTCTCTTTTCCCCCTCACACTTGCCGCATAGTTGTTGTACGAGTTCCAACTATGCCCATTGAACGAAGGAGACAGGCCGATGCTTTGGTGCGCCAGGCGATAAGCTTCGCAGTAGGTGGCATAGACGCTGCGGATCTTCTTGACCCTTGCGTCTGTTTCCGCATTCTTGTCCTCGCGGTCTATCACCTGGATTGCCTGGATGTATTTCTCTATCGTGCTCTTTTGGCAAGAAGCAAAGCTCCATGCGTCAAAGATCTTACGATTGACTATCTCTATGGCCGTCGTCGTATTGAGATCCTTCAAAGTGCCTGTTTCAGACTTGGTGCCAAGCTGGCTGATGGATTCGCAATGCCGTAAGAAGAGCTTTTCGTCCCAGTCTCCTTTTTTCTTCCAATCATCTTTGATTTCATCACTAAATGATTGATATATCGCGTTGGAAGGAGAGGAAAGAACGTCTATCTCCACATCAGTCAGCAGAAAGAACGCTCCTACCACGCCGCCCAATAGTACGACAAATATGATAATTAACTTAATTGCTTTCATCTCACTTGTGTTATTGATTGATATGACTATCTAACAAACTTGTCTTTATATACATCATGTAAGACTTGATACATTAACGCTCCGTATGTTTCATTATCATGTGGACGTCAAGTTCGGCTTGTGATTTAAAACGCAAGGGGAATCCTCCTCTTACACACCCTTGTGTACACTGGAAATTGGGGCGCGGGGGCGTATTTTCCTTTTCCGACGCTGGATTTTTTCTCTGTTTAGATTCACTCGGATCCATCACTGCTTTCTGTTTTGGCCTTGTTTTTTTCGGACGGGCCTTGGTTTCTTCCTTATCCAGGGGATCCGTAATCCGATTATCGTTGTCAGTTGCGTCTTCTATGATAGCTGTATCTCTCATGACAGTTGTGTCAGGGATCACGTTTGTGTCAGAAGAGGGGGAGGGGTCGTCTTTCTCTCCATTAGTCAGCAGATAGAGCGCTCCTAGTACTCCGCCCAATTGTACGATAAAAATAATTATTAACTTTATAGCTTTCATCACTTTTACTTTATTGATCAATATGACTATCTAACAAATTTGTCTATATATACATCATGTGAGACTTGGGGCTTTAACGCTCTTTATGTTTGAGACTCATGTGGGCGTCAAGTTCGTCTTGTGTATTAAAACGCAAGGGGGCTCCTCCTTTTTTACACCCTTTTGTACACACGAATTGAGAATTTGAGGACTGTTGTTTATTGGGTTCCTCTTTTAAAGGTTTCACGGAACCTACATTCGCTTGCCCCCTATTCTTATTTGGGAACTGCTCTTTCGTATAAAAATTACCGATCTCAAAGGCGTTTTGCGTTTTCGCCGTATTATTAGAGTACTGCGTTCTTATATCATCAAAGCCCTTTAAGTTCTTATAATTGCTTTGGAATTTTCTCTTATTATCGTCATCCTTCACAATCAGCTCTAAAGCTTTCTGATGGATATCGTACAACTTATACATATATTTAGACTCTACTACCTTTGTTATAGAATCAACCTTCCCATCTCGTATGAATCCTATTACCTTTTGATAATCATAAAGACGCTGGAAAGCTGCTTTATTAGCTGAATTTTCAGTAGTATCCCGCTGACTTAGATACTGCTTACACAAGTTATCGACCGTGGAAAACTTCAAATCTTTAGTTTTAAGCAAACCGTCTACTTGGGACAGAGAAGGTTCAGCCTTTACTTTTGGGGTAAATTCCTGCTTTGAAGCAACTGGCTTACCGTCCTCCTTACTCAATTTATTATATAGAACGAAACTAAGCCCACCTAGTACTAACGCCATCATAGTGACCAAGACGCACACAAGAGGCTTCCTGTAGCGTTCTGTAAACGGCCTGTGTATCTTGAAGAAAGTTGCCTCAACCGATTTCTGATTTGGTTTTATCTCATCCGTTTTCCAGACCTCGTTCTTAATGGAACACGTAAGGTAGAAGTCGAATGGCGGAATATACTTAGCCATAATTGTGAAGGAACCCTTATGCGATTTTGGGTGCGCCACCCTATCAAGACGTACGCGTTTTTGAGGAAGGACAACTTTGTGGTCTATACAGTTTTTTGCTTGAAGATCGACAGAACGAATTCCTCTCAAATCTTTATCTTCAGGAAATGTCACATTCACTGTCAGATTACCTGCAGGTACGGGGCTAGGCCGCTTCCTTTGGGCCACTTCCACATGTAGTTCATCTTCTTCAACCAATTGACACTTTTTGACCTTGTATATGCATTGATCTGTCGTAGCAACTTGTATGCCATCATCCTTCAAAGCCGCGATCTCTTTCCCTTGCAGCGCAATCACCAATCTCTCCTTAGAAATGACAATTGTTTTCGGAGGATTAGAAGAGAGGAGTGTCACCTCCAACTCCCATGGATTTCTAATGAAATAGTCTTCGCATTCTTTTGGGGAAATAGCCAAAAAGACCTTCTTCTCCTTGGGAGTTCCCCATAATTTCGTGTTCACGATCACTCTTTCCTGCCCCGTGTCAAGGACTACCCCCTCGTGACTCTCATTGTCATCTATTAGGTCTTGGATGGAGAACTCCCAGGAGAGATTATCATAGTAATCTGGCGATTTGCTATGACATTTTACTGGGATTTTTTCGTTCAAGTTGCTGTAAAACCCCATCCTTTCTCCATCTACTATCACCTCATATTTCTTGGGCCTTGGTATTTGGATATTGCTGATAGGGACATAGCTTGTCGTATGGACAGTTGTCGCTACGACCACCTCTTTGAACTTGACAAATTCTGGGTAGTTGACATCCTGAAAGAACTCTTTGATTTTCTCTTCAGTTTCCTCAATGTATCCCACCGGTCCATTGGGTGTCATGACCCTATAGGGTGCACGGGAGTCAGTAAGCGTAAACTTGCTCACCACCTCGTCCAGCACATGTCCATCAATTTTACCTGCGTTGTATTCGTAGGTTTCACGCACAGGATCCTTGCAGGTCATGCATTTTTTCAAGAACTCGTCTTTGAGCGCACACAGGACATCATAGGGAGTGTACCCACCCTCCAATTTGTAATTTTTGGGGATGGAAATGGCTATGACCAGCGAGCCGACTCTAAAAGCACCCGAGCTTCTGACATTGTTCTTGACCAGTTTATATACCGTTTGCGTCTGATAGGTCGTGATGGTAAAAAAGAAAGAATTCTTGTCAAAGCCGACATAAAACTGGTCTTCGACGACAAAGCTAGGGTTGTTCAACAAGAGTATGGGACCGAATCCACCGCTGGACTCGGGATTACCACACACCTTGACAGAAATACTGTGATTATATGCCATACTATCTATTGCTATTGATTCACCACTTTTTTGAACTTATCCCAAAATGTATTTCTTTTGGTCGGGTGAATCGAGTTTTCTATTGCTCTTATTAACTTATCCGAATCAGCCTGCTCGTACTCGTACAAGCCGCCCACATAGAAGGATCCAAGGCTGAACGTATATAGATTGGGACAGAACCTGTTGTTGCTATTGATATTATACTCTTTGCACAACTGGAGCAAGGGACTCAAGATGAGATTGCCAAATCTGTTTTGAAAAATCTCATACGCCTTTTCCTCGCGCTCTATCGGATCGCCCAACGTGTCCGCCTTAGTCATGATGATATGGATCGAGTCCACCTTCTTCATGATCTCGCTATTGTTGGGGTCTTGAAACAAGTTGACCATCTTCTGAATGAGGACTCTTTGGTTGACCGCACAAGTCTCCATCGAGACCATTCGTTCCCCAGTTTCCTCGTCGAATCCTACTAATACCTCACGAGAGAATCTCACAACATTGACAGTAGGGTCGATAATGAGAAAGAAAGCTTTGCGATTGGCGTTTTTCAAGAGTTCGGTAGCACCGCTACCCATTTCCTCGAAGGTGAAGATATGGTCTGGATTGTTTGCTATACCAAAAGCAAACTCCTCGCCCGACATTTCGACCAAATTCACCTTGTAGTCTATATTCTGCTGACCCGAGGGGCAAATCGTGGCTTCCAGCGTCGTGACAAAAGAGCCTGGCGTTCGGGGCACCGTTATTCCCACGTCGGTGTACTGCTGGAGCGCCGAGGCATAATCGCCACCACCCGAAGCCAGATTGATATGAAGAGAGTCGGAACGAGACAAACCCATCAGCACACAGGTTTTGCCCGTAGAGGGGATGCCAAAGAAGAAGACATCCGTGAAGCCCTCTTTACACTCCGCCCGCGACTCCGCTATCGCCCGGTTGATATCGGGAAGGTCGTAGGTGATATCATTGCTCCGAAGTGTTTCCAAAACATTTTCGGTCATGACGTTCGCCATGATCAGCTCGTTGTCTGTCACCACATGCTCGATCAAAAGGCGCTTCAGCCTTTCTGCATCGTAGCTATTGGGACGGTCTCTCATCTGTCCGATTTCCTCCTGCTTCAGACGCATCAACATCAGTTTGGCCTGATGGGAGAAGGGCGATGTACGATTGTTGCGCAAATAGGTAGATACCTCAAAAATATCATTAGTACCCTTCACATTGTCCCATTCCACGATCGCATTCAGCAGTTCTCTCGCTTCGGCCACATGCCTTCCCTGGGGAAACGCATCCAGATAGGTTTGGATCTCCTGCACATTTTCCATATCGACAAGAGGCCAGAAACAATCGTCTATCTCATTTGTGTGGATGGTGTTCGGATACTTTCTGAGATAGGCTATGAGCGAGTCTTTCGAGAGCACATCCACGTTGACCCATTCATTTTGCTCCTTATCGGCTTGCTCCCTCTGCAATGCGTCCCTCACGCTGGAGACCATCTGTCTTGCTTCGTCCAAATGGTTGCCGCAAGGAGGCGTGCTCTCCCAATGTTGTATGTAGCTTTCAAGCGCATGGAGAAGTTCTTGCGACGGAGTGTTGAGCATGGATGCCAGGCGTCCCCATTCTTCCTGCTCATTAGGATTGGGCATACTGTTGAGCCTCTCCTGGATATGAGCCCTTTTGGCGGGTTGCATATTGGGAAAATCATCCAAAGAAAGATTATCATACTTTTGGATGCACACCAGCATATAGTCTGCCGACTTGGTCGGCTCTAGTTTTATAACTTGTCTTTTTTGTAATTCGTTTAGTGTAGGCATGGTTCTGTTTTATTTAAGGATTCGACCATTATCATTGCGGCCTCGCTTGTTGATACTGAGCGTACTGGTGCGATAAGCCACTACATAATTGAACAAGATGAGGATGTGGATCAGCAAAACAAAGAGAAGGGCCTTCACACTGAAGCCACCAGTCCCCTGCATGGCTTCTTTCAGTTCGAGAGGCTCCGTCTCAAACCGCTTCACTTGATACTCCTTGATCTTGTAGAGACCAGACTCATTGTTGATTACTGGGAGCTTTGCACCGTTGGACAACGTGTTCAACTCCTGCTGGGCAGACTCGGCGAGCGCAGGTATCTGCTTCGCCTTCGTTGGTATCAGCATCATGCTCCAACTGTCTATCGACTGCTCTATTTTCACCCGCTGCTCTTTGAAGGAAGTATATAAGCGCTCGTAGCCTGAGCCAACCAACAACCTCATCTGTAAGTCCTTAAAGGCGGAGACGCCCTCTTCGCTTGCACTAATATGGTTGGTCTTCATAAACTCCTTCAAGTCATCATTGCGTCGTCCTTCTTTGATAGCATTGCTGAGACCATCGCTCGTACGACCAATGGCCTGCTCCTCAAACTCCTTGTAGTCAAGAAACATCTGGTCGATTCGGTCCAAGTCATCCTTTGCGCACTCCTTCACCTGTTCCTTGTTGTCATTGACGATGAAGAATTGCATGATTCCACCATAAAGTGAGAGCGGAATGGCTACAACGACATAGACGACCAACGTGGCGATTTCCAGTTTCTTCCATTTGGCCAATTCGTTTTCTGCACCCTTGGCCTTGATCATGAACCATACGAGAAACGCTATAAACGCCGTGATTGCCACCGATACGACAATGTCCATACCCAACTCTCCGCCACTCATAAACGAATGGCCTATAAAGGTGAACACCATGAGTAGCACCACACCGACTATCGCAATGATATTAGCAATAGTCACTTTTCCATTTTTTGTTTTTTTTTCCATATCATTTTTATTTTTCCTTCAATGACTATGCCCTTCTGTCGTTTCTTTTTCGACCAGCGGGGGTTCGTTTTCCTTTCTCCAGAGCATCTTTGATTTGAACCAACTTGCCAATCTCCGGTGACGCGGCAATGGGTTTTCCTGTCTCCTGCAGGATTTGTATGATTTGCCGGGTCGTCAGGTTTTTGTTCTGGCTCTTCAGCAGCGCCACCACACCCGTAATGATGGGGGCAGAGAAGCTGGTTCCCGGCCATGCGGCATACTGATTGTTGGGCAAAGCTCCCCAGATATCCACACCCGGCGCGGAGATGGTGGAAGCATAAATCCTTTTCATGGCAAAATTGCCATAATTGCTAAAGTTGGCCCTCTTCAAACTGCGGTCAACGGCTGAGACACGAATCGTGTTGGCATTGCGCTTGGAGACATCCATGGCCGCGAAGCAGTTTGAATTGCCCGCAGCCCACACGATAGTGACATTGTGTTTCTCGGCCAGTTGATAAACATAGTCCCACATCTTCTCCTGAGGCTTGCCATAGTGCTCAGAGAAAGCTATCTGCTGATCCAACGGCATTTGGGTAATTGTGTTGGGGAAGTTGGCACCACAAGAGAGATTGATCACGGTAGCTCCATGATACATACAATAGAGCAAGCCCTCCACTTCGGTAATGGTGTTGATCTGTTCGCCCATACTGACTGGGATAAACTTGCAAAGAGGGGCGATGCCCGACGAGCCTGCGCCATTATTGGCATTGCCCACGGCTACGGACGTGACCAACGTGCCGTGGCCCGCATAGTCTTGCGGAGCACCAGGACGAGGCGAGACATCAGCGTTGCCCTTGACGACGGAGTAAGGATAGATACAGCGGTCGCCCTTCAGCTCGGGATGGTTGAGATCCATATAGCTATCCACGATTCCCACTATCACATCCGACGAGCCACGGGTGATCCCCCAAGCCTCTTGTGCCTGAATGGGCTTGAAATACCACGACTTATTGACATCCCTAAACGCAGGGTCGTTGGGGGTAACAAGGGGGGAAGCGTATTGCGTCATCACCTCCACAGGAACGACCAAGAACTTCACATCAGGAATCTGGTTGGGGAGTTCTTGACAAATCTTGGCACGCTTATCTTCCGGTACAATCAGAACTGCCGTCTTGGAGCCCGTATTGTAATATTGTATCTTGTGGTGCGGAGCGGGATATAAAGACGAGAATTTCTGAGCAAACTGCTTGAAAGTCTCATCATCGGTCTCTGAGTCCAAGATCACATATAGCAAATTGGGATAGATCTCCGTGGCCCCGTCGTTGTCGGGGTTGGGTACTGTCTCCTCAAAAGGTGGCAGCACATTGTCCTCTGGCGCAGGCAAGCCGACCTCCTCGCCGTTTTCAATCGGCTGGTTCCAGCTGACCCAAGTCGTGTCAGGCCTGTTGCCACCACCTCTGTCGGCGCCCCTGGTGCTCCTACTTCCATCGTGATCACAACGTCTGAACAAACTGAGCAGGAAGAGCAAGAGCAAGAGCAGCAGCAAAAAGAGCAGCAACCTTCCCAAGCATCCCATGAAGCCCCAAGGATGCCAAAAAGGAAGTCGTCCATTCTTGATCTGCGTCCCAAAAAATATTTTTTTCATCTAATTATTGCTTTAGGATTTCACAAGTAAAAACAGCCCTAGCAACATCGTCAAAGGCTTCTCCTATACGGCAACCTTGATGTTGTCCAACAATGTCTTCACCTTGTTGTTCTCGACAGGATCCACCTCGGGAACATCGACATGGGCCACAAACGAGATAAACATATACTCAAGCCACTTGTTGTAGTTGTCGTCAAACGAGGGCAACAACGCCTTGGGATTGGAGGACATCTCGTTGAACATGGCTGCAAGCGTGGTCTCGTCGGAAACAACGGGAGGTTCCTTCAAGATATAATTGAAGGTGGGCAGATTATACATGTCGCACACTTTCTTTGCTTTCTCCTTCTCTTCGTCGGAGAGCCAAGAAAATCCAAAATCCAATACAAACTCGTTGACAATGCTGGCGAGCATATCCGCCAAAAGGTTCTCGTTGGCCGTATGCACGTCGATTACGTTGACGTAGTCGGCGATGGCCTCAGCCATCTTGTCCTTTAGGTCAATGGACACCGACGCGGTGACCAGATTCTCCACCAAATTGCTCATCACCATATTGTCGAAGCTGTTTTCGTCGGAGAACTCGTTGAGGAAATCCACCGATTTGATGAGCGAGCACCATTTCTCATAGAGCGTATCGGCAATGATGCAGGAATTGAGCTTCCTACGGTAAGATCCGGTGAACAATCTTTGCACCTCCACATGTTTGTGCTTGAGGAATGCGTCCGCTTCCTCCATGTTCTCAAACATGTATGTCTTGATGAGGCAGTTCCATTTGTCCTCTTCGCTTTGTGCCTTTTCCAGCGAAAAACCCTTCTTGGCACAGGAATTGGTGATAATCTCGTAGTCCTTAAACTCATTGACGCTTTTGTTCAACTCGGGACTCTGCATGATTTTATGGACGATGCGGTAGCTGGAAGATTCCTTCAACTGCAGCGCCTGGATCAAATGGCCGAAATAGTAGTTGTCGGAATTACAGGTAAAATCCATCTCCCTGAATACGGCATTGGCCTTGCGGACGTGTTCTTCGAGAATGCCGTTGACATCTGTAGAGACGAAATACCCCTTCATGATGTTATAAACCTGCGTTCTCACCCTGTGGAGTATCTTCTTAATGTCGCTCTCTCTCGCCTCGTTCAGCGTATCAGCTACATCTGAAAGGCTTTCGATGATATAGAGCGCTCCATCATTTCCCTGCGTAGAGGCAACGTCCCACGCCACTCTGGGATTGGCAAAGAGTTTTTTGACATATTCGTTTTCAACAAACGTCTTGCGCATCATCTGATAGTAGGCATCAGACATTTTGGAGCCCGTCTCGTAACCACACTCCTCAAATCCGTCAAAGAGGTTGGTAGAGAACTTGTAGTCGCGCAGCACGTAGCTATTGTTGAAATCCTCCCCCTCTCGAGTCCAATTCTTCACCCAGTCCACCGTTTCACGATGAAAGCACTGCTTGTTGACAACCGTCTCGAAACGCCCTATCCAGCGCTGTTCGATGGACTTTTCGGTCATTTCTGTACCTTTGTTCATTTCCATGTCCAGATTGAACATCGTACCGATATTGAACAAGGGAGACTTTTTCGTGATGGCTATCTTCTCCTGGCGCTCGTGACAGTCGCGGCCTACATAGTTGCAGACCCAATCCTCAAGCAGCTTGAACAAGTAGGCAACTTCGTTATCCTGGTTGTGGTGGCAATACAACAAGATGTTGATGCCCATCTCCTCGTTGTACTTATTGAACAGGTATGCGACTTTTCCTCTTAAGAAAAAGCTCAGGATAGTGGCATCCAACAGCTTTTCCAACTTCTCTTGCTCTCTCGAACGGGCCCCAGGGAAGTCGAGCAGGTCATTGTCTGCAAACAATTCCATCTTGACAGGATCGTGGGTGACCATAGGTTGCACCTCGGCGTCCATATTCTCCCATTTGTACGGGCGGGCGCTTGACAAAAACTCTTGGTCAATCTTGTAAACAACTTCCGAGCAAATGGCGCACACCTCGCTTTTCGGAATCGCTGACGCACATTGCGCAAATTGTCCATTCTCGCGCAAATACACATCGCAAGTATATTGTGGAGTGGCCTGGAAGAGTTGCATCAGGCACTGCACACTCATGATCGTGTTTTCCCTTATTCCCTCATGGAGAACAGACTGGATGGGCAAATAGAGCGTTTCGGAGAAATTGAACCTCTGTAATATGCTGACCAACTTTGTAAACAGTCTTGTGAAAACAGGCTCTTTGTTCCAAAGATTGGAGAACACCTCGGCATAATCAGAGGTGGGGATCTTGTCGATGACAAGCGCTAATTTGTCAAAGATGGCCGATTTGTTGTATGTCTGTGCGTTGTTGATATGTTTCTCGAAATAGAACTTGATGTTCAGAATATCGTCAGCGCTAACCATCCCCGGCACAAGACTAAGAGGAGTCTTGTACTTATCTTCCCATGAATCACACAAGTCCTTTATTTCTGTTTCGCCAGGAGTCGTATAGTCGCTAAAATCATTGAAATAGCTATCGGACAAAATCAGGATTATGTCCGTAACGGAAAACGTCTTGACCAAAATAGGGAGGTCAACATTGTAAAGCGTCTCGTCACGGCTGAACGACGAAAAGCGACTGACCACACCCGTTGACTCTCTGCCCCCTCCCTTTTCGCTTGGAGGATTGATCTTGTAGATGAAATTATAGGACTCATTGCCAGCACGGACCATAAACGGCACGTCCTTGCCGTCTCTATCACGTCCTTGCAGCAAACAGCTGATCAGATAGGACTTTCCCACTTGGCTTTTGCCAAAGGCTGCTATGCCGGGATTGTTGGCTATGGCCGATTCTATCTTCTTCAAAGTCCTTCTGTTGTCAACCAACTGAAGAAATCTTTGATAATAATCTTCTTCTTTATTTTTCCTAATCCACGCAAGGGATTGGTTGATATTGTCGATTTGGTTTCTTATTTCTTGTAACATGGCTGTGGTATTATTTAATTGTCAATTCAAATTCCCCCTTGTCAAGCCAGTATTTTCCATCATCTACCAGCGACTGGGCTACCAACTCCAAATCCTTTTTCCTATTACGGAATTCCTTGTCTGTAGCTTCTTCGATGACAAGGGTTTCTTTATCTTCATGGAAGTTGCGCGCTATCCGTATTTGCAAGGTATCGGAAGCCCCGTGATTGTAGATGGCATACAACGGACGGGCTTGGTAGATGGGAGAGTCGAGCTGGCGACAACCTAAGAACGCAGGGAAGACGGAGACCGTAAACGTCATGTTGGCCGACGTGGGAGTCAGCAGTGCTGTCGATACCTGACAACGTCGAGAATTGTATTCTCCTATATAATTGGCCGTCGAGGTCATTTTTTGTATCATCATACCAAAGTCAAGCACCAATCCTTTCAGCCCTGAGGTGGAAGCCCTATATCCCACCATGGCACCGACCGCCACAATAGCCTTCTGATCATAGAAATAGCCCTGGCCATCGGCTGTCGGAAACCATGATCCTACCCGGTAGTCGTTCAAGCGTATCAAACGATCGGGAGAGGTGGGGATATACTTGATAAACAATTCTGTTATAGCGTCGAGGGAAGTGGGACGGCCAGCAAGTACTATGATGTCGCACTGTTGGGTATAGAACACCAGCGCAAGCTGCTTCATCAGAGGCTCCATCGTAGCTTTGACAATGTCTGAAATTTCTTCAGGATTGAATCGCCAAGACAGTTCTTCGAACCTAAATCCGAAGTGGTGCTCAAAGTAATCGAGCAGATAGTCGGCAGGCTTGACGTCAGGGAACAACTCGTCAAACGAGTACAACTTCGACGGACGATGTGAGCGTAGCAGCTCCATCATTTTCTGTGCTATTGGCACCGAAATCTGCGTGTTAAAATCATTGCGGCAGCGGCGGTCACGGCACCCCATCATCGAACTGTCTGTGCCAAAAAAGTCGTGGATGAGATTTGAAGCGAAGGCCACTTTCTTTTCCTTCTTCTCATCTTTGTCGGCAGTCAGACAGATGTCATTGACTTTGGCTGCATATACGATATTGTCCAAACAAGGCATCTGTCTCAGTTCGTCGTCCGTCATACTGGTGATACGGGAGGTTAAGGCCGAACTGATATTGCCCAAGTCGGGAGACTCAATATCTTTGCCTTCAATGACCACATTCTGTACTAGATTGCGAAGGATGTCGTCACCAGCCAAATAGAAACTATCCCAGAACAAGGGATTGGGAGTGATCCTGGAGGCTCCCGTTCCTTCGTACTGATAGGAACAGATCATGATGTCGGAAGTGCCTGCTCCGATATCAATCGTGCCGATCGTGAGCGACTTGCCCGTATAACCTTGTGCTGCCATCTCCGGACGGACATGGCCTTTCAGTTCAAAGAACTTGTGAACCTCTCCGCCATATCGCTGGGTGATTTCTGCACACAGATACACCAATTGACAGCAAGAAGCCTCATCATATTTCCACACTTTGTGTTCGATAGGCGCATAGGGGTCTGTCACCTGCAATGCTTCGGGGGAAGGAATGATCGATGCCATCTTCAGAAAAGTGTTGCAATGGATCAAAGCGTCATACGCATCTCTGGCGCTCTTTCTCAAAAAGACCTGTTCGGAGAGTGGCATTGCGGTGGGACAAGTAATAATCACATTTCGGATGACGCGCTTCACATCGACATTGCCCCATTTCTCTCTGTACTTGGCAGAGTTGATTTGAGCCAATGCGTGCTGAAATATCTCGATGAAAGCAAAGGTCATCAATGAGGAGCGAGAATAATGATGCTCCTTTTGCTCGAAATCGACCAGTTCCAGTTGGTTTTCATCCCCTTCTGCCGGGTCATAGGTGCCGTCGTTCTTGAACAATTTAGAGAGGACAGGGACTGCCACATCGGGTGACAAGAGCACTCCGTAGGGGTCGTCCATAGTGATCAGATTCTCCCACTGTCCTTCATACTCCTTCAGGTCCCACAAGTATCTTTTGGGGCTGGAGTAGTTGGTCGTCTTTTCAGAAAGTCCTTCTTCCTCAAGCGAACGATACACCAAACGGCGGGCCTCCTCGCCAATACGGACAAAACTTTGCCACTGGAATAAATCCTCATCCAAGACGATGTCATTGCCGAAATCGGCCTTACGGAACACGACGCGCATGTCGAACGTCTTGTTTTCATAACAGACCCATGGGGTTGAAAGGTCACGAAGCTCCAACATTTTGCCCTGTGTAAACTGTCCTTCCTCGAAAAGGATTCCACACGTTCTGGAATTGCCAATGTCAAGCACTAAATCTACATCTATTTGCTTTTTCACATTGTGATGCAGCGCTACCTCAGGAGAAGCGCCAGACAAGCGAATGAAGTTGACAAAATAGATATAAAACGCCTTGTACTTCTTGCTGTCGCTCGCCATATCAATTCCCAGCAAGAACGCGATGTAATCTGCAAACGCATGGAAATTCTCGTCAGACGACAAGAAGTCGAGCAACAGGTCCACCTTGTTGCAAAGCGTATAGTTGCAAACGCCATTGTCTTCTTCCGACACGAAGGGCCTCAGCATTGACCACTCATCTTCGCCCATTTTGGTGTCAAAAGCCCATATCAAGCGAAACTTTTCCATCCCCTTCTTTTGCCCCTCACCAATCCGCTGCATTTTCATTCGGCACCAGGCAAGTGGGGTATTGGTCGTCACCCCATCAACCTCTTTTCGGAACATAGGCATGGGAAGCCATTTGTCCAAAAGCATTTCAAAGGCTGACACCTGCGAGTGGCCGTCCAGGGGATTGACAACGCGAAAAGACTGGAGGGAATTGATACTGTATATGTCCTCGTCCCCATCACTGTAGGTTGTAAAGAGCGAAATGCTGGTTTCGGGCGCCATCTGGACCATTCCTGAGGCATCCAGTTCTTCCCGACCATTGGGACGACGCATCACGGCATCTTCGGATGCCTGCAACTCGTCTATCGGTATATATTTGTTTGCTACTGGGTGATAATAAAGAAGGTTGAAAACCTTAAAACCTTCCAGAAAATCTATGGCCTCGACAAAAGAATACTTCAACGTTCCTCCGTTGCCCAGCACCAAAGGCTCCGAAGGATTAAACTCCATCTCACGAGTGATAAAATGGATTCCCGAGTCTGCTATTAAATGATCCATGCCAATGCTTCTTTACTTGTTTAACAATTCTCTTAAGTATTTCACACGTACTCCATAGTTGAAGTTTTGTGTGCCGTTGATGCCTGCATAATTGATTGCAACCAACTGTCCTCGCAGGTTTACCACTGGCGACCCACTACTTCCGGGGAGGGTCGGTATCGAATACATCAACTTTTCATGAGTCTTTTGACTTATACTGCCATGATTGAATTGAGACTTAATGCCTTCTTTGGTGATAGCCAGTTTAGGACCAAGATTGAAGCTGGTCATAAACAATTCGCTATTCTTGTCCTTGCTGATTCGCTTCTCCAGTTGTTCCCTCCAGCCGTACGTTTCCAATGGATCGGTTTCATCCACCTGAAATACATACTTGCCCAATGGCGTGGACTTATCCTTCAGCTGTATGATTGCCAAGTCGTGCTCCATATCCGTCTTGGTCACCACACAAGGCACAAAGTCTTTCGTATTGGTCACATAGGTGTTGTTATAGGCTATACTGACCTCGTTGTGATACTTAATTTCAGAGTCGCTCGCACGAATTTGGTCCAAATTGTTGTATATTTGCGCATACTCTTCCATTTCTTTCTTAATCGCGTCACGTATATCTCTTATCTGGAAAAATTCCTCGTATGTAACTTCTGGGTTCACATTGGCATAGTCGTAGGCTTCCTGTGCCGTTTCCAGCTTCTCTTCATAATCACGATACTTCATCTCTATCATCGCCTTGAGGGCTTCAATGACCTTGCCAACCTGTTTGTTCACCTCCTTGTCGGCAACAACATTTGACACCACATGAGAGTTGGTGACAATTTCGCCAGTTCCAGAAATAAAGAATCCTGTTCCGTAGCTCGTGGAAACCTCTACAGAGTCTTTGTCCAGGGCGAGCCCGTCCAAGTCTCCTTCTTCGTCAAATGAAGAAAAAAAGATCGATTCTCCATTTGACAACACCACCTCGTAGTAACTTTGGTTCTGTACCAAAACGACACCACTGCTAATAGTGTCTTCAAGCTCTTTTTCTGTCATATTCTCACATGAAGAAAGCAGAAAGCAAAGCGACAATAAACTAACGATAAACTTGCTCATATTGATTTTTTTGTTTTTTACTATATATACTGTAATGCGTATTGGCTTCGACTGCGAAATGCTGAATGGAATGATCTCGACCTGTAAAGTGAATGACCACTATAATGTAAGACCTATGGGGTTATTATCTCTAAGAAAGCACTGGGCACATAGGCTGTCGCAACCGCCACGACATCCCCAACGACTACTGCCACGCGTTGTTGTCCATGCCATCTTGTCACCCTGCCTGTGACACCCGTAAACGCACCTGTCGTGACACGTACCAGTTGGCCTTTCCTAAATTTAGGCACAACACCAGACGGCACCACTATATTGCCCGCTTCGGACTCACAAATGATTCGTAGGCTCTCCATCTGCGAGTTTGGGACAATCATGGGTGTCTTCTCTATCCTACGATCAACATGACTGTGGCGGTAATAAAAGCGAACGTAGGGGAGGTTTACATTGTCGTAAACAAAAGACTTGATCTGTTCTTCCGTGCCGTAAGCGAAAAGGATGTTGGGCAGGCGCGACTCAGTGACAACCTTGCGCTTGCCTTGGACAAGTTTAACCACTTTTATCGTGGGACAAAAAACAGGAACTCCTTTTTTCTCCAAATATTCACACGCATTCTTCTCCCTTCCATAGGTGCAGCGCAAAGCGTACCAATGGGAGGCTGCTGTTTGTTTGCGATCGAGCGACATGGATAAGGAAGGCGCATATCGGGTGGACACCCCTGTTTGTGAACTCTCGACTGATAAAATGCCTTGAGCTTCGGGGAGGGCACAGGAGGTAAGTCCTGCGCTCGAGGGGTTTTCACCGCCTCGTCGGGTGTTCACATTAGGCAATGTGTCCATTTAGGTCGTGTCTTAGATCCAGGTCTGGATGACACTAACAAAAAAGCGTGAACCGTCCGTTGTCCGACACACTCTGAGGCCGTGAGAAAGTGCCCTATACTGCTGAACGAACAACAGTATAGCCCACGCCGATATGATATATAGCAATTATCGCACACTTACACAAGCCGAGGATATTGTATGCCATAGTGGCAGAGCACAATATCTGCTCATGCAAAATGTGACAACTTGGTATATTCACACCCGGGACATCTACCGTTGTCATGTTCAAGGCAGTACATTGTTTCTCGAAATTTCTCACGTTTCAGAGTGTACGTTGAACTTGACGCTTGTAAACGCCTTTTATGTCTGGACTGCTTAGACAAAGCTGGCTGAGGCACGATTCGACATGCTCCTGCTATTGGGGCTGCCCCACTCTCGAGCATCACAGCTTTTCCCACCCTAAGCCCACTTCGCATAGTGTTCACCCTCGGGGTGACTCGCTACACTTTGTACGGCGTAGGCTGCCGACTCTATCATAATGGAAAGAACTCGTCTCACGGCATGATTGTGGTCTGGCTTTTACAGTCCGACACAAATTTACAACTATTTTATGAATCAAAGAAAAGTTTACCTGTTGGCGGAATTAATTTAGTGCATACTTGATTCTG
>ULUS01007777.1_pt1 | contig 22045 bp, 18 predicted proteins | sample 1958761 | NCBI WGS metagenome assembly ULUS01 (sample SAMEA4835767, study PRJEB28245) | human gut metagenome | biome: gut microbiome; material: fecal sample | place: Denmark | collected 2008
AGACGCTCGGCATTCTGCTCACAGCCTTCACGGTTGTAGCGATTACCACCAGCAACGCCATCAAGACGAATATCGTTGTAACCAAGGGTGCTGCCGCAGCACAGCAGGCATGGAACGTAATCTCCGCTACCGGAATCGGACTCATGAAACTGCTGCAGGCAGGCTTCTATCTGCTCACGGGCAGGGTGACACTTGCCAAGAATGCCTGGACCGCCATGAACGTCACCATGAAGGCAAGCGTCTTCGGGCTGATTGCTGCAGGCGTAATGGTTCTCTCCCTGAAGTTATGGGATATGCACAAAAATCAGAAGGCGGCTGCCGCATCAGCCAAGGAACTTGAAACCATGGAGCGAGACCTGAATGCCCAGGTGAATGAGCAGACCGCCAAGGTGAAGCAGCTCAACGAAACCATGCGCAACGAGAAAATCTCCATGGACCGCCGCAAGGAGGCTCTCAATGAACTCAAGAAGATTATTCCTGGTTATAACGGCCTGCTCTCTGAAGAGGGCAGACTGACAAGGGACAACAAGAGCGCCATTGATGACTATCTCGTTTCCCTGGAGAAGGAAATCAAGTTGAAGGCATACAAGGATAAGCTTGTGGACCTGTATAAGCAGAAAAGCGACCTTGAGGACAAGAGAGACGAGCAGGATAAGACCTATCATGATGCAAAGACAGACAACATCCTTCATCCACAGAATAGTTTTATGAGAGGTGTCTCCAAGTTCTTCGGCACGGATACGGAAACGAATGCCGCGAAGGCGCTCTACAATACCGAGCAGCAGATAGACCGAGTTAACGGAAAGATAGACGAGATGAACTCCAAGATTGCGAATATCGGTATCGTGACTCCTAAAAAAGCCAGAGGAAACGGCGGTGGCGGCGGTGGCAGAACGGGCAATCATACCGGAGCAGGTGGCCATGCCGGAACCACAAATACCACCTCCAAGCCTAATCCCGATGATATCGCATCGAAGAAGTTTTCTGAAAACCGACAGGCAGATATCGATGCCGCCAACCAGGATTACCAGCAGGACGTAAACAACTGGAATATGGCTCTCGCTCGGAAGCAGGTGTCTCAAGAGAAGTACGATCTCGCCATGCAGGCTCTGAAGACCCAGCATACCGCCAACATCCTCGCCATCGAAACCTCGTATAGCGAGCAGTCGCAGAATATCGGAATTGCTGATGGCGCAAAGAAGAAATCACTCCAGGATAAACAGCAGGCGAACCTCCGGGCTGCTGAGCAGGCTCACTTCGAGCAGCAGGTGGCAGTAGAACAGGCTTACCAGGATGCCTTGGCAAAGGTGATGGAGCAAGGCGAGACGCAGCAGGAACTGACCCTGGAACAGCAACGCGACCAGAAACTGGAAGTTCTGAAGGGATATTATCAGGCTGCGCTCAATATGGCCAAGCAGAACGGGGAAGATACTACCCAGCTGGAGAAGGCATATAAAGATGTGCAGAATCAGATAGAGGCGGAGTATACAGCCAAGCATAATGAGCAGCTTGCCCAGCAGGCTGACAAGGAGAAGCAGGCAAGGCAGGCTCTCGGTTTTGACCAGCAGAGCGAATACGACCGGCAACTGCAGCAACTTCAGCAGGCACTCGACAACCAGTATATCACTCAGCAGGAATATGAGCAGAGAGTGCAGCAGCTGAAGAAAGAGTCCTTCATGAAGCAGGCTCAGTACTATACAAACCTCTTCAGTAATGCCGTGACTTCGCTGCAGAATGCCGAGATGGCGAACGTAGATGCCAAGTATGATGCAGAGATTAAGGCAGCCGAGGGCAATACGGCACTCCAGGAGAAACTGGAGAAGAAAAAAGCCAACGAGAAACTGAAGATACAGAAAAAGTATGCTGACGTGAACTTCGCCATGCAGGTAGCTCAGATTATCTCCAATACTGCCGTATCTATCATGAAGGCGTACAGCGATTTGGGTCCGATTGCCGGAAGTATTGCTGCAGCCCTGATGGGTGTGACCGGTGCAGCCCAGTTGGCTGTGGCAAATGCTGAGCGCCAGAAGGTGAAGCGTATGACCCTCAACGGATCAGCCAGCGGAACCAGTTCTGCCGGGTCCCGTGTGGCAAGCGGACGAGAGAGTGGCGGACGCATCGATGTAGAGCGCGAGCAGGACGGCAAACACTTCAACGCCGAGTATGCACCAGGTAAGCGCGGGTACGTAGATCATCCTACCGTCATCGTAGGCGAGGGACCTAGGGGCAGGAGCAAGGAGTGGGTGGCATCGAATGCAGCCCTGGAGAACCCTACCATCGCTCCGCTTATCAACCTGATGGATGCAGCCCAGCGTGCCGGACAGATCAGAACCTTCGATATGAGCAAGTATCTCATGGCCATGCAGGGCAGGGCGCTGGGTGGCAATATCGGGCAGGGACCTGCTCCGTACCCGCTCCGTACCCGCTCCGTACCAAGTCTTAGTGGGGAAGATTCCTACGTCGGGACGCAGGACTTATTGCATCGGGACGCAGGAAATGCTACGTCGGGACGCAATAATGACGAGCTCCTGGAACTGCTCAGAGAGCTGAAGAGAGACGGAATCCGCTCGTTTGTATCACTCTCGGATCTGGACGCCAAACAGGAACTGAGAAACCAGGCGAGAAAGTTTGCTAAAAAATAAAATCTTCTGAACATGAAAATAACAAATCTGGATAAAGGAAAGGCCTACCAGCTTGGCGAAGACGCCAAGCTGGAGGTAGAACGTACCAACCCGTTCTTCAACGATTACGGGGAAACGACCTCCCCGCTGGATATTCCGGCAAGCGATTACAACCGCATGATACTGAACTATCCCGATACCTTCGGTATGAGGGATAAGATGGTGGCTACGAACGTAAGCATCGAAGACGGCGAGTATTTCGCCCAATGTAGGCAGATTGTTCTCTCGGCACAGCACAAGGGAAACATCTCCTCTTCATTCTATATCAACGACGGATCCTTCTACTCGAAGACACAGAACGTAAAGTTGAAGAGCATCTTCAAGGACGAGATGATACCGGGTTGCACGACCGTAGATGAGTGCATCAGGTTCTGCAGGTCTCTCGTAGGAGGTGAGAACGAGAACTATGATATCTTCCCGGTTCTGCTTACCGACGATTCCGGCATGGATAAGGGATATACCTATAAGATACTGAACAAGCTGGGCATGAGAACTAAACTTCCTAATGCCAAGTACTGGAGATACAAGGAAGGTGGCGGCTACGAGTATGTGACTGCCCCGGAAGAACAAGGATTAGTTCTCTGCAACATGTGGTCCAATACCTTCTGGAACGCATATCCGGATACGGAATATGTAAACGAGATACCGATCAGTCTGGATAAGGGCTATTATATATCCCCGTTCATCCGTGCCAACTACGTTCTCAAGCGTGTTTTTAGTCACTTCGGTTATGACCTCAAGGAGAATTTCTTTACCAAGACGGAACCATTCAACAAGATGGTGTTGCTTAATAATGTGATAGACGTGATGGTGAACGGACATATCCGCATCGAGGATCTTCTTCCGGACGTGTCGGTATCAGATTTCCTCTCAGTTTTTCGGAAAAAGTTTCTTTGTGAGTTCGTGTCTGACGAGGGAACACATACTGCAGATATCATCTTCCTGAGAGATGCGGTAGATAGCGTTCCAGTTGCGGATCTCACCCGTCAGATAACCGAAGAGCCTACCTTATCTTATAAGGCTGCATCCGATTACAAGCGCGTGGTACTGCGTGCGAAACACCAGGTAGATAGCGATGCAGAAGACAGCTATGACAATATCAAGGATATGATAGCGAATAATTCTGGCGCCTACTTCAGCAACGAAGAAGGCTGTTTCTACAAGGACGGATTTTCCGGCAACTATAAGGTGAAAGCCAAAATAGGGGAATGTTCGCAGAGTTACGACTCTGGCGAAGATGATATTGATACGCAAGACGTGGAGATACCGGAGATGATACCGGAAGTAAGAATGCTGCAGTATAAACAGGAAGCGGACGGAGAGACTATCACGAGAGATATGGGCAGATGGCTGTATATCGGAGATTACGCTACGCTCAACTCTTCGATGAAGGTGGCAACGGAAGACAACTCAGAAACCAGCGAAGATGCAGTCACAACTCCAGTCATGCTCGCCTTCCCATACATGGGAACCGATGACATGCCTTGCGGAACCGTGACGGCATACGATATTCATTCATATCCGCTTCCCGGATTCGGCTCGCATAACCAGGGAACGCAGACCCCGCGCAAACTGTTCGATTATTCCCTGGTATATAATGGCGAGGATGGCATCTTTGAGAAGTTTTACCGGCAGTATGATCTCCTGCTCAGAAATTCACTCCAGGAACTCAAGGTAAAACTGCTCCTCTCCCAGTCGCAGAAGCAGAACCTTCCTTCTTACGCAAAGGTTGTGATCAGAGGTGTGAGTTTCTTCTTCAACAAGCTGAAGTTTACCCTCGGAGGAAAGAGTGAACCAACGGAAAGCGAGCTCAGAACCATCGCTCTCACTACTCCTGTTAGCGAGGCGAAGAGTCTGGAAGCCGTAATGCCGGCGATGAACTGCAAATATGAGTGGCTCGGATTCGAAGAGACGGTAGAGGTATCTGAGGGTGATTACTGGAATTCAGGAGATAACCGGGACCGCACATTCAAGATTATCTATCCTCCTCTCCCTTCAGCTGAGTACGTTGGTCAGAAGTATGGCCTGCAGAAATCTTTCGTGAGTCAGAAAACCCGACACGCAACGATGTTCCGTCACAGTAAATGGGTATACCATTGCACGACTGTCTGGCTGGAATGCATACCGATTTCGTAGGGTTTCGTCCTTTGTTATATACCTGTATTATCTTAACTTTGCAATATAACCAAAGCAATTTTAAGATGATACAGGTTTTATTATATCCAGATGCTCTGAGCATGGTAGGTTCCATGAATGTCTTCGAGATATACTGCAGCTCGAAGACAGATGTGGTTTTCGCCCTACGGTATCAAGGCTCAAGCACAAACATCGTTCAGCATACCTATACGCCGAACGATAAGAACCGAATTACGGTGTCCGTCAAGGATATCATCCTTCCTCTGCTCAGTTTCGAGGTGAAGGACAGTATTGAACCTTATATCCAGCCGAACATCATGAAATCCTTTGTGGCAACGGTTTACGAGGTTGGCAGCGAAGGCAGCAAGAAGGAATTCACCTTCTCCGTGATACGTGCCGGAGTAGACCGTTTGGCAGATTCGGCAGCAAATTTTCTGAAAACCAACTTCCTAACCTGGCAACCGCAGACGAAGGGGGTAACCTATTACTCTCCGGAATTTCTCACTTACTATGCAGCTGAAGCTAGCGAGGTGAAGTGTAAGGCATATATACCGGCCGGACACGGCTACGAAGAGAAGGTATTGACGCTGGCAAGCCTGGAGGCAGGAAAGGTATATACTGTTCCGGTACAATACGCCATCATCGCCAAGCTATTAGGCGATGATGGCATTCTGCCCCATGTTTACGAAATCTGGGTAGAGCAGGCTGGAGAGCGGGTTACCTACGTACAGCAATACTATGCCAGCGATATGAAGAGCGAGGAGGAAGAGTGGTTCCTCTTCGAAAATTCGTTGGGAGGTGTAGACTGTTTCCGCGCTTACGGCAACAGCGAAAATACTGCAGAACATACCCACAATGTGGCAGAAATAGAGGAAGACTCTGAGGAATACCGCGTAGATACCACCCGAAAGTTTAAGAAGAACACCGGGTTCCTGGACAAGAAGGAGCGCCTGTGGATGCTCGATTTCTTCCCGTCTCTGGGTAAGTATGTTTACCATGGCAATTCTCTTCGTAAGATAACCGTTACCGATAGTGACGTGAATTACGAGGCGAAGGAGCTGCCTTCGAACTACACCTTCACCTATAAATATTCAGATGCCCGTCCGTACCTGAATATTTCGCGCTCGGAAGTAGGAAGCTTCAAGCAGCTGGATATTCAGCTGCCGGATCTGGGAAATTTTACTATCGCCCCGCGACTTGTTGAATGCTCAAGGCTGACGCTCAGTAGCGGGGCTCTCTTCCCGGTTCAGAACCCATATTCAGAAGAGTGGGGAGTAACCACGCTGGCAGCTATCTTTACCCACTTTGTAGGGCAACTGTCCAGTTCTTATACTGGCGGAGGTGGCGTTGGTCATAGTCATAAGAATATCGATGTGCTGGACGCACTATCGGAATTCAACGGATATATTACCTATCTCGACAAGAAAATCAAGGCAGGATATGCCGATGAAACCGATGATTTTTCTGAAAATGGCAAGGCTAGCAGGAAGATTCTCCGCAAGGATATCGAAGATACGGCAAGCGCTCTGATCAAGTTTCTTTCAGGTGCACAGTTTGGTGGTTTTATTCCTGGAATACTTACAGGTTCGGGAGGACGTATCGATGAACGTGGAAACGCTGAGTTCGAGAGTATTACGTCTCGCAGTTCCATTATCGCTAAGGAGCTTATCGTGAACAGACAGACAGCTATGGAGAGTAACTTCGTCTTTACCGAGAGCGGTATGGTTGAGTCGGTGATGGGGAGTCCTTCGGCAACGGAGGGTGGTAATGTAACCTATGATTTGAAGTTGCAGAAGCGATGGGATAACGACTTTACGGCATTCAAGGAAAACGATGTTGTCTTAGCTTCCATCAATACTCTGACAGAGAACGGCAAGTATTACGATATGTGGCTGCGAGTACTCTCGGTCAATACGGTAACGAACACCATTACAGTTGTATGCTATCCCGACAATGAATGTCCTAGCAAGAAGAACTATCCACCTTGCGAGTTGGCTAGGTTGATACGTTGGGGAAATGCGGTGGACGAAGACAGACAGAGCTGCTGGTATATATCATCGTCTGAAGGGTTGCTTGTATGGCTCGACCACGTTACTAAGCCTATCATAGACAAGACGAACTACTCTCTTGCGATGGGTAAGCTGCCAGATGCACTATCGTTCCTCTTTCAAGACTTCCCTACTGCCAATAAGCGTGATGGAGCGTTCTATGCTAAGTGGATGATGGCTGCATCATTCCAGCAGATAGACTATCAGGGCAACCCAATCTACACGACAAGAGACAGAGGTGTGTGGAGCTTGGCTGTGGCGCAAGGCGACAATCCTTACCGCAATGGTGACAGAACGATTGATACCGTCTATTACCTCGGGTGCAAGTGGCAATGCCTTGAAGATAAGACAACAAAGCCGCCGACATACTCATCTACCGCTTGGGCGTTCGTTGAAGGCAACCCTTATTTCACGCTCGAAATGCTATCATCGAAGCTGTGGAACTTCCGTATCAACGACTTGATGGCAACGAACGCTGATGGCTCTTGGAAAGTATTCACTACTCTATCAGTAGTCGGAAGGCTCTACAATCAAGACGTGACCGATTCCATGGTTAATGTTGTATGGACTAGAGACAGCGGAAATCCAACGGCAGATAATAAATGGGCACTCTCTCACGCCAACTGCGGATTGTCGGTTGATTTGACCTATGAAGACCTTGGCGGTGCTGCATTCAAGATAGGTAGTGTGACATTCCGATGTGATGCCGAAATCAGGGATGGAGAGACGATGTATTCCGAAGATGTGAGTGTTAGTTTCTGATTAATGTTTAATTTTTAAAATAAATAGAATATGGCTAAAGAATTAGCGGTTAGTGTTGACAAGATGATGGAGATACAGCCTACGGCTTACTCCCAGTCATGTAGCATAGAGATTGTTGGAGACATCATCAACAGGCAGCAGTATGACGGCATCGCAAACTCATATTCCCCGAATTACGCAATCCGTCCATGTACGATGTTTCCGTCATGCTTCCTCATCGACCCAGACAACCCTAACGAGACGGGCACATTTAACAGTCAGTTGGATTCATTCAAATGGTCGGAAGTTTCTACTAGTGGAATTGTCGTAGTAGCAACAAGTGAAAAAGCCAGTGTGGTAAGTGGTTATGAAGCCACAACAGATGGTTTGAACAAGGGAACTCTCTTTATTAAGTCTAACTCAGTTATCAACAAGCCTAGAACAATGAGGTTTGAGGGTAATTGGACAGACCCGATAAGCGGATATAAGTACACATTCATAGCCAACAAGCCGCTCTACCTTGAAGACACCACTAATGCAAGGGCAGAGATTATGCTTGATAGTGCTCCTACCGTGCTTTGGAATCCACTCAAACACGCAAGCACAAGAACCATCACAGCAAAGGTAATGGCCGGTGCTATAGATAAGTCTGCGGACACAAAGGCAAGGATATGGTGGTATCGTATCTTGGATAACGGAACGAAGCAGCTTATCTCTTCAGTTGACGATTCCGAAAACTACGAGATTACCGCCATGACAAAGGCTGCAAACGGTCAGATTACATCTATCACCGTCAACTGTGATATGATAGGTGACGGAATCGGATACGAGGTAAGAGCCTGCTATATCTACGAAGGAAGTGTTCCATCTTCTCCTCGAACAGGAGACCCGAATAAGGTTACCTATATCAAAAGAACCATTCCACCCCTCACTCCTCAGTTTGTAGGCGATGGCTTCGGTCTCAATTCTGATACAGCTTTCGTAACTTGTCGGGCTATCATAAGTGACAACAACGGAGTCATTGACCCTTCTGTATGGAATAAGATTATCAGAGCGAAGTGGCAGAAAGTATCTTATGGCAAGGTTGTGAACAATGGCGTAGTCACCATGACTGAGAATGTCACGGTGTTAGGGTACGGAGAGACGTTCCAATGTCCTTTCGAAGATAAGAAGAGCATCCGTCTCACCATCGAAGACAGAGGTGCTTACGAGCTGATTGTTGACGAGAATGGCAATACCCTTGTGGATGAGAACGGAAACTATCTTGTGTCAAGGGAAATTGACGAGAACAGCTAATTATTGTTGAACTTTAAAAATATACGATTATGAGATATTACGTTAAGATAACTAAGGAAGTCGCAGAGGTAATCACCAAGGCTGGTGTTCCGCTTACAATGACGCATGACGGTAATTGCTTGCTCTATCAGAGTGAGATGAATGATGTTCCTGGTGTTAATCTGAGTGCAAGAGCTGCCTATGCTGGCGGTGCTCTCATAGAGGAGCATTCTGCTCTAGCTGAGATTGACGGAAGTGTAGATACCCCTGCATATTGCTATACCCCAGTCGAGTATGGTGGTGAGGGCGATACAAGAAATAAGGATAACGGATTTGGCACAGATATGCCAGACGCATCAGCGTCAGAGAGCACAGAGGAGACTCCTGCTACAGAGGTATCAACAGATAAAAAGGAAAGCGAGGTAACAAATGAGTAAAGCATCAATAACAGGACAGATTGTTGTGACAAGCAACGGAACGACAATCTATCCAATCCTTCAGTGTACGACAGGAGACGTTAATCAGAACTATGATGGCGAGTGGAATGCGCCTACTCAGATTTCGCCTGACTTCGAAGCTAGCGGTGCTAGGCATCCTGTCATAGTCATGCAAGCCTTTTCTGCTGAGCAGGGAGCAGGTAACAGCTTTGACCTTACGAGAGGTTCTACAACATGGATTGTAGGCGGTGTTACATTGGCGTTCAATGGTTCGGGTGTTTCCACGAACTCCTTCGGTGGCGTGTCTGGTCATTTTACCAAGGGTGCTGATTCAGACGGAAACCCTACGCTCACCATCAACAAGAACCTTGTGAAAATCAATAGTGGTGATTCGTTCAACATTGAAGCAATAACAAGCCTGTCGCTCGAAAACACAAACATCAATCTTAAAGCTATGTACCCAGTCTATATAGCCAAGGGCGTTGTCAGCTCAAAGCGAGTGAACATTCTCCCTACTTCAAGTACGAATCTGTTCACTATCACAGAGAAAGGCGGTAGCTGTACCGTCAAAGCAGAGGTGACGGAAGGAACGTCCGTGACATCTAGCGGATATACATTCAAGTGGTATCTGCCAGATTCTACCAACGCATGGGTACTCAAGCAGGACAGCGACTCTCCTACGTTCACCATCAATGAGACAGACGTTGATTCATCTATCCTTGTCAAGTGTGAAGCATACAAGGCAGGAAGTTTTTATGCGTCAGATACTCAGACCGTCAATGACGTGTCGGATGAATATATCATATTCCCGAACCCTACGGATGGCAACGGAAATGCTGTAGCCGAGAACTTCATTCAAAATTCGGGAGGAAGCATCGTATACGTTCCGTACATGCGCAAGCGTGGTTCTAATACAAATATCGAAGATGTCACATTCAGCATGGCATTATATTCCAACAGCGGTGTTCCTATTTCGGGAGCACCAACGGTAAGCGGCAACAAGTTTACTGTTATGGAATCGGCAATACGTGCCTACAAGGGCGCAGTTTACGTAATCACAGGTGTTAAATAGTTAGCTTATGGTAAAGGTCTTAGCAGAAGTAACTGGCTCTATCTCCTTCTCTCTGAGAGGAGACAAAGGGCAAAAAGGTGCTCTTATGCGTGAACATGACGGTTTTGAATCGGGCAGCTATAAGTATCTTTCGGGTGCAGGAGAAGAAGCATACGTTGATGTTGTGTGTGTTGAAGGCAAGTGGTATCAATGTACTAAAACGTATGACGATGCAACTTCTTCGCCTAGTTTGACTGATGGGCATTGGACAGTGATGAGCAATTATAAGTCGATAGCAACTCATCTTCTTCTTGCCGAGAACGCTACCATCAATATGCTCGGAAGCAATCAGATTAATCTGCTCAATCAGCCAGGTGGCGCAATATTTGGCTCGTTTAGGGTTGTTAGTGATGATAATGAGTACGCTCTGTGGCTTGGCGCACCGAATGGGGCTGATGCTCCATTCAGCGTAACGAAAGATGGTTCGTTATATGCGTCTAATGGCATATTCGCAGGAGAACTAAAGAGTGTGACAGGTTCTTTTCACAGATTGACTGCTGTTAGTTCTGATGGAAAGAAAAGCGCTGGTTCAATATATTTTGATAGTTCTGGACGTATAACATTTGATGCAGATATTTATAATCAAGGATATAATTCTGCGGCGAAAAGGGGTTGGCGTTTATATGCTAGTAATGTATGGTGTCGATCAGCCTTTGGGCATCGACAGAGTACATTGGCAGTGGTAAATGGTGGTAGTATGCGCGTTTATCCAGACGGATATGATAGTGGATATACAGTTATGGCTCTTGAACATACTACGTATGACAATAAAACCGTATACAAAATCCCATTGTACAGTCCTAATGATGAATCGTCCGGATGTCCTATTGATGTAGTAGTATTCTGTTCTGATAGAGCAATCGCTACAAACTATTACGAGTTTGTACCTGGAGGAACAGGTAAGCGTTGGATGGCAATAAATGCCAATGACCGTAATAATGATATATATTTCTGCGATGTCGGTGGATGGCATCAACTTCATGGTGGAAAAACAATAAATCTTGTATATATACACCCAGAAATACTTACTCCTAGTCAGAATGATAAGACCTATTTCGGTCGTGGAATCTTCTGGAGCGGAGAAAAAGATTTGGATTGGATAAATAGATAATCATAAAAGCAAAAATTAATATGAAAGTTAAGTTAGAACATCTCGAAGTATTTATGACACTCGACAAGAACCGGTGTCAGGTAGTTAACGCACGCAAGCAGATTGCAAACATCATCTACTCGCAGGGAGCAGGATTGGGGCTGGCAGGACAGGCCCTTGCTGTGAAAATGTGGAACGGAAATGACGAAACCGAGTACACAGACGATGAAGTGAAAATCATCAAGGAACTCGTTGAACGCACTACCGCTCCCTGCTTCATTGACGCAGTGAATGTCGCTATCAGCAATGCGGTATCGGTATAAGAGGAAAATAAGTAATAACATCATTTAAAATACATAATATTATGGCTATAAAGACAAGAAAAATCAGCGATTGGCTTTCTGTTAACGGGCAAGCCATCACAAATGCTTCAGCGGCTAGTATGAAGGCTTATCTGGAGCAGAATCTCCGTTCCTTGCAGGATGGTGTGTACATCGGCAAGATTCAAAAAGAAGATTGGGGTACTTACATGCGATGTGAACCGTGGCAGACTACTAGCATCGGCATTAGCAAGGCAGATGCGGATGCTGTTGTTATTCAGCACGGCAGCACACGTATTGGTATCGCCTTAACAGAGCCTAGTGCTGAAATGAAATGGGGAAGCGTACAGAATGCTGTTGGGTATCAAACATCAGGCGATTGGAGCCTCCTCGATGGCAAAACTAGAACAGCCGCTATTATGGCGAGCAGCTATTACAAGAACGATTCTCCTTCGACATACGCAGTAGCTTACTGCTATAACTACTCGAAATCACACACAGGTGACCCAGGAGGAGACGTAAGTATTCCTGCAAAGTCGTGGTATCTTCCTGCGACTGGCGAGCTTGAAATTATCCGCTCTCATTTCGAGACCGCCAATCTTGCTTTGCAGCGTATTAAGAACGCAGGTAAGCAGAGTGCTGATTTATTACAGCGGGCGTATTACTGGGCGTGCGTTGAGGATTCGGGCACGCTTGCGTGGCGTCTGAATTTCAACACTGGCGCTCGGCGCCGCAGCGGTAAGGTTGACGGTTCGTTTCGAGTTCGTCCTGTTACAGCATTTTAATCATTTTATCTCTTCACCTCTTTATCTCTTTCCGACCGCAGGTCGGGCAAGCAAGGTTGGGAGGTGGAGAATTACGGACACATAAATAATAACAATATCACGAATAATTAGTGGCAATAAGCCAAAACATCTATGGCATTAGCGAAGGATTTACAGATATATAAGGATACCTTTGAATTAGTCGATAAGCTCACGGCTATGAAGGTTGGTTTTCCGAGAATGTATCGTTACGATTTAGGTGAGAAAATGACAAGCGTTGCTCTTGAACTTTTCGAGTACATTCAGCTAGCGAATATGTATGCGGATAACAGACATCAGTATATGATGGGGTTTCGTGTCAAATTTGAACTTCTTAAAACAATTCTTCGCCTTTGCTTCAAGAGAAAGCTATTCTCAGAGAAGCAAGCGGCTGATATTTGCAGACTGACAACCATCATCGGTAGGCAGGCTACAGCTTGGGGAAATTCTAAGAAAGGTTAGTCCTGCTTAGAATAAAGCTAGAGTATAATTAGGTTAAGGCTTATTATAGAATGTGATTCTCCATAAATAATGGTCTCGCTGCTGTCAAGTCGTATCATCATTTGTACGGTGTAGCGAAGCAGCTAAGATGTATAATAAAGAGCGAGAAAATAGCGGACGAATTACTGGTCGTGCGTTGAGAATTCGGGCACGAATGCGTGGAATCTGAATTTCGACAATGGCAATCGGAACAACAACGGTAAGGTTGACAATTCGAATCGAGTTCGTCCTGTTACAGCACTAGTTAGGAGAGTTAGGGAGATAATAGTAATGGTAAAGGCAGAATATATTATAGCAGCTTACGAAGACTGCCGTAAAGGTAAGGCATCATCACCAGATGCGATAAGGTTTGAAACGTATCTGTTCGAGAATATAACGGACTTGGTTGAAAGAATAAACTCAAGGACTTACGAGCCAATGCCATCCATTACCTTTGTTGTTTCCCGACCAGTCTACCGGGAAGTTTTTGCCGCTAATTTTCGTGATAGAGTTATTCACCATTATATTGCTCTACGACTAGAACCATTATTTGAGGGTGTTTTTAGTGATAGAACATATAATTGCCGTTGCGGCAAGGGTCAGTTATATGGAGTAAGGCAGCTTGCGGCAGATATTAAAGAATGTTCCGAGAACTTTACGAAGCAATGCTGGTATCTGAAATGCGATATGAAAGGCTTCTTTATGAGTATTCCTAGAGAAGAACTTGCAGACAAAGTAGATGCGTTTATTTTAGACAATTACAAAGGAGATGATATAGAAGACCTGCGCTACCTGTCTCGTGTTACCATTATGAACGACCCGACAAAGAACTGAATTAAACGCTCGTCTGAGGAAACTATGGCAAAAGTTCCACTGGGCAAAACGTTACGAGGAGCAAAGAAGAACCACGGTCTCCCTATCGGCAACCTAACAAGTCAGCATGACGCAAACTTCTGGCTCAATGATTTTGACTGGATGCTTGAAATAATTCTGCATATCTATTACCATGGCAGGTACGTAGATGATTTCTTCTTGATACATAAGGATAAGCAGGTATTGCTAGCTTCTGTTCCAAAGATAAGGAAATATCTTGCCAATATAGGCGTAACCTTGCATCCGAGGAAGATAGAACTACAATCCGTGTATAAGGGTATTAAGTTTACTGGTATGGTTGTGAAGCGTGATAGAATTTATGCTAGTAATCGTATGGTAAGCAACTTTAAACAACTGGTGCATCATATGAACACATTGCCAGATAACTACACGATAGAGGATTTGCAGCATTATGTTTGCTCCATCAATAGTTATTTAGGGTTAATGAAACATTGTGATAGCTATGCTATAAGAAAGAGCATTATGTTGGAAATGGATTTGAGATTCTATAAACACCTTTATATTAAAGGTCATTATGAATGTGTCCGTATCAAAAATAAATACAAGAGAGATGTAATTAATAGAAAGAAACTAAAGAAACGTAATAGCAAGTATTTCGATTTTCTAATGGATAATTACTATGAATCAGATAAAAAGAAGAACACTAGATAGAATCCCTACCGAGAAGGAAATCAGCCCGCTTCTCGATGAAGGGTATGAACTTGAGATGTACATCATCGATGGGCGCATACATGTAGAGTGCTATCCGCGTGATTCGTAGGAAAGTAGGATTGTAGGAGAGAAATCTCCTACAATCATTATATTAAAATACGCCTTCATAGTCGATAAGTGCGCTGTTTGCTTCTTTGCAGTCTTGCGGCGTGTATATATTGGTAATATCGACAGATGAATGTCTCGCCTGATCTCTAACAGACAGCAGGTCTGTTTTAGATTTTATCATATTAGTTATGCCAGTATCCTTCAGGCTGTAGAACTTATATGATGCGTTTAGCTTTAATACTTTTCTGACGTTTTTGTCCCAATATAGCGAGAAGGTTCTAGCCTTCAGTGCTTCTAGTCCTGGTCGAAAATTATTACCGAAAATATAATAATTCTGAGGTCTTGAGAATATACCTAACTCTTTCATCAGATCGATAACATGGTTCGGGATGGTAACCACGGCGTCTCTACCATTTTTAGTGTTAGCGCCGTGAAGAGAGAGCGTCTTTTTCTTTGTTGATACATCTCTGATTCGTAGGCTGCACATTTCTCCAGGGCGAACGAACAAATAATGCAGAAAATAACATGCAAGCAGGAAGTGCTTATTTTCTTTCTCAAGGTGAAATTTAATTTCGAGCAGGACATCGTTAGGTATAACGTCTCGATTTTTATGCTGTAGTTTCGTCGTTACATTAATGCCGTCAGTCGGATTTTTCTGAACATATCCTCGTTCGACAAGATAGCTGGAGAAGGACTTTAGCCAGCCGATATAATTATTTCTAGTTCTTAGAGCATTATTTCGTCCGACCAGCACATAATCTAAGAACTTACTGATTAGAGTTTTATTGAACTGATATATATAAGTAATATGTTCGTCGCCGTTTAACCACTTTTGCAGGAAGTCTAATTTACCCTCATAGTTGCGTCGAGTGCCTGGCTTCAGTCCACCTTCTTTTACCATTTTCGCTAGATATGCTCTGTATTTACCGCATACATCTGCAAATAACGCGTACTCTTCCTGATTAGATTCTTCTATCCAAGGGTTCCATCCTTCAAGAAGCTTTTGAGTAATACGCTTAATGAGAGCTTCGCCGTACACTCGCTGATTTCGCTTACCCTTTATGTGTCCTAGCATAATCTTTTTTAGGCGCAACTTTCCGTAGCAAGGATCAAAAACTTTAAAGGAAACGTAGCATTCAGAGGCCTGATGCAATTTTGGAGTAGTCCACCCAATAATCTCTTGAATGGACTCTTTGTTTTTACAAACATAATTTTTTTTGGTCATTTCTCTAATTTTCTTAGTGAAACGCCCTAGTTAATATTATTATACCTTATTATATATATAACGCACCATTCAAAGATATATTTCATGGATCCGTCTTTTTTTATGTTATTGCATTACTATAATCAAACAAAACAATAATGTCGCCTACATGCGCAGTTCTTTATATCTTCACCGATTTTTCGCCGAGTAAGTTAGTCTTATTTTGTTCTTATTTCTTAATTATCAAACAGTTACGCTATTTTTAGAAAAAATAACCGATTTTTTCAATCGTAAGGATTAAACCTTTTCGGTTAGTTTTCGTCTATTTAATAAAGTATAAAAGAAAGGTATGAGGAATATGTTAAAAGAAGACAATATATTGAATAGCCGTTTTGGTAAGAAAAACCATTTCCAAGTGCCGGCTGGTTATTTCGACCAGCTGACGGATAGGGTGATGGTAAATTTGCCGGAGCAGGATCCCCGCATCATTCACATGCAGCCTAGCTTATGGCAGCGTATGCCGATTCGAAAGATTGCGGCGGCTGTTGCTGTTTTGGCTGTGATGGGAGGTGGTTCGGTACTGGCGCTGAAATATACGGGAAGCAGTAAGCCTGCTATGGCACATGTGGACCATATGGTTCAGAAAGCTGCTGTGAATAATAATGAAGATGCTACTTTTAATGAGATCGCCGATTATACGATGATGGATAATGAAACTATCTATGCATCGCTGATTGCAGAAAATTAATGGTTGGTATTTCTTTTTGTCTACAGATAAAGATTAAAAAAAGATAAGGTATGAGAAAGATAATGCAACATAGGTTTCTTGCGCTTTTAGCTATGCTGATGATTAGCCTGGTTTCACTTGCTTCACAGCCTCAGGGTAGAAAACATCATGATGGATTTGATCCTAAAAGGTTTCAGGCAGAACTAGAACAGTTTATTACGACTAATGCCTGTCTTACGCCGAGAGAAGCTGCTAAATTCTTCCCGGTATATAGACAGATGGGTAAGAAAATGCGTATGATATTCGATGAAATGCGCCGATTCCGTCATGTGAATCCGAATGATAATGAGGCATGTGCCGATGCTATCAGAAGACAGGATGAGTTGGATATTCAGCTGAAACAGTTGCAGCAAGAGTATCATTCTAGATTTATGACCATCTTGCCACCTAATAAGGTGTTCAGTGTCATCAAGGCAGAGGAACGGTTCCATCGGCAGGCATTCAGACGGATGAAGAAATAAATCTCTAAAAAAGTAGAGATAAAACTATTTAATATGTATTTATGTGACTTTTGGTCACATTAATAGGGTCGCGAAGATATTTTTAATAATATTTTCGCGATTTTATTTTGTCCTTTCCTTTATTTGTTGTACTTTTGCACTTTGGAAAATAATAATATAATATAATAAGGTATGTACAGAAGTAATACGTGTGGAGAGTTACGTCTCTCTGATGCCGGCAAGAAAGTGACACTTGCCGGTTGGATACAGCGCTCAAGAAAGATGGGTGGTATGACATTCGTCGATCTGCGCGACCGTTATGGTATCACACAGTTGGTTTTCAATGAGGCTGATAACAAAGACTTGTGTGATGCAGCTAACAAGCTAGGTCGTGAATTCTGCATTCAAATAAAGGGTGTAGTAAGTGAACGACAGAGCAAGAATCCTAAAATGGATACTGGTGACATCGAAATCCTGGTGAAGGAACTCAATGTCCTCTCTCAGAGTCAGACCCCTCCTTTCACTATCGAAGATAATACTGATGGTGGTGATGATATCCGTATGAAGTATCGTTATCTTGATTTGCGTCGTCCTGCAGTGCGCAAAAATATGGAGTTGCGTCATCGTATGTGCATCTTGATTCGTAACTTCCTAGATGCACAGAACTTCATGGAGGTTGAAACTCCTATTCTTATTGGTAGTACCCCAGAGGGAGCCCGCGACTTTGTTGTTCCTTCCCGTATGAATCCAGGTCAGTTCTACGCTCTTCCACAGAGTCCTCAGACTTTAAAGCAGCTCTTGATGGTTGCTGGCTTCGACCGCTATTTCCAGATTGCCAAGTGCTTCCGTGATGAGGATCTTCGTGCTGACCGTCAGCCAGAGTTTACACAGATTGACTGTGAAATGAGTTTTGTTGATCAGGATGATGTCATTAACCTTTTCGAGGAAATGGCTCGCCATTTGTTTAAGGAGATTCGTGGTGTAGAACTTCCTAAGTTGGAGCAGATGACCTGGCACGATGCTATGCGCCGTTTCGGTAGCGATAAGCCAGACTTGCGCTTCGGTATGGAATTTGTTGAGTTGAAAGATGCTTTCACAGGTAAGGGTAATTTCTCTGTATTCGATGAGGCTAAGTATATTGGCGGTATCTGTGTTCCAGGCTGTGCTGATTATAGCCGTAAGCAGTTGAACGAATTGACCGATTTTGTTAAGCGTCCTCAGGTCGGTGCCAAAGGATTGGTATATATCAAGTATAATGCTGATGGTACTGTAAAGAGTAGCATAGATAAGTTCTATTCTCCAGAGGAACTTGCTGAAATCAAGACCGTAATGGGAGCCAAGGATGGTGACCTTGTTTTGATTTTGAGCGGTGATAATGCTAACAAGACACGTATTCAGCTTTGCTCTTTGCGTTTGGAAATGGGTGATCGTCTTGGTCTTCGTGATAAGAACGTATTCAAGTGTCTTTGGATTATTGACTTCCCTCTCTTTGAGTGGAGCGATGAGGAGCAGCGCCTGATGGCTACGCACCATCCATTCACTATGCCAAATCCTGATGATATCCCATTGCTCGATGAGCATCCTGAGCTGGTTCGTGCCAAGGCATACGACTTTGTTTGCAATGGTATCGAAGTAGGTGGAGGTTCTCTCCGTATCCATGATACTCAGTTGCAGGAGAAGATGTTCGAGGTTCTCGGCTTTACTCCAGAGCGTGCTGAGGCCCAGTTCGGTTTCTTGATGAATGCTTTCAAGTATGGTGCACCACCTCACGCAGGTCTTGCTTTCGGTTTGGACCGTTTCGTCAGCATTATGGCTGGTCTCGACAGTATTCGCGATTGTATTGCCTTCCCAAAGAACAACTCTGGTCGAGATGTTATGCTCGATGCTCCTTCTGAACTTGACCCTAAGCAGTTGGATGAATTGGAGATCAAACTTGATTTGAAGGCTGAATAAAAATAGAGAAACGAAGGTATTCACTCCATAAAAGAGTATGCGTAAAATGCCTTGAGAAAAATTCAATGATTTATAATAAGTAATTGATTTTTAGTAAATAAAGTGCTGCGCTTCTTGACGTAAATCAAGAAATGCAGCACTTTTGTTTATAAGTAGTAGTTTTTTCTATTTTTCTAACACTATTTCGAAATAAAAGTTATAAATTTGCAGCAGATATTAAGGTTGAGCTGACGAAATGAGGCTCAATAGAATCATAAAATTCTTAAAACATGGTAGAAAAGAAAGCGACAACTAAGACTGCTGCAAAGAAGCCAGCAGCAAAGAAGGCTCCAGTAGCAAAGAAGGCTCCAGTAGCAAAGAAGGCTCCTGCAGCAAAGAAGGACGTTCTTTACTTGAACGCAGAGAACGCAGGTTTTAGAGCTGGTGATGTATATCAGGCATTGGCAGCTTCAGAAAAGGCTCTCACAGTAGCAGAAATTGCTAAGGCTGCTAAGATCAGTACAGAGGATGTAATCCTTGGTATCGGTTGGCTCTTCAAAGAGGGTAAGATTAAAGATGAGGACAACAAGGTTGCTCTCGCTTAAATAAGGTTTATTTTTCAAAGAGCCGCGGTTGCTTGTAAGTGAGTAACCGCGGTTTTTTCTTTTTGTGTCTTCTCTCTTGAAAGAGGACGAATGTTATGATTATTATATGAAACTTGATCAGGAGATATTCAATGTTCTTTTGGCTGCGGGTGCAAAAGGGTTGAAAGTAGAAAAAATAGCTCGTCATGTATATAATTCCTGTAATTCGATTTTTACACCTCTGAATTACAAGGATGTTCATAGCTATGTTACGCAATATCTCACCAGATGCGCTAAAGACCCACAATCGCTTATAGAAAAAGGTAAGGGGTATGGTGTATATCATGTTAATATTGATTCAAAGGCAGTACAGCAACTGATGCTCAATTTTTCTTCTTCTTCTGTATTAGAAAATAGTAATGAAGAAGAGAGTAAGGCTGATGATAGTGCTCCTCAAAGTCTTTTTGATGAGAATATGTTCTAAATTATTTTTTTTATGAGGGGAATGTTGTAGTATGTTCGTATAATATATGTAGACTTTATAAAAACTGATAAAAGTTAAACAATAAACATATAAACGAATAAACTATGGCTAGTAGATATTTATTAGGTTTTGACGTAGGCTCAAGTTCTGTAAAGGCTTCGCTTACTGATGTTGACAATGGAAAAATCGTAGCTTCTGCATTCTATCCGGATCATGAAGCACCCATTATGGCTGTAAAGACCGGTTGGGCAGAGCAGGATCCTCAGATGTGGTGGGATAATGCTAAGCTGGCGCTCAGGAAAATCATGGCAGAATCTGGTGCCAAGGGTGAAGATATCCTTGCTATTGGTATCTCGTACCAGATGCATGGCTTGGTTTGTGTTGATAAGAATCAGCAAGTTTTGCGTCCTAGTATCATTTGGTGCGACTCTCGTGCCGTACCTTATGGCGAGAAGGCTTTTCATGATTTAGGTGAGGACTTCTGCTTGCGTAATCTGCTCAATTCTCCTGGAAACTTTACTGCATCTAAACTTGCTTGGGTAAAGGATAATGAACCGGAACTGTTTGATAAGATAGATAAGATTATGCTTCCTGGTGATTATCTGGCAATGAAACTTTCAGGTGAAGTTAAGACTACTATCAGTGGTCTTTCTGAAGGTATGATGTGGGACTTCAACCAGAAAAAGCCTGCTAAATTCCTGCTTGATTACTTTGGCTTCGATGAAAGCATTCTGGCTGATATTGTTCCTACATTCTCTGTACAGAGTGTAGTAAGTAAAGCGGCAGCTGAAGAACTTGGTCTGAAAGAAGGTACACCAATATCTTATCGTGCGGGTGACCAGCCAAATAATGCTGTGAGTCTGAATGTGTTCAATCCGGGTGAAATTGCAAGTACTGCAGGTACATCAGGAGTTGTATATGGTGTATTGGGTGATGTTAACTATGATCCAAAGAGCCGTGTCAATACTTTTGCTCATGCTAATTATACTACAGACCTTGACCGTCTTGGTGTATTGTTGTGTATCAATGGAACTGGTATCTTGAATGCGTGGGTTCATCGAAATATCACTCAAAATGTAAGCTATGCGGATATGAATGATCTTGCAGCTTCTGTGCCAATAGGTAGTGATGGTGTTAAGATTATCCCATTTGGTAATGGAGCTGAGCGTGTATTAGAGAATAAGGAAGTTGGTTGTTCTATTCGTGGCATCAGCTTTAATAAGCATAATCGTGCTCATATTGTTCGTGCAGCACAAGAGGGTATCGTCTTCAGTTTCTGCTATGGAATGGAAATCATGCAGCAGATGGGTATGGATATCAAGAATATTCATGCAGGTAAGGCTAATATGTTCCTCAGTCCGTTGTTCCGTGATACGTTGGCGGGTGTGAGTGGTGCTACTATCGAACTTTATGAGACAGATGGTAGTGCAGGTGCTGCTAAGGGTGCTGGTATTGGTGCCGGTATCTATAAGGATCATAATGAGGCTTTTGCTTCATTGAAGAAACTTGCAGTCATAGATCCTGATGAGGCTAACCGTTCTGCTTATCTCGAGGCTTATTCTGCATGGAAAGAAGAGGTGAAAAAACTTTAAACGTTTGTAATTTACTTTAGACAAACTTTTTTTATAATATCAGATAAAGGGTGGGAGAAGTCTCACCCTTTATTTTTCCCCCGATTCTTTTGACTGTTGGGGGAGCTTCCGTCTTATTTAAAGATTGGATTTAAATATCTGTAGTTGATGTTTCTGAGTATCTTTATATCCTGGATACTATTGTTTTTGAATTCTAAAACTAATGAAAACTTCATCTGAAGGTGAACAGGGACAAGACAGTTGTGTC
>ULUS01038810.1_pt1 | contig 22042 bp, 19 predicted proteins | sample 1958761 | NCBI WGS metagenome assembly ULUS01 (sample SAMEA4835767, study PRJEB28245) | human gut metagenome | biome: gut microbiome; material: fecal sample | place: Denmark | collected 2008
GAACTATGTATAAGATTCAAGCAAACCAATCAGGCACTCGCTCCATCGAAGTGAGCGACCTCCATTTAGAGACTATCGACAAGTACCAACTTCTTCGCAACCTCGTTGACAGCAATGGCATCATCGACGAGGAAGTGCTCGACAAGTTGAAGTTCAACGTACGCTCCCTCCTGGAGTCATCTTCTTGCCAAGACAAGAACTTACTCGACCTCTGCCTGGACGTGATCTACAACAACAATATGAAGGCGCTCGGACTCCACAACCTCGTATTGCTCTATGTAGATTGGAAGGACAAGAAGGAAGCTGAGGCTGCTGAGACAGCCGAACCTGATGCAGTGAATGACTAATTGACGATTGATGGATTATAAATTAACAGATTTTCTCCCCACTACCAAGAAGGAATGTGAGCTGAGAGGATGGGACCAGTTGGACATCATCCTCTTCTCAGGCGATGCCTACATCGACCATCCAGCCTTCGGTCCTGCCGTGCTTGGCAGAACCTTGGAGGCGCATGGCTACAAGGTGGCTATCGTTCCGCAACCCGACTGGCATGGCGACTTCCGTGACTTCAAGAAGTTAGGCAGACCTCGCCTCTTCTTCGGCGTGTCGCCAGGAGCCATGGACTCCATGGTGAACCGCTACACCGCCAATCGCCGTATGCGAAGCGAGGATGCCTTCAGCCCCGACTCTCGCCACGACATGCGTCCCGACTACCCTTCCATCGTCTATACCCAGATACTGAAGAAGCTCTATCCCGACGTACCTGTGGCACTCGGAGGCATCGAGGCTTCCATGCGCCGCATCAGTCATTACGACTATTGGCAGGACAAGCTCAAGAAGTGCATCCTCTGCGAGTCGGGAGCCGACTTGATATTGTATGGCATGGGCGAAAAATCCATCATCCAGTTGGCTGAGGAACTCGACAACGGCAAGAAGATAGAGGAAATCCGAGAGATGCCCCAGACAGTATTCCTCTGTAAGGAGGAAGAGATTCCTGGCGGTTACAAGGGCGATGACATCATCTTGCATAGCCATGAGGAGTGCTTGCACAACAAGAAGGGACAAGCCGAGAACGTGCGCCACTTGGAGGAAGAATCCAACAAGGTTCATGCCCAGCGCATGATTCAGGCGGTCGATAACAAGGTAGTGGTCGTCAATCCTCCTTATCCTACGATGACCACCGAGGAGCTAGATGCGTCGTTCGACCTTCCATACACCCGATTGCCACACCCGAAATATAAGGGAAAGACGATACCAGCCTACGAGATGATCAAGTTCTCCGTCAATATCCACCGAGGTTGCTTCGGCGGTTGCTCCTTCTGCACCATCTCAGCCCACCAAGGCAAGTTTGTGGTATGTCGAAGCAAGGAGAGTATCCTCAAAGAGGTGAAGAAAATCATCCAGATGCCCGACTTCAAGGGTTACCTAAGCGACTTGGGCGGTCCTTCTGCCAACATGTATGGCATGGGCGGCAAGAACAAGAAGGCATGCGAGCACTGCAAGCGTCCTTCCTGCGTGAACCCACAAATCTGTCCGAACCTCAACACCGACCACAGCAAGTTGCTCGAAATCTACCATGCCGTGGATGCACTTCCTGGCATCAAGAAGAGCTTCATCGGAAGTGGTGTGCGATACGACCTTCTCTTGCACAAGAGCAAGGACGAGAAGAGCAACGAGGCGGCTCGCCAATACACACGTGAGTTGATTACCAAGCACGTGAGCGGTCGCTTGAAGGTTGCCCCAGAGCATACTAGCGACAAGGTGCTGAAGCTGATGCGTAAGCCATCGTTCGAACAGTTCTACGAGTTCAAGCGCATCTTCGACAAGATCAACAAGGAAGAGGGCCTCAACCAGCAAATCATCCCATACTTCATCAGCAGCCATCCCGGTTGCCACGAGGAAGATATGGCAGAGCTGGCGGTCATCACCAAGGGTCTCGACTTCCATTTGGAACAGGTGCAGGACTTCACGCCTACCCCAATGACCATCTCGACCGAGACGTGGTACACGGGCTACGATCCATACACCTTGGAGCCCGTGTTCAGTGCCAAGACCCCGAAGGAGAAACTAGCCCAGCGCATGTTCTTCTTCTGGTATAAGCCTGAGGAGCGTCGTGCCATCGAGAGCGAGTTGAGGAAGATAGGCAGAAGCGACCTGATAGCCAAGCTCTACGACAAAGCCAGTTATGGGAAGCCACATGGCAAAGCGCATTACGATGACAAAGCCATCGGCTCCACCTACGACAACCCTGGCGTGGGAAGAGGTGCCAGAGGCAGAAACGCCGACAATGGCAGAGGCAGAAATCGTGGTGCAGAAAAGCCGTCACGTGGTCAGAGAGGTCCGAACTCTTATCAGCCTAAGGGCTATGGCAACGTAGGTTGCTATGATGAGGAGAAATACCTCAACGACGGCAAGCCGCTCAACCAAAGAGATATGGCAAGGATGAGTCCTAGAGAACTGGCGAAGCTGACAAAGGCGCAGTTGAAAGCCGACAAGGGTTCGGGCTTCTTCAAGGACAAAAAGAAGAAGAGCTTCAACCCTAACTTCGATTCCGACAATCATAGAAAACAAAGAAACGAACCGAAGCAGCAACGAAATTGGAGCAATGGTCAGCCTGCCAATCGCAACAACAAGCGTAAGAGATAAGAGAGAAAGAGTTTGTCGCAACGCAGAATTTGTGACAAACTCTTTTTCTTCATACCAGTGTCCTTGCAGTTTACTTGCGTTATCTTCCTTGATTACGATTGCAAAGGTACAGCAAATTTTCCGTATCACCAAATTTCAGCGTGTGATAAGGGAAAAATGATTATCTCACTCTGCAAACTCGGATTCCGATTTGGCTCGGATGCTTCGACATGTAAGTCCTCAATGTCATAGGCTCATCAATCACTTTCTTGTGAATGCTGCTGGCATTGAGTAGATGCAAGCCATCTGAATGCCAAGAGGCTATGCCGATATGGGTGGTATCGAGTCCCTTCTTATTGGTGATGATGACGATGATGTCGCCATCCAGGATGGTCTTGCGAAAGAGGCTGTTGTTGGCTATCTTTGTCTTGGGAATATAGCGATAACTCTTGCCGTTGATGCTATTCTCCAATGCCTTGATTCCCTTCAGGCGTACAGCATTGCCATTGAGCATCTTGTAACTGCTCTGATGCGTGGTCATCCAATTCACGTTGATATGTTGCACCGACGTGAAAGGTGGATTTACCTGAATGTCAGTCACAATACCCTCCTCCACATTGTCATTGATCCAAGCGGTAAAATAATGTTGGCGCTTCTCGTAAGCCACGTCACCACCGATATATCTCACGTGCTTCAGTTGCTCACAATAGTCAGCGAAAGTATATTTCTTGCTCTCGGCGCATCTCGTCAACGCCACCACCATCTCAACGTATGTCGTGCAATCCAGTTGGGTGGTATTGATGACCAATCGCTCATCTTTCGCCGCATCCAAGGTGCCTGCCACATAAGGCACGCCCAGGAATTTCTTGCCAAAATAGAGCATCCAAATCTTTGGCTTCGTCTTTAGGCGCGAAGCCTCCTTCAACAAAGTCACAATCTTGACACTATCTTGCTTCTTATACGTAGAATAGGCAGAGCGAGCCGATGCTGTTCCACCCAAAAGCAGCATACCCAAACAAGCGATAAAAGCTATTTTACTCAATCTTCTCATCGTTTCTTATCATTGATTTCTCTTCTTACCAAAGTTCACACCGACATAAATGTTGAGCGAACCAAACCAGTTGTTGGTAGAAAATTGCTCTTTCTTATAGTTATAGGAGTGAATCACCGTACTGGCACCAGCATACCACTTCGTATTATTCCAAACAACACCGAAACGACCGATGCCATCCAAGTTGAAGTTCTTGAAACTGAAATCCTTGAACCTCAGATGCGAATGACTGCCATCCGTATCAGAGTTCGACTGGTTGTAAGCCAAGCCTGCCGACAAGGAAGCATTGAAGAGCCAATTCTTCGCAAACACCCAGTTGTAGGCATACCCACAAGATGCCGATACATCGAAGTAATTGATTTCCGAGAACTTCAAGTCAGGGTCGATTCTGGATTCGCCATTCTCTTTCTTTCCCAATCTTTGGTCTAGGATACTACCCAGTTCATCCCAATCCACCTTCAGGTTATGCTCCGTATATCCGATACCCAGAAGCATAGAGCCTGCGCTTTTCCTTTGTACCGTACTCTGAGAGTAAGCCGCTGGATATGAGAACTTCCGATGATTAAAGATGTAGTAAAGGTTGAGACCCTTGATGCTCGCCTTGAAGCCCTCGAAAGGCACATTGCGCAAGGAGGAATAATCAGCATCGTCCAACCCATTCATCCTGTTGATGTGATAGTCATTGCCGGTCTGTCGCCAATACAAGTCGATGCCCAGCATACTGCTATAGAGACTCAAGTCGAACTCTTTCTTGCTAGAATGGTCTGACTTAAAACTGATGTGCTTCAAGTCGAGCGTATAACCTAGGAACACCCATCGCCATCCCACATACGGACCGAGACGGAAGGTTGGGTCTGGAGCAAAAACTATCTTCTGTCCATCCTTGCTCGACAAGGTATATTGCTCGTAGGTGTTAGTGTTTTGCAGCATCACGGTGTAGTTGTAATGCTGCAGCTCCACATAGTTGGTGTCGATGGTGCTAAACTCCCGGAAGAATCGGGTGAACACAGCGCCCACTCGATGAAAGAAAGTCTTCTTGTGCCTAGCCCTCGTCAAGCTATCAGCGGAAGAGCCTTGAAATATGGTCTTATTGAAAAGCGTACTGAATCTTATCGTATCACCACTCGCATCCTCCGCAGCACTGACGGGTGCCACGAAGCAAGAAAGCAAACATACGGATAATATCATCCTTTTCTTCATCTATATCTATTTCTCTTTTGGTTGTTTTTGTCTTATTCCCTAGGAAGAATCATCCTCTCCAAGAATGATAAATGACTCGTGAAAGATTAATTTTTCCAGAGTATTCTGTCCAAAACCCAGTTGGTTGGCGTGGCTGAAATCGCCGTACATGAACAGGTGCCAATGCCCTGCAAGTCTTCTATCACATTCTTGATGATAGGAAGCTGGACGTATGGTGGATTCGGCACAACGATCTCGCGGTGTCCCTCACTATTGATCAAGATGATTGGGTCGTAATTAAAGACGGAGAAGGACAACGAACCCTTGTCACCGATGACCTCGATGCGGTCTTCCTTGGCACTCTCATGCCCCACGAAGCACCAGCTACCACTGCCCGGTATGCCACTCTCAAAATAGAAACATGCCGAAAGGGTATCCTCCGCTCCATACAGATGAGCACGATTGGCTGGATAGCCATGCGCACGAGTGATGACACCAAACAAGTCTTGCAAGAGGTCTATCTGGTGAGGAGCTAAATCGTAGAAGTAGCCACCACCCGATATATCCGGTTGCAAACGCCAAGGCATCTCCTTGCCGCTGGTATAGTCCAAGTCACGAGGTGGCACAGAGAAACGTACCTGCACATTGATGACCTCGCCTATACCTCCACTTTGGATAATCTCCTTAACCTTTTGGAAATAAGGCAAATATCGACGATAGTAAGCCACGAAGCAAGGCACACCCGTCTGCTCGCTTACACGGTTGATGCGGATGCACTCATTGTAGCTAGCAGCCAATGGTTTCTCTACATAGACAGGCTTGCCAGCCTTCATCGACATGATGGCGAAAGTGGCATGAGAAGACGGAGGAGTGGCGATATAGACGGCGTTGACGTCAGGATCATCTATGAGTTCCTGGGCATCCGTGTACCATTTGCGGATGTGATGACGCTCCGCATAGCTGCGAGCCTTGTCCTCACTTCGGCTCATCACTGCCACGACCTTCGAACCTGCCACCTCATTGAAAGCAGGTCCCGACTTCTTCTCGGTCACCTCACCGCAACCGATAAATCCCCACTTGATTTCTTTCATTGTTGATTATATTAAATCGTCTTTACCTTATTATACATGTCAGCAAAACGAATGCTGAGCATCATTCCTCTGCTATCGACTTATTGATTTGGTCGATATAGTCCAAGACCTCATCCCTGCCCATCTTCTTCTCACTACTGGTGATGAAATAAGGTGGCAGTTCTTCCCAGCGGTCTTCCAGCGCCTTCATCCACTTCTCGGCGTTCATACGAGCCTTCACCGGACCGAGCTTGTCTGCCTTGGTGAAAACGATGCAGAACGGGATGTTGCTCTCGCCCAACCAATCGACAAACTCACGGTCTATCTTCTGTTGGTCGTGGCGCACGTCGATGAGTACGAAGACATTAGCCAACTGTGGGCGCTGCAAGATGTAGCTGGATATCATCTGCTCCAACTGCTTCTGCACCGTCTTCGAGCGCTTGGCAAATCCATAGCCAGGCAAGTCAACCAAATACCACTCATTATTGATGATGAAGTGATTGATCAGCAACGTCTTACCCGGTGTGGCTGAAGTTTTAGCCAAACCCTTATGGTTGCAAAGCATATTGATGAGGCTAGACTTTCCCACATTGCTTCGTCCGATAAAAGCATACTCAAGTTTATTGTCCTTAGGACACATGCTCACACGTGGAGCCGATATTGTAAATTCCGATTTCTTGATTTCCATCGCTATTTTAATTAAGAATTATCCTTCAATTTCCGCCAGTTCCAGCCAGCGCATTTCCTTCTCATCGAGTTCATCCTTGATGAGAGGCAAGCGCTTGCTTTTCTCCGTCAGTTCATCCACACTCAGTGTGCCGCTACATAGAGCTTCTTCCAGTTGCTTCTGCTCTGCCTCCAAGGCTTCGATCTCTTTAGCAAGTTGCTCATACTCACGCTTTTCCTTGTAGGTCATCTTGCGTTTGTTCTCGAAAGAAGCATCTCGCTTGGCGGTTCCTGCGGCATTGTTTTCCGTCTTGGCAGGAGCATTGGCAGCAGACTTGCCCTTGGCAGAAGTTTCTTCCTCCTTGGTCTGAAGGCGGCTCCACTCACGATATTGCGTGTAGTTGCCAGGGAAGTCTTGTATCTCGCCCTCCCCCTTGAAGACCAGCAAGTGATCGACCACCTTGTCCATGAAATAGCGGTCGTGACTCACGACGATGACGCAACCAGCGAAATCCTGCAGATATTCCTCCAACACCTGTAAGGTTTGGATGTCGAGGTCGTTGGTAGGCTCGTCCAGCACCAGGAAGTTAGGATTGCGCATCAATACCGTGCAAAGGTAGAGCTTGCGCTTCTCGCCTCCACTCAACTTATATACGTAATTGTGTTGCTCCTCTGGCGTGAAGAGGAAGAACTGCAAGAACTGCGATGCCGTCATGTGCTTGCCACCGCCCAAGTCGATATAGTCGGCTATCTCCGTAATGACATCTATCACCTTCTGGTCTTCACGGAACTTCAACCCCTCCTGCGAGAAGTAGCCAAAGCGTACCGTCTCACCAATGTCGAACTTGCCCGAATCGGGCTGCACCTCTCCCAAGAGCATCTTGATGAAGGTGGATTTTCCAGCACCATTGTTACCCACGATGCCCATCTTCTCGAATCGGGCAAAGTTGTAATAGAAGTTATCGAGAATCACCTTCTTCTGTCCTCGGTCATCAAAAGCCTTGCTGACATACTGGCACTCAAAGATTTTGCTGCCGATATAGACGGTGGATGCCTTCAGTCTCACCTGGCGGTCCTCGATGCGCTGCTTAGCCACCTTCTCCAGTTCGTAAAAGGCCTCCTCACGATAGCGAGCCTTGTGACCACGAGCCTGAGGTTGACGGCGCATCCAGTCCAACTCCCTGCGATAGAGGTTCTTGGAGTGCTGAATCTCGGCACGAAGGTTGTCCATTCTCTCCTGGCGTTTCTCCAAGTAGTACGCATAGTTGCCACGATATGTGTAGATGGTCTTGTCGTCCAGTTCGAGGATGACATTGCAAACCTTGTCGAGGAAGAAGCGGTCGTGCGTCACCATGAAGATGGTCTTGTTGCCACGGTTCAGATAACCCTCCAGCCACTCTATCATCTCCAGATCGAGGTGGTTGGTTGGCTCATCGAGCATCAAGAAGTCAGGTTCCTCTATCAAGACATTCGCCAAGGCGACACGTTTCTGCTGACCACCGCTGAGCTGTCCCATCGGCTGATTTAAGTCCATGATGTGCAACTGGGTGAGGATTTGTTTCGCCTTCAAGAGCTTTTCCTCATCGCCTTGATGATTGAAGCAGGCATCGAGTACACTTTCCTCTGGGTCAAACTTAGGAGACTGTTCCAAGTAGCCCACCTTCAAGTCACGGCGATAGATGATATCACCGCTCTCATGCCCCTCCTTGTCCATCATGACAGACATCAAGGTTGACTTGCCCGTACCATTGCGAGCTACCAGTCCCACCTTCTGTCCTTCGGCGATAGAAAAGGAGATGTTATCAAAAAGAACCTGTGCTCCAAAGCGCTTTGTCAGGTTCTGAACGTCCAAATAGGGTATCTGATTTGCCATTTTTACATTTTTTGTTTGCAAAGTTAGCAAAAAAATTTGGTAGAAAAGAAAAAATTAAGTATCTTTGCACACGAAATTTAATTCAACCCCGTGTTTCAGTTCTTGAAACACCTTATATTTCAACAAGAAACATATACAATATATAATTATTAAATAATGTATAGCAAAGACGATTTATCATCTAGGAATGTCGCAACATTGAAAGACATTGCCAAGGAAATAGGCGCAAAGATAAAGTCTAGCGACAACAAGGAGACCATCATTTATGCCATCCTTGATGCCCAGGCTGAGCAAACTGCGCAACCTACCAAGAGAAAGCGTGTCCGCATTTCCAAGAAAGAGGACAAGGTATATTCCGTCAAAGGTAAGGATGGCGAGAATTATGACGTGATGAAGAATCAGGCCACTGGTCCTAACCTCCCTCAAGAGACTAGCCTCTTCAAGGAGACCCCCGTGACCGATGCGAATGCGCCAGAGACACCACAGGTGGAAGAAGCACCTGCAACCACTGAAGAAAGCAAAACCTCCAAGAAAAAGTCTGCCGCTTCCAAGAAGAAAGCTGAGGAAGCAACACCTGCAGAGAGCAACAGCCCTGAGCCTGCACCTGTCGTCACCAAGCACAGAGGCAGAAAGAGCAAGGCTGAGCTAGAGGCTATCGCTGCAGCCAAGGCAGCTGAACTCAAGAGACAGCACGAGGAAAAGCTCGCCGCTCAGAATGCAGCCGCACAAGAACAAGCAGCACTTGCTGAGGCCCAAGAGCCTGTTCCTGCCGATGGAGCAGCACCAGCCGCCAATGAGGAAGCTAACGATGCCAACGCAGAGAAAGGAGCTTTCATCCCTGAGGCACAGTTCCAGACAGCGTCGGAAGGCAGCAGCGAGGGCAACCAAGAACTCATCGCCCAGTTGCAAGCAAAGATGAATGCTCAGAACAGCGAGAAGCCTGCTGACAATCACGCAGAGAATGCATACGCCAATCCAAGCCAGAACAGCAACGTTTGGGAAGGCGACCCAGGAGACGGAACAGACTTCATCCCAGTCATCGACCTGCCGATAGAAGACCAGGCTGCCATGCCTACCTACGATATTTTCGATCGTCCTACCAGCACTCCTGCTAGCGCTCCACGCCAGCAAGTAGTCGCTCAGCCAACTGCTCCTGCAGAGCCTGAATACGACTTCAGCAACATCATCACCTCCAACGGTGTACTCGAAGTAATGCCTGATGGCTACGGTTTCTTGCGCAGCAGTGACTACAACTACCTCTCATCTCCTGATGATGTGTATGTAGCTGCCAACTTGGTGAAGCGTTATGGTCTGAAGACGGGCGACGTAGTGGAATGCAATGTTCGTCCTCCACACGATGGCGAGAAGTACTTCCCTATGACGGGTGTCATCAAGATCAATGGTCGTAATCCATCCGAGGTACGCGACCGTGTTCCTTTCGAGCACCTCACCCCACTCTTCCCAGACGAGAAGTTCACGCTCTGCGGCGACCGTGCCACAACCAACTTGAGCACCCGCATCGTCGATTTGTTCTCTCCTATCGGTAAGGGGCAGCGTGCCTTGATCGTGGCTCAACCTAAGACTGGTAAGACCATCTTGATGAAGGACATCGCCAATGCCATCGCTGCCAACCACCCAGAGGCATACCTCATGATGCTACTCATCGATGAGCGTCCTGAGGAGGTGACCGACATGGCTCGCACCGTCAACGCAGAGGTCATCGCCTCTACATTCGATGAGCCAGCAGAACGCCATGTCAAGATTGCCGGCATCGTATTGGAAAAGGCAAAGCGTATGGTAGAATGTGGTCACGACGTGGTCATCTTCTTGGATTCCATCACTCGTTTGGCTCGTGCCTACAACACCGTGGCTCCAGCATCAGGTAAGGTGTTGACCGGTGGTGTCGATGCCAACGCCCTTCAGAAGCCAAAGCGTTTCTTCGGTGCGGCACGTAACATCGAGGGAGGTGGTTCGCTCACCATCATCGCCACCGCATTGATTGATACCGGTAGCAAGATGGATGAGGTCATCTTCGAGGAGTTCAAGGGTACGGGAAACATGGAGTTGCAGCTCGATCGCTCACTCAGCAACAAGCGCATCTTCCCTGCAGTCAACTTGGTGGCTTCTTCTACTCGTCGCGACGATCTCCTGCAAGACAAGACGACCCTCGACCGCATGTGGATTCTCCGCAAGTATATCTCCGACATGAATCCTATCGAGGCGATGAACACTATCCATACCAGCATGCAGCGTACTCGTGACAACGATGAGTTCTTGCTGTCAATGAACTCATAAGCCTAGAGACGAGACATCAAACATAGAAAAACTAAGAAAGGCTGTTAGCATGGATTGCTAGTAGCCTTTCTCTATATACGAACGAATCAAAAAAACTAAATCAGATGAAAAGAAACTTCATGATGGGCTTAGCCCTACTGTTGGGCATGACATTTTCAGCCCCTATTGCTTCTCTAGCCAAAGGCAATCATTCCTGCAAAGCCAACAACTCTGCCCAAGGCTATTACACCCAGTATTATGGCAACAAGCCAGAACTCATCAAAGCTGCCAAGGATTGGTATGCCAAGGGAGAATGGCGCAATGGTTTCGACAAGGCTGATGCACACAGCAGTGTCAACCTCGTAAATTTCTACTTGCAGTATCAGAAGAACCCAAAGCAGTGGAAGGCACTCTTCGACTTCATCGCCAAGACCGACCTTCTCACCATCGCCAAGGGCAAGCACAAGATTCCAGGCTGCAACCTGACGGTGAGCGTGGAGGACAGCGAGAACGAGCCGCTCGAAAAGCGAGGCAGCGAAAGCCATTATCATCACATCGACTTCCAGTATGTGGTGAAAGGCACAGAGCGTTTTGGTGTCATCGACCACTATACCAGCAAGCCCAACTGCAAGTATCGCCCTGATGTCATCCACTACGACTACGACAAGAGCCGCACTCGCTTCTATGACAGCACTCCAGGCGAGTTCTTCATCTTCTTCCCTGGCGACTGGCACATTGCCAAGGTAGCGAATGACACTGACAACCAAGTGATCAGAGTGATTGTTATCAAGGTGGATTATCAAGACTAACCTTGGCTACAATCATCCATTGCATGAGGTCAAGTTTTACGCTTCTCTAGGCTTGATTGGCACCACCTCACCCTTGCGATTATAACAAGTAATCGTCACAGGAGTGTTTGCCAAGGCACGCTTGATGTCAACATTCGGAATAAATATGACCCGGCGGGAGGTGATGAGAGAATCATCAGCTTTCGTCGGATTTTTAAAGCTAGCCCCTCTCACTCCGAAGCGCAGATTTCCCAAGCCTGGCAACGATACGCAATGACCTTCCGTCACCCACGTCTTGATGACCTCCCCTATGCCATACCAACTGGCTTGCAGAATGGGCTTAGGCAGTCCTGTCATGAGAGCAGCTTGTTGCATGACCTTGTCTGCATCCAGCAAGTTGTAGTTACTCGTTTGCATCACGTATGCAAACTCTTCCTTTCCTTTTTCAAACGAGATATTTCTCTCGACAGCTTTTACTTGTATTCCCATAGTAATTGAATTTTTATCTGCTGCAAAGATACAAACCTTCTTTCGATTCACCAAGGTTTGTCACGCTAGTCGGGAGAAAAAACGTCGGGAGGTTTTTGAAATTTCCTCGGGAGGTTTTTGAAAAAACGTCGGGAGGTTTTTCTGAAAGCCTACCGACGTTTATTAGAATGCCTTGTTAGGGAAATCCCAAGGCCTACCGATTTTAATGAAGTATTATCTTTATCAACTTGTCCATATAGTTGACATCATCCTTGAACAGCACATGGTTATCTGTAAACTCTTTAGCAGCAAAAGGCTCTTTTGCCCAAAAATCCACTTGCTGCATGGCAGTATTGCTGATGATACAAGCATGCCTGGTTAAAATCAACTGTAGGCATCGTTGGTATTACAATCTTTTCGTAATCAATTTCATTAGTTGGCAAACCTTCGTCTTCGAGATATGACTTGAATGCTTCCATATAGTCGGCACGCACGCCAAAAATATTGAGTGTCTCGATTGCAGACAAGCCTTTTGGAATCGTAGTTTCTTGATAACAAGCATCCAGCATTTTACTGCGTTTCAAGGAATATTTATAACCTTTCAAGCGCACGCCTCTTCCGAAGAGCTGAATCACCTCTGAGCCTTCGCTTCTACCCACGTTCATCAAGCCCATGGCTGAAACTCGCCAACTGCTCCATCCCTCGGTAAACTTCTTGGAACCTATCAAGATATTGATGGTAGAATCTTGCGAGTTAATAGTAGCGAACAGGCTAGCTGTGCCAAATGCCTTTACCTCACAAAGAAAACCAGCAGTTTGCAATAACTTTCCCAACTCCTTGGCATCGCCCACACTGATGACACCAAAGTAAGGGGCGTTGCCCACACGAAGACCGATTTCCTCAGCACCACCTTTTTGGATGTCGATATGCAACTGCGCGCCCGATATTTTGGAGTGAAAGAGTGCCGACAAGATACCATCGTAAATGTCATCAGCAAACTTTTGCTTGTCGTCTTCCACAAGATAGCCGTGCTTGAGTTCTTGGAAAGAGTTACCAAAGACAGAATAACCATTCTTGGTTTTCAATCCGTCATAAGCGAGATGGCGAAATTATTAGGTCACAAAATGCCGATATTACAGAAAATTGTTGTAATTTTGCGGTATCACTGGGAGGAGGTGGGTATGTAACAAAAGGAATTCAACTATTGCAAACAATGCAACAGTTGATTACGTAATAAAAAATTAAAGAAAGCAAAGAAACATGGCAGAACATTTTACAACAAACGGCAACAGCAAGGAGGAGAAATATGCAACTCTCCTCCCCCAACTCAAATCTCTCATCGAAGCAGAGGATGACGTGATTGCAAATATGGCAAATGTGGCAGCTTGCATCATGGAGACCTTCCACTTCTGGTGGGTGGGCTTCTATCGAGTTATCGACAACACATTGGTGCTAGGTCCTTTCCAAGGTCCTCTGGCTTGTACTCGCATCAAACGAGGGAAAGGGGTTTGCGGAACTGCTTGGGACAAAGCCCAAACGATTGTCGTAGAAGATGTGGAACAATTTCCAGGACACATCGCTTGCAGCAGTGCTTCACGTTCGGAAATCGTAGTGCCTATCTTCGACCGAGACAACAATGTTGTTGCCGTATTGGATATTGACAGTGAATATCTCAACACCTTCGATTCTACAGACAAGAAATGGTTGGAAGAAGTTGCTCGCTTGTTTACATAAGTCATTCTTATTTTAATAGCAGTTATACAGATCATACAAAAAAGTCCCTTCACTCTAAAACACTGACAACTCTATCAGTTGGCTTACTGAGTGAAGGGACTTTTATATATCTAACTTATCTTATGATTCTATCTAGTACCAATAGAAATTCACCTATGCGCTAGGTATTTTCCATCGAATATCAATAGAACTTGAAGTAGTTGCGAGCATTGTTGTAAGAGATGTCCTCTACCATGCGAGAGAGACTCTCCATATCGTTAGGCAACAAGCCTTTCTCTACATCGTTGCCGAGCAAGTTGCAAAGCAAACGACGGAAGTACTCATGACGTGGGTAGCTGAGGAATGACCGAGAGTCGGTCAACATACCTACGAAACGGCTCAACAAGCCCAATACTGAGAGGGCATTCATCTGCTTGGTCATACCATCGAGCTGGTCGTTGAACCACCAACCTGAACCGAACTGAATCTTTCCTGGGCAAGAACCATCCTGGAAGTTACCGAGCATAGTAGCGATTACCTCGTTGGCACATGGGTTCAAGCAATACAAGATAGTACGTGTCAACTTGCCTTCCATGTTCAATTCGTTCAAGAAGCTGCTCATAGCCTTGGCTGTAGTGAATTCACCGATAGAATCGAAACCGGTATCAGCACCCAACTTATTGTACATCAAAGTATTGTTATCACGGATAGCACCATAGTGATACTGCTGAGTCCAGTCGGCAGCATGATCCATCTCAGCGCAAACCTTCAAGAATGCGTGCTTGTACTGACGTACCTCTACAGTAGAAAGCTGCTGACCACGCATAGCCTTAGAGAAGATGGTCTCAATCTGAGAATCAGTATATGGATCATCATAGAACTCCTCGATACCATGGTCGCTCAACTTACAACCATTCTCTGAGAAGAAATCATGACGCTTCTGAAGAGCATCTACCATATCCTGGAAGGTAGTAACAGTAACACCCGCTACCTCACCCAACTTATTCATATACTCAGCGAAGTCTGGCTTCTCGATGTTCATCGCCTTGTCAGGACGCCAAGCTGGAATCATCTTGATCTCGAAACCACTCTCACGAGTCTGCTTGTGATAGCGAAGATCATCGATTGGGTCGTCTGTAGTACATACGCACTCTACATGATAACGACGCATCAAGCCACGAGCGCTGTACTCTGGCAACTGCAACTTCTCGTTACATTCATCGAAAATCTCACGAGCAGTCTTTGGACTGAGTTGCTTCTCGATACCAAAAGCAGTTTTGAGCTCCAAGTGAGTCCAGTGATAAAGAGGGTTACGGAATGTATAAGGCACTGTCTCTGCCCATTTCTCAAACTTCTCCCAGTCGGTGGTATCAGTACCAGTGCAGTAGCGCTCATCCACGCCATTGGTACGCATAGCACGCCACTTGTAATGGTCACCGCCGAGCCAAAGCTCTGTGATACTCTTAAACTTGTGATCATTAGCTACCATCTCAGGGATGAGGTGACAGTGATAATCAATGATAGGCATCTTTGCCGCATGATTGTGGAAAAGATCTTGCGCAGTCTTAGTGTCGAGCAAGAAATTTTCATCCATAAATTGTTTCATAATCGTATAGTAGTTTTTAAATGTTTTGTCTGTTAGAACTGCAAAATCATCAATTCATCTGCAAATTTAATACAAAATCTCTAAACGACCAAATCTAAAAGTGGAAAAATAACATTTATAAACTTAAACGATTACGTATATATATAAAAGCAGTAAGGTTCGATGACCACTGAAGTTTACTTCGTGGGTCATCGAACCTTACTCCATAGTACAATGAAGCCTAATGCATTTTCAGACCATAAACATCGCCTTGATTATACGATAATCCTCGTCTTGTGATAGTTCTCACGGAACTCACTCGGCGAGCATCCCTTTTTCTTCTTGAAGATACGGTTGAAGTTGCTCAAGTTATTGAAACCGCAATCGAAACCGATTTCACTGATTGACTTGGCTGTATCAACCAGCATACGAGCGGCATATCCCAACCGCAAGTCGATGATATACTCACTGATGTTACGCCCCGTATGAAGTTTGAAGAATCGGCTGAACGCACTCGGGCTCATACCAGCCAAGTCGGCAAGAGCAGGCAAGCGCAAGTCGTCCATATAGTTCTTGGAGATATAATTCTTTACCTTTAGGATTCTTCGGCTGTCATCCTCCACTGCCACCTTTGCATAACTGCTAGAGGCAAGTGTACGGGCTCCCTCACAACGAGAGAGTTCATAAAGAATAGTCAAGAACTGCTGCACGGCATAGAAACCATCCTTCACGGTACTCAATGTATCCAACATACCATACACCTTCAAGATGGCCTTCATCGGAAATACCAATCCCTTGCGTGCCTCCTGCATCATTCGAGTGATGCTGGCGTATGGGTTTCTGCCGAAGAGCGTCTCCGTGCCCATACTGAAGTCGAATTGTATGGTGATTTCACGAATATCCTCACTATGGCACTCGTTCTGTTCCCACACATGTTCCAAGTCTGGCGAAGTGATCAGACAGAGGTCATAGTCGTCTATCACCTCCTGCGAATCCCCGACAATTCTCTTTACTCCCTTGGCATTCTCGACAAAGTTGAGTTCAAATACGGAGTGATTGTGGATAGGATAAGTAAATTCCTTCTTGTGCCTATCAGCGATGTAGAGCACATCTTTACCCATCAACGGGGTGATCTCATGAATGATTCTTCTTTCTTCAGCCATATATCAGTGATTAATTAATAAAATTATGTAGGAAGACTTACGCCATTAGAAGCGTAAGTCTTTCATAATATCGCTCATCTTTTGCTTGGTTGCGATACGAGTAGGAACGAGAGGCAAACGAAGTTCGTTCTCGATGAAGCCCATATCGTTGAGCAATGCCTTGACACCGGCAGGGTTGCCATCCACGAACAATAAGCTATACAATTCGGTGAAAGCATGGTGAATCTTTCGTGCTGGCTCATACTCGCCACGGAATTCCAAGCGAATCATACGACTGAATGCCTTTGGCAAAGCATTTCCAATCACAGAGATGACACCAGCTGCGCCACTCGCTACCATAGAGAATGTCAAAGCGTCATCGCCACTAATTACCTCGAAGTTATCAGGCTTGTTCTTGATGATTTCATCTACCTGCTCCAAGCTACCGCTAGCTTCCTTGATAGCCACGATGTTAGGGAAATCACGAGCGATACGACAAGTGGTCTCTGGCTTCATGTTGACACCCGTTCTGCCTGGTACATTATATAATACAATAGGAAGAGGACTCACCTCTGCTATCGCCTTGAAATGCTGATAAAGTCCTTCCTGTGAAGGTTTGTTATAGTAAGGGCAAATGCTGAGAATGCCATCGATGCCACTCCAATCCGAGTTCTTGATTTCATCGACAACTGCAGCAGTATTGTTGCCACCACAATATTTCAGGATTTTCACACGACCATGGTTCACGTCCTTGACAAGTTGGGTGATGTTATCCTTCTCCTCTTTAGTCAAGCATGGAGCCTCACCTGTTGTGGCAAGGATGCAAAGGAAGTCTGCACCATTGTCAATTTGGAACTCAACCAAGCGCTTCAAAGCTTGATAGTCAACCGAGCCATCGGTCTTGAATGGGGTTATGAGAGCTATACCTAAGCCTCTAAAAATATTCTGTGCCATAATTCAGTATTACAAAATCATCCGCAAAAGTACAAATTTATTGCCAATTTGCAAAATAAAAGGTTACTTTTCTTTCATAATTGTATCAAAAATGAATTTATTTGGTATTATTATCGCAAATATCACATTTTTTTAGTACTTTTGCACCTATGAGCAGATACTTTATTACCTTCAGTTATGATGGTACCCACTACCATGGTTGGCAAATCCAACCCAATGCCAATACGGTGCAACAAGAGTTGCAACGTGGCTTGTCGATATTGTTGAGAAAAGACATGGAAGTAGTGGGAGCTGGACGTACTGACACGGGAGTTCACGCCAGAAAGATGGCGGCACATTTCGATTGGGAGAGCTTGGATGCCGATGGAAACAACCAAGGGCTTCCGATGCCTTGCGACCAACTGGTGTATCGCCTGAACAGGATCCTCCCTCGCGACATCTCCGTGCTGGATGTGTTTCCTGTAAGCGATGACATGCACGCCCGTTTCTCAGCAACCTCGCGCACCTATCATTATTATATACATACACAGAAAGATCCTTTCCAGCGTCACTATTCCTTGCAGATGAACTACCCTTTGGATTTCGCAAGGATGAACGAGGCGGCACAAATGTTCTTGGAGCACGAGGACTATGCGGCTTTCTGCAAGGCTGGAGGTGACAACAAGACCACCATCTGCCACGTCACACAAGCCCGATGGGTACAGACCTCCCCTACCACTTGGTATTTTGAGATTACAGCCAACCGATTCTTGCGAAACATGGTGAGAGCGGTCGTTGGTACACTGATTGAGGTAGGCAGAGGCAAGATGACGAAGGAACAATTTGAGGACATCTTGCACAATGGTTCGAGAAGTGATGCCGGCGAAAGCATGCCAGGCAATGCCTTGTTCTTGGAAGATGTCGCTTATGATTTTTAGAAATAAAAAATCCCGCTTGAAGAACTCCCTTATTCAAAGGAGAGTTTCTTCAAGCGGGTTCTTAATTGTTCAGCCTCGCTCTTTCGGATAGAAAGTTGGATGCTACACGTATTATCAAACTGCTGGTCAACGATGCGAGGATTCATCTCCTTGACAACCCTCATCACATCATTCATCATCGGATAAGTGAAGTCGTAAGTCACGATTTCCTCTACTTGCTTCGTCACCTCCTCACAATGCGACAAGACATCTATCGTCGCTTCCCTATAAGCGACAATCAGACCACTAGTTCCAAGCTTCACACCACCGAAATAACGAATGACAACCACCAAAATATCAGTCAGTTCTGCCTTGTTGATTTGTCCCAAGATTGGTTTGCCAGCAGTGGAAGAAGGTTCTCCATCATCGTTGGCACGAAACTCCTGACGTTCAGGACCCAACATATAAGCATAGCAACAATGGCGGGCATCGTAGTATTTCTTGCGATAGGCACCCACTATCTCCTTCACCTCATCTACCGATGTCACATGATGGGCAAAGGCGAGGAACTTACTTCGTTTCTCTGTGTAATATCCCTCGCCAATGATATCTGTTATCGTTTTGTATTCGTCTATCATCAATCTAACTTGTGAATAATCAAACCACTACGCAACTTTGGCTCAAACCAAGTTGCCTTAGGAGGCATAATCTTGCCGCTATCCGCAATGTCCATGATTTGCTGCATGGTGACAGGATGCAAGGCAAGTGCCATCTTCATCTCGCCACTATCCACACGGCGCTTCAACTCGCCCAATCCACGCAAGCCGCCAACGAAGTCAATACGCTTGTCGGAACGCAAGTCCTTGATGCCCAGTATCTCATCCAAAATCAAGCGAGACGAGATGTCAACATCCAACACTCCAATAGGATCGCTATCATCGTAAGTGCCTGGCTTAGCATACAAGCCATACCACTTGCCATCGAGATAAAGGAGGAAGCTATGCAAGACGGCTGGCTTCAAGACATCGAGACCGCACTCCTTAATGGCATCATCCAATGACATTTTCTCATAACAAGGAATGCCATCCTCGTCTCCACTCACATTCACATTGATGGCATCAATCACTATCACCTCAAAGTTCTTCTGCAATGCTGTCAAGAATTCATCTGAGGTCAATCCATTCAAATCCTTTACCACACGATTGTAATCGAGGATGGTCAACTGACTAGCCTGGAAACAAACAGCCATGAAATAGTTGTACTCCTCCTTGCCAGTATGGTTAGGATTCTGTTTTGCCTTCTCTGCGCCCACCAAGGCAGCAGCAGCTGAACGATGGTGACCATCAGCAATATAGAGACTTGGCATCTTGGCAAACTCAGCAGTGATAGTGGCGATGTCCTTGTCATCGCTCACTATCCAGAACTGATGGCGGAATCCATCAATAGGTGCGATGAAATCATACTCAGGCTGGGTGCTTGCATAACGCACAAGAATCTCATTGAGCACGGCATTGTCAGGATAAGCGAAGAAGACCGGTTCGATATTCGCATTGCAAACACGTACATGCTTCATACGATCCTCTTCCTTGTCACGGCGAGTCAACTCATGTTTTTTGATGACACCCGTCATATAGTCATTGACATACGCACCCACGACAAGACCATATTGCGTCTTGCCATTCATGGTCTGCGCATAGATATAATACTGTTCTTTATCATCCTGCACGAGCCATCCCTTCTCCTGGAACTTTTTGAAGTTCTCTGCAGCACTCTCATAGACACGAGGGTCGTACTCAGAAGTACCTGGCTCGAAGTTGATTTCCGGTTTGATGATATGATAAAGACTCTTCTCGTTATCGCCAGTTTCCGCACGAGCTTCCTCGGAGTCGAGGACATCATACGGACGAGACTCCACCTGCTCCACGAACTCCTTAGGTGGACGAATACCCTTGAAAGGTTTTACTATTGCCATAATTGATACTTTTATGCCCCATCATACGAGGATGACGAAGCCATTTTAAAACAAAAAGCCCACAAAGGATGTCTGTACGAGACACCCCTTGCGAGCTCATCTATTATTCTTTTATTACTTGTTTACCTGGAACTTGGTGCAACCATCCTTGAAGAAGGCATTGATCTGCTTTGCTGCAGCAATACCTGCATTGATGTTTGCCTCAGCTGTCTGAGCACCCATCTTCTTAGGTGTGGAGAAGTAACGACCCTCGAACTTAGCAAACTCTGCGTCTGCATCAGGCTTGATATCAGTGATAAACTTCAAGTCCTCACGCTCAGCCATCAACTTTAAGATTTCCTCTTCATTAATGACCTCCTTACGAGCCGTATTAATCAAGATACCGCCCTTAGACAACTGATTGACAGTCTTATAGTCGATACTCTTGATGGTCTCTGGAGTAGCAGGGATATGCAAAGAAACAATGTCGCAAGTCTGGAACAACTCGTCCTGGCACTTCACAGCGTGAACACCAGCTGCCTCAATGACGTCAGCAGGACAGAAAGCATCGTATGCAGACACTTCCATGCCAAAGCCCTTGGCGATACGAGCCACATTGCGACCCACATTACCAAATGCGAGGATACCCAACTTCTTGCCCTTCAACTCAGAGCCAGCCTTTCCATTGTAGAAATTACGAACGGCATAAACCAACATGCCGAATACCAACTCAGCAACGGCATTGGAGTTCTGACCAGGAGTATTCTCAGCCACCACGTTATGAGCGGTAGCCGCTGAAAGGTCGATGTTATCATAACCTGCACCAGCACGAACGATAATCTTCAAGTTCTTGGCGGCATCGAGCACTTCTGCGTCAGCCTTATCAGAACGGATAATCATCGCATCCACATCCTTGACAGCCTTCAAAAGCTGTGCTTTCTCTGTATATTTTTCGAGCAAGACCAATTCATTGCCTGCTCCCTCTATCTCTTTCTTGATGCCTTCCACAGCAGCTGCTGCGAAAGGCTTCTCTGTTGCAACTAATACTTTCATGTGCAAATCATTTAATTATGAATTTCAAATTAGTGCTGCGCCTCGAAATCCTGCATAGCCTTAACGAGTGCATTTACGCCCTCCATGGTCTGAGCGTTGTAGCAGCTAGCGCGGAAGCCACCTACCGAACGGTGACCCTTGACGCCAACCATACCACGCTCTGTAGCGAATTCCAAGAATGGTTTCTCAAGTTCAGCATACTCATCGTTCATCACGAAGCAAATGTTCATCAATGAGCGAGATGCCTCTTCCACAGTACCCTTGAAGAGTTTGTTGCGGTCGATCTCAGCATAGAGTACCTCAGCACGCTCATGAGCACGCTTGTCTGCTGCCTCAACACCACCATTAGCCTTCAACCAGCGGAGGTTCTCCATCAAGGTGTAGATAGGAACTACAGGAGGAGTATTGAACATACTACCCTTCTCTACATGAGTACGATAATCGAGCATTGTAGGAATCTCACGAGGAGCCTTGCCAAGCATGTCATCCTTGACGATGATGACGGTAACACCTGCCATAGAAAGGTTCTTCTGTGCACCTGCATAGATGGCAGTATATTTAGAAACATCTACTGGACGGCTCATGATGTCGGAACTCATATCAGAAATCAATGGCACATTGACATCTGGATCCACACGAAGTTCTGTACCATATATTGTATTGTTGCTTGTCAAATGCAAGTAATCAACATCGGCTGGCACATTGTTTGGCACCTGAGGATAGAAAGTGTAGTTGGCGTCGGACGATGATGCGA
>ULUS01037453.1_pt1 | contig 21950 bp, 14 predicted proteins | sample 1958761 | NCBI WGS metagenome assembly ULUS01 (sample SAMEA4835767, study PRJEB28245) | human gut metagenome | biome: gut microbiome; material: fecal sample | place: Denmark | collected 2008
TAGAGAAAAAAGGACTCACCCGATAATCCCCAATGTTTATCGGGTGAACCTATCCGCCACACCCATTTTTCCCGTAATCCCAAGATAGCCGAGTACCTGAAAGCCTACGACTATGTAAAGGAGTTCGGTGAAGGAGTTGACCGTATGTGTCGTGAGCTTTCTGCCATTGGCACGAAGGAACCCCAATATCATCTGGTCGCTTTCATCATGAAAGCCTCTGTGTGGGCTAACGTATTGGAGGAAGGACAAGAAAAAACTATATCCGACCAGAAGCGACCAGAAAGCGACCAGATAAGCGACCAGATAAGCGACCAGATAAAAATGATTTTAGAACTGATCAAGGAAAAGCCACAAATAAGTAGAAGCGAAATTTCACACAAAATGGGACTTCATGAAAGTAGTGTCAAGCGTCGTTTGAAAATGTTGGTTGATAAAGGTATTATTCAACGCATAGGATCTGACAGGGGTGGGCATTGGAAAATCAGCAATAACTAAATTTAAAAAAAATGAATTCACAATTAGAATTTGCAAATTGCTTTATATCAACAATTTACAATCTAAACAGTAGAAAGCTGCTGACGCGGATTCTGGAGGACATGTAAAGGAGGAAAATTTAACGTTTTTAACCTTTCTAAACCACAAAAGCAAAGTGTTTGTGGAATATCATAAGTGATTTTGATGAATAGTTCCATAAAAAACACAAGTAATTGTCATATGCAACCTACAATAGGGCTTAAAAAATGAATTATTTTCAATTTTTGACGTTATAAATTATTAATTTTACAAATTATTGATGTGTATATGGATTATTTTTGGTATTTTTGTATCATTAAAACCATATATAATGGAAGAAAACAAAGATTTAAATCGGATTAAGGTGATGTTGGCAGAGAAGAAGCGGACCAATAAATGGCTCGCAGAGCAGCTTGGTGTCAATGCCGCCACGGTTAGCAAGTGGTGTACCAATTCTTCCCAGCCGTCTTTGGACATGTTAAGCAAGATTGCCGAAGCCTTAAAGGTGGATTATACAGAACTTGTAAGAATTAAGCGTATTCATGGCGAAGAAGAATAACTGCAAATATGACTCTGGGGTCAACATCATGGGTAGTGTTCCAAACTACAATGTGATGCTTGATTACATCAGTGATACATATGGTAACACTGAAGGCAGTACTGGTGCCTTTGAGTTCAGGACAGAGAAATCCTTGAAACGATTTGTCTCTGCCATAGAATCTTGTATTCTCAAATTTAGAAATGACACACACAAGAAGCTGTTCTTTAATGCCATTGCGGACAAAGCATTTTCGGTACAGGAGAGGTTGGTCATCTTGTTTTGGCAACTGACCTATTCAAATTTTCTTTTCTCTCGTATCACGGCAGAGGTATTCATGAAGGCTGTCTATTCAGGACGTGTCACCATCATGGCAGAAGAAATCACCAGTTTCCTACGTTTTATAAAAGAAACAGAGGAAGGTGAGTTGGATTGGAGTGAAGATACCATTAAGATTTCTGGAAGCAAGTATCTCACCATTATGAAGAAGCTAGGTCTTGCGGATGGGGCTATTAAGAAGAGTATAGTTCACCCGGTCATTACAAATAACCTCTTTGTTTATTTCATTCACTTCATCCAAGCTGTATCAGATGACAAAACTCTGCACAATCCTTTCATCATCTTCTCGTTCAATGAAGAGCAGTATCTGATTAGCCGATTGAAGCGGATAGAAAACATTCCATATTGGGATGTGTCACAAATTGGAAACGAAATAACGATAGACTTGAAATAATATGGCATCTACTTACATACAAGAGCATAACCGATTGTTCGGCGATCTAACTGCTGTGCTTGGACGTGACCTCGCCCACCTTTCTACAGAAGCAAACGGAGGCAGAAGCATTCTGTTTGTTTATCCACCTGTTGACGAAGAGAAGTATATCGAGGAGGCAAAGCGTAGGTTCACTTATGGATATGAGTTTATCGACCTCCGACTGTTGTTTGTAGAGTTTGTCGATTCAAAAGGGCTTGACAAGTTTAAACGGCAATTCAAGAATATGGGTACGGAAGTTTTTGTCAGCCAGAACTATACAGAGGGAACATTCTATAGTTTCCTGATGAAACGGATTGTGGATTCCGCTGCAAAAGGTGTCTCTCCAATATTGATACATACGGGTGTCATCTACAAGATGGGATTCTCCAACCAAAATATCATGGAAGACCCTGATGTGATGAAGTTCCAGAAACCACTGGTGTTTTTCTACCCTGCGGTGATAAGGAATGAGACTATTTATTTTCTCGACCAACAACCAGCTTCCAAGTATCGCTGTGTAGTGATTGTGTAATCATGTAATATTCTCGAATATGACAAAGATAAAAGACATATTATCAATTCGTCTTGAAGATGACATCAAGAGTGTGATCGACCTCAACCAGCAGGACGAACGTAGTATTATTGATGAACTTGACGGATTCATCTTGACAGAGAGCCTTGCCAAGCATCTGGCAGATTTTTGTGACTTCTTTACCTCAAACACAGCCCAACCAGGATTGTGGCTGAGTGGCTTCTATGGTTCAGGTAAGTCATACTTCTCTAAGATGATTGGTTTTCTGCTAAAGAATCCTTCTCTTCAAGGTACTTCAGTTCGTGATCGTTTCCAACACAAGCTTATTGGATTGCCTAATGTGGGTCTACTCCAGAATAGCATCAACGAGCTGGGGCGTACCAACAATCATATTGTGCTTTTCGATGCAGCCAAGACCACTGGCAATCATGGTATCAGCTATATGATGATGGGGGCATTCCTCAAATCGCTGGGATTGAACGATGACTGGGTCGGTATGATTGAGTTCAATTTGTTGATGAGTGGTCGTTACCTAGCTTTCTGTGATAAAGTCCAAGAGAAGTTTGGCGAATCATGGTTGAATCGTCGTAAGAACATGGATGAAGTATATGACACTTTGGAGGATACCATGCTCGATGGTTTCTGCTCGGAAAGTGCTTATAATGAAATGCGTGATGCTGCAAAACTACGCATACAGGACTATGACGCAATAAAGCTTCAAGAGGACTTGACGCGCTATCTTGAAAAGAACTCAGACATCCGTATTGTATTCATGATTGATGAGGTGAGCGAAGCTATTGCCCAAAAGAAGATTAATATCCTTGACCTTGAAGGAATGGCAGAAGCACTTGCCGCTCTTGGTCGCAAAGTATGGACAATTGCCATTGCCCAGCTCCAGTTGGATGATGTCATCAATGGCACCAATGTCAATCGTAGTCTACTGACTAAGATTATTGACCGTTTCAAGAAGCGCATCCCTATTGCTGCTGAGGAAGTGGATATGATTATCCGTAAGCGTCTTTTGGCCAAGACTGCTGATGGTAACGACCTCTTACAGGACTACTATAAGAAGAACAGTGGCAAAATTTCCGATATAACCAATATTACCGGTACTGGACTTAAAAAGACTACGGATGCTCAAACATACGCTGACTACTTTCCGTTCTATGAGCATCAGTTCAAGATGCTTCAGTACTTTCTATTTGGAACCCAAAAACTTGTCAAAACACAGGTAGGCACTCGAGGAATGTTGATTTCTGCATTTGATGTATTAAAGAAAGAAGCTCTTTCAAACAAAGATATTCACACCCATGTCAATGCCTCACAACTTTGCCGACAGGCTGAAGAAGCTGTGGCAGAATCATTACGTATCCGTTATTGTCAGGCAGATGAGCATCTAAAGGAAATGAATCTTCATTTAGTCGTGGGACATGACATGCTTCAGACCATCCATTTCCTTACAGAATCAGGTGCCAAGACAACAGCCGAGAATATCAGCCGTGCATACGTTAATTGCCCGGATGATTATTTCTCTGTGCTTGAAGAAGTCAAGAAAGCCTGTAAAAAATTGGCAGACGATGAAATTCTTATCCTTTCTGGCGATGAGTACCGTATCACAAGTGAAACTCAGCAACGCATCTTTGAGATGATGAACAATATCGACATTGCCAACTATCGCATCAAAGGAGAAATTACCAAACTGGTGAAGCAAATGTCGCTTGTTCGTGGAGCGCAGAATTTGATGGTTGACTCGGTAAATGTGGGATTCGCTGTTCAGTCAGATAGTGGCGAACCATTTTCTACTGGTGGTGACCAGGGCATGAAGGTTGTCTTCCATGACATTCTAAGCGTCAAGCCCTTTTTCAATGAGTATGTCGAACACGTTAAGGAAGAAACGCAGTCTCAGAAGGGGATCATCAGTATTGTACCTTCTTCCGACTATGCTGCAGAAATACAGAAAATAGCAGAGGACATCCTCCGTATCAGTTATATCAAGGATGTCCCTAATCTCACTTCTGAGGAGAAGAAGGTTGTTGACGAGATCGCCAATTCTTTGGAGAGTAAAACGGCACAACTGGAGCAGGTCATTGTGAAGTCGTATGCCAGCGGTGTACTTGTCTATCTTTATAATGCCAGCATCATGACCACTCAGAATGCGGCATCCATCATCAAGGAGGCTGAATTGAAGATGTATGGCAATATCTACACCAAGCGCCTTGGCGGTTCATTAAAGGATAGTGTGGCTCAGCAATTATTGAAAGTTTGCCAAAACCAGCTACAGAATGTCATTGGTCAACAGCCTGACTTCTTGTTCTTTGATACCACAGGACAGTTCATTGGCGACCAGTTACCCGTCATTACAGAAATGATGGCACAGATGGCATCATATAAGAATGGTGCTGACTTGGAGCGTGACCTTGCAGCCGCTCCTACCGGTTATAGCTTTGGTACGATATTTTCGACTTTGGCTGCACTCTTCCGTGCCAGCAAGGTGATTATCAAGTACAACAATCAGGAATACCACTCCTGGCAACAGGAAGGAGCGAAGGAACCATTTGCCAATTCCCGCAACTTCCAACGTGCTTCGTTTAAGGCCATTACCAAGAGCCTTACATATAATGAGAAGCGTGACATTGTTGACACCTTGAAGGACTGCCGTTACAAGGAACTGACGGGAAACAATCTCAGTTACAACATGAACGACTTTGAACTCGTTGCTGCCATCCAGTCGCTTGCAGTCACAGAGATTCATAAAGTCAATAATCAGATTTGCAACGATGCTGAGCGCGAGCGCATCTTCCGCCGCTCCATTGCTGCGAAGGAGGTACTTCGGCAATATGCGGGAACAGTCACGGAATACAACTATTTCAATACGGCCAGAACTTTCCTTGGCGACAACGAAAACGAGGAGTTCTGCAAGGCGGTGGAGAAGATAGAGGCAGATATCCGTTTCATTGATTCTAACATTCGTGAGATTGAATACCAGAAGGAATACTTCCTCGATGTGAAGAGCGAATTGGAGTTCGTTGGCTTGCCTATGCAGACCTTTGACCAATTACATGAATCCTACCTGCAGATGCTCGATAGCGACCCCGTACACAATTATCAGCAGATGAAGAAAGAGTACCAGAACGTCAAGGACCTGTACTACCAACACATGGATCATCAGGCAGAGCAGATGATTGATGGATATGGAGACTTGTTGACCCGCATAGAAGCTGTCAAGAAAAATGCCGGGCAATATCCAACGGAATGGAACACACGCCTCTATTCCAAGATTAAGGAAAAGGAAGATGTATGCAAAAAATTTATTATCTCTAAAATCCAATTGAAGGACTACGAGATTCGTTGCTCCAATTGCCACCTTCAGCTTCGTGACATCGTGAGTGCCATCAATCTGCTGCCACAGCTGAATGTGGACGTGGATGTGATGGAAACAGAGATATGTACATCTGACCCGAAACCAGCACCTCAGCCACAACCACAGCCACAACCACAGCCAGATACTGAAGCCCCCGCTCCTCAGCCACAACCCAAGCCACAGCCCAAGGAACGCAAGTTGCGTAACCAACTGCCAACTGGGCAACTCAGTGTGGCCCAATACAAGCAATGGCTGAGGCAGCAGTTGGCGATGGTCAATCAATTTGATACGAACGACATCCTTAAATTTGACGAATAAAAGAAAAAGGTATGAAACTGAATTCATTGGAAATAAAGAATTTTAGGGGATTTAAAAGCTACAAAATCTCCTTTACTCCCCGTACGTCTATTATAATAGGCAGGAATGGTGCTGGTAAATCAACATTGATAGATGCTCTGAAAATAGCTCTGAGTTTTATCTTCTCCAGCAACAAGAAGTTAGGGAAGGACTTTCTTTCTGCGGGTAATCCTTCGTTGAATGTCAACTCTTTTACAGATTCAGATTATCATTATGACTCGGAGTCGGGAACGACCGCTCCTGATGCTTCTGTTATAGGAAAAGCCTATTATAATGGTCAACAGCTCAATTGGGAGCTTTATAAGCGTTCAACAGCAAATGCTGCCCTTTATTCTACAAAATATCAGAAGGCTTTCAATCAGTTTATGCACGAGTGGAAGGTAAACGCTGCTGATCTTCCTTTGGTTGCTTGTTTCTCGGATTCGTTTCCGCATAAACCAACAAAGCAAACACAATTTGCTATTGATAGTATTCGTAAAGATAGAATTCCCCGGAATTTCGGCTACTATCAATGGGATTTGGAAACTGCATGTACTTCTATATGGGAAACTCGTTTATGTAATCAGTTGGCTCGTATAGCACCTCTTTACACACGTGCTTCTCGTGTGGCAAGTTCTATAGAAGAATTAGAGGGAAAATATACAGCAGAACAGTTAGTCAACAATGTTAACTATCAGAATGCAAAGAACGAACAAGAACGCATAAACGCTCTATTCAATCCTATTCATGAAGAAATTGAATATGTTCAAAGTAGATTGGTTCAATTCTCTCAAAAGTTACCAAAACTTTGGGAAGAGCAATACTATATAGATTATTTGGCGGTAGCAACAACAGGAGAGGAACTGGAATTGAATTTTGTTTTCAAAAATGGGAAAAGTAAATTGTTGAACAATTTGCCAGCAGGCTATTGTCGTCTTTACTCCATCATTTTAGATTTAGCCTATCGCGCATATATACTTAATGGGGTCAAAGAGCCAGCAGGTATCGTGTTAATAGATGAGATTGATTTACATTTGCATCCTTCAATGGAGCAGGATGTCGTTCAATGCCTTAGAGACGTTTTTCCTCTGGTACAATTTATTATCACTTCTCACTCTGCTGCTGCTATTGCCAATCTTGATACAACGGAGAAGGTCGAGGATGAAGAAACCGGGGACCTTACTCCTGCTAACCAACTTGTATTTATGCAAGAAGGTCAGACAGAGGGTGAAGTTCTTCCTATCATTTATGGAGTGGATTATAATGCCGCTCTCAGAGATTTTATGGGTAGCCCTTCACGTAATGAGGATTTGAGGAAAAAGGGAGACGAATATCTTAATTATTGTTCTATGGGATTAGAAGAAGAAGCCAGAACGATTATTGGTGAATTGACACAATCTTTAGGAACAGAGCATCCGTTTGTTAAGGAACTCCAAGATAAAGCCAAAGCATATGAGGTACATTGACAAATATAGAATGCATGCTGCCGCTCATGACATCAACGTCAGATTCTTGAAGGATTGTTATGCAGATGACATCCATACACCATTGCCGTCTCCTGCAAATTCAAAAAGTTCTTATGAGGATTTTAAGAATCCAAAATACAGAGATGGTGTTAGCGGATGGAAGAACTTGCTGCTTGAGGAACAGACATCTGAAGGACATCCAAGATGTTGTTATTGTATGCGTAGGCTTAATCCGTCTGCAAGCAAGATAAACTATGAACACATAATACCACGTTCGCTGTCTGGTACAGAAGGACAGGAACAATATGCCTATTACTCGTCTCATGCATCAGCGTTGCATGATCATGTTATAATGGCAGATGAGTTTGAAAAAAAGTCATTTGCCTCCACCAATGATATTGAAGGAGAGTATAAGATGCCCCATATTACAGCTTTGTCCAACCTTGCCGTAGCATGTAATGGCACAAGGGATACTTTTAATACTACAGGATGTTGCTGCAATGGTAACAGAAAGGACAATAAGATATTACCCATCATGCTCATGGAACAAGCCTGTACAGAGGTGAAATATGATCAGAATGGTATTATGTCTATTTCATGCAATGATGGTACTTTAAGTCAGATGATTGACGAACTGAATTCAGACACTTTTAAAGAAATCCGTTCTGTTTGGTATCATCTTAGCAGGGTTAGTAAAGATATATCCAATGCATTAATAATGCCAATGAAAGAACGCATAGAATGGTTCAAATCTGCATATTCCACAACAAATTTTGCCACATTAAAAACAGAAGTAAGAAGGTATTCTGGTTTTGGTGAGAAAGATAATGCAGACACTTATTGGAAATTACTTCTTGCCTATGACTGGTTCTATTATTATCCAGATTACGCAAAACAACGGGCAACAATATAATAAAAAAGAATAGATATGAAACTGATAAATCATGTTCTCGACATACGCCGCCTAATTCAGCAGGCATTCGACAACCGCTTCTCACGCATGGGGCTTCGTAAGGAAGCCGCTACGCCTGTAGAGCAGATTCCTGCAGAGCATCAGGAGAAGCGAGGGAAACTGGATGACATTATGCAGGATCACCTCAATGAGTTGGGTGACTATGCAGAAGCTCGTCAGGCCACCATCAACGAGTGTGTCTTCACGCTCTTCAACCGCATTGCCGCCATCAAGGTGATGGAGGCGAAGGAACTGTTTCCGGAAATTATCACCCGGCGCAAGGAGAATGCAGGACGCTCGTTTGAGCACAACGCATGGCTTGAGGGGCACCCTGAGGAACGTGGGGCTGAGCGCGAGGGACTGAAGCATTTCCTCAATGACCAGTTCGACCGCCTCGGCGAACACATTCCGCTCTACCGCAGCGACTATCCCTACGCCCTGCTGCCCACTGCCGATGAATTGAATGAGATAATCGAGAAGTTCAATGCGGTGGAGGAGGACGCTGACTGTGGAGAGGACGTATGGAAGGGCGACGACATACTTGGTTGGCTCTACGAGAACTTCAACGCCGTGGAGAAGGCGGCACTTAAGCAGAGTGGCGACAAGACGGAGTATGACAAGGTGTCGCTACAGAGCCAGGTTTATACTCCGGCTTGGGTGGTGAAGTTTCTTGTAGATAACACGCTCGGCAAGGCCTATCTTGAAATGTACCCCGACAGCCGCATCAAAGAGAAATACCAGATTGCCAATGCCCCTGACCATCAGGTGCGCCACCCCAAGGACATGCGTGAGATGCGAGTGCTCGACCCTGCCTGTGGTTCGGGCAACTTCCTCATCTATGCCTTCTCCCTGCTCTACGACCTCTACCAAGACCAGATGGACAACTACGGGCGCGACTACAGCCGTCGCGACATTCCGAAGATGATAGTGGAATACAACCTCTATGGCATGGACCTTGACGAGCGTGCGGCACAGATCACGCAGATTGCCCTCTTCATCAAGGCTCGCGTGCTGGGCGGACATCGCAGCCACTGGCCAAGCTATACCCATGTGGTGAGCACGCATTTCTCACTGCCGACATACGACGAGGTGAAAGTATCGTTCGGCTATGACACGTCGTGGCTGCAACGTTATGATGCTGCGGCTAACAAGATATGGAGCGACCTCTCGTCGGCACATAAGTTTGGCTCGCTGGTAAGGGTGGAAGAGCAGTTGGACGAACTTGCCCCTGACGACGACAACCACATGCTGTTCTCTGCCGAAGAGATACATTCGCTGTTCAGCGGACGCAACGAGCTGAAGACCGTCATTCACAACCTCGTGGACGAATGGGGCAAGGCAAACTCCTTCTCTCTCTTGAAATCATCCGAGGCAAAGACCTTCCTCGACATCATCAGTCAGAAATACGACGTGGTGGTTGCCAATCCCCCTTATACCGACAGTGCCGACTTCGGCAAGGAGCTGAAGGCTTTCGTGGAGGCTAACTACAAAAAGCCTTATAAATTCAACTCCAACCTCTATGCCTGCTTTATCAAACGGTGCTGCGAGTTAGCGGTAATGGATGGAAAGGTGGGAATGATACATCCTCATACCTTTATGTTTATCAAGACCTTTGAGGATGTCCGCAAGTTTATGATTGACGAAACGCATATCAATGTGATGGTAGATTATGGACTTGACCGAGTAAACTTGTTCGGTCCTGGCATTCTACTTGATGCAACATTCTATACACTCGACATGAACAGTAAAGATAAGACTGCAGGCATTTATTTTAATATCACAGCCAATCAGCAAGAGAAATTCAAGAAAGGTTCACTGGCACAGGCTTATTCTGACTATCTTAATGGTCAGTCCAACGACCGTGTTTATACCCTTCCTCAATCGAAGTTGAAGGACATCAAGTCATATCCCTTCATCTACTGGATTTCGGATGAGTTTAGAGAGAAGTTTGTGAAATATAATCTCTCAAGTATAGGACAAGTCCTCAGCGGATTGAAGACAGGCAATAATGAGGCTGCAGTAAGATATTGGTGGGAGATTACAAATAAAGAGAAATGGGCTAAGATGACAAAAGGAGGTCCGTTTAACAGATGGTATGGGAATACGTGGACACGAGTGATTGTTGAAAATGATTTTGAGTATATTAAGCTACAGAACAGTTATAGCATTCCATCTGTTCGGAATATAGAATGTATAACATTTCCCACGTCAGGATCTGGTCGGATTTCTTTTAGAATGATAGATGCTGATACTATTTATAATAATGCATCAAACGCCATTAATTCTCCAGACAATAAACTACTTCTCGGTGTTCTTAACTCAAAAATGTCAGATTATGCTTTAGAAAGTTTAAATCCAACTGTCAACACAACAGTAGGAGATATACAACGCCTACCGTTATTTAACTTTAATGATATTTCTGCTGATAATAAATCATTAATCAAAAATATTGTTAGTCAGAACATTAATATTAAAAAGAATCAGCATAAATACTCTCTAATTGAAGAGGCTTATAAAGAAAGTCCTATTGGATTTAAGTATGACGTAGCAATTGAAATTCAGAAATTCTATGCTTTAGAGAACGCCCTACTCACCCAAATCCTCTTGAACGAGAGTATTATCAACCGCACGGTGTTTGAAGTCTATGAGTTGAGCGAGCATGACAAACAGATGGTGTTGGACAAAGAGGGTATCCCTGTTGGAGACTTGCCTGTAAGCCATGAGGCAAAGGTTGCCTATAAGCAGTGGTTAATGTCAGAAAGCGAGTTCAAGCCAACGAGTGATGTTCTGAAGCATTTAGAGAACTTGGAGGAGCGCACCGACCTGCCTCAGATTACCGACTTCGACACCCTCTACCAGAACAACAACGAGTGGGAAGAGTTCTGCATCAAGCGCAACGTGAATCCCGTGGAGGCATGGTGGCAGTTCAAGAACGCCAACGTGTTGCCCCCTCAGCGCACACAGGTATTGGCATTCGAACTGATCACAGATGTTATCCGTACCGTGCTGGCAAAGGACGATGACGGCATTATTCCACTGGGCGAACGTCTCGGTGAGGAACGCCTTGTCATCCGTATAGAAAAGGAAATGATGGAGCGTGGCTACTCGGCAGCGCAGTTCTCACAGGTATGCCAGTTGTTAGGTTGCGGATTAGAGAAGTATCTGCAAGAGCGATTCTTCCAGCAGCTCAGTGACCACCTGAACCTCTTTATGTATCTGCCTAAGACTCCGTTCATCTGGCACCTCAGCAGTGGGTCACATCACGCCATAGAACTTTACATCAGCATCTATAAGTGGAGCCGTGATGCCCTGTATCGTGTCCGCTCTATCTATGCTGCCAACCGTGAGACTGCCCTCTGTGATCGTCTCACCTCCATTGATACCAGCAACACAGAGGGACGCATGGAGGCACAGGAACTTCGTGCCACACTGACTGAGTTGCAGGAGTTCTGTCAGAAAGTGGATGACCTGCTTGCCAGCGGCTATGACCCGAAACTCGACGATGGCGTTGGCAAGAATATTGCACCACTACAGAAACGCAAGATGCTCAGCTACGAAGTTCTCAATGCCGGACAGCTGAAGAAATATTTGAATGCAGACTGGTAAAATTTAGAGTGATTATGATAGTAAACGAGAAATATACTTTCAGAAAACAAATACTCGTATGTGAACAGATCCTTGATATGATAGACAAGGATTCATTGAGGTTTGTTGGCCATACCTATGGAACAAACTCCAGATGGGATATTGGACTAAAAAGCATGTTCATATATCAGTTGCTTTCAGGTTTTCAAACTCCAGAGCTGATGTTAGATGGAAGCGAGAAGAACTGGTATGTAATAACCGGGGAGCGTCAACTGAAGTGTATTTATGAATATATTACTGGCTCTCTTACTTTGAGCGAAAAAGCACTTGGAGAGTTTAAGAAATATAAACGATTTGAAGAACTTCCGTTAATGCTGAAAAGGAGGCTCCTTAATACGGAATTCTTTTTTACGGTTCTTAACCCTGGTGTTACTCGGAGCGATAGGTATCGTATCTATGAGATGGGAGGTGTTACAGAGGGAAGTAGCGATTTATGGGCAGTAGCCAAATTTGTTTTTCCCAATGGGTATAACAATCTTGAAAGGATTGTTGATGATATAATTCTATCATATCCGAACATAAAGCAGAATCGAAGACAAATAGTACGTCTCCCGTTGTTATGGGAAATAAGAAATGATGTGGAGAAATTCACTTCAAGAGTTTCAATCTCAGGTAGCACGAAAATTGATTCCATACTTATTCCTCTGTTGGAAAACAATTGTTCTGCAGGGATTGATGAGCATGCAATGATAGAAAAACTTTCTTTCTTGCAGTATGAGGCATGTAAAAAGGTCTTCTCATGGAAAAGTCTGTCGCTCAAGACAGTCATAATCCTTTTAATCATGAATGGTGTTGTAAAAGTTGACAATAATGATTCACTTGATATACTTATCAAGAAGTCAAAGAGACTTTGGGGAAAAAGGCCATACAAATTGTATAGTTCTTCAAACAATTTATTATCAGAACAAATCAAATATATGTCAAACAAATTAAATAAATAGAATATGTTATCGTATCTCACATTAAAGAACTTCAAATGCTTTAAGGAACAAAGCTTTGCTTTAGGAAACCTGACTATAATAGCAGGTGCCAATGGCGCAGGTAAATCAACGCTTATCCAAGCATTGATGCTACTTAGACAGAGCGATCTGGACAAACGTACACTGTTGAGTGAAAAAGTACAGTTGCGTGGTAGTCTTGTTTATCTAAAAAGTGCTGATGCAATAAGGTATTTTGAGAGTGAGGATACGGATATTACTATCTCTATAGAAGACGACACTATCGATGACGCACTTGATGTGACAATAATAGATGCCGTTAAGGATGAAGATACATGCAAGACGGCGGTATCTGATAATTTGTCTGAGTTCGAAAGCAATTGTGCTCTCTTCTCAAAAGAATTGGTTTACTTGGCTCCTGATAGAGTCAGACCTGGGGAAGTGCATTTTAGTAATCTGTCATCAGATGCGGCAGATGGCAGAATTGGTGATAAGTATGGAATGATGACGGCCTCACGACTATATCAAGCATTAAGTAAAGATGAACAAATTCAAATTCCAGAAATTGACAAATCTGGTGACATGAGGGTTTTTTCCAATGTGTCTGCTTGGATGAGCTATATTATGGATTTTAAGCAAACTGTTAATGTAACAGAACAAGACAAAGAGCATGTGAAGATGGCATATTCCGTGAACGTTAATGGTTTCGACACAGAAGTCTCACCTTTTAACATGCCTTTTGGTAACAGCTCTGTTTTCCCAATTGTTGTCGCCTTGATGACTGCTCCAAAGAATTCTCTTGTTGTAATCGAAAATCCAGAAGCCCATATACATCCAAAGGCTCAGACAAGAATGGGAGAATTACTATCTATAGCCGCAGAGAATGGTATTCAGATTATCATTGAGACACACAGCGATCATTTGCTCAACGGAGTAAGAATCGCGGTTAAGAACCAGCAGATAGATGAGAATAATGTAGAAGTCCATTTTGTATATGCAGACAAAGAGAACCCATTGCTTCACCATACTAAACATATACAAATCCATGATGATGGTTCAATGGAAGATTGGCCTGTCGGTTTCTTTGACGAATGGGAGGAATCTTTGAGGACATTAACGAAGGGAGAATAACTATGGCGCTCTTGTATTTGAATGATTGGTCAATGAAGGGTACTGGAACCCTGACATCCCAATGGCCGAAAGTGGAAAGATGGTATGAATTGATGACGCATCTTTCCAACACCTATGGTATTGCAAAAATAGGTGTTCCTCATGATTTCAAGAAGAGAGAACTATGTGGTTATGTCCTTTCCAATTGTTACATCCCAGACAATACCCAATTGTCTGCGGACAAGAGGCAACTTTTGTTGGCAATATTGGATTCACACATACAAAATGCAGATTATGATGACTCCACAACCAAAGTAACAAATGGAGCAAATGAAGAATCTTCATGTATAGGAAAAGCGTATGAACTGGGTGCAAGTGTCGTCAGTTTTACATTCGATGGGAATAATGAAAATGCAACAATTTCTGGCACAATAAAGATAAATGGGAAGAGTGAGCAAACATGTAAGGTTCACAACCTATATGACCAAAGTAATGTTAGCATAGATTATTTGGTGCCATGTAGTGAAAGTAGACAACATAATGCGACTGAAGAACCTATGTGGAACCATGAAATGATGGAAGCGTATTGCAAGAAAATCGGACATGCTGCAGATCGAAAATCTGGAACAACAGGTGAAAAGATCTCTTATCTCCGTCAGCACGGTAAAATTTTAGCTGAAATGAATGGCTGGATCGTTGATGAAAATAAAACGAAACTTAATCAAGATGATAGTCATCAGAGGCTGATTTTTCGTTCCATCCATTTCAAAGAAGACAATTGCTATCTAAGCATTGATTTTGAAAAGGAAGATTTCCATTTTGAGTTACTAAACCATCGGGGAAAGCATCTGAGAGAAATCAATTGGCACGGAGATACTACAGGATATGCTGACTCCAACCATGATATTCGGTTAAAGAGATAATTCTATGATAGGAATTTGGTTTAAAGAAGACATAGAGCGTATATTGGCAGAGCATCGCTACGTAGTGGTTACAGATGCCAATGGTGAAGGTAGTTTCCTGCTGAAATATCTTCCAGAAGACATCAGGCAGATCCCCATTAGCAATGAGTACAGCGAGATAGAGGCAAAATATCTTGCTGAGTCTGAGTATGCGGAGAGCCCAATACTATTCTATGCCAAGAAAAAGGCTGCACAACTGACCTTTTTGCAAGAATACGTTCAAACAGGAGGGTTGTTGGTATTGGATGATATGGAGGTGTACATTAAGCAGAAGTTGTTTGATGTCACAGGCAAAAATACACATCTGACTAAAGACCAACTGTTACTTGCCGCAAAACTAAGCGAAGGAAAAAACAAGAACTGGTGGCAGTCGGTGGCCGATGGCATTACTGAACCACTTCGTTTGGAGGACTGGCTGCTTGACTTCCTTCATGCACCAGCCGTAACCCGTCAGAAGATGGATGAAACGGTTTGGAATGTGTTCAGAAGTGAAGTGTATCGCCTTATCGATAAACCTCAAATGGAACAGTCTGCCGAAGCATTGGCTCAAGAGGTCGTAAATGTTATCTTGCAGTCATTGGCAGACAACTCGATTGAGGGGCTTCTGCTGGAAGTCTATTACCAATGGGCTGACAGTACGGAGAAAATCGATACATTGCGCAAGTATGCTGATAGCTATGCACTTCCCACAGACATTAATCCACTGAAGGCACATCCTAACCATCCATTTGCAGCACTTGACCGTCAGTTGATACTGATGCTTAGCAATGCAATGAAGATGCATCAGAACACGACTGAGTTGACAAAATTCCTTAAACAGCGAGCACAAGACAGAAAAGCAAAAGCATTCAAGCCTCAGTGGTTGCAGAGTGTTTGGCTTCTTTGCACATTTAAGGTTGAAGGACTTGGCCCTATTTCCACCTATCAAGATATCGCAACATATTACAGGCAACATTTTGCTGCCCTCGATACTGCCATGCGTCGTATCTATACGGATTGGCTATACGATCCTGCTACCTTGCGTCCGCTACAAGAACACTATACCATCTTAAACAATGAACTGTTGACGTGCTGGTTCGAGATAAAAGACAATTATATCTCAACGCAGAAGGATATTGTAACCAATGCTCTTTCTGGTGATAAACGTACTGCGGTAATAGTTTGTGATGGACTGCGCCTTGAAATTGCAGAAGCTGTTGTCAAAGACATTACCGACAAGAATGTGAAGATTGATAGGAAAACTGCTCTGTCGGTTCTACCCTCTGTGACCGAAAACGGCATGAGTGCCTTGTATGGATGCAGTGAGCCTACGATGAATGCTCAGACCAGATTCAATACTTTGAAGTCGATTTATGATGATGTGGTCATTATGCCACTGAATATGTTGAATGACGGCATTATTGATCAGCGTCTCGTGCTAAACTATGGAGATATTGACGAAGTAGGTGAGAAAAAACAGATGGGTGCATTAAAGGATATTACGAACTACGAGCCAGAACTGAGAGAGAATATTGCCCATCTGTTCCGACTCGGATATAATAAGATAGTGCTTACCACTGATCATGGTTTTGTTCTTACAGGTATATTGGACGAAGCAGATAAAGAACCCCGTCCAGAAGGGAACGTCCAGGAAATCGAAGAACGCTATGTGTTAACAGAAGAGCCTCTGAATGCCGCGAATCTGATAGAAAAGGCTGGTCGTTATTTCAATAGTAACTATCAGTACTATGCCAAGACAGACAAACCGTTTAAGACAACAGGCAGGTATGGTTATTCGCATGGTGGTTTCACGCCGCAGGAATGTATTATTCCTGCCTATGAGTTGAATATTGAGACTAACAACATGGCACTGGGAGTGATGATTTCCAACAAGAAGGAACTGCAATCCGTGACGGGAAACTATTTCACGGTGAAATTACTTGCCGAGGGCTGTGAGTCAGATCTATTCCGCAATGAGCGCAAGGTCAAACTTCTGTTGTATGCAGGGAACAAAATGGTATCTGGCAATCAGATTTACTCAATGAAGCCAAGTGAAACAATCCATGCAGAGTTTGAGATGACACTAGGCATTGACAAAGTTGTTCTCGTGGATAAAGAAACCTCGGTTCAGATAGATAGTTGTAGTATCATAAAATCGGCATCAAGAGACCTTGATGACCTTTTGTAACGATAAATGCGTAATAAATATGATAGAGCTTGATTCTAAATTGTTAGACCAGTTCAAGGGGTATGTAGTCCGTAAGGATGTGGTGCGCTCTGTTAAAGGCGGTGCCAACGTGCCAGTCTTTGTTTTGGAATATCTTCTTGCTAATTCTTGCAGTACGGATGATGAAGAAAAGATTCAGGAAGGTATAGAGAATGTGAAGCGTGTGTTGCGTGATCATTATGTGAGTCCAGACGAGGCGACTCTTGTTCAAGCCAAGATACATGAGCAAGGAACCTATAAAATCATAGACAAAATAAGTGTCCGTCTTGACCCGTCAAAAGACAAGTATTGGGCGGAATTGTCTAATCTGGCCATCCGTGATGCCAATATCTCAGAAGAGATTATCAGCCAGCATGAAAAGATGATGATGGGAGGAATTTGGGCAATCATTGACATGGATTATGACTCAACCCAGATGATAGGGAAAAAGATATTCCCCTTTGTGGTCAGCAAGGTACGCCCCATCCAACTCTCCTGTTTTGAGGAGGAACGAATAGCCAAAGCCCGCAGCTTGTTCAATAATGAGGAATGGCTTGACATACTGCTCCGTAGTGGAGGATATGAACCAGAATCAGAAGGTATGACAGACCGAACGAAAATGCTGCTATTATCACGCTTTATTCCGTTGGTAGAGTCGAACTTCAACATGGCGGAACTTGGCCCACGGTCTTCGGGCAAATCTTTCGTTTTCAAAGAGCTTTCACCATATTCTATGCTCGTCAGCGGTGGTCAGGGAACAGCTGCTTCCCTGTTTGTCAACAACTCCAGTGGTCAGATTGGAGCAGTCGGCAGATGGGATGCCATCTGCTTTGATGAATCAACGGATGAATTGTTCAAAGATAGGGAGGTAGTTCCTCTGATGAAGGATTACATGGAAAGCGGCAGCTTCTCCAGAGCAGGAAAAGCAGGAGAGAAAGCGGCAAATGCCTCCATCATCTTGAATGGCAATATCAATCAGCCAGTCGAGACTGTCTTACAGACATCACATCTATTCTCCCCATTCTCGGATAAAATCTGTAACGATACCGCCTTCTTAGATCGTATCGGTTTCTTCCTCCCTGGCTGGGAGGTGATGAAGTTCGCCCCATCTAACTTCACCAATCATTTTGGGTTTAGTACTGACTTCTTCAGTGAGTTCCTGCATTCTCTGCGGAAGATGACCTACACAGATGCTATTGACAAGTATTTCACACTTGGCGCACAGATGAAGCAGCGTGATACGAAGCCTGTATGTAAGACGGTTTCTGGACTGATTAAGTTGATGCATCCAGATGGAAACTTCACAAAAGAGGATGTACGCAAGTATCTGGTATGGGCAATAGAAATGCGTCGGCGCGTGAAAGAGCAATTGAAACGCATTGGCGGCATGGAGTTTTGGGACACGAATTTCTCATATATAGACAAGGAAACACAGGAAGAGTATTTTGTTTCTGTCCCAGAAGAACGCGGAACGAATCTGATAGAGGATGCTCCGCTTCAGCCTGGCACCTGTTACACAGCTACGAGCGACGGTGACAAGGTGTCTCTCGTAAAGATAGAGGTCATTACTATGCCAGGCAACGGCAAGCTTACGATGACGGGTAGTAGTTCAACAGAAGCCAAGGAGGATATAAAGAACACATATAACTATATCCGTGCGAATGAAAGGGCTATTCTGTCCCAACAACATTCTTTGATGCATCTTGATGTAACTGTTCAAGTGACCGTCTTGTTGGGGGTAAGCGTTCATAAGGGAATCGGTGGCGCAGTCTTTGCGGCTATCGTCTCTTCTGTGTTTGGGCGTAACTTGAAATCAGGTCTTGGTGTCATCGGTAATATCAGTATTGGAGGCGCTATTGAACGTGCTTTGAATTTCAATGACCATGTATCAATGCTCTCTGAGAACGGTGCAAAAAATGTATTGGTTCCAATGGATAATCTTGCAGAAATGGCTACCCTTCCAGCAACTATCCTTTGCAAGACGGATATCCCTTTCTATGCAAATACTCAGATGTTGATACAGAAGATGATATAATTTCGATAAAATAAATGGTATTAAGATCTTCCATGTAGATAATGGATGTAAATTCTAAGCCTCGTTAAGTGTGAGTAAAATAAGATATTACAAATTATTCTCTCTATTGTGAGAGCAACTAAAAAACAAAAAGCGAATAAATGTCAAAACAGGAAAACGTTAAGCCAGTTGAGACCGATAATGAGGAAGAACTTCAAACCGCAAGACAGGAAATCTTTTCTTATTATCGTCGTCTGAGAAGTAACCTTTTCTCAGACACAATAATTGAGTATGAGACAAAGCTAACAAAAGAGGTTTTTGATTTGAAACTTCAGCAACTTTCTCAAGACAAGAAACAGTCTGAATTCGAAAACTTTATTCTTGTTGCAGCATCACGTCTTATAACACCAAACATTAAACCGCAGACTGGGCCTGATGGTGGCGGTGATGGCAAGGTAGATGGTGAGACTTATCCTGTTGACAAAGCAATATCAGATAAATGGTGGGTTTCAGATGGCTGTACTGGTGACCAGCGTTGGGCAATTGCAATCAGTGTACAAAAAAACTGGCAATCCAAGGTAGAAGGCGACATAAAGAAGGTAGTAGAAACGGGAAGAGGTTATACAAAACTGCTGTTTTTCACCAACCAAAAGATAAAGTCAAGTACTCGTCTATTCAAGGAGGATGAGTTGACAAGGAAGTATGGTATCGCGGTTAGTATCTTTGATGGTTCTTGGTGTTTGTTCGCCGTTTTTGAGCAAGGATGCATGGATGTTGCTGTTGAAAAGTTGAACTTTTCAGATGAGTATCGAAAGAAAACTGTAATTGTTGGTCCAAATGACAAACGGCGAAGGGAAGAACTTCAAACATTAGAAAATGGCTTCTTAACCCGTGAAATAGCCCAATTCGATACAGATTATGTGGATGATTTGATAGATGCATGTTTGTTAAGTCGCGGACTGGAGCGCTCCCGTCAGGAAACTGAAGGTCGCTTTAATCGTGCATTGAGAGAAGCAAAAGTTCATGGTTCATCAATACAGACTTTCAATATTATATATTGCCATGCATGGACATCATTCTTTTGATTTTATGATGTAGAAAGCACCTATGATGATTATTTGAAGCTTAAAGAATATACAGACAAGCATCCTTCTATACATACAATAGAAAACTTGACCAATATTCTTACCAATTTAGAAAATGCAGCAGGGGTTGGACTGTTTGACCCCGAACGTTTCTTGTCAGAGGTTGAGTATATAGAATCGTTCAGGCAACGAAAAGATTTGTCTCCAACCTCTCAGCTCTTTCTTGACATATATTTCTCGGAACACCGCATAATACAACATATTAGGCAGGAAAACGATCCGTCCGAAGAAATAATAATGCTTACGGATTTAATTGAAGAGAGTGCCAATCATCCAGAAATTGGCTTTAATGCCCAATCTCAGATAGTTGACATACTTGGTCGTATGATTACCAATAATTCTGCCTTTGAGAATCTGGTAGACAAGTTGGCAGATATTACAGCAACCAGAGAATCGGAGGTACAGGGCGCCATGATTCATTATCGTCGTGCTCAGTCGTTGATGGAGAAGAAAAGCTATTTGCCAGCTATTAAGCATTTAGGACATTGTGTACGTTCGTTTGTAAAGGATGGCTATGAGTCTGAGTATGTCAAGTCTTGTGGTTTTATGGGGGTTGCGCTTTACTATCAGGAACTGCCATATAGTGCGGAGGCCTATTATATAAAGGCTGCATCGGTACTTGTTAGAGAGTTTTATTCTAAAGGAACTATCAACCACCTGCTTATTACAATATTGTCAAAGTTGTGTGAGATAGAACTGATGCTTGGCCGCCTTGTCATGTATCTAAATTGGCGGGAACTACTTTATGTAATTGCCCACAATGGCGAGGAATACATGACAAAGGAGTTCATAGAAAGAGATCTTCTTGAAGATGGTGGTTGGGCCTGCCATTTGGCTACTGCTGACATAAGTAATCCCCAAATAGCTATTTTACCAGCCATATTCTCAAGATGCGATATGCCTCTATCTGCTAACTATCTCAAGTTTGCTCTGGGTTATCCGGAAGAAGTAGATGACCAGTTGAAAGAAACAGTAGGTGATAATTGGCACGACAATCTATTGAAGCAACCTATTCATGAGCAATTCATCTGTAATCTTAACATAGCTGATGAAGGTAGTGAAAATTTAAGCACAATAGTTCATAATTGCAAGTTTACTGTGCATTATAAAAACTCCGTTCAGAACCAACTTGTTGCTGAAACGTTTTTGGCGTCTGTGGAAACTCTCTTGGCAACTTTCGAGGATATAGATCTTGTCATATTGACTCCTAAAATAAAAGTGATCGTGGAAGAGACTGAAGATGCGCCATCGATGAGACAAGGCTCATCAAATGCAGAATACATATTTCAGGTTAATCATGCCTTGCTTTCAGACAAAGAATACTGGGAATGTTTTTCTTACTTCATGGCATACTTTTTTGTGCAGGACACCGTATTTCAGGAGGATGTAGAAGAGCTTATCAAAGACCGCCATGAGAAAGAAAAAATAATGGATCGTGTTTCGTCTCTGATGTTATTGTAGGGAGTGTCGTTAAATATTAAGATTATTTACAACTATCT
>ULUS01020366.1_pt1 | contig 21895 bp, 15 predicted proteins | sample 1958761 | NCBI WGS metagenome assembly ULUS01 (sample SAMEA4835767, study PRJEB28245) | human gut metagenome | biome: gut microbiome; material: fecal sample | place: Denmark | collected 2008
GAATTTTAATAACCATGCGATTTTATCGCATCAGTACTAATTCCTCTATATTTCTGAAAACTTTGTAGATATTCAGCGTTTTATTTGCGCTTTTCACCTTTTAATATTAATTTTGCACCTTGATTGGCGAGTTAGTTTCCGTACGTTCTTTTGCGTGGCGCGCGGATTTGCCTCGTACAGAGAGAAAAATGCATTATACCAATATTACTTTATAAATAAAGATAAAACCGCAAATGAAACAAACAAATGTAAAGCCGGCAGACGGCAAATTGGGCATTTTGGTTGTGGGATGTGGCGCTGTGTCCACCACTTTCATGACTGGTGTCCTGAGTGTTAGAAAAGGGCTTTCAAAGCCTGTGGGGTCGATGACCCAGTATGACAAGATTAGAGTGGGACGTGGAGCCGACAAGAAATACCTCCACTACGCAGATATAGTTCCTTTGACCAAGCTCGACGACATTGTGTTCGGCACTTGGGATGTTTATCCCCAGAATGCTTATCAGGCTGCCATGTATGCCGAGGTGCTCAAGGAAAAGGATATTGAGCCTGTTCGTGACGAACTGGAGAAGATTGTGCCCATGAAGGCAGCCTTCGACAAGAACTATGCCAAGCGTCTGGACGGCGACAATGTGAAGGACTGCAAGACCCGCTGGGAAATGGCTGAAGCTCTGCGCCAGGACATCCGTGAATTCAAGGAGAAAAACCAGTGTGCACGCATTGTAGTCATTTGGGCCGCTTCTACCGAAATCTATGTGCCGGTTTACGAGCCCGTACACGGCACGCTCGAAGCACTTGAGAAGGCCATGAAGGCCGACGATCGTGAGCATATCGCTCCTTCCATGTGCTATGCCTACGCTGCCCTTATGGAGGGTGCCCCCTTCATCATGGGCGCTCCAAATACAACAGTCGACATTCCCGCTATGTGGGAACTCGCAGAGAAGACCAAGATGCCGATTTCAGGCAAGGACTTCAAGACAGGACAGACACTCGTCAAAAGTGGTTTTGCTCCTATCCTCGGCACCCGTTGCCTCGGCTTGAGTGGCTGGTTCTCAACCAACATCCTCGGCAACCGCGACGGCTTGGTGCTCGATGAGCCGGCTAACTTCCACACCAAGGAGGTGAGTAAGCTCTCTACACTCGAAACTATCCTTGAGGCTGACAAGCAGCCAGACCTCTATAAGGACTATTATCATAAAGTACGTATTAATTATTATCCTCCTCGCAACGACAACAAGGAGGGATGGGATAACATAGATATCTTCGGATGGATGGGCTATCCCATGCAGATCAAGATCAACTTCCTGTGCCGTGACTCAATCCTCGCCGCACCGCTGTTGCTCGACCTCTGCCTCCTCTCCGACCTTGCAGCACGTGCCGGACGTTATGGCATACAGCGCTTCTTGAGTTTCTATCTCAAGAGTCCTATGCACGACTATACGCGTGGCGAGCAGGCAGTCAACAACCTCTATCAGCAGTACACGATGCTGAAGAACGCAATCCGCGAAATGGGCGGATACGAAGCAGATGAAGAAATCGATTAAAATTAAAGCATTTATTATCATCCTACTCTGTGCGCTGGCCACTGCGGCCAACGCACAGATTAAGGGTTTTGTGGTTGATGCCGCCACCGGCGACAGCATTGCATTTGCCAGTGTGGCATACAAAGACCTCCGCATCGCCAAGTCAAGTAATGTGTCAGGTGTCTTCACCATAGAGAAGAAGACCGGCCATTACCTCACCATCTCTGCGATAGGCTACAAGTCGCAGCGCATTCTCATTCAGGAAAAGACTCCTGCCGAACTTCACGTGTGTCTCACCCCAGACTCCAAGATGCTCGGCAATGTTGTAGTGAAAGCCAAGCGCAAGAAATACAAGCGCAAGGACAATCCCGCCGTGGAACTTATGAAGAGGGTCATTGCCGCCAAGAAGCGCACTGACCTCGACAACCATGACTATTATCAATATACAAAATATCAGAAGCTCACCCTCGCAGAAAACGAGGTCAATGCTTCCAAACTTGAGGAGAAGAAGAGCAAGCAGTGGATTATAGACCAGATAGAAACCAATCCATGGACCAACAAGCTTATCCTTCCTCTCTCCGTCGACGAGACTGTAACCCAGAAACTTTATCGTCGCAACCCCAAGACTACGCGCGATATTATCATGGGGCAGAATTCGACGGGCGTGAACCAACTCATCGAGACCGGCGACATACTCAACACAGCTCTGAAGGACTGTTTTACGGACGTGGACATCTATGATGACCAAGTGCGTCTTCTCCAGTATCCCTTTACCAGTCCTATAGGAAAGGATGCTGTGGCTTTCTATCGCTATTACATTGTGGACACGGTCTACATCGACCGCGACCAGTGCTATCACCTGCAGTTCCTGCCCAACAACCAGCAGGACTTTGGTTTCCGGGGAGAGATATGGGTGCTCACAGACTCCACGCTCCATGTGAAGAAGTGCAACCTCACCATTCCCAAACGCTCGGATGTGAACTTCGTCGACAATCTGCAGATTCAGCAGGAGTACACCAAGCTGCCTGACGGCGAGTGGGTGCTAACGCGCGACGATATGATGGTGGAAATGAAACTTGCCAAGTTCCTTAGCAAGTTCGTCGTGATGCGTACCACACGCAACAGTGACTATGTCTTTGATCCGCTCCCCAACAAACTCTTCAAGGGCAAGGCTAAGGAACGCCATGAGGCAGACGCCATGATGAAGGACGAAGTTTTCTGGGACAAGTATCGTGCCGTGAACTTGACCAAAGGTGAGAGCTCAATGGACAAGTTCATACATAACCTTGAGCAAATCAAAGGTTTCAAGTTTATCATGTTTGGTGCCAAGGCTTTCATAGAGAACTTTGTGGAGACCGGAACCGAAAAGCATCCGAGCAAGGTGGATATCGGTCCTATCAACACCATGATATCCAAGAATTTCATTGACGGACTCCGTACGCGTGTCAGTGCGCAGACCACTGCCAACTTAAGTAAGCATTGGTTCCTCGAGGGCTACTATGCCCATGGCTGGAACACGCACAAGAACTATTACCGTGGGGCAGTCACCTATTCATTCAATAAGAAGAACTATCTGCCCCGTGAGTTCCCCAAGCGCACGCTTACACTCGAGTCGACCTATGATATAGAATATCCTTCAGACAAATATATCAAGACAGACAAGGATAATGTCTTCACGGCTTTCAAGTGGACAGACTCTAAGAACATGCAGTTCTACAACCGCCAGAAGTTTAGCTTTGATTGGGAAGAAGTGTGGGGACTGCGCATCCAGGCCGCTTTAAAAACTGAGGAGAACCAGTCGGCAGGTACCATGGCTTTCCGTCCTCTTGCCACTCTTGAAGACTCCAAGTTTCGCACTACAGAGGCTTCAGTAGACCTCACGTTCTCTCCAGGGCGCACTTATATCAACACCAAGCAGCGCAGACTTCCCATCAACCTCGACGCTCCAATCTTCAGCATCAGCCATACGATGGGATTCAAGGACTTTCTCGGTGGTGATTACAAGTCGAACTTCACAGAGGCATCCATCTACAAGCGTTTTTGGATGAAGAGTTGGGGAAAGATAGACGTCTATCTAAAAGGTGGTGCACAGTGGAATAAGGTACCGTTCCCGTTGCTCATCATGCCAGCTGCCAACATGTCGTATATCCTGGAAGATGAGACTTTCAACCTGTTGAACAACATGGAGTTCCTGAACGACCGCTATGCCAGTCTGGATTTGTCGTGGGATCTCAACGGCAAAATATTCAACCGCATACCTCTGCTCAAGAAACTAAAGTGGCGCGAGTTCCTTGGCGTGAAGTGTCTTTGGGGCAAACTGACGGACAAGAACAATCCTGCGCTCCATCCCGGTGACCCGGTGCTGATGGAATTCCCGGATGGTAGCTATGTGATGAACCCGCATCGTCCCTATGTTGAGGTGCTGGTCGGCATACACAACATCTTCAAGATTCTTCATGTGGAGTATGTGCGTCGACTCAACTATCTGGACTTGCCCACTGCCAACAAGCAAGGCATCAGGTTCATGTTCCGCATTACATTCTAAAGAAAATACCATAAATGGTTGGAGAGGCTGTCGCGGCTTCTTCAGCCATTATGCGTTTAAGCCTCGTCGCGAGGCAGCATAAGTTAATCGTAAAAGCTGAAGCGTATGAGAAAAATCAAGAATCCTTGGCTTCACAAGGAAGGTTACAACTGCTTTGGTTGCTCACCCGACAATCCTTTCGGACTTCATATGGAGTTCTTTGAGGACGGTGACGACATCGTTTCTTTCTGGAAACCTAACAGGAACTATCAGGGCTGGATCAATACCATGCATGGCGGCATCATCAGCACACTCATAGATGAAACTGCCGGTTGGGTAATTTTTCGCAAATTGCAGACTTGTGGAGTGACCAGTAAACTTGAGGTTCGCTACAAGCGACCGCTTATGTCCAACGATACAGGTATCACTCTTCGTGCCCATATAACGCGCCAAGTGCGTAATTTGGTTACAGTCCACGTTGTGGTGGAGAACGGAAATGGCGAACTCTGTGACGAAGCAGACGCCGTCTATTTCACTTTTGGACCGGAAAAAGCCAAGGAGATGGGATTCGTCACCTGTGAGGTGGAGAATGAAGAGTGGATACCCATGTAGACACAACACACATATACTTACCCTGATACAGCCGGATAAATTTCGTGGAACCAAAAATAGGAGAGATTGAGAATGAATGTCATACTGGCTGATAGACAAGACATCACCCGTGCGGGACTGATGTATATCGTCCAAGGAATGGACGGTTGTGAATGTAAATACGCAGAAGACAAAGCCGACTTGGTGGAGTTTCTTAAAGCCATGCCCGATAGTCTGGTCATACTGGACTACACGCTTTTTGATATCAACGACGTGGAAGAGTTGCTCATTATCGGACAGCGCTTTCGTAAGGCAAGCCTCATCTTGTTCAGCGAAGACCTTAGTGTTGACTTCGTGCGCAAGGTGATAGCTTCAAGCAAACTTATCAGTGTGGTGCTCAAGGAGTCGCCACTCGGTGAAATAAAGACAGCTATACAGTATGCCTTGCAGGGACATAGGTTCATATGCCAACGCGTTACCGAACTTCTTCTTGCTCCGCGTGAGGAAGAGCATGAACCGGTGAACCTCACCAAGACAGAGCGTGAGATTCTGATAGACATTTCCTTGGGCATGACCACCAAGGAGATAGCCGAGAAGCGCATTTCCAGTTTCCATACCATCAACACCCACCGCAAGAACATCTTCCGCAAACTGGGCGTGAACAACGTGCACGAAGCTACCAAGTATGCCCTGCGGGCAGGACTCGTGGATTCGGCTGAATATTACATTTAATCAATTCTTATCATTATGAAACGAATATTTATAACCTCTTTCTTTTGCGTATTGACAATCTTTGTATCAGCTCAAAAGTATCACGATGCTGCCGCTTTCGATTTGCGTGGAAATGTAAAAGAATGTGTGGTACGCCAAAGTAATGAAGCAGAACCGGGATATTATCGTTTTACTTCTGATGGCGTATTGTTTTACCATTGGAATGATAATATAAGCGGCAAGAGCACATTGCACCGGGATGCAGCCGGGTATTTGCTTCGTCTTTACGATAATGGTAGTTACTATGCGTTTGTTTATGATGATGCACACCGCGTATTGTCGAAAGAAAGCGGTATGTCGGCCGATGTATTTGGGAACTATACCGTTTACCTTTTTTACCAATACAATGAAAAGGGGGATGTTGTTGCGGAAAAAATATTATCCCCTGCAAATGAAGGAAGTACCTATGTATACACCCGATACGACAGCAAAGGCAACTGGACGGAACGCAATGTCTTTGATTTGGCGACAAATTCGTTTGAGTATAAAGAGACCCGTAAGATTTCTTATTGGACGAATGATGAAAAACCTAAAGAAAACAAACATGTCTCTAAAGAGTGGATTATTAAACGAGTGCCGAAGAAGTTTCCACCGGTTAAAGCAAAAAAGGGAGATTTCAACCAACTTGTTTTGCATCCTTTCGGTGCCAAGAATCTTTCACCGAATTGCACTGCTGACGAGTTGATGTCGGCTTGCGAGAAGATGAAACTGAATGCCGTTTGCAAGCTTCATGAGTTTGATGGTGGTAGATATGGAACAGTTGAGATAACAGAGAAAAGCCCATACTCTTTAGGCGCATTATACGGTGAAGTTTTTAAGGGCGTTTTCTGTTATAAGCTATTTGATGCTGTTGTTGTCGCAGAAGCAGGATTTGTTGATAAAGATGGGACATTGTTTAATTGGGAATATTACTTATATCCATTGAAAAACTCAAAAGATTCAATCGATGATATATTTGAAAAAGCTGTAACAGCATTGGCTAAATCAGAATTAAAAGTGAAACTAAAGTCAGCGTTAGATAACGAGATTAAATATTATATCTATGAATTGGAAGGTGCAGGACTAAGTAAAGTAACGGTGTCTACGGCAGGTAGTTTTGTAAAAATCAGTGTAGAACCCTCTTGATAAATGGAGAAAGTTTAGTTCAAGTATACCTTGTATACTGAAGTCTTTTGCCTGTCAGTACCTTATAGTCTGTCGTATTCCCATTTCCGGTCAACTTGTGGTGTAAGCTACTTGTGTAATAGTGATATGATAGATACGTCTGCTGACGCCAGCAATTTTATATGAAATGTCGGCTTATACGTTTTCTAACGTGAAAAGCATTAATGTTATTATGAAGAGATTTAAGTTCGGCTTGTTGCCTCGAATTATTGTTGCCATTATTCTCGGTGTCGTTTTCGGCATGGTTTCTCCCGACATGCCTGTGCGTGTGTTTGTCACCTTCAATGCTTTGTTCGGCGCCTTCCTCGGTTTTCTGATACCGCTCATTGTTGTCGGGCTTGTCACGCCTGCCATTGCCGACATTGGCCGAGGTGCAGGTAAACTCCTCCTCGCCACCGTCTTACTCGCCTATGGAGTCACCGTTTTCTCCGGTTTTATGTCATACGGAGTGGGGCAGACTGTTTTCCCGTCGCTCATTTCAGACAATCTCCACCCCGTCGAGATAAGCAAGGCTGAGGAGTTGAAACCCTATTTCACGATAAACATACCTGCGCCTCTCGACGTCATGACAGCACTTGTACTGTCGTTTACATTGGGCTTAGGCATCGCCAATATTGGCGCTCCGTCCTTGAAGGTCATATCTTCCGAGTTTCGCGACATTATCACCAAGACCATACAGGTGATATTAATACCATTGCTACCTGTCTACATCTTTGGCACATTCTTCAATATGACGCACACTGGAGAAGTGTTCAATGTGCTTAGCTTGTTTGTGAAAATCATCGGTGTTATATTCGGCATGCATATCTTCCTGCTCGTATTCTTATACGTGGTTGCCTCCATCTTTGTCCGTAAGAATCCGTTTAGGCTGCTTGCCAACATGATGCCGGCTTATTTCACAGCCCTTGGCACACAGTCTTCGGCGGCTACAATTCCGGTTACGCTACGTCAGACCATACGGAATGGTGTGGACAAGGACATAGCTGGGTTTGTTGTTCCCCTCTGTGCCACAATCCATATTTCGGGTAGTGCCATGAAGATAGTGGCGTGTGCCCTTGCACTCATGATGATGCATCACATGCCCTACGACTTCCAGTCTATGACGGGATTCATTCTGATGCTTGGCATAGTGATGGTTGCAGCACCTGGTGTTCCGGGCGGAGCCATCATGGCATCGCTTGGCATCTTGTCTTCAATGCTTGGATTCAACGAGCAGTCATTGGCTCTGATGATTGCTTTGTATATAGCTATGGATAGTTTTGGCACGGCCTGTAATGTTACTGGTGACGGGGCATTGGCACTTATCCTTAACCGGTTTTTCCGGCCGGTAAAGCCGAAAACGGAATAGAAGTCATTCTGTGTGTATAAAAGGGATACGATATTCTACCAATGATGTGTTTCGCATAACCGTCAATGCAAGGGCTCTCTTTGTTTCCAAATTATAGTAAGAAATGAAACAGATTTATCCCATCATGCTTTTCAGTCTGCCGTTCGTGTTCTCTTCCTGTCAGGTTATGAAGGAAGCGGCTCGCGATGCGGCGATAGAATCCGTGAAAGACCCGAAGTCGGGAGCGCCGGTTTTCGTGCGCGAGGATGCAAACAGTCCTTATGAAATCAACGTGGGCGGCATAGTCAAGGTCCGGAAACAGGCCCGGAAAGAGAAACTTCGGAAGGAGCTGGACAGATATTGAATGACGAAACGCCCGCATGTTGAATGTATGCGGGCGTTTCGTCGTTTATAGGTAATTCTTCAGTTCGGTGATGCGGGAGATGATGCCGTCGGGCATTGTCTCGTCGCATGGCTTCTCTTCCCATTGCAGTCCTTTTATCCACACCGTGCGACAACCGAGGCTGTGGGCGGGTGCTATGTCTTTGTCGAATGTGTCACCCACAACAACCACTTGTGAGGCAGGCAGGTCGAGGGCGCACACTCCGAGGGCGAAGATAGCTGGGTTTGGCTTGCGCACACCCACCACGGCCGACTCGATGACCCGCTTGAAATAGTGGTCAATGCCGGCGTCGCTGAGAATGGTATTGATGTTGCCGTAGAAATTGGAGACGAGCACCATTGGGTATCTGTCTTTCAGATATTCCAATACCGACTTGCTTTCTTCGAGCACCTCGTTGGTTTGTTCGTTTTCATAGAGTGCCATACGTTCTGCCAGGTCCACCTTAGCCAGGTTTGAAAGCTGTAGCATACCATTTTCTGTCAGGTAGTCCAGTTGCAGTTTGTTCTTTGCCCGCAACACGTCGACAAAGTGGAAGTCGGGCTGAATGATGGGATTGGTGGCAAGTGAGCGTTCTCCGTGCACATACGCTTTGCGGAAGTCTTCCTTCTTCACCTCCACGTTCATGTGTTGGTAGCCGTCCCACAGCACTTCCGACCAGTGGTCGCCACGGGTGTCGAGTGTGCCGCCGTAGTCGAAGATAACGCCTTTTACGTCAAGCTTGTTCATTGTCTTTCAAGTTTTCAGTGTTCTTGTTTCCTATTTTTATCAGCAAGATGCCGATGGCTATCCATACCAGTTCTCGGAGTCGGGTGACGAGTCCTGTGTACACACCCAGTGCACCCGACAAGTGGAGTCCGTCGACTGCGAGTGCCAGTCCGCCTTCTCTCGATCCCAACTGCATGGGAGTAAAGAAGATGAGATTGGAGAAAAGTGATGAGAAAGCCATGATGAGAATGGAGTCCACAATGCTTACCTCGGCGGCAAAAGCCTTGAGTATGAGGTAAATCTCAAGACTTTGGATGATGCGCGACGAGAGTTCCAGCAGTAGCGCACTGTAGAAAGTCGACTTGTGCTGGCGGTGGAGCAGGGCTATCTGTTCGTCTATCTGTGCCAATGTGTCCTGCTTCGACTCAATGAATCCCCGTGCCCACTTTTTCACGAATGGCACGTGGGTGAGCATCCGGATAGCCTTCTGTGCCATGCCGGTGCGGTATCCGTGTGAGAAGAAGTAGAATGCCAGCAGACAGAAAGCCGCGATGACCGCAAGCAGGATAGCCATGCTTGGACTCACGGGATAGACTGCCACGTAGAGGAAGATGGAGAGAAACCAGAACCAGAAGTGCGAGAAGATGTGCATCATCACGTAGAGAATTACCGACGATGTGGCCTTGCTCGTGCCGATATAAGGCTTCAGTTCCATGATGCGGTAGGGCTCTCCGCCCATCAGTCCGCAAGGTGTGGTGTAGTTGAGGGCAAATCCGCTGATCGACAACTTGTAGACCCGCCAGAACGACAGGTTCTTGTAGCGCTTCTCGTCGTTGATGATGAGAAACCACGACAAGGTGTTGAGTATGTATACTCCAGCCCATAGCAGAAGGATGGCGGGGAAGTAGATGCCCAGCTTCTTGAGGTAACGCCAAATGTCGTGATAGTCCATGTCCATCGTGCAGAGCATGATGACGATGGCTATGATGCCGAAGGCGAGGAAAAAGTTGCGTGCCTTACTTTTCATAAGTGTCGAGTTTGTTCATGATGCGCACGCAGAGCTGTTCGTGCTTGGCGTGCATATAGATGTAGATGGCGGTGAACACGGTCACTTCCACTGCGCAATAGAGCCATGGCAGGCCGATGATGAGCGAGATGAAGAGGGTGATGCTGCGCCAGTTGAAGGTGAGGATGTTGGTGTATTTCATCAGGGGCAGACTGCCTTGGCGGAAATCCTCGCGTAGCTGTGCCGGCAGGTTACCGGCATAGCGGCGGCGCAGTTCCTGCTTGAACATCTGGAACTTGGGTGTGCTCTTTTCCTGTCCCTTCACGTAGTTGACGTAGAACCACTGGAACAGTTTCTGTATGAAATCCTTGCTCCAGCTCAGACTTTTGTATTTTTCCACCTGTGTTGCTGCATCGTCAACCTCGCTTCCGTCCTTTCCCTTCAGGAAATATAGGTGTATGTTGCGGTAGTAGTCAGCCAGCCTACTCTGGTTGGCATGGCAGAGAAGTCCGCTCACAGCAGCCAACACCCAAATCCATACGCCCCATGTAGGGGTGAGTCTCGCGGCGATGGATACGTAGATGGCGATGAACCAGAAGTCGCCGGCTGCACCGTCGAGAATGCGGCCGAGAGCAGTCTTCTTGCCGGTCATGCGTGCCAACTGTCCGTCGCAGCTGTCGTAGGTGTTGGCCCAGATGAGCAGCAGGATGCCGATGGCATTGAGCTTCAGGTCGTTGAAGCCGAACATAATGCCGGCACCCACTCCGAGGAAGATGGAGAGAATGGTCACTGTGTTGGGCGACACGCCAAGCTTTTGGAACAGCAAGGCCCATGCATAGCCCATAGGGCGATAGAAATAGATGTCTATATGCTCTTCCGTATCGGAAGATTTCAATGTAGAACGATAACCTTTAGCCATTTTTCAGTATTTCTTTTCTTAGTTGTAATGTTGATGTTTTGTTCGTGTTATTTCTTTCCTACCACCTGCATCACGCACTGGGCAATGTCGGCGGCAGCCTGGTTGCGGCAAGGCCCGAAACTGGGCCAGTCGTTGAAATCGATAATGGTGGTCCGGCCGTTGGGAGCCACCACGCAGTCGCCTCCGTAGACTTCTACTCCGAGTATGGCGCCCGCCTTGTCGACTTCCGCTTTCACGGCTTCCACGTCAAACTTGAATCCCTGTGCCTTACCGTTGATGACTTCAAGTCCGAACTTGGATTTTCCCACTCGGTCGGGGTAGAACCAATAGAAGAAGTCCGTGCCCCGCACACCATAGAACTTCATCAAGTCGCCCTTCAAGTGCTCGTTTACCACGACTGAGGTCACCCCTCTGCGCCAGAAATCCTCCAGACACCGTTGTGCCTCGTCGGCACTCTGCACGTAGCAAGTGTCCTCTTTCTGCTGTGCACATCCGTCGCCACGTTTCAGCCAGCAAGGGTAGCTCACGTCTGCCGGCATCTCGCCATGGTGGGCTATGAACCAGCTTTTCGGGTAAGACACGCCGTTGTCTATCAGCAAGTGCGACATTTTTTCGCGTATGCAGCTATCTATGCCTCGAGCAGAATTGACCACTCCTTTGCCCTGTTCTTCCTGTTGGGCAAGTACGGCCAGTGCCTCTTTGCTGCGGCCCATGTTGAAGAATCCGTCGGCTGACGCCAGGGCGGCACAGTCTTTCAGTTCGTTTTCGTTGCAGAGTCTCACCTCGTTGCCCATGTCGCGCAGCTTGGCTGCCACGGCGTGCATGATGGCCAGGTCGCTGTCTACGCAGTTGGGTGAGAACACATTGCTGCGGCACACACCCACCAGACGCATGGCTCTCTCTTGGCGAAGAAAGGTCTCCGCCTTGTCTATGTCGCCTTTATGGTCCACGTCGAGAATCTTTTCTATGGGATATGCCTCCAGGTTGAGCCCCTCAGCCACCAGTTGCCGTTGGAAGTTGCGCATGCGGTGCAATCCCTTTTCCATGCAGTGGTCGAGCACGTCGAGCGCCTTGTCCTTCAGACAATAGATTCCTCCAGAGATGAGATGGTCGTCGGCTTCCTGTGCGTCGTGGAAGCCCGTGATGTGCAGATGGCTGTCTGCGCCCACCCATAGCGGCTTTTCGTCGTCCACATAGGGCGTCACCGCCATGCATCCGTCCAGTTCCTCGTGGGTGAGAAAGTGGTGGATGTATTTTTTGAAGTCGTCTTCGTGGAAAATGGTGTCTACCGTGGTGAGGCAGAAGGGCTCACCCCTGAGATAGTCGGATATGGCATGCAAGGAGTGCATGCTGCTTGGCGTGGTCTTGACGACGATGCGCAATGGAGCCGTTTTCTGCAGGCAGGCCAAGGCTTGCTGCACCTCTACAAACTGCTCGTTGGTGATGACTACAATCTCGGTAGCGCCACACGCTGTGAAGATACGTATCAGTCTTTCTATCATAGGTTCACCGAGAAGGGGAACCAGCGGCTTGGGTTGTGCCACGCCCTCGTGGGACAGTCTGCTGCCTTCGCCGGCAGCAATAATCGCGAATTTCACTATTTCTTATTTAGAGAGTTTCTTACTGCAAGAAGTGGTCTACACCTCTTTATATTTATATAATGACGTGCAAAGGTACGACTTTATTTTGTAATGGCAAGCAATTTCTTCCGCTTTGTGCTCTTTTCTCTACTTTTCAGGAGCTTGTTCTGCCGGTTCGAGTCTGTGTGCCGTGCGAAAAACAGGCTGTGCAGAGTGCTTCTTGGGGCGTGTGTGGCAGGTTTCGCACAATAGGGGAGTGCGTCTCTGTGTGCTGGGTGTGTCGGTTTATGGCAGTACATCGGGCGGATTACTCCAGTACAAAGCACGAAGTACTGCAGTACTTCGTGCAGATACTCGTCGCCAACTGGCGGTTAGCGTGCTGTTGGCGGCACGTTTGGTAGCTGTGTGTCGGCTTGTAAGTGGAGAAAATGGTGTGAAAAGCACAGAGGAAAGCGGTGAAAATGAAAAAAGGATTGGGTCCGTTTCGCAACGTTTCCAATCCTTACTTTTCTAACTAACTTATTATCAACTATTCATTACTTTCCTATATTGCACTGCAAAATTACTGTGTTTTTGTGTATTTTGAATAGTTTCCGGCATAAAATGTAACGTAAACGTTTGCGCTTTCGGCAAAGTTTCTTATCTTTGCAAGACAAAATAATCAGCAGCAACATGAAACAACGCCGTACATCACTCAAGGACTTAGCACAGCAATTAGGCGTTAGTATAGCCACCGTGTCGCGCGCTCTTCGCAATAGCCATGAAGTGGGCGATGACATGAAGCGCCGCATACAGGCCCTGGCCAAGGAGATGAACTACCGTCCAAACCCTTTTGCGCAAAGTCTGCGCAAGGAGGCTCCCCGCATCATAGGGGTAGTTGTGCCCAACCTGGTCACCCATTACTATGCAGCAGTGCTCGATGGCATTGAGGACTATGCGCGCAAAGAAGGCTACTCAGTGTTCAGCAGCAATAGCCATGAAGACCATGAACGTGAGGCCGAGGCGGTGGATAACTTCATCAGTCTGCACTGTGAGGGCATCATTGCCTGCCTGGCACAAGACACGGTGGACTATTCTCATTTTGAAGAAATACACAAGATGGGCATTCCCCTTGTGTTTTTCGCACGAACCTGCCTGCCCGAACTCTTTTCCTCGGTAGTGGCCGACGGCGACGTGGCAGCGCAACAGGCCACCCAGCACCTCATCGACACCGGCAGCCGGCGCATTTCCTTCATTGGCGGCCCCAACCACCTTGACATGGTGCGCCGCCGCAAACATGGCTACATAGAGGCGCTCCACGAAAACCGAATCCCCGTGGACCGCACACTTGTGGTGTGCGACAAGATAGACTTCGACGTGGCCCGCGAGGCTGCACTCAAGCTCCTCAGCCGCGAAGATCGGCCCGATGCCATCCTGGCTTTCAACGACATCATCACCTATGCAGCCTTTGATGCCATCAAGACCATGAACCTCCGCATCCCGGAAGACGTGGCCATCATCGGATTTACCGACGGCGACTCGGCTGCTTTCGTCACCCCTAAACTCACCACAATCATGGACAAGGCCCACGAACAGGGGTACAAGGCGTGTGAACTCTTGCTCCGTAACATCAACGGCGACAAGAAGATCTACCGTGAGGTGGTGCCAATGACGCTCATGATACGCGACAGCAGCAACAAACGTTAACCTCCTGAAACCACAATCAACGAATGAATACCTTATTTCCAGTCCTTACATCTTGTCTGTTGGTGTCCGCAGTAGTGGCATCGGCAGACAATTCTTTTTATTCTACGGAAGGCAACTCTGTCACCGTGCGGGTGAAACAACCTGCCTCGCAGTCTGCCCGGCTGGTGCGCCTGCAGGTGGTCTGCCCGGACATTATCCGTGTGGAAGCCACAGCCGAAACGGCTTTTCCCGCCAAGCAGAGCCTCGTCATAGTGCCTCAACAGGCCTTTACCGCCTACTCCGTGAGCGAGTCTGGCGGCACTGTCGAGGTCAAGACGGCCCATGTCAGGGCACGGGTAGACGGCACCACAGGAAGGGTTGCCTTCCTCGATGCGGATGGCCACACCCTGCTCAGCGAGGCCTGTCAGGGCGGCAAGACCTTCACTCCCTACATCGTGCCTGCCGCCGACACCGGCGTAGGCAAGCTGACCGACACCCAGCGCAAGGCTTGGTCGTGGCGCATGCTCTTCGACAGCCCTGCCGATGAGGCCTTCTACGGACTGGGCCAGCACCAGGCTGAGGAACTCAACATGAAGGGGAAGAACGAGGAACTCTTCCAGTATAACACCAAAATATCGGTTCCCTTCGTGGTGAGCAACAAGGGCTACGGACTCCTGTGGGACAGCTATTCACTCTGTCGCTGGGGCAATCCTGACGACTATCTGCAACTTCAGCGGGCGTTTACGCTCTATGATAAAGACGGCCAGCCGGGTGCTCTCACCGGCACCTATACCGACAAGCAGGGACGTGTGGTGCAACGTCGTGAGGACTCTCTCTATTTCGAGAACTCACGGGTCATTGGCAATCTGCCCAAGAACTTCCGACTGAATGGGTCCAAGGTGGTCTACGAAGGCTATATTGAACCCGCTCAGTCTTCGCTCTATCGTTTCATCCTTTACTATGCAGGCTATATGAAAGTGTATATAGGCGGCAAGGAAGTGGTGGCGGAACGATGGCGCACGGCATGGAATCCCAACTCCTACAAGTTTGCCACACCCATCCGCCAAGGCGAACGCACGCCGATACGCATAGAGTGGAAGCCTGATGGCGATGTGAGCTATTGCGGGCTGCGTGTGGCTCACCCGCAAGACGAGACGGAGCAAAACCGCTTGAGCGTGTGGAGCGAGATGGCACGCGACATGGACTACTACTTCATCTATGGCGGCACCATGGACGGTGTCATCAGCGGCTATCGCACCCTGACAGGCAAGGCACAGGTCATGCCCCGTTGGGCAATGGGCTTCTGGCAGAGCAGGGAACGCTACAAGACATCCAAGGACATAGAGAGAACGCTTGCCGAATTCCGCAAGCGGCATATACCGGTAGACAACATCGTGCAAGACTGGAACTATTGGAAGGACGACCAATGGGGCAGTCACCAGTTTGACACCTCACGTTATCCCGACCCACAGGCCATGCTCGACAGTGTGCATGCCCTGCACGGCCGATTCATGATCAGCGTGTGGCCCAAGTTCTATTGTAACACTGCCAACTATAAGGCGCTCGACGCCCATGGCTGGATGTATCGACAAGCGGTGAAAGACTCCATTCGCGACTGGGTGGGACCGGGCTATGTGGGTTCCTTCTACGATGCCTATGCAGAAGGCGCACGCAAGCTTTTCTGGCAACAGATGGACGAAAACCTCTACACCAAGTACCGCCAAGGCATAGATGCCTGGTGGATGGACGCCTCAGAACCCAATGTGCGCGACTGTACGCCCATCGACTATCGCAAGGCTTTGTGCGGTCCCACGGCCCTCGGTTCGAGCACCGAATACTTCAATGCCTACGCCCTTGTCAATGCCGATGCCATCTATAACGGACAGCGCTCGGTGAATCCCGACAAGCGCGTGTTCCTGCTGACGCGCAGCGGCTTTGCCGGTTTGCAACGCTACAGCACCGCCTCATGGAGTGGCGACATAGGCACCCGATGGGAAGACATGCGTGCACAGATGACGGCAGGCATGAACTATTCGTTGAGCGGCATACCGTTCTGGGGCATGGACCAGGGCGGATTCTGTGTGGAAAACCGCTATGTCAACGCTCAGAAGGTGTGGAACAAGACGCGGCAGGAGAATGCCGACCTGAAAGAATGGCGCGAGTTGCAGACCCGATGGTACCAGTTCGGTTGTTTTGTGCCCATCTTCCGCACCCACGGACAGTGGCCGCAACGGGAAGTGTGGAACATAGCTCCCGAGGGGCATCCCGCCTACGAGAGCATTGTGTGGTACGACCGGCTGCGCTACAGGCTGATGCCCTATCTTTACAGCATGGCAGGATGGGCCCATTTCCACGATTATACGCTGATGCGTGCCCTGGTGATGGACTTCACTGCCGATGCCCGTGTCAACGACGTGAAGGACCAGTGGATGTTCGGTCCTGCCTTCATGGCTTGTCCGGTGGGCTACTACCAGGCTCGCCAGCGTGAGGTCTATCTGCCCAAGGACAACCTGTGGTATGACCTCTATTCGGGCACTGCCTACCGTGGCGGACAGTCCATCGTGGCGGATGCTCCCTATGAACGCATGCCTGTCTTTGTCAGAAGCGGTGCCATAGTGCCGTTCGGCCCAGAGATGGAATGGAGTGACGAGAAGTCTGCAGAGCTCATCAACCTGTATGTTTATGCCGGCCGCGACGGTCAGTTTGAACTCTATGAAGACGAGAACACCAATTATAATTATGAGCGTGGCGACTATTCCACCATTCTTTTCACCTACAACGACAAGACTCGCCAGCTCACTGTCGGGCCTCGCAAGGGCACTTTCAAGGGCATGCTCGGGAAACGCCGTTTCAACGTGGTGCTTGTTTCGGAAGACAGGAAGATGCCCCTCAATCTTGAAAATCCCAAGGGCAAACTCGTGAAATATTCGGGCAAGGCCCTTACAGTGAAACTCTAAAATCTACCCGTGAACATGAAAAAACAAGCTGTTCTGACCATGTGCTTCCTGCTGGCCGCACTTGGTGCCCAGGCCAGAGAGCGTTTGCTCTTTGATGCCGACTGGCTTTTCACGCTCAATCCCAAGGAGAAACAAGTGGAGCGTGCCGATTTCAACGATGCCAAGTGGCGGCGGCTCACCTTGCCGCACGACTGGGCTGTGGAAGGTAGTTTCTCGGCCTCCAATGCGTCGGGTGCCGGTGGCGGTGCGCTACCTGGAGGTATGGGATGGTATCGCAAGCACTTCAAGGTTTTGCCCGGAGAGAAATACGACAAGTATTTCATAGAGTTCGACGGTGTATATATGAACTCCTCGGTCTACATCAATGGTCATCTGTTAGGCACACGCCCCTATGGCTACAGCAGTTTCGAGTATGACCTGACCCCTTACCTCAACAGAAACGGTGACAATGTGATAGCCGTCAAGGTGGACAACACCGACCAACCCAACAGCCGGTGGTATAGTGGCTGTGGCATATACCGCCATGTGTGGCTCACCAAGACCGCTGAAGTGCATGTGGCGCATTGGGGCACACATGTGCAACCGACGGTGGAAGGAAAACGCGGCAGAGTGAATGTCACCGTAACCGTGGCGGCTGAGGCCTCGTCAGTGGGCAAGCGCATCACGGTGCGCAACACGCTGCTCGACGCTCAAGGCAAGGTGGCGGCTCAAGGAACCTCCCAGACGAAGGTGGCTGGGAGGTCGGACGTGACGCAAACTCTTGCTTTGGGCAATCCGCATCTGTGGTCTGTGGAACGTCCATACGTCTATACGGTGAAGACCGAACTGCTTAGTGAGGGGAGGGTGGTAGACACCTACCTCACCACAACCGGCTTCCGCTCTTTCCGCTTCGACGCCGACCATGGATTCTTTCTCAACGGCAAGCCCATGAAGCTCAACGGGGTTTGCGAACACCATGACTTCGGTTGTCTCGGTGCAGCCCTTAGCGAAGATGCCATGCACCGCAAACTGTTGATGCTCAAGCGTATGGGGTGCAACGCACTGAGATGCTCGCACAATCCGCCAGCTCCCGAACTGCTCAACATGTGCGACACGATGGGGCTTGTGGTGATGGACGAGTCGTTTGACATGTGGCGGCGCCGAAAGACCAAGAACGACTATGCCCGGTTCTTTGACAAATGGTATGAACGTGACCTTACCGACCTGGTGGTTCGCGACCGCAACCATCCTTCCGTGATGATATGGAGCATCGGCAATGAGGTGCTCGAGCAGTGGTCGAGTGCCAGCGCCGACAATCTCACCCTTGAACAGGCCAACTTGATACTCAACATGGGCCATGACCCCTCAACGCTTGCCAACGACAAGACGCTCAGTGTCAACTCCCTGCTCACCCAAAGGCTGGCAGAAGTGATTCACAAGTATGACACGACGCGTCCCGTCACGGCAGGCTGCAACGAACCCAAGCCCACGAACCACTTGTTCAAGAGCGGTGCTATTGACCTCATAGGATTCAACTATCACGATCAGAACGTGAAGGACTTCAAGAAAAACTTCCCCGGCAAGCCCTTCCTATTCACCGAGAGTGTGTCGGCACTCCAGTCACGCGGCTACTACACCATGCCGAGCGACTCCGTGATTCTCTCGCCTTCGCGTTGGGATAGGCCGTGGAATGATCCATCCTATCAGTGCAGCAGCTACGACAACCAGCATGCTCCATGGGGCACCAGTCATGAACATTCGCTCGACGTGGTGAAGCATACACCTTTCTGCAGCGGCCAGTTTCTGTGGACAGGTTACGACTATATAGGTGAGCCAACGCCTTACGGCTATCCGTCACGAAGCAGTTATTTCGGTGTGATAGACCTTGCCGGTTTCCCGAAAGACGCTTACTGGCTCTACAAAAGCGAATGGTCAAGCGAACCGGTGCTGCACCTGTTTCCTCACTGGAACTGGATAGACGGGCAGACGGTTGACCTTTGGTGCTATTATAATCAGGCCGACGAGGTGGAACTCTTTGTCAATGGCGTGAGTGCAGGAGTCAGAAAGAAGGCCGACAGCCATCAGTTCCACGTGATGTGGCGTGTGGTCTATCATCCGGGAATCATCTGTGTGGTGGCGCGAAAGAACGGAAAAGAAGTGAGACGACAGACTGTTCGCACTGCTGGCGCGCCCCATCATCTGCGCTTTACACCCGAACAAAAAGAACTGAAAGCCGACGGCAAAAGTCTTTGTTTCGTGCAGGTTGAGGTGGTAGACAAGGACGGCACTCTCTGTCCACATGCCGAAAACCAACTCTTTTTCAGCGTGGACGGACCTGCCAGGATTGCTGGAGTGGACAACGGCAATGCCGCCTCGATGGAACGATTCAAGGACAACAAGCGCAAGGCTTTCGCAGGTAAGTGTCTCGTGGTACTGCAAAGCACGGGAGAGAAAGGACAGATAGCCCTTTCTGCCAAGGGAATAGACTTGCAGGAGTCACGGGTTTTGGTGGAAACTAAATGACATTAAGAATATGAAGAAACTATCATTGTTTATCTTAGGAGCCGCCTTCACCTTTATGGGTAAGGCTGAGGTCCCTCTTGTATGGCAGTCGGACACTGCCCATATCCGTATGGACGAGTTGAAACGGGCTTATATCTCGCCCTCGAGAATCGTGTGGTCAAAGGGACTGACCGGCACGGACGTGCTTCTCCAACGAGGCACTGGACAGCCCGAAATGGGCAGGCGCCATACTGCACTGATGAAATCGGGTGAAGCCGACACGGCATCTGTCATCTTTGATTATGGCAGGGAACTGCATGGCGGGTTGCAGCTTGTGATGGGCAGCAGTTCCAGGCGCATGCCGTCCAAAGTGCGTATCCGTTTTGGCGAGTCGGTGCAAGAGACTTGCAGCGAGCCGTGCAACAGCGAGTGGAAGATGGGTTTCAGCACGGACGACCACGCCATGCGTGACATTGTGATGGACATTCCGCGTGACGGAAAGATAGAAATAGGGAACACAGGCTTCCGCTTTGTGCGCATCGACCTGCTGCAACCCAACACCCAAATCTCACTCCGCGAGGCAACAGCTGTTTTCCGCTATCGCGACATGTCCTACGTTGGCTCTTTCAAGTGCGACGACGAACGGCTGAACAAAATATGGATGACAGGTGCCTACACCGTGCATCTCAATGCACAGGAATATATATGGGACGGCATTAAGCGCGACCGACTGGTATGGTTGGGCGACATGCATCCCGAAGTGTCCACCTTCAGCGCAGTGTTTGGCTATAATGATGTGATTCCCAAGAGCCTTGATTTGGCTTGCAAGCAGTTTCCGCTGCCATCATGGATGAACAACATGACATCTTATTCCATGTGGTATCTCATCATTCAATGGGAATGGTATCTGCAGAATGGCGACAGACAGTTCCTGGAGAAACACCGCCCCTATATACTGGGACTCATAGACCGCTTTGTGGATACTGTGGACGAAAAAGGGAAAATCAACGGCAACTACTTCCTTGATTGGCCCTCGTCGCCTAACAAGAAAGGTGTGGAAGGTGGCGTCAGGGCACAGCTGGTATGGGCCATGAAAGACGCACAGCGCATTTGCCAAGTGTTTGGTGAGCAGGAATATGCTGCCAAGTGCCAGCGTATCATCGACATAGAGATGAAGCATCGCCCCGAGCATAACAATCTGAAGCAGGCTGCTGCCTTGATGACCTTGGCAGGCTTGCTCAAGCCGGAGCCGGCCTTTAATAAGATTCTGTCGAAAGGCCATGCCGACGGCTTCTCTACTTTCTATGGCTACTATATTCTGGAGGCTGAGGCCATGGCGGGTGCTTATGATGAGGCTCTCAGCGTCATATCCGATTATTGGGGTGGTATGCTCGACATGGGGGCCACTACTTTCTGGGAAGACTTCGCCTTGGACTGGATGAAGGATACCAACCCGATAGACCAGTTGGGAGACAGGAACAAGAAGAACATACACGGCGACTTCGGTGGCTACTGCTATCCCGGATTCCGTTGCAGCCTTTGCCACGGATGGGCAAGCGGCCCAACGGCTTGGCTTTCGCACCATGTTCTTGGAGTGGAAATACTCGAACCGGGATGTAAGGCCCTCAGGATTACGCCCCACTTGGGACATTTGAAGTGGGTCGAGGGCACCTATCCCACGCCATTCGGGCCTGTGAAAATAAGGCATGAGAAGCGGGCCGACGGAACCATAGCCACTTCTGTTGATGCACCGAAAGAGATTCGCATCGTTCAGTAGGGCGTATAGGGCTTGCACGTATCGTCTCCCACAGGGTTGGGAGGGCGCTCACTTGCTTTGTCCTACATTCCGTGAAAGACTGGCTGTGGGTCTGCAAAGCACAATGATAAAAGTTCATCCGCGATTTGGAGTGCTAGGTGTGGAACCAATGTTTGGATTGAAATAAACCGGACAGAAAGCCCAGTGCTCACTGGAATTTGTGCTCTTGTCGTCTTGGCGAATGACTGCTTCTCACGCGCGCACGTGCGCAAGAAAAGTTTTTCGCCTTTTCGCCACTATCTATCACTTTTCTTGTTGTTTGACATTATTCGGTTGACTGTAAGTGTGATAGGCGGAGTGATGGATGCGTGATAGATGCATGATAGATAGTTTAATATCTGTCACTTTTATCAGCTATCCCCCGTTTGCCAAGTTCAAGTGATGTGCCCAAAATCAGTTTCGCAGCCTGTTCACTCATTGCCACTGCCGTGAGCAATGAGTGAACAGGCTGTGGGACACTTCCTAA
>ULUS01030638.1_pt1 | contig 21547 bp, 11 predicted proteins | sample 1958761 | NCBI WGS metagenome assembly ULUS01 (sample SAMEA4835767, study PRJEB28245) | human gut metagenome | biome: gut microbiome; material: fecal sample | place: Denmark | collected 2008
AGAAATATGTATAGAAATAATCAAATAGTGATAGGTGATAGATGTTTTGCGAAATTTAGTTTTATGTATGCGCACATCTTATAAGACAATGACTAGAACCCGAACATTGTTTCAAGCAAATGTTTGCCTGTAGAGGTACGGAACACGTTGCTCTCGAATGTACGGATGGCTTGCAGCGAAAGATGGTCTTCATAGGCATTGACTAAGAAATCGGCCTCAAGAAGAATGCGCCAATCAATGCCTTTCACATTGCTGTAGGTGTGATGATGGCCTATAAGAAAGCATACGCGTTCCACTTGCGCCTCTGTGTATCCACCTATGCGGCGAAGCATCTGTTCTGCCTCTACCGGTCCCAGTTCTTCTTGGTGCTTGCCCGAACAATCGCCGTATTTTTCCTCACTGGGATGGATGCCTATGTCGTGGAGGATAGCGGCTGTTTCGAGGATGAAGAGAGTTTCATCGTCGACTTGTTCCAATCTGGCAATGGTGGCAGCGAAGTTGTGCACCTTGAGAAAATGCTGAATGCGCGCCACGTCTCCCCGATCGTATTCCATCATGGCGCGAATTAATTCTGCGTGTTGTTGATTCATCGTATATATTTATTTTGTAAATACAACTACAAAAGTACAAAACATTTGTTTTTCCAACCAAATTTAAGGAAGAAAAATCAGAGAACTTGTTCTTGATGTTGTTCCAGAATCCGGGTTCTCCCTTGCCCTTCTCTGCACTTTCGGCAAGATACTCCTCAATGGCATCGTAGAAGCTGAGGGCGTCCTTGTCCATCCGGGATTTCACATACGCTCTCATATCCTTGTTGACAGGAGAGTCAAGGTCGTTCCACAACGTGCGGAGGAACTGGTTGAAATCCTTGCCCATCAGTCCGCGCAGGCCCTTGTGTCCTACCACTTCGTGCCATACGGTCTTCTCGGCTGTGTAGGTGTCACGCACGTTCGGCATGTACAGGTAAACCCTGCCCGTCTTCTCATCATACCATCCTGCCACCTTCTTGCCGGCTTCCAGGTCTGCCTTCACCCTCGGGTCGGGAATGTCCTCCACGTCCCACATCATGTTCACGTGCACGCCGAGCTTGTCACCCAACCGCTGCACGTGGCTTTCCACCACGCTCTCTGTTTCCGGTCTATCCATATCGTCGGCTGCAGTGAGAACACGGAAGTGAGGGGATGTGTGAGATGATTTTGCAGAAGTGACAGATGACTTAGAGGCATAACTCCAGTCATTCTCGTTCACGTCATCCATAGCCTTGTCATGCGCAAACTCGTGAAAGTCTCCAAGCACATTCTCAATGGCTTTATCCATCTTGTCCTTGTCTGAGATTTCAAACAGCTTTTTCACGGCATCCTTCACCGTCTGCCATACGCTTCGGTCGCCCTTATTGGCAAGTTCATGAGCGAAGTTAACCACTCTATCCCAAACGGACAATTCAAGAGCCTTCCTCTGTCTCGGGTCAGCCATTTGTGCCGTAAACTCATATTCGTTTTTAAGTCCGTAAGAGTTTTCTTTAAAACGTTCAGACTGAATTTTTGCCTTTTGGTATATATCAAGAATAGTATTGACAGCTTCTATTTGCTTGGGAGTTAGAACACCTTCTGCTTTGTCACTGTTCACCAGATGTATAGCATGGTCAACACCTTGATGTATCAACTCATGCACAATTGTTGTAGGCTGTTCAATCGGAGAAGATGAAGTGCGCACTATCTTGTCAATATAGTAATCGACACTGCGGTCTGTGTTCGACTGCCCAAACGAATCATGCGCTTTGTCTTCACTCTTAGCATTTATTTCAACGCCAAGTCTCTTTATCACGGACGAGACTTTAGATGATAGGGATCTAATCTCCTTCCCGATATTTGATTCCTCAACACCCTCCGCAAGCTTTCTAAAGTTTTCCTCACTTCCGGCTTGCAATCCATAAGTAGCTCTGATAGACTCTGCTCTAACTCTTCGATAGTCGAGTTCTCGTTCAATAGCGGCTGCGGTGGCTCTATCTTGAAGCGCCCAAGGATATTGCTTATTATCTCCCTCGCCTCTTTCAGATACCGCTTCTGTTCCTCCAGACTTCTCTCTGCGAATTTCCTCATTCTGATTGTTTTTAAGTTCTTCTAATTCTGTTTCAAGTTCCGAACGAGGAGTTCGGGAGATTCTTTCAACGTCTTCCGCAAGCTTCTTTCTGAATTGTCCCTTGTCTTTAACATCTTTTGCTATACCCTCAATCTCCTCGTCAAACTTCTTTTCAATTTGCGAAGATACTGATTTTTCCACATCATCCGGCACAATTCTTCCATCTTTTCCACTATTTTTCTGCTGTAGGCGCGCACGCTGCTCCTCGCGGTACATCGTTGTCGCGCGTTCCATACCATCGACAGGGCTTGCCGAAGACTCAACGCTATTGTCTATGGTCAGTCCTTTTTCCAATGCCTCGGCAATCTGCTCTGACTTCTTCACACCCTTTTCGGGCGCTCCGATTTTCATTCCTGCCTTTTCCAGCGCGACACGCAGTTTCGGTGTCACCACATTCTCGGGTATGGTCACGTCTGCATCACCAATAAACTCCTTTATCCGCTCTGCTACTTCGCTCTCTGGCAACACTCTCACTGGCTTGCACCAACGCGACAGTATCACCTTTCTCGCCCTACCTGTCTGTTTGAACACCTCGCCGCTCACGCTTCCGCTCTTCCAGTCCACTTCGCCTACGGCATCCTTGGCTCTATCTGCCTTGTAGCCACTTGACAGCTCGCTTGCCGGTACCTCACACTCCACGGTCACGATGTTCGGTCTTATCCAAGCCGATTTGAACTGGTCTTCATCGGACTTCTCGATGTGTGCCAATATGGGTTGTAAGCAGCAGGTATGTCCGTTGCCTTCTTGCCGGTGGCATCCTTGCCGCCCTTGTCAAGTTTGAACTTCCATTTCAGTTCACCGGTTTTCTTGTCTACCTTCTGCTTACCAGTCTTCGGGTCCATGTCGGGAATGGCAAGGTCGGGATTTTCGTCTGCCCTTATCCATGTGCCAAGTTCATTTGCCTCCACGAGCTTGCCGTCAACGGCAGCAGCCATAGGTGGATAAAGTTTACCGTCAATCACCTGCATCGCACGGAACACCTTTTCCTTTGGCTCTCTCTCCAATCTCCGCAGCGTCTCCTCGTCAGTTTCCTTGTGGAAACTTATTCTTTTTTCGGCCTCTTCCGCAGCCTCCAGAGTCGTTTCCACAACTTCAGATGTCGTGTCGGTTTTGTCTGCCTCGCCCATCTTCCTCGGGTCAACACCGTCAAGCAGGTCCTTCATCACTCTGTCAGCCACTTCCTCAGCCGTGGTGTAGTGGATATGCAGCATGTCTGCCACACCTTTCCAGAACTTGTCGAGTGCTTGCTTCACTTTCGCTATTGTGCTAATGGCTTCTGCCTTTTCAAAGGCATTACCCGACGGCACTTCCTCTGCCATTTTGCGCAGACGCTCCGCACCTATGCGACCAGAGTATGTAGCTATCACCTCGTCAGCGATTGCGTCGTCGTCTTTCAGCTCAGGATAGTTCTTAGCCACATCGTTCCAAATCCTGCTGTTCTTCATCAAACCAACAACGTTCTTCCACTCCTTGGCATTGCCACGTTTCAGTGCGCTTGCCCACAGGTGAGCATATTCATGTATTGGAGTTTCAGAGTTGGCTATCCTTGGGTCGATGTAAATCTTCCCGCCTACAGTAAAGCCGTATGCCTCTCCGTTGGCTGTGCGGAAGAACCTCACGTGGTCAGTAATCTTCGCATCTTTCTCGTTGAAGATGACATAGTTCTTCTTTCCGTCCTCACGACCGCCACGCATATTGTCGGCAGGGTACTTGATGCCTGTGAACCCAGCGGAAGAAAGCAGGTCGGAAGCCTGCTGTTTACTATTGAAAGCGACGTTGATTTCTTCATACAAGTCCGCTCCGGTAGCTCTTTCATTCAAGACGATTTCCTTTCCGTTACGTTCAAGGCGCACAAGTCCGTTTTCATCCTTACGTTTCCAACCTTGCTTCTCAAGTTCACTTGCAACACGATTGACTGCATCGGCTGAAAGTCTATCGTTCCAGTCAAGATAGTTGCTGCCGTTGTCGTCGGGTATCTTCACCGTGTAGAGGTGGTGCGTCCCTTCCATACTCTTTTGCAACCTGTCAATGTCAGCCTGCGCATTGTTGATGTCGTCCCAAAAACTTTCTATGAGAGCCTTGTGGTTTTCGGGCTTCAGCTGGCTGTCGGCAATGTCCATAAGACTTTGGTAGAACTCCATGTCTTTCTCGTCGCCCGCTTTCTTGGCGGCTTTCCATTCACGCTCGCTCTCCCTGCGGTTCTTCATTATCTTCCTGGCATACTTGTCGTAGTCTTCCATCTGCTTGATGTCACGCCTGCGCTGCTTGATGAAATCCTGCCGTTCCTGTATGCTCCGCTGTACGTTTCCATCCTTGGTGTGGGCATACGCCTTGCCTATGCCTTTCACTTCCGTCACGTATGTACCCCAGCCGTAAACCTGTGCTCCTTCTCCCTCGCCCATGTGAGAATGGTCGAAGTGGTCGAAGTCTGCCCCCGAGCCGTGGTAAACCTTTTGGAAGCGTGCAATGTCATCGGCGTTTACCTCCTGTCTTTCTGCAAGACCAGTGGTATCCTTGAACTCACCACTATACAGGGCTTGTTCAATAGAGCGCACGATTTCTGCCAAAGGCTTGCCGTCGGCTCTTCTCAATTTAATGGAGTCATAATAGAACTCCACAATATGAGCTTTACCATCGTTGGAAATCCCTTCATTTGGCTTCGGTGATATTACGATGCTGATGCCATTGTCTCGCCCATTGTGGTCAAATCCCGAAACATGGGCATTATGGTTCGCAAGGCGAATGGTTACTATCTGTCCATTCTTGGTTTCAAAAGTTGCATATTCACTTCCGCTACCAAAACGCTCAGCACCAATAACTTTCGCGACATCACCAATAAAAGTTTTAGGTTGCGTGGAAGATTTGTCCAATTCTGTTGCAAGGGTTTCGACATTTTTCAGTATCTTTGCACCATTAGCACTTGAAACGACAGTTAATGACCTTGGACTTGTTCCGAGAGAGGCGGTTTCAAGTGCTCTTCTTTTTTTAGCACTCATCCGCACTCTGCCGTTCACCTCGTCAATCATCCTCTGACCCTCCTCGGTATTCATGCTAACGTCCAAGCCGTTATTCTTCAGAGTGTCGACAACTTCATCTCGTAATACTATCTCGCGATGCTGTGCCTCGACGGCGGCTTTCTCTGCCTTCTCCCTTTCCTTTACGTCGACAGGTCTTGTATCGAACTCATCCGGGAACGGTCCCTTCAGCCCATTCACATTCTCGTCAAATGTCTTGTCGAGATTGAAGAGCTTATAATTCCCCCAACGTAGCCTGTTGTAGTATCTACGCCAGAAATCTCCGAGCGACTTCTTCTCGAAGTATTCGGGTGTGGAGTTGGGGCTGTCCATGTCCACAATGGCATAACTCTTGTATTTGTCTGGGCGGTGTTCCTGTGCCAAGCCGTAAGCATTCTCTGCAGCCTTGCGCTGTTCCGGTGTCTTGATTTGGAAACGCAGGGGATTCTTGTAGAACTCGTCATTCCCGGCTTCTGCAATCCTCGTTTCCGCCTCCTCGTCTTCGTAGCGCTTTTCTTCTCTTGCAGGCTCAAATCGGCTGTCGTGCTGCTCCGTATGTCTGCCGGCTATCGCCACGTCCTCCTGCTGTTCGGGCAGAAGGAAGGGCAGGGTCTCGGCAATGTTCTCACGGTCACCCACCTTCACGGCCACCTTCTCCGCTGCCTGCTGCTTCCTGCGCTTCTCTTCAAGAGGCATGGCAAGAGCCTTGCGCAACTGCTCCTTTCCGTATATGGCACTCCACTCGGCAATGGTGTGGCTTTCTCCGTCAAGGGTCATCTTGGAGTTCCACATCTCCTTGATGAAGTCGTCTATGTCGTTGTCGGAAAATCCTATTTCCTTCATCTCGTCATGGATTCCTTCACGGATGTTGCTTATCCAGTCTTTCATCTTGTAGATGCCCTTGTCGATGATGGCCATGCCATAGCGCTTCACGGCTTTCATCAGCTCCGGCACGTACTCTATCTGCTCGTTGTTCAGACCTACAAGACTAATGCTTGCGCTGCCCTTTCCGCGCTTGAGCATTTCCTTCAGGGCATTCTTCAGGGCTGCCTTGGCGTCCTCGGCCTCCTGCCTTATCTCGTCTCCTGTGCGGCCTCTCCAAGTAGTTCCCTGCTTGGACGCAGGCTTCCCTCCTGCATTCTCTCCAGCAGGCTGCTGGTTTCCGCCTTTTCTTCCTCGCTTAGCGCAACCTCCCTTTCCGCCAGTGCCACCGCTTCCTTCGGGTCCAGTATTTCCGGCAGCCATGCCGTCCAGTCCGGGCGTTTCTCCACCAGTTTGGTTATGGCCTTGTTCTCCAGCAGATACAGCAGGGTCATCCGTATCGCCCTTGCCACGTTTCTTTGGGACGTCTGTTCCGCTATCCAATGGCTTAGAAGGTCCTCCGCCTTCTCCTCCTGTTCCCAATCCCAGTTCTCCGCCGCCTTCATTACCGGCAGCATCCAGCTGTGTTCCGTCTTCTGCTCCGCTATCATCGGCAGGAGCCTCATGTCTATTTCTAACATCGTCGTAAATTTTTAGGTATGCAATCTGCTGGACGAAGCCTTTGTTGCCGTTCAGGTAGTCAATGGCATCGTCTATCAATTCTTTGTTTTCTTCCGAAGTCTTGGTCCTGATTTCTTCTTCCGTCAAAGGGTTCTTCTCGGCAACAGCCAAGCGTTCCTCGCCGTTCATTTCACTCCACGGCTTTTGTGGGGCAGGAGTTTCCGTCACGTCTTCCTGTCCGTTCCGCTTCTTCTGCTCCTCCTTGAACTTGTCTGCGGCGTTCTCCAGCCCTTCGGCAGGGTCGCTTATTTTTTCTTCTGTTCCTTTATTGTTTGAAACGTCTTCGCCAGGCTTCTTTTTGCCAGCTCCGCCTCCTGTTTCTTCTGAAGGTTCTTCATGGCCTGCAGCATGATTGCCGCCTGCTCCATCTTGATGTCTTTCTTCATTTCCATATAGCTTAATGTCGTTTTCTTTGATTACTTTGCTTGCCTCAAGGAACTGTCTGATGAGTTCGTCACGGCTGAGGTTCTCGCCGAACATGTCACTCTCGCCGGTGTTGCGCGACCTTGCCACTTCGTTGTATTCATTCATCAAGTCACGGAACAGCGACACGTTGCCTTCCAGGGCTTTCGCCAGGGCCTGTGCAACAGGTGAGTACTTTTCTCGCGCGTTCTCCTCAAAAGCATTGTCCTGTCTGAGGAAGTCGTCCACGTTCATCCTGCTCCTTTTGGCGCTGTAGAGCAACTGTATGGCATTGTCAATCTCGTCACGCAGAGAGTACTTGCCGAGCTTCATGTTCTCCATCACCGAGCGGATGCCGTTCAAGGCCTTGGTCTTCAGACTTCCGTCTATACCCATCATGCGGATGGTTTCTTCCTTGAATATACCGCCAAGCAAAAGGTTCTTTACCAACTCCTTCCCCTGTGCCGACAGACGTTCGCCATTGGCTTCCATCAAGACGGCTACATCATTCTGGCCGATGACGCCTTTCTGTATCAACGTCTTGACAAGACTGTTTATTGCCTTCGGATTATTGAAAAATGCGTCAAGCGTGCCGGCTCCTTCAATCTCCGAAACGATGGCTCCCACTTCTTCCGGAGACAGTTTCTTGGAGTTTGCCACGGCCTGCTGCGTGTTGCTCTGAGTCTTCTTCTCGTTTCTGTTGAACTTGGCAAAGGTGGCCGTGTCATACGGAAGCGGCTCGTCCGGGATAAACACGATGCGCGCATGATCGAGTTTGTCAAGGTCTTCCGCTTTCATGCCAAAGCCCTCCGCATTCTCGTTTCTCGCTTCCACATATTTCCCGTCAGTACCGTTCCTGGCTGCCAACTGCCCGGCCATGGTCCTTCCGTTTCCGCTGACTACTCTTCCGTCCGGGTTCACCACCGGTACGTCAGTCAATGCCTGGCCGCCATAGTCCCTGCCCATTTCCTCCGTATAGAGTTGAGACTCCTTTTCGTGTTCATAGTCACGGTCATTGACGGTGTGCCCCTCTTCGTCCAGAGGTGCACCCTCGTGCGGCTTGTATCCGTTGAACGGGTCGTGGCTCGGTATAAGGCTCATCGCCGGAACGGCAACATAGCGTCCTTTGATTTTTTCTCCGTTGGGGAGCGTTATCGAGCCTCGTCTACCCTCCACCTTGGGAGCGTTCACAAACCTTGCGACTGCCTCGTTCATCGCTTCCGTGCCGGCTTGCCATGTCGCCTCCGGCTTCTTCACGCTCTCTGCAATCCTGCTGGCAGTCATGGCCTTCCTGATTTCGTTCGCCTTGTCAAGTTGTGCCTGTGCAAGAGCCACGGCTTCCTTGTTCGCCTTGTGTGAAGCAATCTTCTCCCGTTGTGTCTTTCCTTTCACCTTGGCATTCTGGGCATCCTTCAGCACCTTCTCCATGTCCTTGATGTCGCTGTCAAGCTGTTTCTCGGCATCCTCCTCGTAGTTCTCACGGTAGAAACGTGCTCCGTCTTCCGCGCTCATCGCCATAAAGTCAGGCTCGCCATTGGCGTCAACAGGCACTGGCGTGCCGTCCTTGAATGTTAGAAATCTTGACACACTTTTTGCATTGTCTTCCATTTGTGTTACCTTTGCACCTGACAAAACCAACACATTTATGAAGCGCATCATTTCTCTTCTCATTCTTGCTTTTCTGTTAGGCAAGCCCTGCATGGCAACCGATGTTGTAAAAGGCGTGAGCCGTGAACTGGCGGTGGAAAGAGCCCAAAACGTGAGGAATGTGAAATACGACCTCACATTTCACATCCCTGCCAACAGACAGACGCCCGTGAAGGGCGAGGCGACCATTTGCTTCTCCCTCAAAGGCAAAAACGATGACCTGCAACTCGACTTCCAAGGCAATGCCGCACAGTTTGACGGTAGCTGCACCGTCAACGGAAAAGAGCATACGGCACAATGGACCAACGAGCACATCATCATTGAGCGCAAATGGCTGAAACGCGGAAGAAACTCCATACAACTGAAGTTCATCTGCGGCGACAAGTCACTCAACCGAAACGATGACTACCTGTACACGCTCTTCGTGCCCGACCACGCCCGATCCGTGTTTCCCTGTTTCGACCAGCCTGACCTGAAAGCCCTTTTCCGAACTCAACTCCGCGTGCCCGAAGGATGGGAAACGCTGACCTCGGTAAGCACAGAACACATTCCCACCTATTTATATTCTTTCGTGGCGGGGAATTTCAAGAAGCAGACCGCCATACGCAGCGGTCGCACCATCACAGCACTCTACAGGGAAACCGACCCCAAGAAGGTGGCACAGCTGGACACCGTGTTTAACCTGGTGGAACATTCCATCAAATGGTATGAACACTATACCGGCATACCATATCCGTTCAGTTCATACGGCTTCGTGGTGTTGCCCGGCTATCAGTTTGGAGGCATGGAGCACCCGGGAGCCATCCAGTTTACTGACCACGAGATATTTCTCGGCGAGCACCCCACACCCGAAGAACTGCAAACCCGCCTGGAACTGGTGGCTCACGAGACCGCTCACTGCTGGTTTGGCGACGACGTGACCATGCGGTGGTTTGACGACGTGTGGACAAAAGAAGTGTTTGCCAACTTCCTGGCTTCCAAAATAGCCCAGGAGGTATATCCCCACGTGAACCACGACCTCAACTTCCTGCGCATGTATCAGACACGTGCCCTCAGCACTGACCGTACACCCGGCACCCACCCCATACAGCAACAACTCGCCAACCTGAACTCCGCCGGACTGCTCTACGGCAACATCATCTATGAGAAGGCGCCCGTCATGATGCGCAAGCTGGAAGAACAGATGGGGGCACAAAGATTCAGGGAAGGACTGCAGGAATACCTGCGCACCTACAGCTATGGCAACGCTTCCTGGGACGACTTGATCAGCATCCTGGACCGCCATGCTCCCGAAGCCCACCTGAAAAGTTTCAGCGAGGCTTGGGTGAAGCAAAAGGGCATGCCAACGATTAGCGTCACATGGAATGACAACAAGCTCATCATCCGCCAGCAAGATCCCTACAAGCGTGGCCTGTGCTGGCAACAGAAGTTCACCGTAGACGCTTACTATCAGAACAGGATGAAGACCATTCCTGTGAACCTGCAAGACAGTGTGAAGGTGATAGAACTGAAGGAAAAGCCGCTCCACCTTATGCCCAATGCTGACGGTTCGGGCTATGGCCTTTTCATGTTCGATGAAGAGGCGGCCTGCACCAAAGCGCCCCAAGACGACCTGAAGCGCTTTGCCCTCGCCATGAATCTCTACGAGAACTATCGGTCCCACAGAATCACGGCCTCCCGGATGAGCTCCACCATGCTGCAGTGGCTAACCGAAGAGAAAAACGCCATGATTGGCGCACAGCTGGCATCCTACTGGGCAAGCTGCGTGACAGACATGCCGGACGGAGAACGCCACAAGCAAGAACGGCTGATGTGGAACCAATACCGACAGCACCCCATTGTCTCCGTACGTCAGCAACTCATCCGCCAGCTCTATAAAGGCTGCACGGACGCTGCCGTGGCCGACTCTGTGTATGGGGTGTGGCACGAGCAGTCAGACCCGCTGCTTTCCAAGACCGACTACACGCAAATGGCCTACCGGCTTGCCCTGTTGAAGCCATCCCTGTGGCAATCCATACTGTCACTCCAGCGCAGCCGACTGACCAATGCCGACGAACTGAGACAGTTCGACTTCATTTCGCGCGCCTGTTCTCCCGACGATGAAGCCTTGCAAGCCCTCTTCAACTCACTGCTGAAAGCGGAAAACCGCCGGATTGAACCTTGGACAGCCTCCGTGCTCCGCCTGCTCAACGACCGTGTACGGGAGCCGCAAAGCAACCGGTATCTGAAACCTGGACTCGACGTGCTCCTGGAAGTGCAGCAGACCGGCGACATCTTCTTCCCCGGCAACTGGCTCTCCGCCTTGCTCGGAGACCACCACAGTCAGGAAGCCAAGAGCATGGTGGAGGGATTCATCCGTGAACATCCAGACTATCCCGAAAAGCTGATGAACAAACTGAAGGAAAACGCCTACAGCCTGTTGACCATGTAGCCGGCAATCCAACTGATAACGGTTCATCCTGGATTTGGAACGATACTTGCGGTTCACTGTTTGGAATGAAAGGAAAGCAGACTGCCCCAGCATTTACCTGGCTCTGCCCTATTGCGGCCTTGTTGGATGGTTTTCCTTACGCGCGCACGCGCGCAGGAAAAGTTTTTCGTTTTTTCACCACTATCTATCACTTTTCTTGATATCCGACATTTTTCAGCTGACAGCAAGCGAGATACATGGAGTGATAGATGAGTGATAGATGGCTTAATATCTATCACATCTATCACTCATCTATCACTCGTCAAGTTCAAATGAATTGCCCAAAATCTGTCCTTCTGTTTGGGCACTCGATGCCCACGGCGTGGGACCAAGTGCAAGTCAACCACTATCGCCTCATTAGTCTGCCATTAGCATACCGTTAGTCTGCCATTAATCAATAAGCAGCGACATGTCTGTTCTGTGACCGTATCCGGTTCCTGGCAGACTTACACCCCTTCAGATACCAAGGCACCAAGCGTCACTCCACTGTCCGGAAGAGTCCTTGCGACTCCCCACCGTGTCCATTCCTCTCAACAGCAAGAAGAATGGACATTTTGCTATCATTCATACAATATTTGCAGAAAAACGGCGGATTATTGTTGCGTTTATGATATTTTTATTATTTTTGCCGACGATTTAGATCGTTGTACCTTTACAGTGGTCATTTTCTGGCTGCGGCTGACATCGCTACGTACCCCCTCCGTAACGGGGCAACGAAACGACAGTAGCAACACGAAGGCCGACAGAAAAGAGGTACACGTTCATAAGTTTAATCCCCGTTTGTTTCGGGGCAATGATAACCAATAAAAACGCAACAGCGAATGAAAGTATTAAAGTTTGGCGGAACGTCCGTTGGTTCCGTAAAGAGTATTTTGAGTTTAAAACACATTGTCGAGGAAGAGGCCAAAAAGCAATCCATTGTAGTTGTAGTGAGCGCCCTCGGTGGCATCACAGACAAATTGCTGTCTACAGCCCGCCTTGCCCTCGAAGGTGATGAAAGCTGGAAAGACGAGTTTGCCGCCATGGTAGACCGCCACCACAAGATGATTGACGCCATCATCACCGACAACCCAAAAAGAGTGAACTTGTTCAACACTGTGGACGCACTGCTTGAGCAGTTGAAGAGCATCTACTTCGGCGTGTTCCTCATTCATGACCTGAGTGAGAAGACGCAAGACGCCATTGTGAGCTATGGTGAACGCCTGAGCTCCAACATCGTGGCCACACTCATCAAGGGTGCCAAGTGGTACGACTCAAGAGACTTCATCAAGACTGAACACAAAAACGGGAAGCGTGTGCTGGCAAGCGAAGTGACCAACACACTGGTGAAGAAAGCCTTTGAAGACCTGCCACGCATTTCGCTCGTGCCGGGCTTCATCAGCAAGGACATCACTACAGGCGAGACCACCAACCTCGGTCGTGGCGGTAGCGACTACACGGCAGCCATCATTGCCGCAGCTCTCGACGCCAAACAACTGGAGATCTGGACCGACGTGGACGGCTTCATGACTGCCGACCCCAAAGTGATCAAGACGGCCTACACCATTGGCGAGCTGAGCTACGTGGAAGCCATGGAACTTTGCAACTTCGGCGCCAAGGTCATCTATCCGCCTACCATCTATCCCGTATGCGTGAAGAACATACCCATCCTGGTGAAGAACACCTTCAACCCCTCTTCGCCGGGCACCACCATCAAGAACAAGATAGAGAACGACCGCAAACCCATCAAGGGCATCTCAAGCATCAGCGGCACCACACTCATCACCGTGACCGGCTTGTCAATGGTGGGAGTCATCGGCGTAAACCGTCGCATCTTCACCGCCCTGGCCGACAACGGCATCAGCGTGTTCCTCGTGTCGCAGGCATCATCGGAGAACTCCACCTCCATCGGCGTGAAAGACTCGGATGCTGAAGAAGCCGTGAAAGTGCTCAACGAAGAGTTTGCCAAGGAAATAGAGACGGGAGCCATGTTCCCCATGCATGCCGAACACGGGCTTGCCTGTATAGCCATCGTGGGCGAAAACATGAAGCACACGCCCGGCATTGCCGGAAAACTGTTCGGCACACTGGGACGAAGCGGCATCAGCGTGATAGCCTGTGCCCAGGGAGCCTCGGAGACCAACATCTCGTTCGTGGTAGACGGACAGTCGCTCCGCAAGGCCCTCAACGTGCTGCACGACTCGTTCTTCCTCTCCGAATACAAAGTGCTCAACCTCTTCATCTGCGGTGTGGGCACGGTGGGCGGCAAGCTCATCGAGCAGATTCGCAGTCAGTATGAAACGCTGATGGAGAAGAACCAACTGAAACTCAACGTGGTAGGCATAGCCAGCTCACGCAACGCCATCTTCTCGCGCGACGGCCTGAACCTGGACAACTACAAGGAACAGCTCAAGGCTTCGGCTCCAAGTGACAATGCCCACCTGAGAGACGAAATCATCAAGATGAACATCTTCAACTCCGTCTTCGTGGACTGCACGGCCAGCAAGGAAGTGGCAGAGCTCTACCAGGCATTTCTGGAGAACAACATCAGTGTGGTGGCAGCCAACAAGATTGCAGCCTCAAGCGACTACGACAACTACATAAAACTGAAGAAGACGGCGCTCGCACGTGGCGTGAAATACCGCTACGAAACCAACGTGGGTGCCGGACTGCCCATCATCGGCACCATCAACGACCTGATCAACTCGGGCGACAAGATACTTAAAATCGAAGCAGTGCTGAGCGGTACGCTCAACTTCATCTTCAACGAGATTGCCGCCGACGTGCCTTTCTCCGAGACAGTAAGGCGTGCCAAGGAGCAAGGCTACAGCGAACCTGACCCACGCATTGACCTGAGCGGCAAGGACGTGATGCGCAAGCTCGTCATCCTCACCCGCGAGGCAGGCTACAAGGCCGAACAAGCCGACGTGGAAAAACACCTGTTCGTGCCCGACGAATACTTCGAGGGCAGCGTGGACGACTTCTGGAAAAACCTACCGCTACTTGACGCCGACTTCGAAAGCCGGCGCAAGGAACTGGAGAAGAACCACATGAAATGGCGCTTCGTGGCCACAATGAACCATGGAAAGATGAGCGTGGAACTGAAAGCCGTTGACCACACAAGCCCATTCTACAACCTGGAAGGCAGCAACAACATCGTGCTGCTCACTACCGAACGCTACAAAGAATACCCCATGCTCATACAGGGCTATGGAGCCGGAGCCAGCGTGACGGCTGCCGGCGTATTTGCCAACATTATGTCTATTGCCAACATATAACAAACACAAAACAAAGAGAGATTATGAAACACATCATCATTCTTGGCGACGGCATGGCAGACCACGCCGTGGAACGCCTTGGCGGAAAGACATTGTTGCAGTATGCAAACACTCCCAACATGGACAAGTTGGCCCGAGAGGGACAGACAGGACGACTCATCACCGTGCCCGACGGATTTCACCCGGGCAGCGAGGTGGCCAACAGTTCCATCATGGGCTACGACCAGAACGAAGTCTATGAGGGACGCGGACCGCTCGAGGCGGCCAGCATAGGCTACGAGATGGAACCCACCGACCTTGCCATGCGGTGCAATATCATCAACGTGAACGACGGACGCATCATCACCCACAATGGCGGCAACCTTGAGACTGCCGATGCCCGTGTGCTCATAGACTACCTCAACGAGCACCTCGGGTCTGACCGGGTGAAGTTCATCACCGGCATACAATACCGCCACCTGCTCATCATCAAGGGCGGCAGCAAGTATGTGGAATGTGCCCCACCCCACGACCATCCGGGAGAGGAATGGAAACCGCTCCTCGTCAAGCCCATGAAGGACGCGCCCCAGGAAGAGGGACATCTCAGCGCACAGGAAACGGCAGACTTGATGAACGACCTCATACTGAAGAGCCAGCAACTGCTTGAAGCGCATCCGTTCAACGTGGAGCGCCACAAGAAAGGCGAGCGCATGGCCAACCTGATTTGGCCTTGGGGAGGCGGCTACCGGCCACACATGCTCACACTGACACAGATGTACCCGCAAATCAAGCGGGGTGCCGTCATCTCTGCAGTAGACCTCATCAAGGGCATCGGCCACTATGCCGGCCTGCGGAACATCAATGTGGAGGGGGCTACAGGACTCTTCGACACCAACTATGAGGGCAAGGCACAGGCTGCTATCGACGCCCTGAAGACCGACGACTTTGTCTATCTCCACGTGGAGGCAAGCGACGAGGCAGGACATGACGGCGACCTGGAACTCAAACTCAAGACCATAGAGAACCTGGATAGCCGGCTCGTGGGACCGATTTTCAAGGAGGTGAGCACCAGGGACGAGCCCGTGTGCATAGCCGTCCTGCCCGACCACCCCACCCCTGTGGAACTGCGTATCCACGTCAAGGAGCCCGTGCCGTTTGCCATCTGGTATCCGGGCATCAAGCCCGACAGCGTGCAGCAATACGATGAGGTGAGCTGCGTGAGCGGCAGTTTCGGTCTGCTCCAGCTCCAAGAGTTCATGAACGCCTTCATGGCAATAGATTAACAAACAAAGAACATTACCAAATGAAATACTATTCAACCAACAAAAAAGCACCTATAGCCGACCTTCACAAGGCTGTGGTGAAGGGACTGGCAGAAGACCGCGGTCTCTATATGCCCGAACAGATCAAGAAGCTTCCCCAAGAGTTTTTCGACAACATAGACAAGATGTCGTTCCAGGAAATAGCCTATACCGTGGCCGACGCCTTCTTCGGAGAAGATGTGGAAGCCGCCGACCTGAAGCGCATTGTCTACGACACGCTGCAGTTTGACTACCCTGCCGTGAAAGTGACCGACAACATCTATTCGCTCGAACTCTTCCACGGCCCCACACTGGCCTTCAAGGACGTAGGCGCCAGGTTCATGGCCCGGTTGCTTCAATACTTCATCCGCCAGGAAGGCAAGGAGGAAGTAAACGTGCTGGTTGCCACCAGCGGCGACACAGGCTCTGCCGTGGCCAACGGATTCCTCGGCGTGGAAGGCATCCACGTGTATGTGCTTTATCCGAAAGGCAAGGTGAGCAAGATTCAGGAAAGTCAGTTCACCACCCTGGGACAGAACATCACTGCCATTGAGGTGGACGGCGTGTTCGACGACTGCCAGGCATTGGTGAAGTCGGCCTTCATGGACGAGGAACTGAACCGCCACATGAAGCTCACCTCGGCCAACTCCATCAACGTGGCACGCTTCCTTCCCCAGGCGTTCTACTACTTCTATGCCTACGCACAGATGAAGAAGCTGGGCAAGGCCGACCAGCTTGTGGTGTGCGTGCCGAGCGGCAACTTCGGCAACATCACCGCTGCCCTTTTCGGCTGCGAGATGGGACTTCCCATCAAGCGTTTCATAGCCGCCAACAACGCCAACGACATCTTCTACAACTATCTCCAGACAGGCGAATACCATCCGCAGCCCAGCAAGCAGACCATAGCCAACGCCATGGACGTGGGCGATCCGAGCAACTTTGCCCGAATCATAGACCTCTACAAGGGCGACCACAAGAAGATTTCATCATTCATCAGCGGTGCAACCTTCAGCGACGAAGAAATCCGCCACGCCATGAAAGAGTGCCACGATGCCACGGGCTACACGCTCGACCCACACGGAGCCTGCGGCTACGAAGCCCTGAAAGAGGGGCTCAAGGCCGGCGAAACGGGCGTGTTCTGCGAGACGGCACATCCTGCCAAGTTCAAAGACACCGTGGAACCTGTTATCGGTGCCGAGGTGCAGATTCCCGAGCGGTTAGCTGCCTTCATGAAGGGCACCAAGCAGAGCGTGGAGATGGGCAAGGACTTTGCCTCCTTCAAGGCATTCCTGCTCAAGCAATAGAAAGCCGGAAAAACGACAATAAAAAAATCCGCAACCTGTAATGGAAGACATTACAAGTTGCGGATTTTTGTTGTCGCCACACTTTGGTGACTATCCGTTCAGTTCGGTGAGCCGGGCTATATACTTGCCGAGAATGTCGAACTCAAGGTTGACTACCGACCCCTCACGAATGTCGCAGAAGTTAGTGTGCTCGCGTGTATAGGGAATGATGGCCACCTGGAAAGAATGGGTAGTGGGGTTGCACACGGTGAGCGAAACGCCGTTAATCGTCACGCTGCCCTTGTCTACCGTGAAATAGCCCCGCTTGGCCATGCCCTTGTCAAAGTCATACTCAAAGGTGAAATAGGTGCTGCCGTCGGCATCCTCCATCTTCACACAACGCGCCGTGCAGTCCACATGTCCCTGCACGATATGTCCGTCGAGCCTGCCGTTCATCATCATGGAACGCTCCACATTCACATGGTCGCCCTCGCGGAGCAAGCCGAGATTGCTGCGGTCGAGCGTTTCCTTCATGGCGGTGACAGTGTAGCGGTCGCCGTCGATGGCCACCACGGTGAGGCACACCCCGTTGTGTGCCACGCTCTGGTCAATCTTGAGTTCGCCGGTGAACGAACAGGTAAGGGTGAAATCAATATTTTCCTGATACTTGCGGATGCCGACAACAGTCGCCATCTCTTCAACGATGCCTGAGAACATAATTCTTGATTTATTGTTTTTCTGTGATACTTGGAAAGAAAAAGAAAGGTCGTACCAATGATGTGATGAAAACTCCGAGCAATACATGAATTGAGAGCTCTCCGCCTTTGTAATCCACCGGCTTTGCAGCTGCCCCGAAAGGTGTGGCCCGCCATCAGCAAGAGAAGTCATCCCGGTTTTTCTGATTTATTTGATGAGTATCCCGATCGAACTGGTACGACCTATGGGGTTACTCCTTTCTTGGTGTGCAAAATTACATCATTCCATGCAACCCCACAAACTTTTCCGCAGATATTTTTAGGGTTTCAGATTTATTTGTGTAAATTTGCAACATGATATTCTATCTTTCCTGTACAGGCAACACGCTCTGGGCTGTCCGCCAGATAGCCGAAGCTACAGGCGAAAGGCTTGTCAACATTGCCGAGCCCGAGGCCGCCACGGAAGTTTATGCGCTCGCTGAAGAGGAACGCATAGGTTTCTGCTTTCCCGTACACTGCTGGCGGCCACCCATGCTCTACCGCCTGTTTATCAAGCATCTGCGCCTTGTACATCCCGACGAACACCACTATGCCTATGCCCTCTGCACGGCCGGCGACGACATTGGCCGCACCATAGACATTCTTCAGAGCGACCTCTGTCAGCACGGAATCAGGCTCCAGGCCGCATGGTCGCTCATCATGCCAGAGACTTATGTGGGACTTCCGTTCATGGACGTGGACACCCCTGAGCACGAGCACGAAAAGATAGCTCTGTCCCAACAGCGGCTCAACGCCATCATTCCCCGCATCGTGAACCGTGAAGGTTCCGCCACACCGCTTGACACGGGCGGCATGGCTGGCTTGAAGAGCGGCATCGTGGCCATGGCGTTCAACCGCTGGTGGGTGAACGACCGCCTTTTCCGGGTGGACACCTCGAGGTGCCTTCATTGCCGGAAGTGCGAAGAGGCTTGTCCGGTGGGCGACATTTCGTGCAGCCAAGAAGGCCACACGCCACGATGGCTCCACACGGGACGCTGCCTCACCTGCCTGAGTTGCTATCACCACTGTCCGGCACACGCCATCTCTTTTGCCGGACAAACCCGCAACAAGGGACAATACTACTTTGAAAGAAACAAGAAACGACAAACAAACAAGTAACGATATGAAGAAAGCCATCTTATCACTTCTTCTTGCCTGCTCTTCCATGAACGCCACATGGGCAGTCAAGGCATGGCCATTCCCCGTGGAGGTAGCGCAAAGCGACGGCACCACACTGACCATCATGGGCCACGGCGACGAACACTTTCACTACTTCACCACCACCGACGGTGTGGTGCTTGCACGCCAAGGTTCCGACTACATGGTGGCAACCATCCTGCCGGACGGCACAATCAATGCCTCTGCCGTCATCGCCCACAACGCCGAAAGCCGCAGCGAGGCAGAACGCACGGCCATAGCCAGCCAGGACAAGAGCCTGCTCGCCAAGCGTGAGAGCGAGGCAAGGGAACAGGTACTGACACGCGCCTCAAGCGTCAAGAGCTCGTATGCGAGCTATCCCTGGAAAGCATCGTCCAGTCCACGGGTGCTGGTCATCCTGGCACAATTTCCCGACATGCCCTTCCATACCACCGAAACCATCAACGGACAGACGACGCAGCTCGACGCCAAGACCATCTTCGAACAGTATCTCAACGCTACAGGCAGCATCAGTCCTGAATATGGCACGGTGAGCAAAAACCACGGCAGCGTGAAGCAGTATTTCTCCGACATGAGCGGAGGGGCATTCAATCCGCAGTTCGACATCTACGGCCCTGTCACCCTCAGCGAGAGCTACACCGTATATGGAAAGGGAGAAGGCACGGACAATATGAGCGAGTTTGTGCCCGAGGTGTGCAGTCTGGCCAACAAGGCCGGTGTGGACTTCTCCAAGTATGACATGAACAACGACGGCTATGTGGACCTCGTCTACATCATCTATGCAGGATGGGGCGAGAACATGAGCGGCAACTCGTCCAGCTGCATCTGGCCCAAGAGTGGCACCATGAGCGGCGGCACCTATAACGGCAAAAGGGTGGTACTCTACGGAGTGAACAACGAAATGTGCGGCAACGACATCACCCATGAGAACCCTACCATGTGGATCAACGGCATTGGCACCTTCTGCCACGAATTCTCCCACTGTCTCGGACTGCCCGACATCTACACCACTACCGAAGCCAGCGAATCCGTGCAGGTGGCCAACAACCAGTCGATGGGATTCTACGACCTGATGGACTTGGGCAACTTTGTGGACAACAGCTATACGCCCAAAGCCTACACTGCCCTGGAGCGCGAACTCATGGGATGGCAACAGATGGACAACCTCACGCAGAGCGGCACCTATTCGTTGCAGTGCTTCACCGACGGCGGCAAGGCTCTGCGCATGCGCAACCCCAAGAACAGCAACGAATACATGGTGGTGGAGAACCTGCAGAACAAGGGATGGGACTGCAAGAGTACCTATCTGGGCCACGGCCTGCTCGCCTACCACGTGGAATATGATGCCGACATCTTTGCCGTGCTCTCAGGCAACAGCAAGAACAACACGGTGAACAACACTGCCGGACATCCTCGCGTGGCGATAGTGCCTGCCGACGGAAGAATGCTCAACCAGAACAACCCCGCCACCACGACAAGCAACCTGCTGCTTCAAGAGCAACGGGGCGACACCTTCGGCTCGGGCAGCCAAAGCGGCATAACCAAACTCAATGACGACCTCAGACTGCCCAACTACCTGTTCTACACATCTTCTACCAACGGCAAGACCAACATGGCGCTGAAGAACATCACGGAGAATACGGACGGCACCGTGAGCTTTGACTTCAACGCCGACGTGGCAAGCGGCATCGGCCACACGCCGACTGTCACCGACCCGTCCGACGCCATCTACACTCTCTACGGCACTTTTGCCGGCTACAACTTCGACCAGTTGCCAAAGGGAATCTATGTGTGGAAGGGAAAGAAAATAAAGAAATAAAGACAACACCCCACACTACCTGAAAACAAAAAGACAAGAAAAGAAAAAGAAAGAAATGAGAATAGACATCATCACAGTTTTGCCCGAAATGCTTGAGGGCTTCATCAACGAATCCATCCTGGCACGCGCACAGAAAAAAGGACTGGCAGAAATACACCTGCACAACCTGCGCGACTACACGCTCGACAAGTGGCGGCGTGTGGACGACTATCCCTACGGAGGCTTCGCCGGAATGGTTATGCAGTGCGAACCCATAGACCGCTGCATCTCCGCCCTCAAGGCCGAACGCCACTACGACGAGGTAATCTTCACCTCACCCGACGGTGAACAGTTCAGCCAGCACGTGGCCAACGACCTGTCGATGAAGGAAAACATCATCATTCTCTGCGGCCACTACAAGGGCATCGACCAGCGCGTGCGAGACCATCTCATCACCCGCGAGATCAGCATCGGCGACTATGTGCTCACAGGTGGCGAACTGCCCGCAGCCGTCATGGCGGATGCCATCGTACGACTGGTGCCGGGCGTGATCAGCGACGAGCAAAGCGCCCTCTCCGACTGTTTCCAGGACGACATGCTCTCAGCCCCCATCTACACCCGTCCTGCCGACTACAAAGGTTGGAAGGTGCCCGACATTCTGCTCAGCGGGAACGAGGCGAAAATCAAGGACTGGGAGATTGAACAGAGCTACGAGCGCACCAAACGGCTCAGACCAGACCTGCTCAAAGGAAAGGAATAAGGCAGGAAACAAGTAACACCAACAGAACAGCGGTTCCCCGACAGCCACAAAAGACTGTCGGGG
>ULUS01027634.1_pt1 | contig 21537 bp, 20 predicted proteins | sample 1958761 | NCBI WGS metagenome assembly ULUS01 (sample SAMEA4835767, study PRJEB28245) | human gut metagenome | biome: gut microbiome; material: fecal sample | place: Denmark | collected 2008
TGATAGATGAATTGAATGTAGAGGAGAACATCGAACTTCCTCTCACTTACCTCAACATCCCGAAGGCGGAGCGCAAGGAGAAGGTGCAAGCCATCATGAAACGCATGAACATCAGCCATCGTGCCAAGCATTTCCCTCACCAGCTATCAGGTGGTCAGCAACAGCGAGTAGCCATCGCCCGTGCCGTGGTTTTTGGTCCTAAGCTGATACTTGCCGATGAGCCAACGGGTAATCTCGACTCCAAGAATGGTGCCGAGGTGATGCACTTGCTCACCGAACTCAACCACGAGGGCACTACCATCGTGATGGTGACCCACAATGAGCACGATGCCAAGATAGCCAACCGCATCATCCGCCTCTTCGATGGAGAGGTGGTGAAGGAGTAGTGTATGATGCTAGTTACAATAAATGGATAGGCGATTTCTTATCAAAATCTCATTCAAAAACAAAGATTTTGGTAAAAAATCGCTCTTTTTCTTTGCTTTTCGAGAAAAATGGCTTATATTTGTATTCGTTATAACAAAGAACTGAACAATGAACAAACTGACGGCATTTCTCATAGATGAGCAACAGGCACATCGTAAGGGTGGACTTTACCACAAGACACAGGTGCAACTGGCTTACAACTCTAATCGTATAGAGGGTAGCAAGTTGACGGAAGAACAAACACGCTATATCTTCGAAACCCGTACCATTGGTTTCAAGGATCAAGAAGCTGTGCCAGTGGATGACATCATCGAAACAACCAACCACTTTGTCGCATTCGATTATCTTTTGCGAACCATAGAAAAACCTTTGTCGAATGAGATGATCAAGGAGTTTTACCGTATTTTGAAGACAGGAACTGCCGATGCCCAAAAGTCTTACTTCAATGTCGGCGATTGGAAAAAACTTGCCAATGAGGTGGGTGGTCGTGAGACTTGTCGCCCAGCAGATGTGGCAAGAGAAATGCAAGCGTTATCCCTGTGGTATGTCGCCCAAAATGATTTTTCCATCCAAACTCTTGCCGAGTATCATTGGCGTTTTGAACGCATCCATCCTTTTCAAGATGGTAATGGCAGGGTAGGTCGCCTCATCTTGTTTCGTGAATGCCTACGTCATAACATTATGCCATTTGTGATAGACAATGAGCACAAGATGTTTTACTATCGGGGGCTCTCTGAGTATTCTGATACTCCTGGTTTCCTCGTAGGTACCATGCAGTCGGCGCAAGATACCTATGTGGCGTGGGTGAAGTACTTCAACGAGGAGTTGATGGAAGGAATGAAGGTGGAGTAAGTAAGCAGATTGTTGTCATGGGATGACAATCCGGAAAGTGGTGGTGTCAGCTTCCTTGTCTTGATGCAGGGAGAGGGTGCCACCACTTACTCGCATGATTTGACGGGAGAGCGACAAGCCGATGCCGCTTCCTTCCTTCTTCGTGGTGAAGAAAGGGATAAAGATATGGGCAGCGATGTCATCGGGGATGATGCCGGCATTGTTGGTTACGTCAATGACGATTGCCTCTTGCTCGTTGGCGTATGCTTTGATTCGGATGAAAGCATGCTTATCTTCTGATACTTCAGTGCTTTCTTTCTCCTTGATAGCTTCCACGGCATTCTTCAGAAGATTGGTTACGACATGGGCGATGAGGCTTTCATCTGCATAGACGATAAGGTCTTTCGGTGCCACTTCGATGCTGACCTCGTGATTGCATAGCATCGCCATGCGATTCAGGAATGGCTCTACATAGAAGAGGGATGGCTGAGGTTGAGGAACATGGGTAAAGCGGCGATAGTTGTTCACGAAAGAAAGCAATTCTGTGCCTGTCTTGTGAATCGTCTCCAAGCCGATGCGGAGATCTTTTTCCTTTGGGGAATTGGGGCAGGTAGCAAACCTGCCCTCCCAGTGCATGTCCTCTTCCAATTCCTTCAGCAAGGTTTCGCTCAGCGAGGTAACAGGTGTGATAGTATTCATGATTTCGTGGGTCAAAACACGGATGAGCTTGATCCAGGAGTCAATCTCCTGATTGCTCAGCTCGTGGCTCACATCGCTGATGGCGATGATGCGCACTGGCTTGTCTTTGATCATGGTAGCGGTCTCATGCTTGGAGAGATGCTCATCCTTCAACTTCTCCCTTACTTGGTTGAGATGGGTGAGCACATCGGTATCGAGGAGGCGGAGGGCGGCTTGGTTATGTTGCAACACATTGTCGTGACTATCCACCACCATGATGCCAGCATCCACCATGTTCAATATCTTCTCGTAATATTTCTCACGCTCCATCTGCTCCTCCCTGGTATGTTGCAAGAAAGCCTTGATGCGGTTGAGGGATTGGTGCAAGATGCGGTCGTTCTTCGATACGCCTTGCATCGGAAAATTGAAGGAGAAATCCACATTGTCGATGGCATCAAAAAGGAAAATCACCTTCTTGATGTTACGACGATAGTGGCGATAAAGACGAATGTATCCTGCTACTGATACCACTAGCAACAGAATTATAATGACTAACTTAACATCCATAACCACAAAATACTATTGAATTCTTCACTCTTCACTCTTCGTTCTTCACTTTCTATATCCCATATCTCTTCATCTTATTATAGAGCGTTTGTCGGGAAATGCCCAGTCTTGCAGCCACCATGGATAGATTGCCCTCACACTCCTTGATGGTTTTCTCTATCATACGATGCTCCATCTCATCGAGTGTCTGCACCTCTTCGAGTGGTTTCTCCTTCTTGATAGGGTTGCCGCCGTCGATGTCATCGGGCATGATGATATTGCCATCACAGAGGATGACGGCTTTCTCGATGGCATGTTGCAACTCTCGGATATTGCCATACCAAGGTAACTCGGTGATTTTCTCCGCTGCCGATGGGGATAACTGGATGCTCACCTTATTATATAGGTCGCCATATTGCTGGAGGAATCTCTGGGCAAGGGGCACGATATCCTGCTTGCGCTGTCGAAGGGCTGGCAATTCGAGGTGGATGGTGTTGATGCGGTAGAGCAAGTCCTCTCGAAACTCGCCATTGCTCACCATCTCCTGTAGGTTGCGATTGGTGGCGCAAATCAATCGAACATTGATAGGTATCTGGGTAGAACCACCCACTCTTACGATGCTTCTGCGCTGAAGGGCGGTGAGGAGTTTCGCCTGCAAACTATAGGATAGGTTCCCTATCTCATCGAGGAAGATAGTGCTGTCGTTGGCTAGCTCAAACTTGCCCGGCTTATCCGCCTTGGCATCGGTAAAGGCTCCCTTCACATGACCGAAGAGTTCGCTCTCGAAGAGGGTTTCGGTGATGGCTCCCATATCCACAGGTAGCATTTTCTTCTTGCCGCGTGTGGATAAACGATGTATCTCGTTGGCTAGCACCTCTTTACCCGTTCCATTCTCTCCCGTAATCAGGATATTAGCATCCGTTTTCGACACTTTATCCACAATGTTCCTTAAACTGTTCATAACTTCGCTATCTCCCCAATACATAGCACTTTGCGAAGTTTTTCCACAATTCTTGGTGGATAACTTATCCACAGCCTTGTTTTGATCCCTTGCCTCCACGAGGGTACGAATCATCTTCTCGTTGTCGAAAGGCTTGACGATGAAGTCGGTGGCTCCCTCCTTGATGCCTGTCACGGCAAGTTGAATATCGGCGTAAGCGGTGAAGAGCACCACTTCCGTCTGTGGTTGGAGGCTCTTGATTTCACGAAGCCAATACAATCCCTCGTTGCCGGAGTTGATACCACTGGAGAAGTTCATGTCGAGCAAAACCACATCGGGCTTCTCCTCCCTGAGCTTGGCAGGGATGGAGTTAGGGTTGGCGATGATGATGATTTGGGAGAATATAGGTTCGAGCAGCATCCTCACGGTGGTAAGAATGTTGCGATTGTCATCTACAATCAGTAAGGTTCCTTGTTTCTTCATTGTTGCTATAGCTTGATAGTTTTTTCTAAAGATATACTTTTCTAACGAAATGTTTACCATGCCATGCAGGCATAGAGCGGTATGTTGGTCATCCAATCTTGCTCTTTGTAAGGGAGCATAGAGAAGCGGATGCCTTTCAGCTCAGGGTTGTTGCTGATGAATGTTCGCAGCGACTTAGCCTTCACGTTCACTTCGGCTTTTACTTCGATAGGTATCACTTGGTTGTCTCTTTGCGTCAAGAAATCAATTTCTATCGTGGAGTTATCCACTGCATGATAATACAGAGAATATCCCAAAGCCTTCAGCTGGGTGAATACATAAAGCTCAGTAAAAGCACCCTTGTATTCAGAAAAGATGTTGTCTCCCACCACTACAGATTCGGCGGTTGTCTCTGCCATTGCCCCCATCAATCCTACATCGAGCATAAAGAGCTTGAAGGCACTGATGTCTTCATAAAACTTGAGTGGCAGTCGAGGGGCATTCACTCTCGGTACCTTGTAAGCCAATCCTGCGTCTATCAGCCATTGGATGGCCATTTCGAAGTCGGCGGCACGAGCGCTCTTCTTCACTGCGCCATAGACAAACTTTTTGTTTTCCTTGGCAAGTTGGGCAGGAATGCTATCCCATACCATGTTGATGCGGGGTGTTTCACGTGTCGGAGCATGCTTGGAGAAGTCACGCCTATAGTCGGTGATAATTTGCTGTTGTATTCGTCTCACTTCTTTCCATCCCTTTTTTTCGATGTGAGCCAAGACGGCAGCTGGCATTCCTCCTACATAATAATATTGGCGCAACGAACTGATGAGTTCTGTTTCGAGCATATTGATGACTGTCCAGTTCTTGTTCTCCAATAGATTGACTAACTGCGTCTTTCCCATTGCCTCCAAAAATTCCAAGAAGGTCATTGGATAGAGGTGCAATTCTTCCACTTTTCCTACGGGATATGACACACCGCTATGTATTGATAAGCCCAGGAGTGAACCTGCCACAACAATGTCTATCTCTGGTGTTTCTTCGCAGAAGAACTTCAATGCCTCCAAAGCCTTAGGGCAATTTTGTATCTCATCGAGCACCACAAGGGTGTCGTGAGGGGTTATATCCTCATGACAGATAGCCGACAAAGCCATCAGCATATCAGTGGCTCTGCCTCCCTTGTTGAATATTTCCAAAGCTTTTTGGTCACGGTCAAGACTAAAGAAAGCCATCCTTTTATATTCATTTCTTCCAAATTCTCGTAAGATGTAGGTTTTCCCAACTTGTCTTGCTCCATTGAGAATCAGAGGCTTATGTTCTTTTTTATTCTTCCATGCCAAAAGCTGTTTATATATATATCTTTTCATGATTCACACTTTTTCTGACGAATAATCGCTGCAAATATACACTTTTTCTGACGAATAACCAAGTAAATATTACATTTTTTCTGATGAATGTTGATGGAAATCCACATTTTTTCTAAGGAATAATTTGAAATTCCTCCACTTTTCTAACGAATCTCCCTAGATTTTTAGTATTTTTGTAGAAGATAAGCTGCACTCGGCAATTAGAAAGTAAACTTTCATTGCGCTCGTTTGCATTATCTTTGCAAAAAATCTTCCAACTTAGGGTTAGGAAAATAAAAGGCAGTTTGTACTATAACCAAACAATAACAAGAAAAATCATGCAAATGACAAAAGAACATATCGAACGGCTCTTCCGACAGCATTACCCCCGGATGTACCAACTCGCCTTGGTGCTTCTGAAGGATGAGGCGGCAAGCCAAGACGTGGTGAGCGATGTCTTCGCCGAAGTGCTAGACGGAAAAGTCATCTTACGTCCCGAAACGGAGAGCAGCTACTTGTTGGTTTGTGTACGCAACAAATGCCTGACACTCATCAATCGGCAGAAGATGAAGGACAGAGTTCACCACCTGCTGCAACTTGATGCCTCGTCATCCATTCTGCCGCTAAATGATACCTCTATGAGCAGAGGGGCTTTCGACTTTACTTCCGAAAGGGAAGAGGAGGATAGGCAAGAAGCCATCCTTTCTTATATGGAGAGTGAGTTGACACCCCAAACTCGCAAGGTATTGCAACTCCGCTTTCGGCAAAAGCTGAAATATCGGGAGATATTATATTCTTGTGGGTCACTTTCCTGTCCTTGGCAAGTGCCCAACATCTCTCTCGCCACTACCACGACCGTAGCATGTCGGATGTGCTCATCGACCTCGACAAGGTTTCCGCTCGCTACAAGGTGAGCTTTATCTACAACGAGTTGGAGGATTTCACCGTCACCCAGGATGTGGAGGCTCCGAATATTCCCGATGCCATCCGCCGAGTAATAGGCTTCTATCCGATGAAGATGGTGGTGAGCGACAGTTTGATTACTGTGGAGTGCATCCGAAAGAGCGAACGCAAGTTGATAGGCCGACTCATCGACAACCACAACCTGCCTGTGGAGTTTGCCAATGTGCAGTTGCTCAATCCTCACGATTCCACCTTCCTCTGTGGTGGTGTGAGCAATGCCAATGGCGACTTCGTGATACCTTGCGAACAGAATCAAGCCATCATGAAGGTGAGCTACGTGGGCTATAAGACCATTAGCTGCTTGGTGAATGTCGGTCGTATCGGAACCATCCGGATGCAAGCCGATGCCTACCAACTCAAGCGAGTGATGGTGAAGGGCAACCTCCGTACCGATCGTGGCGACCATGCTACCTACACCTTCAACGAGGAACAGGTGAAGAACTCCCGTCACACCCAAGACCTCATCGCCAATATCCCTGGCATCATCATCGACCCCGTGACCGGCAAGACACGCAGCATCGTCAACAAGAAGATGAAGATTCTCATCAACGATGTGGCGATGACGAGCGACAACGACCTCAAGTCGATACCTGCCGAGAAAATCAAGAAGGTGGAGTACTACGATGCGCCTCCTGCCCGATATGGAGATGTCGATATTCTCGTCAACATCATCACCAAACCGCTTGATATGGGTTATTGGCTCTTCAATGATGCCAAGTATCGCTTCGAGACCATCGACAACCCGATATTGAGCCGCAAGGAATGGCACACCATCAGGGACAACAACCGTATGGTGAGCATCGGAGTAAGCTGGAACTTCTTCTCTGGCAAGAAGAAGGATATCCAGAAGAACATCAACAATAGAGTTGCCGACTCTGGAGCATTCAAATAATCCTTTTCTTCAAGTGTTTGAACAGCCACCAGAAGGCAGGGAGGAGGAACATATCCGCCATGACCCATGCCACGGGGTCGCCATAGCAGACACCTGTCCACATAAAGGCTGGAACTAGCCAAAGGCTCACACCACATCTCGCTATCATCTCCATCACACCGCTCATCATCGAGAGATTGCTGTATCCCAAGCCCTGGATGCTGTAGCGGAAGATGGTGAGCAAGCCGAGGCAAGGATAGAAGTAGCAAGCGATGCGCATAAACTCAGCGGCATAGGTCACCACCTCAGCCTCGCCCTTATCCACGAAGAGCGTCATCATGTCGTCGGCAAAAGGAGTGATGACGATGAAACTGAACACAAAGAAGATGAGCATCATCTTGATGGCGGCTCTCACGCCCTGCGAAATGCGTTCCATCTTCTTGGCACCGAGGTTCTGACCGCAATAGGTCGCCATCGCCACACCGATGTTCTCAAAGACACAAGTGAAGAGATACTTGATGCGCATGGCGGCGATGAAGGCTGCCACACAAGTGATGCCCAGGGTATTGTTGGCACTCTGGAGCATGATGATGCCGATGCCGGTGATGGAGAATTGCAAACCCATCGGCACACCATTATTTAATAATATACTGATTTTCTTGTTGTCAAAGTCACATTCCTCACCTTGCGGTATCAGTATCTGCATATTCTTCTTGATGAACCGGATGCAGAGGCATACCGAGAAGGCTTGCGAGAGAAGGGTAGCGATGCCGGCTCCCTCCACGCCAAGTCCCAGAATCAAGATGAGGAGAACATCGAGGAGGATGTTGACAACCGAGGCGGTGATGAGGAAGTAGAATGGTTGCTTCGAGTTGCCGAGGGCACGGATTTGTCCTGCCAGCAGGTTGTAGCCTATCGTGAAAGGTATCGCCGCAAACTGGAGCATGAGGAAGATGTAGGCATCATCGAATACCTCCAATGGGGTGTTGACGAGATGCAGAATCTTCTTGCAGAAAAGGCACGACAAGAGGGTGATGACCACGGCGAAGGTGATGGCGATGCGATAGCTGTTGCTCACGTAGGTTCGCATTTTTCGGAAGTCCTTCGCCCCGAAAGCCTGAGCCACTGGGATGGCGAAGCCGGCGCACGAACCATTGCAGAAGCCCATGATCAAGAACATGATGGAGGTGGAGGCACCAATGGCTGCCAAGGCATTCACGCCGATCCATCGTCCCACGATGACGGTGTCGATGATGAGATACATCTGTTGCAGGATATAGCCCAGGATAAGGGGCACTGCGAATCGGAAGATGGCTCGCATCGGCGAACCAACAGTCATGTCATTTACGTTATTACTGCTCATATTTTATATATACCTATTGAGAATGTTTGTTCCTTTTACCTTGTTTTTCTTTTCGGGCTGCAAAATTACATAAAACTGATGGAAAAGGAAACAAGTGAGCGTTAAACTTGGTTATCATCAGCTCGAAAAGTCTGGTGTTATCCGCTCTGCATTCTTTATATCCTTTAAAGAAGGCGATGATTGTAACTTATGAGGATGTCGGATGAAATTGGTATGATTCCGCTTTCATATGATTCATTTTTCTTTCAGATTTATCAAAAAATATAAATCAGCAATATTTTTGTCGAATTTTATGATAAAAATGTTGCTGATTTCGCTTTTTATTCGTATTTTTGCCGTGTAGTTTTAGTAAAAGGTTTCATTTATTGGCAAAAAGTCTTTAAGTGATGCAGATGTTGGTAACATAAATCAAAACTATTTTATGAGAAGATTGATATTATCCTTAATAGTTATGTTGTCTAGCTCATTCTCTGTATGGGCAGATGACTGGGTGTGTATGAACATACAGAAAATACCAGAAGACTTGACAGCAAGTATTTATGAACGGAAAGATACAAAGGGAAAAGCTTGTGCATTGTTGCGTGTTCAAATCTTGGACATTAATGCAAAATTCAAAGGTAATATTGTTGGTGAGGTAGAACGACAGGGAAATGAATATCTAGTTTATGTCCCTGTAAATACTCGTGAAATTACAATTCTGCCTTCGAAAGGAGAAGTTGTAGTCGTTGATCTTCCTGAAATGGATTCTAAAGTTACTTATTTGATAGAAATGAGCCAAGGCGAGAACTCTTTGGAAGGCAAGCAGCTCAACTATAATGCTATGTCTCTACAAGAACTGACAGCTTTGGCTAATAAAGGTGATTGTTTGGCTCAAAGAAAACTTGGGGAAATCTTCTCGCAAGGTTTGGAAAATCAAAAGGTAAATTACAAGAAAAGTTTTTCGTGGTACAGCAAGGCTGCATTACAAGGTGATGCTTTTTCTATGTGTGAGTTAGGAAAACACTATATTAATGGATATGGCATCGAAAAGGATTTGAATAAAGCTTATGAATGGGTTATGAAAAGTGCAGAAAGGAAAAATGCAAATGCTCAGTTAATAATAGGTTCTATGTATTATGATGGAATCGGAGTGGAGCGTGATTTAGATGAAGCGTTAGAATGGTTTGAAAAATCAGCAGAACAAGGTAATGCTTTTGCACTATATATGGCTGGACTTTGTTATTTTACTGGAGATGCGTCTGATTTTGATGAAGATAAAGCTTTGAAGTGTTTTAAAAAGGCTGCAATGAATAGCTGTCGTGAGGCACAATGTATTTTGGGAGTTCTGTATAGTACGGAGGACTCTGATTATTTTAACCCCAAACAAGCTTTTTTTTGGGAAAAAATGGCAGCAGATCAAGAATTACCAATGGCAATGTATCACTTGGGTACATTTTATGAAAATGCAATCGGTACAGTAACTGACATTAAGGAGGCTAAGAATTATTATAAAAAAGCTGCAGACAGAGGTGTCGAAAAAGCTAAAGTGGCTTTAGAACGTTTAAAATAAAGTGGAGTATGCAAAGAATGGCTTTAATTTTATTTTTATTGATTGTTTCACAGTTTTCATCGTTAGCGCAAGTCATAGATGTTAAGGAAGTGCCATTTCCTTCATTGCGAGTTGAGCAACGCTTGGATTTAAATGGTGATACTTGTGCCGTTGTGAAAATTGAGACATCAGACAATAATATGGAATTTGGTGGAAACGTAATCGGAAATCCAATCTTCAGAGAGAATGCGATGTATGTTTATTTAACGGCTGGTACTAAACAATTGAAAGTAAAACCTTCAAAATCCTCTTCTTTTATGGTTTATTTTGATAAGTTTGGCATAAAGAAGCTTCGTGCCAATATTGCCTATCTAATGACGGTGCCTTCTGGCAATAAAGCAATAGGGGAAGAATTTGAATTAGATAAATCTTTTAAGCCATACAAATTGGTCAGTCTTGAAGATTCAATGTCTTTTGAAAATCTTAAGAGATTGGCTGATCAAGGGAATACAGAGGCGCAAGCTTCTGTTGCTAAATGTTATTATAAAGGCTTCTTGGTAGATAGAAGCACAAAAGGCTTCTTGGCTTATGCTCCAATAGCTGCTGCAAAAGGTAATGCTATAGCCCAGAATCTAATGGGTACAGCTTGTTATGAAGGATTTGCGGTGAGGAAAGATCTCAAAAAGGCTGTTGAGTGGTATCAAAAATCAGCTGATCAGGATTACCCAATGGCAATTTGTAACCTTGGCTCTATGTACCAAAAAGGAGAAGGAGTAGTGAAAAATGTTGAAATGGCCTTATTGCTATTTAAAAAAGCCTTGGCTTTGGGGTGGGCTCATGCTTGTGCTGACTTGTACTTGTATTATAGTGAAGATGGAGTAGAGCCAAACTTAAAAAAGGCAGTTGGATATCTAAGAAAAGGTGTTAGTTATGGCTCTTCTATTTGCCAGGCACAGTTAGGCTTGAATTATGCAGAATGTAATGATGATGTGGATAAGGCCGATTATGTTAAGGCCTTTAAACTTTATCAGATGGCTGCTGCTCAGAACGATGTTGATGGAATGTCGTTGTTGGGCGCTTGCTATTATAATGGCGAAGGAACGACTAAGGACTATTCGAAGGCTTTCTATTGGCTGCGTATGGCGGCAGAACATGACCATGCTTATTCTCAATTTTTGGTAGGTTGTTGCTTTTTGGAAGGAAATGGAGTAGCTCAATCAAATGAAGATGCGAAATATTGGTTTCAAAAAGCATTAGATAATGGTTTTGAAGATGCAAAAGAAATTATACAAGAAATGAAATAATAATCATGGCAAAGCTATTTTTCAATACACGAGATGAATTGACGGTAGTGGACTCGGAAGAGATTGCTGTCATTCAAGCCAATGGTAACTATTCGAAGATACTCACCATCTATCGGAAGGAAATCATGTTGTCTTCTGGTATTTCCAAGGTGGAACAAACCTTGAAGAGTATCAAGGAGAAGAAATCCAAGTTTGTCAGAGTTGGAAGAAGTCTGATAGTGAATCACTCTTTCTTGCAGAAGATAGATCTGTTGAAGCAGCAGATGCTGCTATCTTGCAAGGGAAACGAAATAAGAATCAACGTGTCCAAGAAGACCCTTAGGGTCTATAAGGATGCAATAGCAACTAGTATAAAAATTAAAAACAATGAAACAGTTCATATTGGGGACAGAGGGGAATCAACCCTTTAAAATCACTCAAATGGGAGTTAGCCATCAGCATGCTCGTATAACGATTGGCGATGATGGTGTTTGGACATTGGAAGACCTAAACTCTACCAATGGTACTTTTGTTCGTGGTGAAGATGGAGAGATGCGTCGTGTGGGTACTATGGTGATTACGCCGATGACATTTATCTGTCTAGGACCTAGCAATGCCAATGGTTGCTCTTTCTATGCCATTCATTTGCAAAATACAGATTTCATCGAGGAATTTGAATATCTCAACAAATTGGAGAATGAATTTGATGCCAAGGAGGAAAGCTCTGAGAAAATGGCACGAATGATGAGACTATTGATAGCATCTGCCTCTTTGATAGCATTGGTAGGATCTTTTGTTGTCAGCCATGGACCTTTGCAACTTATGCTTCTTCGATTGGGCTCTGCTGTGTCATTGTTGAGTACGATATTCTTTAATCCAGCTGAGAAGAAAAAGAAACTTCAGGTGGAGAGGGAAAAATTCCATGCTTGTCCTAATCCAAAATGTGCTCATACATTGAGAAAGAATGAGATTAGGGCGATGCAGTGTTCGAAATGTAAATGTGGATAAATCCAAAATGAAGTGTTGGCTTCTAATATTAACTATATATATAATAAGGTATGAAAAAGATTTCTTTATTACTGTTGACCTTGTTGTTCGTCTTTCTTCAGGTCGATGCCCAACGTACTTACGCTCTGTTGGCAGGAGTCAGTAACTATAATGCAGAGAATGTGAACAATCTGTCGAATACGACCAAGGATGTGAAGGAGATGCAAGCTGTTTTCAAAAAGCAAGGGGCAGTCGTTGCTACAATTACGAGTAAGTATGCTACTCCAGAGAATATCATGAAGAAGTTGGATGCCATCGTAAAACTGGCTAATTCCAAAGATAAGATCATTTTCTTCTTTTCTGGTCATGGCACTGCAGGCAGCATTGTGGGCTATGGTCCTATGTTGTTGCCTTATAAACTGATTGTGAAGAAATTGTCTGAGGCAAGAACCAAGAATGTTTTCTGCTTTGTTGATGCCTGTGAGTCGGGTAGTGTGACAGATGAGGCAGGCTCTGATTACAGTTGGGGACAGGGCTCTGGCAATAAGGTGATTTTTATGATGGCAAGTCGGGCCAATGAATATTCATGGGAAAACAGATGGCTTGGAAATGGTTATTTTACCCAAGCATTGTTGAAAGGTCTTCGTGGAAAGGCAGATTACAATGGGGATAGAAATGTTACGGTCTCAGAACTATATAAGTATGTTTATGCAGATGTTACGGAAAGAAGCAAAAATAGTGAGCATCCTCAGCACCCTCAGTTGATTGGACCTAAGAGCAATTTTGAGGCAGTGTTGACAAAATGGTGATGGTCAGCAAAACACCACTGTTCGTCAATTATTTCTAGACAGTTCGTCCAAGATGTACTTTTGATAGGTGGAGGGTATTGAAAAAATACCTATCTTTGCACCAGTTAAAGTTAAACTCATAAAAGAATTATATTATGGCAACAACAAAATTCAATCCTAATGGACACGGCAATGCTAAGGCCGGTAGAGATAATACTAAGGTGATATTGACTGCAGCTGGTGTAGCAGCCGCTGCTGCAGGTGCCGCTGCTGCAGCTCATGTCTTCGGCGGTAAGGAAGAAGAGGAACCAGTGGAAAATCCTGAAGAGGTTACTTCGCAAGAGGAATCTGTGGTAGAGAATGAGGAGCAAAAGCAAGAGGAGGCTCAGCAGGCTACTGCGGAATCTGAAACTGAAAGTACTGCTGTTGGAGAAGATATAGCTCAACCACAACCTACTACAGGAAATGCGTCTCAGTCCAATCCTTCTCCTGAGCCAACTCCATCATCTGCTGAAGGTGAGACTCCTCAGGAAGTAGCAGAAGCCATTGCTCATGCAGAGGAAATAGATAATAACGACATCGATGCTCCTGCTATGGTGGAAATAGATAAATTCACTTCTGCTTTCGATGAGAATGGAAACGAGATTGCGGCTGTAGAGGTTCACAGTCAGGATGGAACTCCTTTCTTGTTGGCTGATATGGATAATGATGGCGTTTATGAGTCTATGTTTGATACCGATGGCAACTTTGTGACTCATACAGAAGCCAACCTTACCCATAGTGATTTGGAGGCAATGATGGATCAGACGGGTGGCTTCCTCGCCATCAATGAGCAGGATCATACTTCCTTGTCAGAAGACCCAACCAACGACATCATTGATACAGAGACCGGTGCACATCCTGATATGGCAATGAATGAGACTCCGACTTCAGAGACAACGGAAGCTACTTCCAATCCTACAGGTGAGCAAGATTTGGCACAAGAACCAACAGCTGATGAAATCGACAACTTGTTGGCTGAACTCCTTGGCGACAACACAGACCCTGCCTCAAAAGATGTGGATGAAGAAGTTCTTGTTGATGAATATCCTGAGGGTGAAGAAGTGTCTGACGATGATGATGATGCAGACGATGACGCTGCGGATGACACCAACGACGATGATGATATTTAATGTCTAATGAGTGAAGGCTATGGAACAAGAACCTAAGAAAAAAATAGCTTCATTGGGACAACCCATTAAAGCTCCAGGTGACAACCGTTTATACGTCATCAAGGAACGTGCCAAGGTCGGTCTCATGTATCAACTGGTGTGCCCTGAATGCAACTTTAGCTTGATTAAGAAGATCGCTAAGGAGGGACGGCAGCGTTGGGATTGTCCTCAATGCAAGGCTATTGTTGGCTTTGCGGCAGTTAATCCTACTCCCAAGAAGCAAGAACCTACTGCATCCCCTAAAACAGCGAATGCCTCTGCAAGGCAGGATGCTGCAAAGACGGAAGAAGCGCCAGAACCAAAGAAACCAACCAAAAAGTTGGACAAGAGTGCTAGCCAAGACTTAGGTGAGTTCGTTTGGGGAGGTTTCTTCTCTCGCAAGCATTTTGCTCTTCGACCAGGCTCTATCTATATAGGTAGAAAGGATGAAGATGAAAGATCAGACTTGCAACTGACTGATAAATATGTTAGCCGTCGTTCGGTTAAACTCGATGTGATACCTAGTGACAAGGGGTACTTGTTCAAGATGACAGTGGAACACGCTTCCAATCCTGTGTATGTCAATAGTACTGAGGTGGCGGTCAATAATAGTATCTACTTGAATTACGATGATGTAATCACCTTGGGTAAGACAAAGTTGGTTTTCAAAAAGAAATAATAGCATGAATATTTTCTTGTCACGGACTTATTCTTTCTGTCAATTAGGGCAGAGAAAGAATCAAGAGGATGCTCGTTTTCCTGATATGGACATCATTGACAAACGACAGTGCTTTTTTGTCGTTTGCGATGGAGTCGGTGGTAGCGAGAAAGGAGAGGTGGCTAGTGCTACGGTTTGTCAGTCTTTTCAAGACTCTCTTTCAGAGGTGGATTTGGCTTCTATGATTTTCGATGAGGATTGTTTCTCGCAAGTTTTGGATGCTGCTTATGATGCTTTGGATGGTAAAGCCAATAGCCAAAACCGGGATATGGCTACCACAATGACTTTTGTGTGCTTCCATCAAGGTGGTTGCATGATGGCACATATCGGGGATAGTCGCATTTACCAAGTTCGTCCAGGACAAGGAATCATCTATCGGTCGGAGGACCACTCTCTGGTCACTTCTTTGGTTCGTGCCGGAGTCATCTCCCCCGATCAAGCTGTTGACCATCCCCAAAGTAATGTCATCACTCGGTGCATGGAACCGAAGCAGCCTGATAGGGAACGTTGTATGGCAATGGTGTTTAATACTGAAGACGTAAGAAAGGGTGATTATTTCTTCTTGTGTACTGATGGAGTTCTTCACCGTATCTCTGACAATAGTTTGGAAGATATTTTGACGAGCAATCGTAGTAATCAGGAGAAAATGGACTCAATGGCTTCTTTGTGTATGGATTCGCCGGATAATAACACGGCTATATTGATACAAGTGGCAGGTGTTGAGGAAGATGAAGAGCAAGCGGATGATTCCCAAAACGGAAATCCGAGAACTCAGTTGATTCAGCGAGGTAAGTGCTCTTCTGTCGAATTATCTTCAGAGCCTGATACCAAGGATGGTTTTTGGGGATGGATAAAAAAGAAATTGTTTAATAGTTAAAGATTTTAGATGATGAAATTGAATGGGTTAATCATATTGGGTGCTGCTTTAGTGCTGGCTCCTCTTTCGGCTGAAGCTACAGTTAGCAAGGCTTCTCTCTCAGTGGCTCCGAAGGCAAAGAAGGATAGCGTGGCTATTATGAAGGAAAAGGCTGAGAAGGGAGATGCTGTTGCCCAAAATCAAATGGGTGTTTGGTATTATGTAGGTAAGAAAGTGAAACAAGACTACAAGGTGGCACTTGATTGGTGGGCTAAGAGTGCCAAACAGAACAATCCTGATGCCATTGGCAATATGGCGATGTGCTATCAGTTGGGCAATGGTATCAAGAAGGACTCTGTGATGGCTATGACTCTTTATAAGTCTGCTATTAAGAAAGGTAATGAGAGCATCATTCCTCAGCATGAGCAGATTGTCAAAAATACCAAGAGCTTGTTTAGTGCTCGCCTTTTGATGGATTGCTACCAAAATGGAATTGGGGTGAAGCGTGATAATAAGAAGGTGGAAAACTATCAGGAAATTCTTGCCACTGCAGGTGACACCAACTTGCAATTCTCTTTAGCAATGAAGTATCTCAATAGCAAGCGTTCTGAGCAAGCTGTCAAGTATTTCAAATTGTCTGCAGAGAAAGGTAAGAAAGAGGCTGTTTATTATTATGGTTACCTCCTCTTTAATGGAATGGGAATAGAACAAGATAAAGCCAAGGGACTTGCCCTGATGACAAAGGCTGCAGAACAGAATATGACTGCCGCACAATATCAAGTGGGTCGTATCTATTATGAGGGCAATGGAACTGATAAGGATTTGGAGAAGGCAAAGACTTTCTTGTCGAAGGCTGCTGGCAAAAACAAAAATGCAGCTTGGCTGCTGGGTTTGTGCTATCTGAATGCTACTACTCCAGATTTATATCTCGCTACACAATGGTTATCAGAATCTGCAAGAGGTCATGAGAAAGACATCAATGCTCTTTTGGCAGACTCCAAGCAGAAAGTCTTTTATGATTATTTGGCTGGCTTGAAGAAATACTATCTCGATAAGGACTTCGAGGGAGCTATCAAGTTGTTCAAGAATGTGGAGAAACTTCAATGTGCAGAAGGCCTCACGATGCAAGCTACCTGCTTGGCAAACAAGGATAACAAGAAACGCAATGTCAAGAAAGCCATCACTCTCTATGAGAAGGCAATAGAAAAAGGTAGTGCTGTGGCTGCTTATTATTTGTCATCTTTGTATGAGACTGGTGAGGGAATGAAGGAGGCTGATAAGGCTCAGGCTCTGAAACTCTTGAAAGAGGCTGCGCTAAAGGGAATTGCTTATGCACAAGATAAGTTGGGTGACAAGTATTTTGCTGGAGATGGCATTTCCAAGGATTATACGGCGGCAGCCAAATTGTATCTGCAAGCTGAGGCTCAGAATCGCTTGACCGTATCTGCTGCTAAGAACTTAGCTTATTGCTATGAGCGAGGCTTCAAGGTGCTTCCTGATTTGGATAATGCCAAGAAGCGCATTGAGGAACTTCAAAAGTATAAGCCAAGCAATAGCTTGATAGAACTGTTGAAATCTTTAGAGGAATAATACGAAGTTTATAAACGATGGATAAGAGTAAGACTTTACTTTCGCAAGAATCAACATATTGTCTGAAGACAGGCAAGGGTGATTATACTCTCAAGGCAGTGTTAGGTGGTGGCGGTTTCGGCATCACCTATTTGGCTGAGAGAACGGTCTTTGAGGGATCTATCCCTCAAATTCATAAATATACCATCAAGGAGTTCTTTATGGCTGACATCTGCAAGCGCAAAGCGGATGGTTGCGTTGTGGTGGATGCTGCTAATGAGGCTAGTTTCCAGGAAAGTCGTGCCGACTTCTTGACAGAGGCGAATCGCCTCCATGGACTTCAGCATCGAGGCATTGTGCCAGTCAATGAGGTGATTGAGGCAAACAATACCGTCTATTATGTGATGCAATTCTTAGGAGAAAAGTCTTTAAGCCAGTATGTGAAAGCAAAAGGACGACTTTCTGAGGCTGAGGCTTTGGGTATCGCACAGGAAGTGGCTGAGGCTCTCAAGTATTTACATGGCAAGAATATGAATCACTTGGATGTAAAGCCAGACAACATCATGATGGTGGAGAAGCCAGATGGCTTGCATCCTGTGTTGATAGACTTCGGCTTGTCGCTACATTTCAAGAAGAATGGTTCTGTCACCAACAAGAAGGCAGGCTTGGGTACTTCGGATGGGTATTCTCCGCTCGAACAGTATGCTGGTATCACCAAGTTCTCGCCATCGGCAGATGTCTATGCCCTCGGTGCCACCTTATTATATATGTTGACTGGCAAGAATCCTGTCAGAGCCAGCGATATGAGCCAGAAGTATATCATCAATGCCTTGCCAGATGACGTTTCTGAGAAATGCAGTAGCCTTCTCATCAATGCTTTGAAGAAAAGCGAGGATGAGCGAATGGCTAGTATGGAGGGATTCAAGGGACTGCAATACGATTCCTCTTATTCATCGTATGAAAGAAATTCCACTCGAAAGTTGACTGACAAAATCAAGAAGGATGGTGAGCCTTTGGATGTGATGACATGGGTCAAGAGAATTGGAGCCATCCTAGTCTTGCTGTTAGTTTTATATGGTTCTTATCGTGTGATTCGTTACGTAGCACTCCATCCTTCAACGGAAAAGAAAGCGGAACCAACGGATACAACTCATACATCAACAGACACAACAGCAGTCTTGCCAGTAAAGAAAGACTCGGTAAAAGTGGATAATAAGGACAAGGGTGGTGAAAGTAAAACTACTATCACAACTGGTTCAGGTGATACACCATCAAAGAAACCAACTCCAGTTCCAGCAACTCCACAAGAGCAACCTGCCAAGAAAGAGCAGGTGGCAACTTCTGGTTCTTTGGATCTCGGTTATGCAGTCTATACAGGTGGTATCAAGAATGGCAAGCCTGATGGTACTGGAACTTTGCGATTCAAGCGGTCACATCTTGTAGATTCTTATGACCCAGATGGCAATGTGGCAGATGCAGGTGACCAAGTACGTGGCACATTCAATAATGGACATTTGGAATATGGTCAATTGATTAAATCAAGTGGTGAAATAAAAAAATTGATGATCGGACGTTAATATGAAACGATTGATTACATATTATATATTATGTCTGTTTCTCTTCTTGGGGAACGGACATGCTTTTGCCTTGCAATACCAAACAGTATTCTTGAAGAAGGCTGCCCAAAAGATGGCTTTGGATTCCCTCTTGGAGACTAAGGCAGGCAAGAACGTGGCTAAGTATTTTGATTTCAAGGGAACTAAAATGGTTGCTCACTATGACGGCAATGCCATGGTGGATCATTTGGGTGTCGTTCTCTTCTCTGAAACGATGAAGAAAGAGAATCCTTCTCCCATCTATGATTTCTTGGAACGTGCATACCTCGACCATATCTATAAGGTATCGGACAATAACCTTTACTTGAATAATATCCAGTTCCAAGTGGGTTCGTGGGATTCTTTCAAGAAGATAAATGCTTCAGTTCCTTGTAGTGTCAATAATGGTATGGATAAGTTTTATACCGTGAAGTGGCAGCAGAATGGCAAGACCCTTCTTTCTCTTGCCTTCCCTGCCAATTATGAGTATTTCGCCAATGACTCTCGCAGAAACTTGGAACAGCAGTTCTTGGAATTGCTTCGAGGTTTCAAGTCGGGGAAAGGTGTGGCTAAGGAGAAAGTAAACATCAATGACTTGGGGAAAGTCAAGGGCAAGAACCTGTATGTGAAGAAGGGCAAGTCGTATGTGATTTCTTCCATCAATTCGGATGTCTTTTATCAAGTGGAGGAAACACCACAGGTGGAAGAGGGGGATACCATCTATCGCTTGTCTTGCAAACCGATGATGTCGGCGAATTTTCCAAGAGAGAGCTTCTCTAATTTAGTGCTGGGTAAGGTGAGAAATGCCAATGTCCATTTGTCTTTCTCCATGAGCAACCGAAAGGAAGAGAATTGCCAAATAAAGCTGCTTGATTTCTTGACCTATTGCAAGAATCAAGGTTGCAAGGCTTACTTCGGTTATGAAGGAGAAGAGAAAGAACTGTTGCAAGGCACTTTGGTAATGCACAATCAAGCGAATGGTTACGACCATGTCATCTATTTCTCGGCAAAGAAGAGTTGCTTGACGGATGCAAAGGAAGTGTTGGAGGGAAAGGTTTATCTCTATGCTCCATCCACCAATGTCAAGGAATTGTTTGCCAAACCAAGTCAGAAGCGTAACAACAGAAAAGTAAATGTACTAAATATCAAGTGATAAGCGATATGAAAAGACTCCCTATTTTGTTTCTATTATTGTCTATGGTGCTAGGGGTGAATGCCCAAAGTGTGTCATTTACCTTCAAGGATGGCATCTCTAATTTTTCTCTCAGACAGACGATGGAGAGGAGTGTGTCTTCTCTCTTGTCAGAGGTCAATCGTGCTGCCAACAATAATGGTTCTCTCAACTTGTCGTCCATCAATATGACGAGCAATGCCAAGGCTTCCTTGAATAATCTTTGGGAGAACTTCCATTTTAAGTGCGATGAGTCTTCTTATTCAGAGAATTGTCTCACGGCAGTCAATGGCTATGAAATTCGTGGTATCTCGGTGACATTGAAGAACATGGATGCTACTTATAAGGGTGAGGTCAACAAGGAGTTGACTATCAGCACTGCCAAAGATGGTCAGATTACCGGAGTTCACATGGCATTGGCAAATAATGTATATAATTATGTGGTCAATAATGGCAAAGATGTAACCGACACTCGCCGTCGCCTGGAAATCTTGAAGTTTGTCGAAGACTTCCGTAGCTATTATGATGAGAAGGACTTGGAGGCATTGAGAAACGTCTATAGCGATGATGCCTTGATTATCACAGGTAAGGTTATCATGCGAAAGGCGATGGGAAGCGACCAAGCTACCTTGCGCCCAGAAATTGTCTATAGTCGTCAGAATAAGGAACAATATCTTACCAACTTGGCTCGCACTTTCCGCAACAATAAGTATATCAAGGTGAAGTTTGATGCCATCAGAGTGAAAAGACATCCAGCCAAGGATGGTTTCTATGGTGTTACTTTGCATCAGAACTGGCAGTCAAGCAATTATAGTGATGATGGCTATGTGTTCTTGCTTTGGCAATTCCGAGAGGATGAAAATGGTAAAGAACTCCCTCCTGTCATCCATGTAAGAACATGGCAACCTGATATGGTGGGCAACCAACAGTTGTCGCCAAGTGAAGTGTTTACGGAGAATGACTTCTTTATTCCATAATGATATTGAATATCATATAACAAGGCAACTTTTCTTTCCATAGTATTATATATAATAACTAAAGTATGAAAAAAAAGGTATTGATATTTGTCTTATCACTTTTTGTGCATTTTGTAGATGCACAAAAAGTGGAAGTAACCCGATTTGCATTGGAGGCAATCCATACAGAAATTCCAGAAGGTTGGAAAATGGATTTGAATGATGAGCCTTGCGCTTTGGTGAAAATCCAAATGGAGGATGGCATTAATAAAGTGGAAGGAAATATCATAGGCTCTCCGCAAAAGATGAATGGTGAAACGTGGATATATGTGACAGAAGGCTCGAAAGAAATCAAAATACAACCGGCACATTCTGTTTCTTTTATGGTATCTTTCTCAGATTTCGGTATTAAGTCATTACGGGGCAAGTGTAGTTAGTGTTTACTGAATTATTTATAACTCTCTGATATTTAAGTT
>ULUS01011891.1_pt1 | contig 21465 bp, 16 predicted proteins | sample 1958761 | NCBI WGS metagenome assembly ULUS01 (sample SAMEA4835767, study PRJEB28245) | human gut metagenome | biome: gut microbiome; material: fecal sample | place: Denmark | collected 2008
ATCGTGATTCCAGCAAAGAGATGTCCCTTGGTGTTCTTGAGTTTGGGCCCGTTCTCGGGCGAGTTGCTCGGGCACACCACAAGTTTGCCCGTTGTCGGGTCGGGCACCATGAAGTCAACAAAGAACTCGGATGCACCCTTCAGGAGAGGATAAACCTGGGCGAGATACTGCTTGTCGCCGCTGTAGAGATAGCGGTTCCACAGGTGTTGGCAGAGCCAGGCATTGGAGGTGGGCCACACACCGCAGTAACCACGGTCCACGGCACCTGTCATGCGCCACAGGTCGGTATTGTGGTGAGCCACCCATCCACGGCAACCATACATCTTGTGTGCCGTCTCGGCGCCAGCCTCAGCCAGCTCGCTCACCATCTTGATCAGGGGCAAATGGAGTTCGGCGAGGTTGGTTGGCTCGGCAGGCCAATAGTTCATCTCGGTGTTGATGTTGATGGTATAACGGCACTTCCACGCCGGATTGAGCTTAGCGTTCCACTTGCCTTGCAGGTTGGCGGGCTGACAACCGGGCTGGGAGCAACTGATGAGCAGGTAGCGACCGAACTGGAAGTAGAGCGACACCAACTGGTTATCCGTATGCTGGCCAAAAGTGCGTATGCGCTCGTCGGTTGGAAGGTTCTCGTATGGGCTATTGCCAAGGTCGAGTTGCACGCGTCCGAACTGTTCACGATATTTCTCCACGTGGGCATGCAGTGCCTCGTCCCAAGGACGAAGGTTCTTCATGTAGGCATCATTACGCTTGTAAGGGTCGGCAGAGATGTCCTTGTAGTTCACGAAGTTGGTGGCAATGGATATGTAGAGGGTCACGTCGGTGGCTCCTTTCACGATGAGCGCTGTATCGTTGGCGGTCACCCGGCCGTCGGCGTTGCGCAGCTGGAGCAGGTTGGCAAAGTGGAGCTTTCCTCCCTCAACTGCCTCTGAGCTGCCCGTATAGCCTTCCATCCGCAGACTCTTCACGCCGCCCTTGGCAGACGCCTTGCGCTTCACGTCCTGCGGACAGGTGAAGTAGGTGGAGAAGTTGAGTTTGCCCTTCTTCGACGCCTGGAGGCGTACGATGACGAGTTGGTCGGCCAGAGACACGAAGGTGCGCTCGGTAAAGTCGACGCCTCCCACACGATAGGTCACGGTGGAGAGTGCCCGGTCGAGACTCAGTTCGCGCCTGTAGTTGGTGCACTTCTTGTGGTCGGCATAGGCTATGCGCAGACTGCCTGCCGTTTGGTAGCGACAGCCGTTGCTCGAGTTGGGTGCCAGGAAGTCGCGTGTGGCCACCGCCTGTGCCGAGTCTGCCATTCCGCTGAAGATAAGCTTGCGCACTTGCTTGAGCGAAGAGAGTGCCTTGGGATTGTAATTAGTGTAGGGTTGTCCCTGCGAAATGGTCTCTTCGTTGAGTTGTATCTCCTCATTCTCGGTATTACCATATACCATAGCAGCAAGTCGGCCATTGCCTAAAGGCAAAGCTTCCTCCCAGTAGACGGCAGGTTTCTGGTACCACAGTTTCAAGTTGTCGCCTGCCCAAGCCGACAGAGCGGCAAGGGCAAGACAAGCCATTGAGATTATTCTTCTGTTCATTGTCGTGTATAAATGGTTTTAGTTTAGTTCTGTCTTCGGTGTGCAAAGTTAGCCGCTTGGTTGCGACAATGCCGTGAAAAACGCACAATAATGCGTGCAAAATCTTACAGGGCGGTGAATAATGCGCAAGAATGAGCTATCTTTTCACGCCAATTTCTCCACCCGGAGCACCTGGTCACAATAGTCTACCACAGCCGGACGATGGGTGATGAAGATGACGGTGTGGCGACGGCCTGCAAGCAAATTGTGGAGCAGGCGCCGCTCGGTGTCGGGATCGAGTGCTGAAGTGGCCTCGTCGAACACCATCACCTGACGGTCGCGTAGCAGAGCGCGGGCGATGGCAATGCGCTGTGCCTGGCCCTCGCTAAGTCCTCCTCCGGCCTCGCTGCACGGCGTGTCGAGCCCTTGGGCCAAGTTGTCTACAAAGTCGGCACAAGCGAGGTGGAGTGCCTCATACATTTCCTCGTCGGTTGCGGAGAGTTTGCCCAGGCGCAGATTGTCACGCAGGGTGCCACTCATCAACGTGTTGCCCTGCGGCACGTAGGCGAAGTTGCTGCGCAGTCGAGGCGACAGTTCCCGCTGCTCGCTGCCGCCGTAGGCCACCGCCTTGCCTTTGTCGGGTTGCAACAGGGCAAGGATGATGCGCACCAAGGTGGTCTTGCCGGCTCCGGTCTCACCGAGGATGGCCGTGCAGGTGCCTGGCGCAAAGTCGAAAGAAAGGCTGTCCAGCACGGGTTGGTCGTCGCCGGGATAGGTGTAGCTCACGTTTTCAAGTCTCACACCCGACGGGCGTGGCAACGGGATGGGTTCTCCTTGTTCCTCGAGAGGATTCTCCTCGAGTTCCATCAGGCGCTCTGCAGCGGTGAACACTGCCACGAATGCCGGTGCCAGACGGGTGAGGTTGCGGGCGGGTGTCTGTATTTTGTTGACCAACTGCAGGAAGGCGGTCATGCCGCCAAAGGTGAGCGTGTGTGCCGACATGCGTACGGCAGCCCACGAGAAAGCGACCAAATAGCCAAAGGCGAAACCTATGTTGAGCACGAGATTGGAGAACACAGAGAATCGGGTACGCTTGACCACCCGCTGCCGCAACTGGCTTTGGGTGCTCTCCAGCCTGTCCACCATGGGCTGTTCGCCCTCAAGAGTCTTGATGAGCATGCGGTGCTGAATGGTTTCCTGAAGCACGCTCTGCACCTGGCTGTCGGAGTCGCGCACGCTGCGCGTGAGAGTGCGCATGCGGTTCATATAGACCCTGCTCACCAGAACGAACAATGGGATGATGCCTGCCACAATAAGGGCAAGCACCGCATCCATGGAGAAAAGATAGAAGAAGGCTCCAAGAAAGAGGGCCAGCACAGAAAGCGTGTTGGGCAGTGTCTCGGTGAGGAAGGTCACCACGGTGGCCACGTCGAGTTCGAGCCGGTTGAGCACATCGCCGCTGTGCATGCGCTCACGCCCGTGCCAACGGGCACGGAGCAAGTGGTCGAGCACACGCTGCTGCATGCGGTTCTGGGCGCGGATGCCGAGTATGTTCTTCACCCATAGCGCCCCCACATTGAGGGCGAAGTCGGTGAGAATGAGGAGGGCCATGAGTGTCACGCTCCAGGCAATGGACCCAGACAGAGTGTCCGAAGCCACGTCGATGGCGTGCTGCACGGCCCACACGGAAGCAAGGCTGACGCCCACGCCAAGAAGTCCTATCAATGCGTTGAGCACGGCTTGCGTGCGGTTGCCGCGCCAGGCTCGCCAAAGCCATGCGAGGATTTGGCGTGCGGAGTAACGATTGTTGGCCAAACGAAATAGAACCATCGGCTATGGATTGGGTTGTTATACTTGAGAAGGAAAGGGTGCGTACGATTTAAAAACTCTTGATGTCGAACTGCCGCCTTCCGTCCATGCCCCACATCATCTTCTCGCGTAGAGTGGAGAAATAGCGTTGACCCTTTCGCTTGACCACATGAGCTGAGAAGGGTGCCTTGCGGATGGTGACACGAGTGCCTTCGAGGAGTTTTTCCGAGCGGCCGTCAATGGCAGCAAGGAAGTTGTGCGAACGGCTCTCCACCTCAAGGGTTATCTCGCAGTCATCGGGAATGACAATGGGACGGATGTTAAGACTATGGGGCGCCACGGCTGTGAGGCAGAGTGTGCCAGTCTGAGGCACCATGATAGGACCGCCATTGGAGAGGGAATAGGCAGTGGAACCTGTGGGCGTGGTGACGATGAGTCCGTCCGCCTGGTAGGTGACAAGGTAGTCGCCATTGATGCAAGTGCGGATGGAAATCATGGAAGCCATGTCGCGCTTGAGAAGGGCTATGTCGTTGAGGGCATAGGGGTTGCCCTCAATGGGCTCGCCGTCGGCCTCAATCTTGATAATGGTCTGCTTCTCCACATCGTAGGTTCCGGCAAAGAGCAGGTCGAGAGCCTCCTCTATCTCAGTGGGCCCCACGTCGGCAAGGAAGCCGAGACGCCCCGTGTTGATGCCCACGATGGGAATGCACTTGGCTCCTACCCTGCTGGCTGTCTTCAGGAAGGTGCCGTCGCCGCCCATGGAGATGCAGAAGTCTACATCGAAATTGTAGTCGTCGAAAAGTCCTGCCACTCTGACCTTGAGTCCGAGTGACTGGGTGAGGAACTCGTAGAACGGGCGGTCCATGTATATTTCGGCACCTTGTTCGCCGAGCACGTCGAGCACCTTTTGAATGGATGCCGACTTGCGCGCCTGATACTCATTGCCGAAGAGCGCAAATCTAAGTTTCTTGTCTGCCATTGTATTTCTTCTGTTTACACTTTGCAAATTTAGGCAAAAATCCCGAATAATCGGTCTGTGGACGCAAAAAACGAGGAGGATAGATGAATTGAAGTGGAAGAAAGACTGGAAAAACAGGTCTTGACGGCGTGGACCTACTGGCACAGACTGAACCAAAGGACAGAAAAGATAGCCTGCAGGAAAGGTAATGCCAGGCACTGTCAATGGGTGAGTAAGACATGGTCCCAGGGTTGGTTCAACTGATGCCAATAGCTTGGGCAATCGATGCCCACGGCGTGGGCACTGAATGCCCAAAGTGTGGGACGGATTTTGGGCACTCGTTTTAACATTTGAAAGCAGGCGGTTTCGCGGCAAATCACGTGGTATTAATGCGGGTCGCCGATTGGTGTATAGGAATTCACGTGCGCCCATACATCCATCCGGAGGCACAACATACGTTTAGGCAAGCAGCCATTAAAAAAAGGGGTTGGAAAGGCTTCACAGCCATCCAACCCCGACTACAGAGTAAATTATAGGTATGAAATTTACAATTTCCCGATAATTCCGAGCTTTGTGCTCTGGATAAAGTTCACCACGTTGCGCACAGCATTGCCGTCGGGCACTTGCTCCTTGATTTGGATAGCGGCGTCGAAGACACTGGTCTGTCCGTGGAACACCAGGCGGTAGGCATTGGCAAGGTGATTGAGCACCTTGTCGCTGATGCCATGACTGCGCAGCATTTCCTGGTTAAGACCGGCATAGCGTACGGGGTTGTCGGTAGCAACGATGAATGGGGGCACATCCTTGCTGACACGCACGCCACTGGTAATCATGGCGGCGGTGCCTACGCGCACCTGGGCATTGACAATGACGCCGGATGAGAAGATGATGCCGCTGTGAATCTCACAGTCGCCGGCAATCTTGGTTCCGTAGCCGAACACGCAATAGTCGTGCACGTCGGTGTCGTGGCTGATGTGCACACCTTCCATGAGGAAGTTGCGGTTGCCGATATGAGTCTTGCCCGTGGCATAGGTGGCGCGGTTGATAACCACGTTCTCACGGATGATGTTCTCGTCGCCAATCTCAAGGGCTGTCACTTCGCCCTTATAGTTGAAGTCTTGCGGCTCGGCGCCGAGCACGGTGTTCTGATACACCTTGTTGCCGCGGCCCAGACGGGTTCCTTTCATGATGCTCACGTAGGGATAGATAACGCAGTCGTCGCCTATCACCACGTCACCCTCGATATAGGCAAAGGGATAGATGGTAACGTTGTTGCCAATCTTTGCCTTGGGGTCTACATGTGCTTGTGGACTTATATTGTTCATAGTCTTTTGCTTTTAAAATGATGAAACGTTTAGTCGCGGCCTCCGCCAAGAGCATAGTAGAGGTTGACCACGGCCTGCATCTTGTAAAAGTCGTCTGCCACCTTGGAGAGTTCGGCGTTGAGCAGGCTCTGCTGGGCGGTGATAACCTCGAGATAAGTGCTGCTGCCGTCGTTGAAGAGGAGTTTGGTGTACTCCACGTTCTTCTTCAGACTCTCTACCTGCTTGGCCTCGAGCTGACTCTTTTCCTCAGACGAATTGTAGAGCACCAGGGCATTGCTCACCTCGCTGCCGGCTGAGAGCACGGCATTCTGCCAGGTGTTGTAGGCTTGCTGCTGTTGCGCCTTTGCTACCTTGAGGCCGGCAATGAGCAGACCGTGCTGGAAGATGGGCTGCACGAGGCTTCCCACTGCACTGAGCAGCATCTTGCCAGGATTGACAATGCCTGCGCCACTGCTGTTGGTGTAGGCTCCCGTGCCACTGATAGTGATGTTGGGATAGAAGCGTGAACGGGCAGTGTTGACATCATAGAAGCACTGGGCAAGACTCATCTCGGCATAGTGCACGTCGGGACGGTTGTTGAGCAGTTGCAGGCCTACGCCGGTAGAGAACTTGGCAGGCAACGACTGGCCTTCGAGTGTGCCACGGGCTATGTGCTGGGCAGACTGTCCGAGAAGGAGCGAGAGGGAATTCTCAGTCTCACGAATCTGGCGTTTCAGGTCTGTAGCCTGAGCAAGCACTGAATAGTAGTTGCTCTCGGCACTCTGCACACTGGTTTCCTTGGTACGTCCCAGTTCCTTCTGTATCTTCATGATGTCCCAAGTATCTTTCACAAGTTTCGCCATATTGTCGACCACCTCCAGCTGCTTGTCGAGCATAAGGAGGGTGTAGTACATGTTGGCTATGTTGGAAATGAGCTTGGTTTTCACCACCAGTTGATAGTCCTTAGTAGCAAGGAGACTCATCTGGGCACTGCGCTTTTGGTTGAGCAGATTGCCGAAGAGGTCAAGGCTCCAGCTGGCCGTAACGGGCAGCGAATAGGTCTTGGTGGCCTTGTTGCCGTCCCAAGAGGCGATGGTACCCTGGGGAGAGAAGGTGAACGAGGGCACAAAAGCAAGCTTGGCTACCTGAAGTTGTGCCTCTACCATCTGCACGTTGAGGGCTGCGTTGAGCATGTTGGTGTTACACTCCAGACCTTTCTCAATGAGCGACTGGAGCTGCGGGTCGGTGAACACGCTGCGCCAAGGCAGGTTGCCGAAACTGGTGGTGTCGGCTACGGCAAGTGTATCTGACACAGATGCAGAGTCGCGCACCAGTCCGGTTGTGTTCACGTCGGGACGCTGATATTTGGTGTAGATTCCGCAACTGCTCATCAGAGCAGCTGCGAATGCTAACGGAATGATATTCTTGACTTTCATCTTATATGCTGTTTATTACATGTTGGGATTTGACTGGTCGCCAGCCTGTTTCTCCTCACCGGTGCGGAAGTTGGCAGCCAGTGGGTTGGTATACTGCTTGAGCTCGGTAGCCACATCGGCATTGTCGTCCTCAAACTCGATAGGCTTGATCTTCTCCTGCAATGTCTGGAAGATATAGAACAGAGCAGGCACAATCATAATCTGGCAAAGCATACCGATGAGCATACCGCCGATAGCGGCTGCACCGAGGGTCATGTTGCCATGATAGCCTACGCCCCAAGGCATCAGCATAGGAAGCAGACCGATAATCATGGCGAGTGAGGTCATCAGGATAGGACGCAGACGGGCTGCAGCTCCCAACACTGCCGACCACGAAATGGCCATACCTGTCTGGCGACGCTCCAAAGCGAACTGTACGATAAGGATGGCGTTCTTGGCCAACAGACCCATCAACATGATGAGGGCAATCTGCATGTAGATATCGTTGTTGTTGCCAAACAAGTTGGTGAACATGAACGCGCCTGCCAAACCGAACGGAATGGAAAGGATTACTGACAGCGGCAATACGTAGGACTCATACTGTGCGGAAAGAATCAAGTAAACGAACGTCAGACACAGGATGAAGATCATCGCTGTAGAGTTGCTTGATTCCTGCTCGTTACGGGTCAGACCGGAGAACTCGTAGCTATAGCCCGAAGGCAGAGAGTTCTTGGCCACCTCAGACATGGCATTCAAGGCATCGCCCGTAGAATATCCTTCTGCGGCAGAGGCATTGACGTTGATGGAAGTAAAGAGGTTGAAACGGTCAATCTCCTGCGGTCCGTAAACACGGCTCAAAGAAACATACTCCTTGATAGGAGCCATTTCACCAGCCGAAGTTCTTACGTAGATATTGTCGAGACTCTTCAGGTCAGCACGGTCTTCGGGTGCCGACTGGATGTAGACACGATAAAGCTTGCCATAGGCATTGAAGTTAGAGGCATACATACCTCCATAATATCCCTGCATGGTGGTAAGCACGGTAGAGGGGTCGATGCCGCTCTGCTTGCACTTGGCCACGTCAACGTCAATTTTATACTGTGGATAGCGTGTATCATAAGAGGTCATGGCGTTGGAGATTTCCGGACGCTTGTTGAGTTCTGCAATGAACTTCTGTGTCACCTCATAGAACTTGTTCACGTCGCCACCTGTACGGTCCTGCATAGAGAACGTCAAACCGTTGGTAGCCGAGAAGCCTTGCACCATAGGAGGCTGGAAGGCAAGAATCTGGGCACCCTTGATGGCTGCTGTCTGCTTGTAGATCATACCAAGCACCATGGTAGAACCAAGGTTGTGCACACCGATATACTTCAGCGGACCTTCTTCCTTCTGACGATCCTCAAACGACTTGAGCTTGATAATGAACGTACCCTGGTTGGAACCCTGGCCGGCAATAAAGTTGTAACCCGTGATGCGCATACGACTCTGAATAGCAGGGTTGGTGGCAAGCATACGGTCTACCTGGTCCATCACTTTCTCTGTCTTCTTCATTGAGGTTCCAGGAGGTGTTGACACGGTACAGAATACGGTACCTGTATCTTCGTCAGGCACAAGACCTGTCTTTGTACTGCCCATCAGCACAGCCATCACAGCGATGCCGACAATCACAGCGCCAATAGCTATGATGGGGCGCTCCACAATGCGGCGCACTCCATTGCGGTAGTGGCCCTGCACCTTATCGTAGGCGGCATTGAACGAGGCATGGAAGCGGTCTATCATTGACATCTTGCGCTCAATGCCGTCTTCGTTCTTCGGCTTCAGCAGGATGGCGCAGAGAGCCGGCGAAAGGGTCAAGGCGTTGAGGGCAGATATCACGATGGAGATGGCCATGGTGATACCGAACTCACGATAGAACGTACCGGAGGTTCCACCCATGAACGACACGGGGATGAACACGGCTGCCATCACAAGGGTAATGGAGATAATGGCTCCAGAGATTTCGTTCATGGCGTCGATAGATGCCTGGCGGGCTGACTTGTAGCCCAAGTCAAGCTTGGCATGTACAGCCTCAACCACCACGATGGCATCGTCGACTACAATGGCAATGGCAAGCACAAGGGCAGCCAAGGTCAAGAGGTTGAGCGAGAAGCCAAACACATAGAGGAAGAAGAACGTACCTATCAACGACACGGGAACGGCGATAAGAGGAATCAAGGTGGAACGTGTGTCCTGGAGGAACACGTAAACCACGATAAACACGAGCACGAAGGCTTCGAGGAGGGTCTTGATAAGGTCCTCGATAGAAGCGAAGAGGAACTCGGTCACATCCTGCATCACGTCGAAGTGAAGGCCTGGAGGCAAGGTCTGTGCCTGTTCGTCGAGCAGCTGCTTAATGTTCTTGGCTATCTCAGTAGCGTTGGATCCGGCAGTCTGGGTCACCATCATGGTCACAGAAGGCTTGCCATTGAGTTCTGAAGCAACTGAATAGGAGAGGGCACCCATTTCCACACGGGCCACATCCTTCACGCGGATGGTCTGTCCGTCCTGGGTAGACTTGATAATCATGTCGCCGAATTCCTCGGGAGTCTTCAGACGGCCCTTATAGCGGAAAGTGTACTGATACTGGTTATCGCTGTTCTCGCCTACAGAACCCGGAGCTGCCTCAATGTTCTGCTGAGAGAGCACACCTGTGAGGTCGGTCGGAATGAGGCCATAGCTCTTCATCTTCACCGGGTCAATCCAAAGACGCATGGTGTAGTCCTTCTGGGAGAAGCACTGGCACTCACCCACACCACTCACACGCTTGATGGCAGGCACCACGTTGATGTTGGCATAGTTGGCGAGGAACTCGTCGTCGTAGCGGTCGTCATCGGCAGTAAGACCGAAGAGAATCACGGTAGACGACTGACGCTTCATTACCTGCACACCAGCTTTGGTAACCTCGGCAGGAAGCAGGGCTGAAGCCTGAGACACGCGGTTCTGCACATTCACCTGACACATGTCAGGATCCATGCCTTGCTTGAAGAACACGGTGATGGAAGCCGAACCGTCGTTGGTGGCGGAGGAAGTCATATAGGTCATGCCCTCCACACCGTTGATTTGCTCCTCCAACGGAGCGAGCACGGAGTTAAGCACTGTCTCGGAGTTGGCACCCGTGTAGGAAGCACGCACCATGATAGTAGGCGGAGCAATGTTCGGGTACTGCTCGATAGGCAGTGATATGAGTCCGATGGTACCCAGGATGACAATCACAATGGAAATCACCGTAGAGAGCACCGGGCGCTTGATAAATCTATCTAATTTCATGGATTAATCTCTTTTTGTTTTCCGTAGGAATGTGAGTTTACTTGCCGAAGTCTTTCTTGAGCTTCTGCAGGTCGCCCTGGTCGGCGCCCATCTGCTCGGTCTTCTTCAGTTTCTCCTGATACTGAGCCTCGGTGACAGGCTTGATCTGCATGCCGTCAGAGAGAGAAGAGATGCCGTTGACCACAATACGGTCGCCTACTTTCAGGCCACTGGTAATGATGTAGGTCTTGCCGTCATCCTTTGGATCAACAGTCACTGCGGTATACTTCACCTTGTTGTCGTTGCCAACCACATAGACGAAGTGCTTGTCCTGCACCTGTGCCACAGCATCCTGAGGAATGATAATAGCAGAGCTTGAAGTATGAGGAACCACAATGGAACCAGAACCGCCGCTCTTGAGCAGATGCTGAGGATTGGGGAAGTCGGCACGCATAGACACGCTACCTGTAGTAGGATCGATGACACCGCTCACGGTAGCCACATGGCCCGGATGCTCATAGATGGTACCGTCGGCAAGTTGAAGCTTCACGGCAGGATAATCATTGATGGCTGCATGAAGACCGCCTGCGGTCTTGGTCATGTCAAGGAGTTCCTTCTCGGTCATAGAGAAGTATACCTGCATGGTGCTGATATTTGAAACGGTGGTCAGTGGCTGCTGGCTGCTGGCACTCACAAGGGCACCCACACGGTAGGGAAGGTCGCCAATGACACCTGAGGCAGGACTGGTCACATAGCAGAAGCTGAGGTTTTCCTTGGCTGAAACGTAGCTGGCCTCGGCCTGTGCCAGGGCTGCAGCGGCTGCTTCCATGGAGTTCTTGGCAGACTGAAGTTCGTAGGAACCAATCACATTGTTCTTGAAGAGCTTGAGATTGTTGTTGTAGGTCAAGCGGGCAGTGTTGAGCTGGGCCTTGGCCGAGTTGACGGCTGCGGCAGCCTGACGTGCAGCTGCGGCATAGGTCACGTTGTCAATGACGAAAAGAAGCTGACCGGCCTTCACAGCCTGGCCTTCCTTGACGCACAACTTGGTGATGAAACCGGAAACCTTCGGACGGATTTCCACATCCTGAACACCCTTGATGGTAGCCGGGTAAGTGGTCTGGAGTTCGGCGCTCTGAGCTCCAATGGTTCTCACAGCATACTCGTTGTCACCAAAATCAGGCTTGCCTGACGACTTCTTGCCTCCACATGAGACAAGCATTGCAGCCAATGCTGCAAACAATAAAAACTTGTTCTTTGTCATACCTATTAAATAATGTATAGTTTCTTATGAATTGTTCTTATCCTAAAAATAAATTCCATACCTAACTCTCTGCAGCTATAGAAGAGACAAGAGAGTCGGAAAACTGAAATATTGCGTTTAGTTTTCACGCTGCAAAGTTATATATTAAATGTGTAACTCACCTAAGTGAAGTTACACATTTAACACTATTTATTCTTAAAGCGGATGTTATTTATTAACTTTTTACTTTTCCACAAGTCCCATCTTCCTTGCTTTTTCCATCAGCAATTGCATGAGAGGTCCACGCTCGTTGGCCACCCGGTTGTCGAGCACGGCCTCTTTGAGTGTCTGTTTCAGGACACCCACTTCCCTACAGGGCGACAAATGGAAGATTTCCATGATTTCGTTACCGTCGATGCAGGGTTGGAACATGCGCTTGTAGTCCTTCACCTTCAGAACGGCCAACTTCTCACGCACGATGCGGAAATTGTCGAGAAAACGCTGCTTGCGCGCCTCGTTCTTGCTGGTAATGTCCGCCTCGCAAAGAGTCATCAGGTCGTCTATGTCGTCACCGGCATCGTTCATCAGCCTGCGCACGGCGCTATCTGTCACTTCTTCGTCGGCAATGACGATGGGGCGCATGTGCAGGTCAACCATCTTCTGCACATACTTCATCTTGGCGTCCATGGGAAGTTTCATGCGGCGGAAGATGGAAGGAATCATTTTGGCACCCAGATAGTTGTGGTTATGGAAGGTCCATCCCATGAGAGGATCCCACCGCTTGCTGCGCGGTTTGCCCACATCATGGAACAGTGCAGCCCACCGCAGCCATAGATTGTCAGAATGGACAGCCACATTGTCGAGCACCTCGAGCGTGTGATAAAAGTTGTTCTTGTGTGCCCGTCCGTTGCGGGTCTCCACCACGTCGAGCGCAGTAAGTTCGGGAATGATGAGCGGGAGCAAACCGCAACGGTATAGGTCTACAAATCCACGACTGGGGTGTTGGGTCTTCATGATTTTGTTCAGCTCGTCGACTATGCGCTCTCCGCTGATAATCTTGATGCGGTTGGCATTGCGCGCCAAGGCATCAAAAGTCTCGTCTTCTATTCTGAAGTTGAGTTGAGTGGCAAAGCGCACGCAACGCATCATGCGCAAGGGATCGTCGCTGAACGTAATGTCGGGATCAAGGGGTGTACAGATAATTCCGTCTTCCATGTCGCCCAACCCGTTGAAGGGATCCACAAGTTCGCCAAAACGAGCCTTGTTCAGGCAGATGGCCATGGCATTGATGGTGAAGTCGCGTCGGTTTTGGTCATCTTCCAAGGTGCCGTCTTCCACGACAGGTTTGCGAGAGTCATGGCTGTAGCTTTCCTTGCGTGCCCCCACGAACTCGACCTCGGTGTCTTTATATTTCACCTGTGCCGTGCCGAAGTTGCGGAACACGGAGATGTGGGCACGCTTGCCCAACTGCTGCTTGAGCGCATTGGCCACCTCAATGCCACTGCCTACAACAACCACGTCAATGTCGTTGGAGGGACGTTCGAGAAATATATCGCGCACATAACCGCCCACGACATAACATTCAAGCCCCAACCCGTCGGCAGCAGCTGATATCTGATGAAATATGTCTTTATCGAGAATTTGAGCCAATTCGGCATCGGAATAAAACTTCATATTATGATAACATCCTATTTTTGAGCGTGCAAAGTTACGAAAAAATCTCCATACTCCGTGAAATACGCACCTATTTTGAAGACAAAAGCAAGGCTTTTACAGAATTTAGAGTGGCACTTGCTGGCGCACAGCATTTGAATGGAGGTCAACAATTCAGACACGGATATGCCCACCATATTGCCCATTGGCTGTCGGTTAGTGGCAGACTTACGGCGTGTTAGTGGCAGACTTACGGAGTGATAGTGGCAGACTTGCGGAGTGTTAGTGGCAAAGAACGGCCTAAGCACACAGCCTGGGCACGCATTGCCCACACCGTTGACATCGAGCGCCCAAACTACGGGACACTTTGGGGGCTTTACGCTCAAACATGGTAAGTGAAAGAAAAGTGATAGAAGTGATGGATATTTAGTCATCTATCACGCATCTATCACTCCATTCATCTAACTCATAATCAACAGAATATTGTCAAACATCAAGAAAAGTGATAGATAGTGGCGAGAAAACGAAAAACTTTACGTGCGCGCGTTCGCGCGCGAGAGATATGATATAACGCTCAACATGAAAGACTTATCATGGCTGTCAAAATACGAGACCTTTATAAGAATAAGTCTGAAGTTTCGGCTCGGCTTGGAAGTCATCTATGGCGGAAAACGAAAAAGTGAGTTTGTTTCCTACAACGACACCATCGGTAGCGTGAATTATCACGAGGACAAAGTAGAGTTGACAACATTTGCCGAATATTCCGACTACAAGACTGGGTATCGCTGAGAACCAACCTCAAACATATATATTTGTCACGTAGGCTGGACTCAGACAAAGACCATCGTTACATTTTCGAACCGGAAATAAGCTTCAAGTTTCCTGTCATCAGAAACGCCATGTCACTTGGAGGCAAATACAGCCACAAGGTTTCACCCAGTGGATTCGAGATGAACAGTCTCCGCATCTACACTTCATACAACATGGCTACTGCCGGTACAGGAAAAAACACACATTCGGCAGCCGATATAGCACAGGTGGAATTAAGAATGATTCAGGCGAGATGGACAGGAAACGTCAGATACAACTACATACACAGTAAGTTCAAGACACTCTATGAAAGTACATTGGCAAACGGTGTGTACAACCATAAAAACATAAGCAACAACAATGTGTGCCATAATCACAGGATGGAGGGCGACATAGGGAAAGACTGGAAACATCTGCGAACAAAATTGGGACTGAATTGCAAATATGACTGGAGCCACTACAACATTCTGCTCAACAAGCAGAAGACCTCGGCAGGCAGCAACAGATTGTCATCTACATTGTCACTGTTTATGCGTCCATGGAGAATATTCAACTTTGAAGCACATTCATCATTCTCCCTTTCCAAGCAATGTTCCACCACATCCAGCCATCTTTACCGAAGTTTTTTTCACACACTCAATCTATTCGCCACCCCGGCACGATGGGTATTTGCCATCAAGAACGAATGCCATCATTCAGCAGACAGGTCAGAGAAATTTGACCTCTACTCTTCAGCTCATGCAGCCTACAAAACCCAGAAATACGAATTGCGACTGGACTGCAAAAATCTGTGGGGATACAACAAGCGGGAGTACAAGGCCATATCCATCCTTGGCACAAATGCGTCCAAGGGAAATTCTGGTAACCCTCACCTTCTCGCTCTGACATGCGAGAAAACTCGAAAAGCAATGGCATCGAAGAGTTTTTCGTCTTCACCGCACATATTCCACAAATTGAATGATACTTAAAGAAAAATCCATTACCTTTGCAGCCTAAACAATACAAATCCACAATGAAAACGAAACTCACCCTTCTCTGTATCCTTTCCGTTGCTCTTTCCGGCTGTGACAATTCGCAGAAGAAAGCCCAAAGTTTGATGGAAAACATCAGGAACAGTTATACCCAGGGACAATACCCTCAGACTCTCCTTCTCATAGATTCTCTCAGAAAAGCCTACCCCAAAGAGATTGACTTGAGAAAGGAGGCCTTGAAAATCTACCAAGATGCTGCCCTCAAGATGGCGCAAGCCAAACTGATGCAAGCCGATTCCGCCTTGCAGTCAATGACCGCAGAATACGAGAAGCGGAAAACCGAGGTGGAAAGCCATCGCAACAATGGCACCGCCACAGCCCAAGAGCTGAACAGCGTAACCCAAATGAAGATGAAACTCGACTCCATACAAGCCCGTTTCGATGCGGAAGTGGCACGAGTGAAATTCATCCACAAGAAGCAGGCGGAAGACTGAAAAGCAGGCTTATTCTTGTCTATATAAATAAAAAGACTTAATTTTGCAGGCAAATATAAGTATATGAGTAACAATCATACAGAATTGCAATTCAAGGAGACGATGCAGGAATGTCGCGATCTTTTCGAGAAGAAATTGCACGACTACAGTGCTTCCTGGCGCATTCTTCGTCCGTCGTCTCTCACTGACCAACTCTTCATCAAAGCCAAGCGCATCCGCTCACTCGAAATCAGCAAGGTGTCGCTGGTTGGTGAAGGCATAAGGCCCGAGTTCATTGCCATCATCAACTATGGCATTATCGGACTCATACAGCTTGAAAAGGGATTTGCCGACAGTGTAGACATAACCACAGCCGAAGCGCTCGATCTCTACGACAAACATGCCAAGGAGGCATTGGAACTCATGATTCGCAAGAACCACGATTATAACGAGGCATGGCGTGACATGCGCGTGAGCAGCTATACAGACTTCATTCTCACAAAGATACAGCGGGTGAAGGAAATAGAATCAATAGAAGGCAAGACACTCGTCAGCGAGGGTATAGCTTCCAACTATCTCGACATCATCAACTACGCCGTATTCGGCGCCATCAAGATGAACGAAGAAAAAGAATAAGCCACTGTGAAAACACTGCTCACCAACACTTGCCGGATGCTTCTGGCTGCCACGTTTATCTTCTCCGGATTTGTCAAGGCCATCGACCCGCTTGGCACACTCTATAAACTTCAAGACTACACCGGAGCTCTCAATCTGCAGGGAATATTCCCCGACTGGTTGCTCCTTGCCTGTGCCGTTCTTCTGGCAGCTCTTGAGTTTTGGCTGGGCGTGATGATGCTCTTTGCCATCCAACGCCGACTTGTCTCAAAGTTGATACTTGCCTTTATGGCCGTGATGACACTTATCACGCTGTGGATAGCCATGTTCAACCCGGTCAAAGACTGCGGATGCTTCGGCGATGCTGTGAAATTGAGCAACACCGCCACATTGGGCAAGAACATTGCTCTCCTGCTGGCTTCTTCTGTGGTAGCGTGGTGGCCCAGGCGGTCATTCCGTTTCGTGTCGAGAACCAACCAATGGATAGTCACCAACTACACGGCCATCTTTATTCTCGCCACCAGCACGTGGTGTCTCTACGACTTGCCACTCTTCGACTTCCGTCCATACCACGTGGGAATGGACATCAAAAAGGGAATGGAGATTCCGGAAGGGGCCAAGCAACCACAGTTCGAGACCACCTTCATCATGGAAAAGAATGGCGTGAAGAAAGAATTCACGATAGACAACTACCCCGACTCCACCTGGACTTTCGTGGACAGCAAGACCGTGCAGACTGAAGCGGGCTATGAACCGCCCATACATGACTTCAGTATTGAAACCTTGACGGGACAAGACTTGACAGAGAATATACTCGACAATCCGTCGTATACGTTCCTGCTTATAGCCCCTCGCCTCGATGTGGCAGACGACACGCATTTTGGAGACATAGACCGCATCTACGAGTACAGTCTGGAACACCACTACCGCTTTCTCTGCCTCACAGCCAGCACCCAGAAGGACATAGACCACTGGCGCGACATTACAGGAGCGGAATATGACTTCGCCCTCACCGACGAAACCACCCTCAAGACCATCGTGCGCAGCAATCCCGGGCTCCTTCTGCTTCACCACGGCCGCATCATCCGCAAATGGAGCCACAACATACTTCCATCGGAAGAGCAACTGAGCAAGCCCTTGGAACAGAGCGAAATGGGACAAGTGCCAGAAGATTCTGTGCCCCGCAAGATAGCCATCATCATGACATGGTTCATTCTGCCACTGCTCCTGCTTACACTTGCTGACCGGTTGTGGGCATGGACACGATGGATCAAGGAAAAAGAGAATTCTAACAAATATATCAACTTCTTTAAAAGAAAAAGAAACATGAGAAAGAAAATTGTAGCAGGCAACTGGAAAATGAACATGAACCTGCAAGACGGTGTAGCTCTCGCCAAAGAAATCAACGAGGCTATGGTACAGGACAAGCCCAACTGTGGCGTCATCATCTGCACTCCTTTCATTCACTTGGCTTCTGTAGCCCAGGTGCTCAACCCTGAGGTGGTGAGCCTTGGAGCTGAAAACTGTGCTGACAAAGAGAAGGGTGCCTACACAGGCGAGGTTTCAGCAGAAATGGTGAAGAGTACCGGTGCACAATACGTGATCCTCGGTCACTCAGAGCGTCGCCAGTACTATGGCGAGACAGCAGAAATTCTGAAGGAGAAAGTGCAGCTTGCTCTCAAGAATGGCCTGAAGGTTATCTTCTGCTGCGGTGAAACGCTCGAAGAGCGCGAGGCTGAGAAACAGAATGAAGTGGTCAAGGCTGAACTCGACGGTTCTGTATTCAACCTTACAGCTGAGGAGTGGAAGAATATCGTTCTTGCCTACGAGCCCATCTGGGCCATCGGCACCGGCAAGACAGCTACAAGCGACCAGGCTGAAGAAATGCTTGCCTACATTCGTTCTATCGTGGCAGACAAGTATGGCAAAGAGGCTGCTGAAGACACAACCATCCTCTATGGAGGTAGCTGCAAGCCAAGCAATGCTGCCGAACTTTTCGCCAAGCCTAATATCGACGGTGGACTTATTGGCGGTGCCTCGCTGAAGGCTGCCGACTTCAAGGGCATCATTGATGCATGGAAAAAGTAAGTGACCATTCCTACATATTCTCATGGAGTCCTGTTCTGCAACAGGACTCCATTCTCCATTTCCCAGAGAACAAAGACGCACACCCACTCACCATTAAAGGAAACATGAGAAAAATTATCGCCATAACGGCCATCCTGTTGTGCTCATTGGCACATGCCAACGCACAGACTTTCCTTGAGCACCTGCAAGACAAGCAGGCCAAAGGAACCGTGACCGTGAAACAAAGCAAGGCCATTGACGACCTTGTCAATGCCAATTCAACCCAGCAGGTCAAGAATACTCCTGCTCCCAATAACGAAAAAAAGACAGAATCTGCCCACTCGCAGACTACCCCCAATACCCATCACCAAGAAAAGCCACAGGACAACAAGGCGAAGGCCGACTCTGCCCGGTTGGCACAGCAACAAAAGGAACGTGAAGAAAGCCGTCGCCAAGAAGCGCAGCACCATTCCGTGACGCAGGACAACACAGACGATGTGGACTTGCCACCGGTAGACACCCGTAAGAAAGTAATGCGCAACAGCCGTAAGGTCAATGGTTACCGGGTGCAAGCATTTGCCGGAGGCAACTCACGGCAAGACCGTAACAAAGCCCAAAGCATAGGCAACAACATCAAGCAGCATTTTCCATCAGAACCCGTATACGTGCATTTCTATTCTCCCAGATGGATTTGCCGTGTGGGCAACTACCGCAGTTTTGCCAAAGCAGAAGCCATGCTGAAACAGCTCAAGAAACTGGGATATCAATCAGCCTGCATCGTTAAAGGTAAAATCACAGTACAATATTAAGCAGATACGACAAACGGAACAAGAGTCATCGGAACAAAGGTGCTCTGCCTTTGGTTCCGCCACATAAAAACAAGATAACAGACATGAACCCAGAAACAGAATTTCGTGACGGCCTTGACGAATTGGCCTCACACTACAAAAGTATACTCGAGTTACTCGGTGAAGATCCGGATAGAGAAGGTCTTCTCAAGACCCCTATGCGCGTAGCCAAAGCCATGCAGATTCTCACACGAGGCTACACACAAGATCCGCACAAGGTTCTTACAGACGCCCTTTTTGAAGAGAAATACGACCAAATGGTCATAGTCAAGGACATTGATGTGTTCTCTTTATGCGAGCACCACATGCTCCCCTTCTACGGAAAAGCCCATGTGGCCTACATCCCCAATGGCTATATCACCGGTCTGAGCAAGATTGCGCGCGTGGTCGACATCTTCTCTCACCGTCTGCAAGTGCAGGAAAGACTCACACAACAAATCAAGGACTGCATACAGGAAACACTTAAACCTCAAGGTGTCATGGTGGTCATTGAAGCCAAACACATGTGTATGCAGATGCGTGGTGTGGAAAAACAGAATTCCATAACTACGACGAGCGACTACAGCGGTGTTTTCAATTCTCTCAATACCCGTCAGGAGTTTATGAGTCTGCTACGCGGAGAATCCAAACGCATCTAAGAAACAAGTGACACCAAGTCATGTCGTTGACACAGTCATCTGTCAACACGTCCTCTCTGCCCTGCCCTATTCCATAAAAGATGTTAACATTTCCTCGTTATATGCAAGGATAACAGCACCTACTTATTTATAAGGGCAGAATATAAACAAAACCAAAGAAAATGAAAAAGACAAAGAATTATCTGTTATTGTTGATTTGCGGTATCGTAGCCGCTGCCTCCTTCTCCTCATGTTTCAACGACAACGACAATGACTACTCCATTGACGCTGCCACACAGAAGAAGTACCAGACTACTATCAGCACCCTGAGTCCCTATGCCAACAACGCGCGTTTCTACTATGCGTCCAACTTCACGGTCAACAAGTATGACTCGATCAAGGGGAACAGTGTTTATTGCCGTTTCACCGCCGATTCCACTTTCCAGGTAACCGGCATTCCCGTTTGCAAACTTGATTCTGCCGTAAAGGTTGGCGTAAACGAGACAAAAGGTACTTACCGTGAACTCTTCGACGCCATACACAACAGTACTGAGATGGCTGTCATCAAAGGCTACTACTGCATACCTCAGTCTAACTGGGCACAACAGAACTTCCTGCAATACATAGTTTCACTCTCTATACAAGCCAAACTCAATTATGGCGGTGAAGACCACAATGTGCTCTTTGCATTCGACTCTTCACAGAGCTATGGCATCTACAAGTCTACAGACTTGAGTAACGGCATGTCACTCGTTTTGGCTGCTATATACATGGACTATGAAAGCGTGAAGAAACCAGGCACGCAACTACCCGTAGACTACTTGCGGAACATTCAAATAACATTGACAAAGAACTAAGTATGAAATTCATTTCATGGAACGTGAACGGCTTGCGAGCCTGTGTAGGCAAGGGGTTTGAAGACATTTTCAAGACCCTTAATGCAGACTTCTTCTGTCTGCAAGAAACAAAGATGCAAGAAGGACAACTCGATCTCGCATTTGACGGTTATCAGTCATACTGGAACTATGCCGACAAGAAAGGCTATTCCGGAACTGCCATCTACACACGTCACACACCTATCAACGTAACTCGCGGCATTGGTGTTGACGAGCACGACCATGAGGGACGCGTGGTTACACTCGAGATGGAGCGTTTTTTCCTGGTGTGTGTCTACACACCTAACTCGCAAAACGAACTGAAACGCCTCGACTACCGCATGAAATGGGAAGCAGACTTCCAGGCTTATCTGAAAAATCTCGACAAGCAAAAGCCTGTCATCGTGTGCGGTGACATGAACGTTGCACATGAAGAAATTGACATCAAGAACCCCAAAACCAATCGCCGCAATGCAGGCTTTACCGATGAGGAACGGGAGAAATTCTCACAACTGTTAGCAAGCGGATTCTGCGACACCTTCCGCACGCTACATCCGGAAGATGTTACCTACTCCTGGTGGTCATACCGTTTCAAGGCACGCGAAAAGAATGCTGGATGGCGCATTGATTACTTCGTGGTTTCCGACAGGCTCCGCGAGCATCTTGCAGGCGCCTCCATCCATACAGATATTATGGGCAGCGACCATTGTCCGGTGGAATTGGATCTTGATATATAATATATCAGTTTTCCACAACAAAAAAGTTATCCACAATCAAGTGACTGATTGTGGATAACTTTTTTATTATACCTGTTTCTCCATAGCAAATAGTTCAACCAGTAGAAAACAATTGAACTATCAAAAGCGATTTACATTCATTCAAGCATATCTACAATCAAGTGCCACTAAACACGTAATGGGATGATTATCTACCCCAATTCGGGATAAAATAGCGATTAGTTGCATG
>ULUS01009970.1_pt1 | contig 21349 bp, 20 predicted proteins | sample 1958761 | NCBI WGS metagenome assembly ULUS01 (sample SAMEA4835767, study PRJEB28245) | human gut metagenome | biome: gut microbiome; material: fecal sample | place: Denmark | collected 2008
CAATCATTTGTTTATTAAAACGTTGCAAAGGTAAGTATTTTTTTGATACGTTGTTCACTTTTGACTAACTTTTTTTCGCCTTCTTTTGTAACAAATTTGTAAATAGTTGAATATCAGTGATATATACAAGTTAAACAAATGTTAAACTTATAAAATACCTTTCGGCTACCATTCTTGGAGGGTAGTTTTTTGTCGATAGTGTTCGTGCACACCTGGTGTTTACGGGGTGGTCCAGCTCCAATAGTTGCCTTGATACGGATTTAGACAAGACGGGTGAAGAAGTTGTGATGAGGTATGGCGGAATGATAGGTCCATTCGGGAGGTGTGGTGATATAGACTATTTCCGGTTACTTAAGTTCTATAAATCAGGCAGAGTACTGTTTTGTTTCCCGTCCCAACCCATCTTGCACCTCAGATAACGGCAATATGCCAGACTGCACCTTTCGCCCGATGAAGCAATAGTGGACTCTTCCCGGTATATCCGATACTGCAATATGGTTTGTCATTCACAATTCCAGATGGTCAGGCGAAAGGCGGGGTAACGCATCGATAATGTCACGTTTACAGGAAGTCCAGCGCCCGGGGCAATGAAGTCCCAGGTGGTGGGCATTCATCGCCCAAAGTGTCGGACGGATTTTGGTCAACCGTTTTAATATTAGTCAGTCGACTTTTCATACGCTCCGAAAGCGTGATAGAGTGATGGATTATTTTGCATCTATCACGCATCTATCACTTTTGTTATATTGCTTATTGTCAAATTGTTAGGTCGCTTTATATGCCTTTAGTGATAGATAGTGGTGATTTTTTGAAAACTTTTACGTGCGCGTGCGCGTGCGTAAGACGTCAATCATTACGCCTTCTGTTGCATTCAAGTAAACAAAATCGGCGGATATGGCTTCACCATTGTAGTGCAAATAAACGAAGTGTTCTCGGATTTATGACTGGTACACAGATGATTGCTATGTCTGGACTCTATGGATAGCGGCACAAATGACATCTATATAATCATCATTCCAAATCTTGGATGCACTAAATAAAAATGGTGAAACAGTTTTATATTCCACTCATTTGCACTACCTTTGCACCTCAAAAATATACATTATTATATATATGATAGATTCTTCGGCCTTTCAAGGTAAAACAGCTGCCTACTATACGTTGGGTTGCAAACTCAATTTTTCAGAAACCTCAACCTTCGGTCGCCTGCTTCAGGACATGGGTGTGCGTACTGCAGAGAAGGGTGAGTCGGCAGATATATGCATCATCAATACTTGTTCGGTTACCGAAGTGGCAGACCACAAGTGCCGACAGGCCATCCATCGTATGGTGAGAGAACATCCGGGAGCCTTTATTGTGGTCACCGGTTGTTATGCCCAGCTTGAGTCCGAGGAGGTGAGCCGCATTGACGGTGTCGACTTGGTGTTGGGCAGCAACGAAAAGGCAAACCTCATTCAATACCTCAGTGATGCCTGGAGTGGCGTGAAGGAAGGCGATGGCAAGCACGAGTTCCACTCTGTGAAAACCAAAGATATCACCACGTTCGCACCCAGTTGCTCGCGTGGCAACCGCACCCGTTTCTTCCTCAAAGTGCAGGATGGATGCAACTACTACTGCACTTATTGCACCATACCCTTTGCTCGTGGCAACTCGCGCAATCCGACTATCGCCTCGCTTGTGGCACAGGCGGAACAGGCTGCGGCTGAAGGAGGCAAGGAGATAGTCATTACGGGTGTTAACATAGGCGACTTCGGTCGCTCTACCGGCGAAACGTTCCTCGATTTGATTAAGGCTCTCGACCGGGTAGAGGGCGTCAAGCGCTACCGCATCAGCAGCATAGAACCCGATTTGCTCACCGACGAAATCATTGATTTCTGCGCGCGGAGCCGTGCTTTTATGCCTCATTTTCACATACCTATTCAGAGTGGTTCCGATGACGTGCTCAAGCTTATGCACCGTCACTACGACACAGCTCTCTTCGCCCACAAGATTCAGCTCATCAAACAGCGCATTCCCGATGCCTTCATCGGTGTGGATGTTATGGTGGGTTGCCGTGGCGAGAAGCCGGAATTTTTTGAGGAGACCTACAACTTTCTCCGTTCACTCGACATCACCCAGCTTCATGTCTTTCCCTACTCGGAGCGTCCCGGCACGGCAGCTCTCAAGATTCCCTATGTGGTGGACGAGCGCGACAAGAAACTCCGCAGCAAGCGACTGCTGGAACTTTCCGACGAGAAAACCGAGGCATTCTATGCTGCCCACATCGGTAAGGAGGCAGAAGTGCTCTTCGAGAAGGCCTCGCGCGGAAAGGCCATGCACGGCTTCACCCGTAACTATGTGCGTGTGGAGTTGCCTGCCTCACAGGCTTCCGACTCGCTCGACAATCAACTCGTGACCGTTCGGTTGGGCGGATTCAATCATGACAAGACTGCCTTGAAAGTATCATTGGAATAGAAAAAACGTATGAAAGTAGCTGTAGTTATACTCAACTGGAATGGTTGCAAAATGCTTGCCACTTATCTGCCTGGGGTGGTGGAGTATTCGCGTGATGATGCCAAAGTCATAGTCGCCGACAATGACTCTACCGACGACTCCATCCGTCTGCTCCAGACGCGCTTCAAGGATGTGGAGATTATACGTCTTGACCGCAACTGGGGCTTTGCCGAGGGCTATAATAAGGCACTTGCCCAGGTGGATGCCGACTATTATGTGTTGCTCAACTCCGACGTGGAGGTGACCCACCATTGGCTCACACCACTTGTGGAGTTTATGGACGCCCATCCCGAAGTGGCGGCTTGTCAGCCCAAGTTGTTATCGGAGAAGAATAAGGATTCGTTTGAGTATGCTGGTGCCAGTGGAGGCTTCATCGACAAGTACGGCTATCCATTCTGCCGTGGCAGAATCTTTGAATCGGTAGAGGAGGACAATGGGCAGTATGACTATCGCCAGGAGGTGTTTTGGGCCACGGGAGCCTGTCTGATGATTCGTGCCGAAGACTATCGCAGGATAGGCGGACTCGACGGCAAGTTTTTTGCTCATAACGAGGAGATTGACATGTGTTGGCGCTTGCACCTGGCTGGTCGCAAGATTTTCTGCATACCCGAGAGTACGGTCTATCATGTGGGCGGCGGCACACTGCCCAAGGGCAATCCGCGGAAGACCTATCTCAACTTCCGCAACAACTTGTTGATGCTATATAAGAATCTTCCTGAGTCAGAACTGCGTCCGGTGCTTCGCATGCGAAGGTTCCTCGATTATCTGGCTGCTTTCCAAATGCTTGTGCTCGGCAGAAGTTGGGGCGATTTCAAGGCGGTGCTCCGTGCCCGTCACGACTTCCGCAAAATGAAGGCCGACTATGCAGCTGTGCGCCAAGCTATACAGTCGCAGGCAAAGGTGGCTCATATCCCACAACGTCGTCCTTATTCTATTCTGTGGCAATATTATGTAAAAGGTATCAAGCGTTTCTCAGACCTTCATTGAAGACGTCTTCAGTGAAGGTCTGCATGGATGAATTGTCAATTCCTGAGTTGGGTTCCGTCTATGGTCTGAAGGCATCGGATCCTTGGCTATAGCGGTCTGCTGATGTTGCTGACTCAAAAAAAACATTTGCAGGAAGCAATAGGTATAAACGAAATGTCCTGCATTTAAGTTTGATTTTATGCCTGCCAGACGAATGTAATGCTGCACTTTGCAGTTTCTGTTCCGTGCATGGTGCGAATCAATGTCTGTTCATGGTCTCTGCGAATCGTAACCGTCACTTGTATCCGAGAAGCGCCCGGCTTCTCTCACAAGCCACGCATAGCCTGTTTGCTGACGTCTTCCGTTTCCTATGGTATACACTTCTCTTGTTTCCGAAGCCATTTCACGGAATCTCTAAAACCCTCGCTCAATATCATTATGCGCCCCGATTAAACCGCATGACCTGCAGTTAAGCGTTACAGCCCTTGTTTGTCCAGAATCTTGCCCAAGGCGAAATAGAAGAACAAAGGCCTGTCCTCTTGATTCCGTTTATTGTAGTCGTCAAGCATTTCATCAAGCTCGTGGCAATCATACGCCTCCCTTAAATAATCGACGTTCTTGTCTATAAGGGCCATGTAGTCATTGTGCTTGCACTCGACATCCAATCCCCAGCTGTTGTTATAGTTGTGAAAATGAATCCGCTTGACGGGGCGCACATTGTTGGCAAAGAACGACGCATCCTCATCGTCTTCATGTTCTTCAACCCAGTTGGTAACATCCTTATCAAAGATACGGCTGCAGTAGTGCTCGGAAAAATCGCGGAACTCCACCTTTTTCTTGCCTTCGACAATTTGCTCGGCAAAAGTCTTGCGGAGCAACAAATTCAAACACTCAATGGGTTTCGGGGCCGGCATATCCGGATATTTCTTCAAGAATTCAGCCTTCGCCTTGTCATACTGCTCTTGTGTTGTGATTTCTTCCACTTTCATAGTCGTTGTTTTTTGAACTTTTGCACGATACATGGTAGTAAACGCATTTGCAAATTCGTTCTGATTTAAGAATACTCTTTTATTTGTTCTGTAACCGTAAATACGACAAGCGAGAGCAAGAATACAAATTCAAGTCGTTGATTCTGTATTCATGTTCTCGCTTGTAACGGATTCAAATCCGTATGTATCTGTTGATGATTACAGATTGAACTTATATCCCAAGGTGATTTGGAACACAGAGTTCTTGCTGTCCGATAAACTTGTAAGCTTGGTCAAGCCGAAATTGTAGCGGGCGTCAATTACAAAGTCGGAAATCTGGTATGAAGCTCCTACGGGTATTGAGAAATCAAAGGTCTTGATTTCTCCATCAGTGTCTTTGAAAAACTTGTTCCAGTCCAGACTAACGCCGTCTGCTTTCACTTTGCTGTTGACATTGAAGGCAGGCTGGATTCCAGCCTTGAGAGCAAATCCTTTTGCCACATAAAAATTGGCAAGAATCGGAATGTTGATGTAGTCAAGGTTTATCTTCGTGCCATCACCCTTTGTGCCTTGCATAGAGTAAAGTGCGCCAAAAGAAATGCTGATAAGCGGGTTTGCCTGATACTCAAATTCGGCACCAGCTATGGCTCCAACCTTGATGTCGCCGTCACCTTTGGTAATGTTGGCCAAAGTCATGCCGACTTTAGGTTGGATAGAAAAGGTTCCTGTAGACTCTTGTGCCTTCACACCTAATGTAGAAAGCAGGAGGGCAGCTGCAAATAAAATCTTTTTCATAATTACATGCATTTTAATTTGAGGACCATTCCAATCCTCGTAAACTTAATTCATTTGACTATAGGAATGTTATAGCCGTTTTATAACTTTGGCAAAGATAGGGAAATAAGAGTCTTGTTCAAAATAAAAATGGAAGGAAAATCAACCACAAGAGCCATAAATGAACATAATGAATAACTTTGAGGAAAAACGGGAGAACCCATTGATGATGGGAATGACGTATCTACTTGTTATTCGGCGATCCGGGACTTATGGCTCGTTAATGGCATACATACGCCTCGTTAGTGGCACACTTACACATCGCTAAAGGCATACTTTTACGGTGGCACTCATTGTCAAAAATTTTTGATGCTGGCCTCTATTTATCCCTATTTAGAAGGAAGTCGGAGGAATCGGGGACTTCGTGTCAGTGTTTAAGGAGAGCCTTTAGTCTTACTGCCAGATTTCTGAATGTAAGGCACGGCATCCACAGCCGCTCATGACCCATGATGAACGAAAGCAGACAGTGGCGAAAAGACGGCTTGACCATCCACTGGCATCGATATTGCAAGGCCTCAGCAAACAGCGAACGGTCGTGGCAACGGAAAGCGTGCATAAGGAGAGCGAAAAGTTTGTCGGCAAAAAAACGGTCGGAGAGGGCAGTACGTGTCACGCCGAATCGGGTCATGAGCCGGTGACTGAGCTGGGCGGTGCGCTGCACAAAGCGAAACTGTCTGCGTTCACCGTCATTGCCCCATTGGGCGTTCGACACCGAGCAACTGCCTACGCTGTAGGAGAGCGTGGTTTGAGGCAGATAGGCAATGCTGCCGTGGAGGGCGCAGAAAAACACAATCTGCAAGTCCTCGCAACCCAGTTGTCTGCCATGGAAAAACTCCGGATACTCCCGGTAGGCACGACGTATGGTGTCGGCGCGGTAGAGAGCCGTGCAGAGGTGTACCACGGGCGATGCCTCTTGGGCGATGATGGCTTCCAGCATAGTGTGACCGTCGGTGACGGGTTGTGGAAAGGGTACGAAGGTATTGGGCGAGGTGAGTCGGGTGTTGGTGTTGAACCGCTGCCAGCCGGTGTGTACGAGCGTCACTTCCGGGTGTGCCAGCATCACTTCATATTCCCTTTGCAGTTTGGTGTTGTCTGTCCACCAATCGTCACCCGCACAATCTGCCAAATACTGCCCGCGAGCTGCCATCAGACAATCGAAATAGTTGTCCACCACTCCTTTATTGGGAGCCTTTGGCATCAGGCGCACCATGTCGGGGTGCTTTTCGGCATAAGCTTCGCACACCCGACGTGTGCCATCGGTGGAGCAATCTTCTCCTACCACGATTTCAAAGCCTACACGACAACGCTGACGCAGGATGGAATCGAGCGTGCGACCGATGGTGTCCTCCTGATTGAAGGTCACCACGATGACGGAAATGACGGGCTGGTTGTTCATTTGGTGGCGGCTATGGTGGCGAAGAGCACACGCAGGCCAATCTTGGAGGCCGACATGCGTGCAAAGAGGTAATATTTCTTCGTGTAGCGTTGCAAGGGCAGAGGAAACAGTCCGTGGTCGTAGAGCCGTGCGGTGCGTTCTTGCAGGTTTTTCCAGTCCTTGGTCAGTCTGATGGTGTTGTAGAGATAGTCCATGGTGAGCTGAGCTATGCGCCTTTCCAGTGCTGTTCTTTCAGCTTCGGGGAGAAATTTTGTTTTCTCTTGTAAGTGGTATATCACCAATTCTGTGTCTGCCAGTCGTTTGAGGTAGTGTCTCTTGTTCTCCTTCTGGTGCGTGATAGAATTGTGCCTTGTGCGATAGAAATAAGCTTTGGCATTGGTGGTGATGATTCGCTCAGCCTTGAGAAATAGAAGAGGGGTAAATTCCTCGTCCTCGTGCAAGATTCCTGGCGTGAAGCGTAGGGTGTGGAGCAGGTCGCTGCGGAACACATAGGTGCAAGCCGAACCGCACAGGTTGTTGTGGCGCAGGTATTCGGCACCGCTCACGGCATTGGGCAGGACAAACGGCGTTTCTGCCACATGCTTGTTGGTAAAATGGAACGATACGATATCCGGATTGTGGTAGCGCACGAGGTCGAGGCAGTGTTCATAGGCGTTTCGTATGAGGTAGTCGTCGGCATCCACAAATTGAATGTAGCGCCCCGAGCAAGTCTGTAAGCCCAAGTTGCGTGCCATGCTGAGGCCCCCATTGCGCTTGCGCACATAGAGAATACGGTCTATGAAGTCGTAAATCTCGTTGAGTGGGCACACGTCGGAGCCATCGTCGACAAGCACTATTTCACGTTCCGCCTCCGAGAGCGACAGCCCAAGAATGCTCTCGATGCATTGGCGGAGCATCTCCACGGGTTCGTTGTAGTAAGTGATAATGAAACTTACCAGCGGTTTTTCTTCAGTCTTCATCTTGAGGGAGTCTTTCATACATGGGCAAAGGTACGGCTATTTGGCGGGAAAGCAAAAAAAAAAGATGAAAAAGTGTGGACTTTGCAGGTAAGGCGTGAGTGTGGTCTACAGGTGTATATGAGTCTGGACAAACATTTCCGTTTCAATAAATTGGCTATGTCGTTCCTTTTCTTTAATTTTGCAATCCTATGGACAAGGACCAGAATATCTACCGGCATATCTTGAAGTACACTGGCGTTTTCGGCAGTGTGCAGGGATTGAGCCTACTTGTTTCGCTGGTGCGCAACAAATTCGTGGCCGTGTTTCTTGGCCTTGAGGGCATGGGACTTGTGGGGCTTTACAATGCAACGGTGAAACTGATGACAGATTCCACGGGATTTGGCCTGTCCACCAGTGCAGTGCGCAGCGTGTCGCAGGCCTTTGAGTCCGCTGACTCCTGTCGGATGCGCCATGCCGTAGCAGTGCTTCGCACATGGGCAGTGCTGGCTTCCGTGTTGGGTTATGTCCTAACTGTGGCGCTCAGTCCGTGGCTCAGCCGATTCACTTTTTCGTCGGCCGACTATACCTTGCAGTTCATCATTCTTGCTCCGGCAGTGGGACTTGCCACGTTGGTGAGTTGCGAGATGGCAGTGCTCAAGGCCATGCGTCAGTTGTCGTCCCTTGCCACCATCACCATTTTCAACGTTCTTGGGGCTTTGGCAGTCTCGGTGCCTGTCTATTGGATATGGGGAATCGACGGCATTGTCGCTTCGCTGTTGACGGTGGCAGTACTTCAGTTTGTCTTCACCCTCCACTTCTCGTCCCGGGCGTGCCCATGGCGCTTCCGCGCATCGTGGCGCTTGTTTCGCCGATTGCTCTCCGAGGGATGTCCCATGGTCCGGTTGGGTATGGCATTCCTGTTGGCCTCCCTGTGCGGCAGTGCTGCCGACTGGTTTGTGCGTATAACCCTCAATGCCTTCGGGTCTACCACCGATGTGGGACTTTTCAATGCCGGCTATATGATGACCATGACCTATGGCAGCATGATGTTTTCTTCTATGGAAACAGACTATTTTCCCCGTCTTTCAGCCTGTGCCGACCGTACAGACGAAATGAACATCATCGTCTGTCGCCAGATGGAAGTGTCACTTCTCCTTATTTCTCCTATGATGGTGGCTTTCAGCTTGTTACTTCCTTTGCTGCTTCCCTTGCTTTTCACGGCTCAATTTGTTCCTGCCATACCTATGATGCAGGTGGTCATCATAGCTCTATACCTGCGTGCCGTAAAGTTGCCAGTGGCCTATTTGCCACTTGCCAAAGGCGACTCACGTGCTTTCTTGTTCCTGGAAGCACTCTATGCCGTGGTCATGGTGGTGCTCGTGTTAGTGGGCTATCGGTGGAAGGGGCTGGTGGGCACAGGCTACGCCCTACTACTCATATCGGTCATGGATCTTGTTGTACAGGCGCTTTTCAGTCACTATCGCTATGGCTTCACGTGGGGTAGGAGCGTGGCGCGCTATCTTGCATTTGAACTCTTGATGGCTGCCGCTGTCTATGGTTACACCTTGATTCAAGGTTGGCTGCACTGGGTCTTGGGGGCTGTGCTGCTGACTGTTAGTTTGTCATTCTCATTGCGTGTGCTACACGACAAAACGAACATTTATTCCGATCAGTTACGAAGATTCAAAAGAAAATAATCCCGCTTTTCTATTAAATTCGTGTTAAACGTGGATAAAAAACGACTGCAAAGTTTTTAGTGTACAAACTTTTTATTACTTTTGCCGTGGATTATTCAGAACAACATGACATTAATTATTGTAGCCATAATGCTTTTGGGCTATCTCTTGATAGCCACCGAGAGCATAACCAACGTGAACAAGGCCGCTGTGGCCATGTTTGCGGGCACTGTCGGATGGGTGCTCTACATCTGCTATGGCACCGATTTCGTGACCAGCATGCATAGTTCTGAATACTTCGTTTTCCTTAACGGACTGGAACCAACCAGCTCCAATGTCAAACAGTTTATCGCCCAAAACGTGTTTCTGGGCTATGTGGGCAAAGCTTCCGAAATAGTGCTCTTCCTGTTGGGCACCATGACCATCGTGGAGATACTCAACAACAATGGCTGTTTCGACTTCATTTCGCAACTTATGCGCACTCGCAGCAGTCAGAAACTGTTGTGGACATTGGCTGTGGTGACCTTTGTCATCTCTGCCAACCTCGATAATCTCACCACAACCGTGATGATGCTAACCATCATGCACTCCATCGTGCCCAACCGCCGGCAACGCTTGTCCTACGGCAGTGCCGTGTTGTTGGCTGCCAACTGCGGAGGGGCGCTTACCGTCATAGGAGACCCTACAGGCCTGGTGCTTTGGAATATGGGTGCAGTGACAGCCACCAATTTCTCGCTTTCACTCATCGTTCCCTGTCTTTTAGCATGGCTTGTGCCCACCTACTTCATAGGACGGACGTTGCCAGACAAAGTGGAGACAGAATGGATTGTGATGCCTTATCGTGGCGACGACACCCGGCTCAATGTATGGCAACGTTTGCTTATGCTCTTTGTGGGCATCGGGGGATTGTGGTTCATCCCCACCTTTCATAACATCACCAAGCTCAGTCCCTTCCTCGGTGCACTGTGCGTGTTGTCCGTATTGTGGGTGGTCAATGAGGTGTTCAACCGCAAGCTGATGAACACCGAACAGATGATTCAGCGCCGTGTACCCCGCGTACTGCAATATGGCGTCATCCAGATGATGCTCTTCGTGATGGGTATGATGCTCGCTCTCGGCGTGTTTGTGGAGACGGGAGCCATGCACAAGGTAACAGCTTTTGTGGAGCAGAATATCCACAACATTTGGATTCTCGGCACCTTGGCAGGCATTGTCAGTTCGGTGCTCGACAACTTCGCCACCTCGCTCAGCTTCATCTCTATCTATCCTGTGGTCGACTTCACCCGCTACATGAACGACTACATGCTGCAGTTCGTACAGAACGGCGACTACTGGAAAGTCATTGCCTACTGCTCTGCTATGGGCGGCAATGTGATGGCTATCGGCTCGGTGAGCGGACTGGCGCTGATGAAGATGGAACGCATGCATCTGGGATGGTATTTGCGCCACGTGGGATGGTATGCCATGGCCGGCGGACTGCTTGGGCTGTTGGCACTATGGATTGTAGTTAATGTGTAGTTATATATATAGGTATTCAAAAAAGCTTCAAAGTTATGGCAAAGATTAAGACAATTGGAGTATTAACATCAGGAGGCGACGCTCCAGGAATGAACGCAGCTATCCGTGCTGTGACGCGTGCAGGCATCTGCAACGGGTTCAACGTAAAAGGAATCTACAGAGGCTATGACGGTCTCATCAACGACGAAATAAAGCCCTTCACTACCGAGAACGTCAGCGGTATCATTATGTCGGGAGGTACTATCCTCAAGACCGCTCGTTCAAAGGAATTCATGACCGACGAAGGACAAGACAAGGCTTATGCCAACCTGCGCAAGGAAGGCATCGACGCATTGGTGGTTATTGGTGGCAACGGCTCGCTGACTGGTGCCATGAACTTCGCCATGAAATATGATGTGTGCTGTATCGGTTTGCCAGGCACTATCGACAACGACCTCTATGGCACCGACTCGACTATCGGCTACGACACCACCATGAACACAATCGTGGAGTGTGTGGACCGTATCCGCGACACGGCACAGAGCCATGAGCGTATCTTCTTCATCGAGGTGATGGGACGTGATGCAGGCTTCCTGGCCCAGAACAGTGCCATCGCTTCAGGTGCCGAAGCTGCCATCATCCCTGAGGACAGTACGGATGTGGACCAATTGGCACGCTTCATGGAACGTGGCATCCGCAAGTCGAAAAAGAGTTGTATAGTTATTGTGTCAGAGAGTCCCAAGTGCGGTGCCCTCTATTATGCCGACCGTGTGCGTAAGGAGTTCCCCGACTATGATGTGCGCGTGTCTATCCTCGGCCACTTGCAGCGCGGCGGACGTCCGTCTGCCCACGACCGTATCCTTGCCTCACGTACAGGCGTTGGTGCCATCGAGGCCATTATGCAAGGACAGCGCAACGTGATGATAGGTGTTCGTAACAACGAAATTGTCTACGTGCCCTTGAGCGAGGCCATCCGTTCAGACAAGCCTTTCGACAAGAAACTCATTACCGTGCTCGATGAACTGAGCATTTAGTGTAAGTATAGGCAATAAGTATTAAATTATGTTCAAAAAGCGAACAATGCCAAAAACTTTTTTGTGCCGTAAATTTTTATTTAGTACTTTTGCCGCATATATCAGAAGATAAGGAAATAAATAATAAGTTAAACCAAACATAAATCTTATAGCTTATGTCACAAATTAAAGGACGCATCTCCCAGATCATCGGACCTGTCATTGACGTGTATTTCGACACGGCTGGTCAGGATGCAGAGAAGGTGCTGCCAAAGATACATGAGGCATTGAAGATTAATCGCCCGGACGGACGTGAACTCATCGTCGAGGTGCAGCAGCATATCGGCGAAGACACGGTGCGTTGTGTGGCCATGGACAATACCGACGGATTGCAACGCGACCTGGAGGTGCTGTCTACAGGAAGCCCTATCACAATGCCTGCCGGCGATCAGATCAAGGGCCGAATGATGAACGTCATCGGACAGCCTATCGACGGCATGAAGACTCTTGATATGGAGGGTGCTTACCCCATCCACCGCGAGGCTCCGAAGTTTGAAGAACTCTCTACCCACAAGGAAATGCTTGCCACCGGTATCAAGGTCATCGACTTGCTCGAACCTTACATGAAGGGTGGAAAGATTGGACTGTTCGGCGGTGCCGGTGTGGGCAAGACCGTGCTTATCATGGAACTTATCAACAATATTGCCAAAGGCCACAACGGCTATTCCGTGTTTGCTGGTGTAGGTGAGCGTACCCGTGAGGGTAACGACTTGATTCGAGATATGCTCGAGTCTGGTGTAATCCGCTACGGCGATAAGTTCAAGAAAGCCATGGAAGAGGGCAAGTGGGACTTGAGCCTCGTTGACCCGGAAGAACTGAAGAAGTCGCAGGCCACCCTTGTCTACGGACAGATGAACGAACCGCCAGGCGCACGTGCTTCCGTAGCCCTTTCAGGACTGACTGTGGCTGAGGAATTCCGTGACCATGGAGGCAAGAACGGTGAACCCGCCGACATCATGTTCTTCATTGACAACATCTTCCGTTTTACCCAGGCAGGTTCCGAGGTTTCGGCTCTTCTCGGCCGTATGCCTTCAGCTGTGGGCTACCAGCCAACACTGGCCAGCGAGATGGGGCAGATGCAGGAGCGAATCACCTCTACCAAGAAAGGTTCTATCACCTCAGTACAGGCTGTTTATGTGCCTGCCGACGACTTGACAGACCCTGCACCTGCCACAACCTTCACTCACCTCGACGCCACCACCGAGCTTAGCCGTAAGATTGCAGAGTTGGGTATCTATCCCGCTGTTGATCCGCTGGGTTCCACATCCCGTATTCTCGACCCGCTGATTGTGGGTAAGGCACACTACGATTGTGCACAGAGAGTGAAGCAGATTCTGCAGCGCTACAAGGAATTGCAGGACATCATCGCCATCCTCGGTATGGATGAACTCTCAGACGAGGACAAACTTACCGTGAACCGTGCACGTCGTGTGCAGCGTTTCCTGTCGCAGCCTTTCGCCGTGGCAGAGCAGTTCACAGGTCTGCCAGGTGTGATGGTGCCCATCGAGGAAACCATCAAGGGCTTCAACGCCATTCTCGACGGTGAAGTGGATGACCTGCCAGAGCAGGCATTCCTCAACGTAGGAACCATCGAAGACGCCAAGGCCAAGGGCAAGAAGCTGATGGCCCAGGCACAGGCCCAGTAATTTGCAATCATAAATTGTATCAACTATGGGTTTAAGATTAAAGATAGTTTCCCCTGAGAAAACCGTGTTCAGCGGTGAGGTGGACAGTGTGGCAGTACCCGGCAGCAAGGGTGCGTTCGTCATACTCAAAGACCACGCACCACTTATCTCCACCCTTCAGGAAGGAGTTGTGGAATACGGCACGCAAGCCGGCAAGAGCCAACTTGCCATCAAGGCAGGCTTTGTGGAAGTTCAGAAAAACGTCGTGAACCTTTGCGTGGAAGTATAAAGCGTATGGTACATTTGACAGTCGACCAAATCAAGGCTCGTTACACCAAGTATGGACTCTGGCTTCTGGCAGCCCTGTTTGCCGCAGGCATGATCTACGACAGCATCAACGGCATTTCCGTTCAGTGGAATCTTGTAGTGTCGGTGATCTACAGTCTGGTGATGCTCTTCGCTTATGGAGCCTGCTGGAAAGGAGTGGCTAAAACTTCTCCCGGCAACCTCGCCAAGTTCTACATGGCAGGTTCAGTCCTTCGGATGATGAGTGCCCTGCTTGTGGTGGTGGTCTACTGCTTCGTTGTAAGACAGTTCGACTCCATCATGCGGTTTGTGGTCTACTTTCTCGTATTTTACGTCGCGATGCTGGTTTACAACGTCGTGTACTTCACCCAAGTGGAAAAAACAATTAAAAAAGAAAACTAATATGACAAGACTAAGACATTTGTTCCTGATGCTCCTGCTTTTCTTAGCCGCCATGCCATCCGTGGCTGCCGGACAGGATAAAGGCGGAATAGACTTTCAGGGCATATTGTGGGGTCATATCAAAGATTCTTATGAATGGCATGTAACCAATATTGGCGACAAGCCTATCGTTATCAATCTGCCTGTTATCGTGAATAGTTCCACAGGTTGGCATGTGTTCTCCAGTAGCGAGTTTGCTGAGGAGAAAGATGCCAAGGGCAATCGCCCTGGACCTTACGGACTCTACATATCAGGCAGCAAGGACAACGAAAACAAGATTTGTGAACAGGTGAATGGCGCAGAGGTTCGTCCTTTCGACATTTCCATCACGAAGACTGTAGCCGTGCTCTTCATTGATGCGATTATCCTGTTGCTTTGCATATTGATACCTGCCAGATGGTGTCGCAAGCATAAACCTTCTGATCCCGCGCCGAGAGGATTTGTGGGCCTGATGCACATGTTTGTGATGTATGTCTACGATGAGGTGGTGAAGCCATCACTTGGCAAGGAGGCCGACAAGTATGGCCCTTACTTGCTCACGTGTTTCTTCTTCATCTTCGTGGCTAACATCATGGGTGTGGTTCCGTTCCCTCCTGGTGGCGGAAACCTCACCGGCAACATTGCCTGCACCTTCTTCCTGGCTCTTTGTACGTTCCTCATCACCAACCTGACGGGAACCAAGGAGTATTGGAAGGAAATCTTCTGGCCTGAAGTGCCTACGTGGCTGAAGGTGCCGGTGCCTCTGATGCCGTTCCTTGAATTGTTTGGTATCTTTACAAAGCCGTTGGCGTTGACCATTCGTCTCTTTGCCAACATGATGGCCGGTCATGCCATAGCCCTTTCTTTCGCTTGCATCATCTTCATTATGTTCGGGGTGAATGCCTTTGCGGGAAGTGCCATGACAGTGGTCAGTGTTTTGATGAGTGTCTTCATGATGCTCCTTGAGGTTCTTGTATGCTTCATCCAGGCATTGGTGTTCACCATGCTGAGTGCAGTGTTCATCTCTATGGCCCATGTGCATCCGCACAAGGCTGAATAAAAACAGAAACAGTAAACAAAGAAATAATAACTTAAAAAATTAAGATTATGTTATCATTATTATTAGCAGCAGATGCTTTAGCAAAATTAGGTGCCGCTTGTGGCGCAGGTTTAGCCGCTATCGGTGCAGGTATTGGTATTGGTCGTATCGGTGGCCAGGCAATGGACGCCATGGCTCGCCAGCCAGAGAAGATGGGCGATATCCGCTCAAGTATGATTATTGCCGCTGCTCTTGTTGAGGGTGTGGCATTCTTCGCAGTCATCATCGCCGTACTCGCACTCTTCGCTTAAATCCGGCGAAACTTTTAGAGTAAAGATATTACATAAACTAAATCACAGCTATGGGTTTATTGATGCCGGATACCGGTCTGCTTTTCTGGATGGCACTTGTGTTCTTCGTGGTGCTCTTCATTCTGTGGAAGTGGGGCTTTCCTGCCATCATCAAGATGGTGGATGAAAGAAAACGCTACATAGACGAGAGTCTGCAAAAGGCACACGAGGCCAACGAGAAGCTTGCCAATATCCGTAAGGAAAGTGAATCCATTTTGCAGGAAGCGCGTGAGAAGCAGGCCCAGATACTGAAAGAGGCTGCCGACACGCGTGATGCCATCGTTGAAAAGGCTCAGGACAAAGCCCGCGACGAGGGCACCCGGTTGCTCACAGAGGCCAAGGCCGAAATAGAAAGTGAGAAACAGCGTGCCATCGGCGAGATACGTTCGCAGGTGGCAGAACTCTCGGTGAAGATAGCCGAGAAGATTCTGCGCCAGAACCTCTCTTCGGATGCCAAGCAGATGGAAATGATTGATAGACTGCTGGATGAGGTTTCTGTTGACGACAAAAACAAGTAAACTATGGAAATCGGAGTAATTTCGGTAAGATACGCCCGAGCTCTTCTCAAGAGCGCTACCGAGGCACAACTCGACGAGCAGGTGTATGGCGAGATGCAGACTCTGGCACAGAGCTACATCCGTGTTCCCGAGCTGCGATTCACGATAGACAATCCTATGCTCGCCAAGAGCCGTAAGGCAGAATTGCTGCTGTCGGCTTGCGGTGGCAAGGGGGTGAGCCAGCTTACCTCGAGGTTCATCGCTCTTGTTCTGAAGGAGGGTAGGGAGAAGGTCATGCAGTTTATGGCCAACTCTTATGTCACTCTGTATCGAAAACAGAAGAATATCACCCGCGGTAGACTCATCACCGCTACTGCCGTGTCGCCCGCTACAGAGGAGAAGATGCGGCAGATGGTGGAGAGAAAAACTCAAGGTACTGTGGAATTCCAGACGGAGGTGAACCCCGAGCTTATCGGCGGGTTTGTTCTCGAGTATGGAACTTACAGAATGGATGCCAGCGTGCAGTCGCAGCTGCGCAACATCCTGACACAGCTTAAACGCTAATAATTTAAATTAATTAATGTGTCTTTGTCTGCTTTGGCGGACAAAGACCAAGATTAAGATTTCAACATGTCAGATAAAATAAAACCAAGTGAAGTATCAGAAGTTCTCCTTCAGCAACTTTCCGAGGTTAACGGCGGACAGAAGTTCGACGAAGTCGGCACCGTGCTTACAGTGGGCGATGGTGTGGCTCGTATCTATGGTCTGCGCAATGCTGAGGCCAACGAACTGCTGGAGTTCGAGAACGGCACGATGGCCATCGTGATGAACTTGGAGGAAGACAACGTAGGTTGTGTGCTCTTGGGTCCTACAGCTGGCATCAAGGAGGGTATGGTGGTGAAGCGTACCAAGCGTATCGCTTCCATCCGTGTCAACGACAACATGCTTGGTCGTGTCATCGATCCTCTGGGCAACCCTATCGACGGCAAGGGCGAAATAGACCTGACCGATTCTTTTGAGATGCCCCTTGACCGTAAGGCTCCTGGCGTGATATATCGTCAGCCTGTGAAGGAGCCTCTTCAGACTGGTCTGAAGGCTGTTGACTCCATGATTCCTATTGGCCGTGGTCAGCGTGAGCTTATCATTGGTGACCGTCAGACAGGTAAGACAGCCATTGCTGTCGACACCATCATCAATCAGAAGAGTTTCTACGATGCAGGCAAGCCTGTATATTGCATTTATGTAGCCATTGGTCAGAAGGCGTCTACCGTTGCAGCCTTGATGGAAAACCTCAAGCAGCACGGAGCCATGCCTTACACCATCATCGTGAGTGCTACCGCTGCAGACCCTGCAGCCATGCAGTACTACGCACCGTTTGCCGGTGCCGCCATCGGTGAGTATTTCCGCGATCGTGGCTATTCAGCCCTTGTGGTCTACGACGACCTCAGCAAGCAGGCTGTAGCTTATCGTGAGGTATCGCTGATTTTGCGCCGTCCTTCCGGTCGTGAAGCCTATCCTGGCGACGTGTTCTACCTCCACAGCCGTCTGTTGGAGCGTGCAGCCCGTATCAACGACCAGCAGGAAGTAGCCGAGCAGATGAACGACCTGCCGGCTTGCATGAAGGGCCATGTGCGTGGTGGCGGTTCGCTCACCGCACTGCCTATCATCGAGACTCAGGCAGGCGACGTGTCGGCTTATATCCCGACCAACGTGATTTCCATCACCGACGGTCAGATATATCTGGAGACCGACCTCTTCAACCAGGGTTTCCGTCCTGCCATCAACGTGGGTATCTCCGTGAGCCGTGTAGGTGGTTCGGCACAGATCAAGAGTATGAAGAAGGTGGCCGGTACGCTGAAGATTGATATGGCACAGTATCGTGAGTTGGAGGCTTTCTCCAAGTTCTCCAGCGATATGGATCCTGTGACCGCCATGACTATCGACCGCGGTCGAAAGAACAACCAGCTACTTATCCAGCCTCAGTACACGCCAATGCCCGTTGGCGAGCAGATTGCCATTCTCTATTGCGGCACACACGGCCTGATGGCAAGTGTACCGGTCGAGAAGGTACGCGAATGTCAGGACACCTTCCTCGACAAGATGCGTTCCGCTCACCAGGATGTCATTGACACACTGGCTTCCGGCAAGATTGACGACGAGTTGGCCAAGGTCATTGAGGACACTATGGCCGACATTGCAGGACAATATAAATAAATAGCCTATGCCGTCATTAAAAGAGATAAAAAATCGTATAGCATCTGTCAATAGCACGCGTAAGATAACGAGTGCCATGAAGATGGTGGCATCGTCCAAGTTGCACCATGCGCAGATGATGATTGGCAACATGTTGCCCTACGAGAACATGCTTGAGCATATCCTCAAGTCGTTTCTCGCCGCCATGCCCGACATCCGCACTCCGCTCAATGTGGAGCATGCTCAGGTGAAACGCGTAGCGTTGGTGGTCTATTCCAGCAACAGCAGCCTCTGCGGCGGTTTCAATGCCAATGTCATCAAGATGATGAACCATGCTATCAGCGATTACAAAGATCTCGGTCCCGATGGCGTAGTGGTCTATCCCATCGGCCGCAAGGTGGCTGAGGCGGTAGCCAAGCTGAATGTCACGGTGGGTGGCGACTTCATTGGATTGGTAGACAAGCCCAATGCTGCTCAGTGTCAGCAGATTGCTGAAGAACTTTGCGAGAAATATATGGCTGGCGAACTCGATAAGGTGGAGTTGATTTATCACCACTTCAAGAGTGCCGGTTCGCAGATTCTTACCCGCAAGACATTCCTGCCCATTGACGTTACTTCCGACTTTATGGCTGACAATGAGCGTGATCTTACCTCGACTGTTGTTACGGAAAAGGCTCAGGAGTACCTTCGCAAGAACGGCAGCAATAGCGCTGAATCCTCCACGGATGAGGTGAAGCCACTCAATGACGACTTCATCGTGGAGCCAGACTTGCAGACAGTGCTTGAGCAACTCATTCCGCAAGAACTCAAGCTCATGCTCTATACCGCCTTGCTCGACAGCATTGCCAGTGAGCATGCTGCCCGTATGGTGGCGATGCAAACCGCTACCGACAACGCCGACGAGCTCTTGCGCGACCTCAACTTGCAGTACAACAAGGGACGTCAGCAGGCTATTACCAACGAATTGCTCGATATTGTTGGCGGATCGGTCAACAACTGACCCCTCTGTCTCCTACGCATATCAGTGCGGACACATCTACCTTTGTGGTTGGTGTGTCCGCACTTTTTTATGGTTCAACGATGGTATGTAGTGATGGTTGTATGTTCAGCGTTCACCTAAAGAGGAGCGTTTGTCTTTCAGTCCGCATGTTATGCAACCATTTCCGGTTCATCCGATATTTGTTGTGTTACATGATATTGTGGTATAGGGTTAGCATAACATGTGGGCTGAAAGCCCCATTTCTACCCTCGGCAGGGCAGAGCGAGGTGGCATCCAGGGTCATGTGTGGGGCCATTGTCACGCCCTACAGGAGGCAAAAGTAGAAGGGAGCCCCTGGGATGATGGCATGTGATAGGAGCGTGCTGTCGGGTGAATATAGGCTGAAACACAGAGTGTTGACTTTACTTTTACCCTTGCTGGGCGTGCGTTTGATGCGTCCGTCTACACAGGGTGTCGCTTCGCTTGCCCTGGGCTATGTGCAGGTTGGGCTTTCAGCCCGCCTGCCATGCACCCATATACTACCATATCAGGTGTCACTCCCATTCTCGTATGTGTCAGTATTAGTGGGGTAATAGTTAGAGGGCAGCAAATTTTAAAGTGATTTGTTTCATTTTCCACACTTTTCCACTATCTTTGCATAAGTTAGGCAGTGTTCGGCCATCAGAATGCAAGCATTCATTGCGCTCCCTTGCACTACCTTTGCATAAGTTAGGCAGCGTTCGGCCATCAGAACAACAAGCATTCATTGCGTATGCTCACCCCATGCTATCACCCTCAACCCGACATGAATATGATGCAACAAAACCATGAACAACCTTTGCGCGGAAAACGTATTGACGAGATAGACTGGCTCAAGTTCGTCTTTATTCTCCTGATGATAGCCTTTCATCTGGTTTACATTGGCAACGCCTATCCCGAGGTTAAACGCTTTGTCTACACCTTCCACATGCCCGCATTCCTGCTCATTTCCGGGTTTATGCTCAACCTCTCCAAGTCGCCGGGTGCCTTTCTCCGCAGCATGCTGTGGATTGCCGTCCCCTACCTACTTGTTGAGTCGGGCTACATTGTGATGGCGAGCATCCTGCCCATCCGTGAACATATCGACCGGTTGACCCTTGGTGTGTTCTTCAGCAAACTCTTTCTCCATCCCCTCGGGCCTTATTGGTATCTTCACACCCTCGTTGTGGGCGGTCTTTCCGCCTATGTGACTCTTGGGCTTGCTCCCTTGCGGCGTTCGGTAGCCTATGTGTTGCTCTTTTCTCTCTACAGTGCCTTGTCTATTGGCCTTGGATTAATGTCTTTTGCCAATGCCATGTATCTTTTTGCCGGCATTGTGCTGAGGCAGAGTGGGGCATTGTTTCTTTCGTTTTTCCGTGCTTCGTGGTTGTCTGTCATCCCCATCGTACTCCTTTCGCTTCATTCCTCCAATTTCAGCAAGTCCACCTTGGGTGGTGTGCTCATCGTCTACTTCATGATGAGCCTGTGTCTGGCTGTGTATCCTCGTACGAAGGGCATTCCACGCAGCATTGCCCTTTACATTGGCCGCCACACCCTTTTGCTCCTCGTCTTTTCTCCCGTGTTCACCATCCTTGCCAAGAGCTATCAGTCTCTGTTGCTGCGGGTGGAGCCCACCGGCATGCTGTTCATGCTTGTTTCCGTGGCTTTTGCCGTTGCCGGCAGTTTGGGGGTAGGGTGGCTGTGTGACAGGTTGCGGTTGTCCCGATGGATATTCGGTAGAGAACGTGTGCTGTAGTCTATTCATTCATAAAATATACCATATATGGAAACCACTTATTCAGAAATTGCCATCCGCCTTCTGCTTGCCCTTGTCCTGGGTGGCGCCATTGGTGTTGAGCGTGAGTATCGTGCCAAGGAAGCAGGATTCCGCACCCATTTTCTTGTGGCCCTGGGCAGTGCACTCTTCTGTCTGGTGTCTCAGTTTGGCTTCGGCATCGACCTGAAAGATTCTTCCCGTGTGGCAGCACAGGTTGTTTCGGGCATAGGTTTTCTCGGAGCCGGCACCATCATCTTTCAGAAGAATGTGGTGCGTGGCCTTACCACGGCAGCCGGACTGTGGGTGA